>Ga0208374_1000005_pt1 | contig 185987 bp, 165 predicted proteins | sample RifOxyC3_FD_184037 | JGI IMG/M metagenome (GOLD analysis project Ga0208374, IMG submission 184037) | Groundwater microbial communities from Rifle, Colorado - Rifle Oxygen_injection C3 (SPAdes) | ecosystem: Environmental > Aquatic > Deep subsurface > Groundwater | place: Rifle, Colorado, USA...
GCGCCAACGTCAACTCCGGGCTGTTCGCCCTGGGCGTGGGCGGGGCGGCGGGCGCGCAGATCGTGCTGAACCAGGCCGGCAACGTGATCACCGGCAGCGTCGGCGGCACCGACTACTTCACGATCACCGTCAACGCCACGACCGGGGACGTGACGCTGGACCAGCTCGCTGCGATCTACCACGCCAACCCAGGCAACCCCGACGACAGCGCCACGCTCAGCGCGGCGGCCGGAGCCCTGGTGCTGCGCGCGACGGTGACCGACGCCGACGGCGATGTGGCCACGCACAGCCTGGACCTGAGCGCGGGCGTCTTCAGCCTGGAGGACGACGGCCCGAGTATCACGGCGGCCAGCGTGGCAGCGGCCGATACCCTGACGGTGGACGAGTCGAACCTGGCCGCCAACGCCACGGCCAACTTCGCCGACAACTTCAGCACCGCCATCAACTACGGGGCGGATGGCGCCGGCAGCACCGGCTACAGCCTGGCGCTCAGCGGCGCCAACGTCAACTCCGGGCTGTTCGCCCTGGGCGTGGGCGGGGCGGCGGGCGCGCAGATCGTGCTGAACCAGGCCGGCAACGTGATCACCGGCAGCGTCGGCGGCACCGACTACTTCACGATCACGGTCAACGCCACGACCGGGGACGTGACGCTGGACCAGCTCGCTGCGATCTACCACGCCAACCCAGGCAACCCCGACGACAGCGCCACGCTCAGCGCGGCCGCCGGAGCCCTGGTGCTGCGCGCAACGGTGACCGATGCCGACGGCGATGTGGCCACGCACGCGCTGGACCTGAGCGCGGGCGTGTTCAGCCTGGAGGACGACGGCCCGAGCATCACGGTCAGCGCGACCGCGCCGGCTGCGGCTTCGCTGCAGGTGGATGAAAGCTTGCTGGGCACCAATGTCAGCGTGAGCTTCGCAAACCGCTTTGGCAACACTCCGAGTTACGGCGCGGACGGTGCGGGCACGGTGGGCTCGGCCTTTGCGCTCGGCATCAAGAGCGTGGGGGCGGACAGTGGACTGGTGGACACGCTCACGGGCAACCACATCTACCTGTACCTGTCAGGCAACGACGTGGTGGGCCGTGTGGGCAGTGCCACGACCACGCCGGACCCGGCCGGTACGGTGGCGTTCAGGGTCAGCAACAGCGGTGCCTTGGTGACGCTGGACCAGGTGACTGCCATCGTGCACCCGACGACGCAGCCGAACGAAGCCAAGTCCTTGAGTGCGGCTGACCTGATCACGTTGACGCGTACCGACACCATCACCGACAGGGATGGTGACAGCAACACGGGCTCGAATTCGATCAACCTGGGCAGTGCCATCAGCTTCCTGGACGATGGCCCGACGACGACGCTGACGGTCAAGAACACCATCTTCATTCCCTTGTCCAGCGTGGACGAGACCGTCGGTCCCGACCGCTACGCTCCTTTGGAGAGTCCGGACGCTGGCAACAACGATGATGGCATGGGCTGGCTGGGGCGGGTCACCACCTCGGTCAGTGGTGGCCTGGGGCTGGTCAACCTGTTTGACGTGGGGGGGGCCTATGGCGCAGACGGGGCTGGCACCACCAATGGCACATTGAGCTTTACCGGCATCCCGCCCAGCGGCCTGGAAACCACGCTGTCGTCAACGGCGGGCGGCACGATCACGCTGTTCCTGGAGAGCGGTGTCATCGTCGGCCGCGACGCCAACGGAGGCAATCCGGTATTTAGGATCGAGATCGTGAATACCGCATCGAGCGGTGATCCGGCGGTCTACGAATTGCAGACCACCTTGTACGAGGCGATCCGCCATGGCGACACGGCACTGCACGATGAATCGATCGATTTGTTGATGACCGCTGGTGAGGTGAACCTGAACTATCAGGTCATTCGCACAGATGGCGACGGCGATAGAAACAACATCAACTCCTCCATCGTGCTGATCGACTCGAGCTCATCGTTCTTCAGTTTCGACGATGACGGTCCGATGACCGATCCCTCCACCAGCGGGCAGGCAGTCGATTCGCTCGGATACCTGTCGTTCGGGACCGACGGCGGCTATGTCGAATCTATTACCCTGGGCAGTACGACCTATGCTTGGAACACCAGCACGAACAGCATCGACGTCACGGGAGGGCCGAGCAGCCTGATTGGCTTCGATGCCGGTACGCATCTCATGCAGGTGACGGTGGGGACGGGACAGTTCACCGTGGACATGGATGACGGTCGTTACAACCTGCTGCTCACCCCCGCTGCGGATTTCCATCTCGATGTCGGCTACGCGCTGGTCGACAACGACGGCGACCATGCCACTGGCACGCTGCCGATCGACTTGAAGGTCTCGCAGATCGGTGATTCCTCAGGCAACACCATCAACGGCACTGCTGGCAGCAACGACTTGTTGCTGGGAGAGGATGGCAACGACATCCTGGACGGTCTCAGCGGCGATGACCTCCTGGTTGGTGGCAAGGACTCCGACACGATGACCGGGGGTGATGGAGCGGACACCTTTGTCTGGCGCCGCAACGACCAGGGTACGGGCGGCTCAATCGACACCATCACCGACTTTGGCAATGGCCAGGACAGACTGGACCTGCGTGACCTGTTGCAGGGCGAGCATCAGGGGGCCGCAGCAGGGACCAGCGGCAGCCTGGAGCAGTACCTGCACTTCACAACCTCGGGGGGGAACACGACGATCGAAGTCACGATTGATCCAACTATCTCAACTGCGTTTGGTTTGTCCATCGTTCTGCAGGGCGTCACGCTGGCCGGTGCCGACGACGTGAGCAAGATCTCGAACCTGTTGGCCGCCAACAAGCTGGTCGTGGATCTCTGACCGCATCCTTGCCCGTCCGACCCGGCGTCGTCCGGGTCGGATTTCACCCGGCATCCATGGTGCGCGTGGACCGGCCTCGGGCTGAGTCTGGTCCAGGTGAGAGCCACCAGAATTGTGTCTTTTTGACAACAACAAGGGGCTACTCGCAAAGTGACTCCACTGATATAGTGAGTCAAATGTGTAGGCATGTAATCTTGCGCATGGGGTGATGGATGCGCAGAACTGAAAGGGTGGGAGAATGAAAAAAAGTACAAAAATGAGTGCCATTGCTGGCGCAATTCTGGTCATGACAGGCGGAGTGACATGGGCTCAAGTCCAGACCCTGCTGCCCGCCCCGCTGGTGACGGCAGCGCAGAAAGCGGTCGTCACCAACCCCGAGGTGCAGGCGCGCTGGCGTGAGTACACCGGCGCCGTGGCCGATGGCGACGCCGCGACGGCGGGCTACAAGCCTCAGGTCGACCTGACGCTGGGCGTCGGTCGCGAATGGAAGGACTATCCGGGCGCTACGCCTGCGGGTAGCCAGACGGAGTACACCCGTACCGGTGGCTCGGTCACCCTGACCCAGATGCTGTTCGACGGCATGTTCACGCGCAACGAGGTCAAGCGCCTGGGCTATGCCAAGCTGGTGCGTTACTACGAACTGCTCGAAGCTTCCGAAAACATCAGCCTGGAGGCTGTCAAGGCCTACGCCGATGTGGCGCGGCGCAGCGAACTGGTCGAGGAAGCTCGCGCCAACTTCCTCGAGCACAAGCTCACCTACGTCAAGCTGGAAGACCGGGTCCGTGCCGGCAGGGACACCCGGGTCGACCTCTCTCAGGCCTATGGCCGCCTGGCATTGGCCGAGTCCAACCTGCTGACTGAAGTCTCCAATCTGCACGATGTGAGCGCACGCTACCTGCGCATCATGGGCGAGAAGCCGCCGACCAAGATCGCCGCCTTGTCCGAAGGCCTCAAGCTCCAGGGCATTCCGGCCAGCGCCACCGAGGCGATGCGGATCGGCCTGCCCAACAGTCCGACCATCAATGCCGCCTACGAGAATGTGCGTTCGAGCCAGTCCAACATCGAGTCGCGCAAGGCCGCCTACTGGCCCCGGGTCGACTTCCGCATCCGCGACAGCTGGGGGCGCAACGTCGATGGCGTCGATGGCAGCCGGCGCGACCAGGTGGCCGAGGTGGTGCTCAACTACAACCTGTACCGCGGCGGCTACGACAAGGCACGCGAGCGGCAGGCGGTCGAATACCGCTTCCAGGCGCGCGATCTGCAGGAAAAGGCCTGTCGTGATGTGCGCCAGACGCTGGCCATTGCCTTCCAGGATGTGGTCAAGATCAACGAGCAGCTCGGTTACCTGCAGACGCACCAGTTGTCGACCGAAAAGGTGATGCAGGGTTACCGTGAGCAGTTCTACGCCAACAAGGACCGTACCCTGCTGGATCTGCTCGACACGCAGAACGAACTGTTCGAAGCCAATCGGGCCTATATCAACGCGCGTTACGACGAGGTCATCGCCCAGGCCCGCACGCTGGCCAGCATGGGCAAGCTGACGGCGGCGCTCGGTGTCGCGCGTCCCGATCAGCCCGGCCTGAAGGAGGCCGGCCAGGACCGCGAACCCTTGCTGCCGCCCGAGGAACTCTGCCCCTTCGATGCGCCCGAGCTCGCGGTGGTTGACAAGTCGGTCGATGCGCCCAAGCCGGTTGCCATCAAGCTGGAGCAGCCGCTCAAGGTGACCTTCCCGGCCAGCGCGCTGTTCGACTTCGACAAGTCAGTGCTCAAGCCCGAAGGCAAGCGGGGACTTGACAACCTGCTGGCCAAGGTCAAGGGTGCCGACATCGAGATTTATATCGTGGTCGGCCATACCGATTCGATCGGCACCGACGAGTACAACCGCAAGCTGTCGCTGCGGCGTGCCGATTCAGTCAAGACCTATCTCGTGAGCCAGGGCGTGCCGCAGATCAAGATCCGTGCCGATGGCCGGGGCGAGTCCGAGCCGGTCGCCAGCAACAAGACGGCTGAAGGCCGCAGCCAGAACCGCCGGGTCGAAGTGACGGTGGTACCGACCGGCTACAAGGGCCCGTTGCCGGCTTCCACGGCCCCCAAGGCGACAGAGCCGAAATAAGCTGCGGCTCCAATGAAGAAGGCCAGGTCTTGCGACCTGGCCTTCTTCGATTCCCGGTCAGCGTCAGTCTTCAGACGCCGGCGGCGTGCGCCTGCTGGTCGGCGTGGTAGCTTGAGCGCACCATGGCGCCGACGGCAGCGTGCGAGAAGCCCATCTCGTAGGCCTTGGCCTCGAACATCTTGAAGACGTCGGGGTGCACATAGCGGCGTACCGGCAGGTGGTGGCCGCTGGGCGCCAGGTACTGGCCGATCGTCAGCATGTCGATGTCGTGCGCGCGCATGTCGCGCATGACCTCCAGGATTTCCTCGTCGGTCTCGCCCAGGCCGACCATCAGGCCGCTCTTGGTCGGGATGTTGGGAAAGCGGGCCTTGAAGTCCTTCAGCAGCTTGAGCGAATGCGCGTAGTCGGCACCCGGGCGGGCTTCCTTGTACAGGCGCGGCACCGTTTCCATGTTGTGGTTCATGACATCCGGCAGGCCTTCGGCCAGGATATCGAGCGCCTTGTCCAGCCGGCCGCGGAAGTCGGGCACCAGCACCTCGATCTGGGTCTTGGGCGAGAGAGCGCGCGTCTTCTGGATGCAAGTCACATAGTGGCCGGCACCGCCGTCGCGCAGGTCGTCGCGGTCGACGCTGGTGATCACGACATAGTTGAGCTTGAGCGCGGCGATGGTCTTGGCCAGGTTCTCGGGTTCGTTGACGTCGAGCGGGTCCGGGCGGCCGTGGCCGACGTCGCAGAACGGGCAGCGCCGCGTGCACTTGTCGCCCATGATCATGAAGGTCGCGGTGCCCTTGCCGAAGCATTCGCCGATGTTCGGGCAGGAGGCTTCCTCGCACACCGTCACCAGTTTGTTGGCGCGCAGCGTGTCCTTGATCTCGTAGAAGCGGGTGGTCGGCGAGCCGGCCTTGACGCGAATCCAGTCGGGCTTCTTGAGCGTTTCGGCTGGCACGATCTTGATCGGGATGCGTGCCGTCTTGGCGTGGCTCTTTTGCTTGGCGCTGGCGTTGTAGTTGGCGGCGTCTTCGGCCTGGTGGACGACGGGGTTGCTCGACATCTGGATTTTCCGGCTAGTGGGGTGATTGCCTGTCAGGCGGACAGCAGGGCGCCAAGCTTCTGGCCCAGCACCTCGGCCACGTCCTCGGGCGCAGCTTGGACCCCGATTGTATGGAGATCGACGGTTTTGAGCCCGACGTAGCCGCAGGGGTTGATGCGCGCGTAGGGTTCCAGGTCCATCGCGACGTTGAGCGCCAGCCCGTGGTAAGTGCAATGGCGGTGTACCTTGATGCCCAGCGCGCTGATCTTGCCCAGGCCGCGGAAAGGGTCGCCGTCCGGTGCCGGGCCGGTCAGTGCCGCGTGCGAGAACGGGTCTTCGAGCCGGACGTAGATGCCTGGCGCGCTGGCGACCCGGTGTCCCGTCACGTTCCAGTGCGCGAGCGTGCGGATCACGGCCTCCTCGAGCCGGTAGACATATTCCTTGACGTAGTAGCCAGCGCGCTGCAGGTCGATCAGGGGATAGGCCATGACCTGGCCCGGGCCATGATAGGTCACCTGGCCGCCGCGGTTGGTCTGGACCACCGGGATCTCGCCCGCCGCCAGCACATGCTCGGCCTTGCCGGCCAGCCCCTGGGTGAAGACCGGCGCATGCTCGCAGAGCCAGAGCTGGTCCGTGCTGTCGGGCCCACGCTCGGCGCTGAACTGTTGCATGGCCGCGACAGTGGCCAGGTAGTCGACCCGTCCCAGTCGGCTGATCGCGAGACCAGGCATGTTCACAGGACGATCTTGACCATCGGATGGGTGGTCAAGGTGCGGTAGAGTTCGTCGAGTTGTTCGCGGTGGGTGACATAGACGCTGATCGTCAGGCCCAGATAGTTGCCGCTGCGGCTCGGACGCTGCTCGATCGTGGCAGCGTCGAAGCTGGGATCAAACTGGGTCGCCACATGCGCGATCGCAGCGCAGAAGCCTTCCACCTGGGCACCCATGACCTTGATCGGGAAATGGCAGGGGTATTCGATCAGGGATTGTTCCGGCGGGATGTCGCGGCTGATGTCCATGGTTGTCACGTATTCGTAAGGTAGGATAGGTAAAAAGCTGATTATCCCAAGCCTGCGTGGCCGTTGCCAGACAGGAATGCGGCAAGTTGACGCCCCACTGTCATGAAGGTGCAAAAGACTTGACGCACACTAAGGGTTGCTACGTATAATGAGTGGCTTTGCGGGGTGCAGGCTGGGCCTGGCTTGCGTGGAGAACGCGTGATGAAGAACGAGCCGGAAAACCGCCGCCCTGTCTACGATGATGAAGTAGATGAGGTGCCTGAGCCAGAATTCAAGCGCTGGAGCGCTGATGAGGCTGCCGAGTGGCGCAGGCGTCAGCCGCGCGAATCGGTCTGGGATGTGGTTCGGTGGCAGCTGTTGCTTGGCTTACTGCTGGTTCCGTTGACATGGTTGTTGACGCGACGGGCTGAAGTGGTCGGGTCGGTTGTCTACGGTGTCTCGTGCATCTTGTTGCCGACGGCTCTGATGGCTTATGGCCTGACTTCGAGCGGACTGGCCAGGATGTTGCAGCGGCTGTTTCCCGGAGTGTCCGGGTTGTCGTTGGCAGGATTGTTCTTTTGGGAAGGGGTCAAGCTCCTGTTGGCGCTTGCCATGATGTGGCTGGCCCCCAGGCTGGTCCCCGGACTGAGCTGGCTGGCCCTGGTGGCTGGGCTGGTGGTGGCGCTCAAGGCGTATTGGCTGGAACTCTTGATGCGTTCCCGCCGAGCGTCTCGGACGTCGAAAATTTTGTGACTATTAATGGCTGAATCAAACATGGCGATTGAAGGCGTGGGCCCGACCCCGGGCGAATACATCAAGCACCACCTGACGCACCTGACCAACCACGGTGACAAGCAGTCGGGCATCGTTGACTTCAGCTACTGGAACCTCGATTCGATCGTGGTCGCGGCGACGCTGGGTCTGCTGACGGTGTTCGTGCTGTGGCTGGGCGCACGCAAGGCTACCGCCGGCGTGCCGGGCCGTTTCCAGGCTGCCGTCGAGATTCTGGTCGAAATGGTGGAAAACCAGGCCAAGGGCCTGATCCACAACGAACAAAGCCGCAAGCTGGTCTCGCCCCTGGCGCTGACCGTGTTTGTCTGGATCTTCATGATGAACTTCATGGACATGCTGCCGCTGGACATGCTGCCCAAGATCTGGGAAGGCGTCTACGCTGCACAAGGTCATGATCCGCACCACGCCTACCTGCGCGTCGTCCCGACCGCCGACCTGTCCACCACCCTGGGTCTGTCGGTGTCGGTGCTGCTGATGTGCCTGTTCTACAACATCAAGATCAAAGGTCTGGGCGGCTGGTCGCACGAACTGGTCAGCGCACCGTTCGGTACCAGCAAGAATCCTCTGTTTGCCATTCCGCTGGGTCTGGTGAACTTCCTGATGCAAATGATCGAATTCCTGGCGAAGACTGTTTCGCACGGCATGCGGTTGTTTGGCAACATGTTCGCGGGTGAACTGGTCTTCATGCTGATCGCGCTGTTGGGTGGCTACGCCACGCTCTCGCTCAGCGGTGGCCTGTTATTCGTCGGGCACCTGGTCGCCGGCACGGTGTGGACCTTGTTCCATATCCTGGTCATCACTCTGCAGGCGTTCATCTTCATGATGCTGGCTCTGATTTATCTGGGTCAAGCGCATGATGCGCACTGAGTTCGCGTAACCCGCGCACTGTGTTTCTCTTAGCTTTTCTTTCTTAACCTTCCTCTCATTTCAAAGGATTCATCATGGAAAACGTTCTGGGTCTGGTTGCTCTGGCTTGTGGTCTCATCGTCGCTCTGGGTGCTGTTGGCGCTTCTATCGGCATCGCGATCATGGGTGGCAAGTTCCTCGAATCTTCTGCCCGTCAGCCTGAAATGATGAACGACTTGCAAACCAAGATGTTCATTCTGGCTGGTCTGATCGACGCCGCCTTCCTGATCGGCGTTGCTGTTGCCCTGCTGTTCGCCTTCGCGAACCCCTTCGTCATCGCCGCCTGATAGTTTGCTGTGAGGAAGGACGTGCTCCGGCCAAGGCCGGGGCGCGCGTCACAGCAAATGCGTTTCAACTCCCGATAACACACAGAAAGGCGTTGCGATGAACATCAATGCAACCCTCTTTGCGCAGATCATTGTCTTCGCGATTCTGGTGGGTTTCACGATGAAGTTCGTGTGGCCCCCGATCGCCAAGGCCCTGGATGAACGCGCGCAGAAGATTTCCGAAGGTCTGGCCGCATCCGAAAAAGCCAAGACCGAGCTGGCCGTCGCCAACAAGCGTGTCGAGGCAGAGTTGAGCAAGTCGCGCAACGAGTCCGCCACCCGCCTCGCCGATGCCGAGCAACGCGCTCAGGCCACGATCGACGAAGCCAAGGTTCGTGCCAATGACGAAGCCGCCAAGATCATTGCCGCTGCCAAGGCTGATGCCGAGCAGCAGGTGGTCAAGGCCCGCGAAGTCCTGCGCGAGCAGGTCGCCAGCCTGGCCGTCAAGGGCGCAGAGCAGATTCTGCAGCGCGAAGTCAACGCCGGCGTGCATGCCGAGCTGTTGAACCGCCTGAAGACCGAACTTTGACCAGCGCATAAAGGTTGACCATGGCTGAACTTGCCACCATTGCCCGCCCCTACGCTGAAGCGCTGTTCAAGGCCGCCAAGGCCGACGCCGCTGCCGCCGCGCAGTGGGTCGAAGAGCTGGCTGCCATTGCTGGCAATGAGCAGCTGCTGCAATTTGCCGATAACCCCAAGGTCAACGCCCAGCAGGTGTTCGACCTGGTTTCGGGTGTCTGCAAGCAGGCGCTGCCCGAAATCGGCCGCAATTTCCTGCTGACCGTGATCGAGAACGGCCGCGTGGCCGTGCTGCCCGAGATTGCCCGCCAGTTCCGCACCCTTGTGAATGCGCAGCTGGGCACCTCGGATGCCGTGGTCTACAGCGCCTACGACATCGACAGCGCGGCCCTGGCCGATCTGGCTGGCGTCCTTGAAAAGCGTTTCGCCCGCAAGCTCAACCTGCAACTCGTGCTGCAGCCCGAGCTCATCGGCGGTGTTCGCGTGGTCGTGGGCGACGAGGTGCTGGACCTGACGGTCAAAGCCCGCCTGGAACAAATGAAAGCGGCCCTGACGGCGTAAGCCGCGGTGTGTCCCGAAGCGCAAACCTATACGAAAGAAGGAAAGAGTCATGCAACTCAATCCCGCAGAAATTTCTGAACTGATCAAGTCCCGCATCGAAGGCTTGGCCCCCGCTGCCGACGTGCGCAATCAGGGTACCGTGGTGTCCGTGACTGACGGTATCGTCCGCGTCCACGGCCTGTCCGACGTCATGCAGGGCGAGATGCTTGAGTTCCCGGTCACCCCGGACGGTCAGCAGACCTTCGGCCTGGCGCTGAACCTCGAGCGCGACTCCGTCGGCGCCGTGATCCTGGGCGAGTACGAGCATATCTCCGAAGGCGACACGGTCAAGTGCACCGGCCGCATCCTGGAAGTGCCGGTCGGCCCCGAGCTGATCGGCCGCGTGGTCAACGCGCTGGGCGCACCGATCGACGGCAAGGGCCCGATCAACGCCAAGATGACCGACGTGATCGAGAAGGTCGCCCCGGGCGTGATCGCTCGTCAGTCCGTCGACCAGCCGCTGCAGACCGGCCTGAAGTCGATCGACTCGATGGTTCCCGTCGGCCGTGGCCAGCGCGAACTGATCATCGGCGACCGCCAGACCGGCAAGACCGCCGTCGCGATCGACGCCATCATCAACCAGAAGGGCCAGGGCGTCACCTGTATCTACGTCGCGATCGGCCAGAAGGCTTCCTCGATCAAGAACGTGGTGCGTGCGCTCGAGCAGGCTGGCGCGATGGAGTACACCATCGTTGTCGCCGCTTCGGCTTCCGAATCCGCTGCGATGCAGTACCTGTCGGCCTACGCCGGCTGCACCATGGGCGAGTACTTCCGCGACCGCGGCGAAGACGCGCTGATCGTGTATGACGACCTGTCCAAGCAGGCCGTGGCCTACCGCCAGGTCTCGCTGCTGCTGCGCCGCCCGCCGGGCCGCGAAGCCTACCCGGGCGACGTGTTCTATCTCCACAGCCGTCTGCTCGAGCGTGCCGCTCGCGTCAACGCCGACTACGTCGAAGCCTTCACCAAGGGCGCTGTCAAGGGCAAGACCGGTTCGCTGACCGCACTGCCGATCATCGAAACGCAAGCTGGCGACGTGTCGGCCTTCGTTCCGACCAACGTGATCTCGATCACCGACGGCCAGATCTTCCTGGAAACCAGCCTGTTCAACGCCGGTATCCGTCCCGCGATCAACGCCGGTATCTCGGTGTCGCGCGTCGGTGGTGCTGCACAGACCAAGCTGGTCAAGAGCCTGTCCGGCGGTATCCGTACCGACCTGGCCCAGTACCGTGAACTGGCTGCCTTCGCGCAGTTCGCTTCCGACCTGGACGAAGCCACCCGCAAGCAGCTCGACCGCGGTGCCCGCGTGACCGAACTGCTCAAGCAGGCCCAGTACGCTCCGCTGTCGATCAGCCTGATGGGCGCGACCCTGTTCGCGGTCAACAAGGGCTACATGGACGACATCGCCGTCAACAAGGTCTTGGCTTTCGAAGCCGGCCTGCACGCCCACCTGAAGCACAAGCACGCTGCCCTGCTGTCCAAGCTGGAAGCGGCCAAGGCCATGGACAAGGACGCCGAAGCTGAACTGAACTCTGCCGTCGCCGAGTTCAAGAAGACCGGCACTTACTGAGCGGCGCTTCAAGCGTTCGTTTAAGGAGCATCAATGGCAGCAGGCAAGGAAATACGCGGCAAGATCAAATCGGTGGAAAACACCAAGAAGATCACCAAAGCCATGGAAATGGTCGCCGCCTCCAAAATGCGCAAGGCGCAGGACCGCATGCGCCAGGCTCGGCCTTACAGCGAGAAGGTGCGCCAGATCGTCGGTAACCTGAGCCGGGCCAATCCGGACTACACGCACCCGTTCATGCAGGTCAACGCTGACGCGAAGACTGTTGGCATGGTCGTGGTCACGACTGACAAGGGCCTGTGCGGTGGTATGAATACCAACGTGCTGCGCCTGGTCACGAACCAGTTCAAGGACCTCCAGACCCAGGGCCAGGCCGCGGAAGCGGTCGCCATCGGCAACAAGGGCCTGGGTTTCCTGAACCGTATCGGTGCCAAGGTCGTCTCGCACGTCACGGGTCTGGGCGATACGCCCCACCTGGAAAAGCTGATCGGCCCGGTCAAGGTGCTGCTCGATGCTTATGCCGAAGGTCGCGTGAGCGCGGTGTACCTGTGCTACACCCGCTTCATCAACACCATGAAGCAGGAAGCCGTGGTGCAGCAGTTGCTGCCCCTGAACGTTTCCGAGCTGCAGCAAGGTGAGCAGGGCCACGACTGGGATTACATCTACGAACCCGATGCCGCCACGGTGATCGACGAACTGCTGGTGCGTTACCTGGAATCCCAGGTCTACCAGGCAGTCGCCGAGAACATGGCATCCGAGCAGTCGGCGCGTATGGTGGCCATGAAAGCTGCGACCGACAACGCCGGTAGCGTGATCAACGAGCTCAAGCTGGTCTACAACAAGACCCGTCAGGCCGCGATCACCAAGGAACTGTCGGAAATCGTGGCAGGCGCCGCGGCCGTTTGAGGCCGGGTTCACAGAATTAGAAAATATTTAAGGTTTCAATCATGGCTCAAGTTCAAGGCAAGATTGTTCAGTGTATCGGCGCCGTGGTGGACGTGGAGTTTCCGCGCAACCAGATGCCGCGCGTCTATGACGCACTGAAGATGGAAGGTTCTGCACTGACCCTGGAAGTGCAACAGCAGCTCGGCGACGGCGTGGTCCGTACCATTGCTCTGGGTTCGTCCGATGGTCTGCGTCGCGGCATGCTGGTGACCAACACCCACGCTCCGATCACTGTCCCGGTTGGCAAGGCCACCCTGGGCCGCATCATGGACGTGCTGGGCAACCCGATCGACGAGCGCGGCGAAGTCTCGCAAGAGCTGACCGCTTCGATCCACCGCAAGGCCCCGGCTTATGACGAGCTGTCGCCCTCGCAGGAACTGCTCGAGACCGGCATCAAGGTGATCGACCTGGTCTGCCCGTTCGCCAAGGGCGGCAAGGTGGGTCTGTTCGGTGGCGCCGGCGTCGGCAAGACCGTGAACATGATGGAGCTCATCAACAACATCGCCAAGGCGCACAGCGGTCTGTCCGTGTTCGCCGGCGTGGGTGAGCGTACCCGTGAAGGTAACGACTTCTATCACGAGATGGCCGATTCGGGCGTCGTGAACCTCGACAACCTGGGCGAGTCCAAGGTTGCCATGGTCTACGGCCAGATGAACGAGCCGCCGGGCAACCGTCTGCGCGTCGCGCTGACCGGCCTGACCATCGCCGAGTCGTTCCGCGACGAAGGCAAGGACGTGCTGTTCTTCGTGGACAACATCTACCGCTACACCCTGGCCGGTACCGAAGTGTCCGCACTGCTGGGCCGTATGCCTTCCGCCGTGGGCTACCAGCCGACGCTGGCCGAGGAAATGGGCCGTCTGCAAGAGCGTATCACCTCGACCAAGGTTGGTTCGATCACCTCGATCCAGGCCGTTTACGTGCCGGCCGATGACTTGACCGACCCGTCGCCTGCCACCACCTTCGCCCACCTGGACTCGACCGTCGTGCTGTCGCGTGACATCGCCTCGCTGGGTATCTACCCGGCCGTCGATCCGCTCGACTCCACCAGCCGCCAGCTGGATCCGCTGGTCGTTGGCGAAGAGCACTACGCAACCGCCCGTTCGGTGCAGGGTACCCTGCAGCGCTACAAGGAACTGCGCGACATCATCGCGATCCTGGGCATGGACGAACTGGCTCCGGAAGACAAGCTCGCCGTGGCGCGCGCTCGCAAGATCCAGCGCTTCCTGTCCCAGCCGTTCCACGTCGCTGAAGTGTTCACCGGCTCGCCGGGCAAGTATGTGCCGCTGTCGGAAACCATCCGTGGTTTCAAGATGATCACCGCCGGTGAGTGCGATCATCTGCCGGAGCAGGCCTTCTACATGGTTGGTACCATCGACGAAGCCTTCGAAAAGGCCAAGAAGCTGGCGTAAAGCTTCGTATTCGGGCGTCTGGCGTTGTTGCAGTGCTCGCCGTACCCTCAGTACGGCTGTGCGCTGCGCCTAGCCAGACACCCGACTACTCGCTTTGAGTCAGATTCAACAAGGAGTAATGATGAGCACGATACAAGTCGAGGTTGTGAGCGCCGAAGAGGCTATCTTCAGCGGTCGCGCCAAGTTTGTGGCGCTGCCGGGCGAAGCCGGTGAACTGGGCATCCTGCCCGGTCACATCCCGCTGATCACGCGCATCAAGCCCGGTGCGGTGCGGATCGAGAAGGAAGACGGCGGCGAGGAATTCGTGTTCGTCGCCGGTGGCATCCTGGAAGTCCAGCCCAAGTGCATCACGGTGCTGAGCGATACCGCCATTCGCGGTCATGACCTCGATGAGGCCAAGGCCAACGAGGCGCGCCGTGCGGCCGAGGAAGCGCTGAAGAACGCCAAGAGCGATGTCGACCTGGCCAAGGCCCAGTCGGAACTTGCTGTCATGGCGGCCCAGATCGCTGCGCTGCGCAAGTTCCGCCAGAAGAAGTAAGCCTCCGGCCTGCTTCGACCCTGCAACAAGAACCGCCTTCGGGCGGTTCTTGCTTTTCTGCGGTCTGCTGGCTAGGGCACAATCCGGCCATGCGAAGCCCCTTGATCTCCGATGCCGAAGCCGATGAACTGGAAGAAACTTTTTACGCCGCCTTGCGCGCTGGCGACCTAGAGCGCCTGATGGCCTGCTGGGCCGATGACGAGGAGGTGGTCTGCATCCATCCGGGCGGTGTCCGCCTGGTGGGTCTGCGGGCGGTCCGTGATTCCTTTCGCGAACTGCTGGCCCAGGGCGGGGTCCGCATGCAGGTCCATGAGGTGCAGCGCGTCCATGCCCCAGGCTGCTGCATCCACAGCGTGGTCGAGCGCCTGGAGGTCATGACGGGCGAAGGCCTGCGCCATGGCTATCTGCTGGCCACCAATGTCTATGCCAAGACCGAAGCCGGTTGGCGCCTGTTTACCCATCATTCCAGTCCTGCAGATGCTGAAGGAATGGCTGAACTCACCGAGCAGAGCCACACCTTGCACTGAATTGTCAGCCGTTCCGGCATGATGGAGCCTGTTTGAGGGCTTTCCTCGAGGTCAGCGCTGCCAGAGGCAGCAGGAGCATGAACCATGGACGAGATTGTCAAGGCCGCGATGGCCAAATGGCCGGAGGTGCCGGCCTGCTACGGCTGGCTGGGTCTGGATGCGCGTGGCCAGTGGCATCTGCGCGACGATGAGGTGCAACGGATCGGGCCCTTTGCCGGGACCAATCCGGCCGGACGTGGTCAGCGGCTCGAGCATGAGAAGCTGATCGCTTTCATCGGTCGCAATTACGGCAATTGCGAGCAGGGCCGCTGGTTTTTCCAGAACGGGCCGCAGCGGGTCTATGTCGAGCTCGAGGCGGCGCCCTGGATCTGGCGGCTGCAGCCTGATGGAACGCTGCGCAGCCACACGGAACAGCTGGCGAGCTATCTGAGCAGCTGGGTCGATGAACAGGGCAGGCTCTACGTCGACACCGAGCTCGGGCTGGGCCTGGTGCACAGCCAGGACATGCACCTGGCCGCCGACTGGGTGGAGCAGGGCCGCTGGCTGCCGCAGGATTGCCCGGCCGCTGAACTGCCGCAACGATTTGGCTTCGTGCTGAGTCCGCAGGCCAGTCTGCTCGGTTAAGGCCGCCTCGCAGGCTGAAAAAGCAAAAGCCGACTGAGTCGGCTTTTGCTGTGGTTGCAGCCGGCCTGGACAGGCCTGCTGCGGGAGCTTATTCGGCCTTGGGTTCGCTGAACTTGGCGCCGCCGGCGTTGGCCATGTAGGCCGCCGCGCGCGAGATTTCGAGGTCGCTCAAGGCGCCGCCGGCCTGGGCCGGCATGGCGTTTTTGCCCTTGAGCGCCGAGTTGGTCAGCGCGGCCAGGCCGGCGCCGATGCGCGGCGCCCAGGCAGCGGCATCGCCGAACTTGGGGGCGCCCAGGGCACCGGCAGCGTGGCAGGCCGCGCATTGCGCCTGGTAGGCCTGCTCGCCGGTCTTGGGCTCGCCGCCACTGGTGGCGACTTGCAGTTCGACCGTACCCACGCGCTGCAGGCGCTGGGCCATGGCGGCCTCTTCCTGGATGGTCTTGGTGTCGGTCTTGCCGCAGCCACCGAGCAGCAGTGCCAAGCCGACCGCTCCGACCATGGGCAGGGTCCAGCCGCGGCGGGCGTTGGGGTGGCCGTTCTGCAGCGCGTTCGCAAATTCGCTCATGTTGTCCTCGGGGGCTTGTACTGGGTAGGAGTGAGCTCCCGAAGGCCGGGAGTGCTTGTCAAATTATAGCCAAGCAGGGGCCCTTCACCCCTCGGCGGGCTGCTAGAATGGATAGTTAGCGTTCACCGCAAGCGGCTGTAGCTCAGTGGATAGAGTATCGGCCTCCGAAGCCGAGGGTCGTGGGTTCGATCCCCGCCAGCCGCACCAGATCCTTTAAAGCTGTTGATTCTTCAACAGCTTTTTTGGTTTCTGGGCCCCTGCTACATCACTCTGCTACAAAGGGTCGGGCATGGCATAGCCTCTTATGCGCCGTGGTGGCGTATGGTGGGCACGTCTAGCCGTTCCCGCAGGACTTCCGAATTCATCCCATCCTGTCGAGCATCCGAACTGCATATCGCCAAGTTGGTGTGCAATGTTTTGGCGCCAAAGTGGTGGCGGCACTCTATGGGGCTAGTCTGCCGGAGAGCCACGGACGAGTTATAATCCAACTCTAAAATCCCTTCGCAGTGTCATTAAGTTGGCTCGGGCTTAGGGCGGAAAGACCACCCAGAGATCATCTTTGGGTGGTCTTTTCACTTGTAGGTGCAAAAAATGACAAGAACTGCTCTCTACATTGACGGCTACAACTTTTACTACTCCCGGTTGAAGGGCACTCCTTACAAGTGGCTCGACCTCATAGCGTTGTTCCGTGACCGTATCCTGCTTCCCCAAGACCCGGGGACGAAGCTTGTCGCTGTCAAATATTCCACTTCCCCGGTCAAGGCCAAGTATGCCCGCCACGGGAAGGCGTCTGAAGAAGCTCAAACACAGTATCTGCGAGCGCTGAGTGCTCGGCATACTGGGTTGATCGAGGTGATCCAGGGTTTTCACATCTTTGAGCCCAGCTCCTTGCCTGTCTACCGTGAAGGCGAAAATCCGAGCAAGGCTGACGTAGCCCCCGTCTGGATGATCGAGGAGAAGCAGACGGATGTGAACATCGCCCTGAACCTCTACCGTGATGCGGTTCGAGGCGAGTTTGATCAAGTCGTTGTTTGCTCCAACGACAGCGACATGGAGCCAGCCTTGCGGATGATCCGCGAGGATGTTCCTGCTGTGAAAGTGGGTGTCATTCTTCCGCTGCGAGGTGGGGATGCAGAAGGCAAGCCCGCTCCGGCGAACAAGAGGTTGCTTCCCCATGCCCACTGGGTTCGCCACTACATCCGTGATGACGAGCTGCAAGCCTCTCAGCTTCCCCAAAACGTGCAGACCAAGAAGAAGCCAGCCAGCAAGCCTCCTCACTGGTGAGCTTGGGTAACGGTGGCGGCGGGATAGCCATGCTCGTCGTATGCTGCGGAGGTGTGCCAACAAACGGACTTCTTAAGCCAGCGGTGTAGCAGAGAGCCGAGGGTCGTGGGTTCGATCCCCGCCAGCATCGCAGCCAGTAGCCCTGAGACAATTATCAAAGTAGTATCTGTCAGGCCTTTGACGCCCGCTTGAGCGGCGCTCGGCCTGACAGGGAGTACAAGATGATGATGTCGAAAAAATGGGCTGGCCTGGCGGCTGCGCTCTGTCTTGCGCTGGCCGCTTGCGGCGGTGGCGGGGATGGCGATGGTTCGCCAGACGCTGGCGCCGCGAAGCTGACGCTCCAGGGCACGGTCGCCAGCGGGCGGGCGGTTGCGGCGGCCGAGGTCCAGGCCAGATGCCAGGGCGGCAGCGGCATTGCCAGGGCGAGCGCCGACGGCCGCTTCCAGCTGCAGATTGCCGGCGGCACCTTGCCTTGCGTGCTGCGCGCGACCGATCCGCGCGACCAGAGCCGCTGGCACAGCCTGAGCAGCAGCGGATCGGCGTCCAGCGCCACCGCCAACATCACCCCCGTGACCGAGATGCTGCTGGCGCGCCTCGCCGGCCAGGACCCTGCCAGCTATTTCGACCGCTTCGATCCGACGCAGGCTGCCAGCCGCCTGAGTGCGGCCGCCCTGGCCGCAGCTGAGCAGGAGCTGCGCCAGATCCTGAGCATGGCTTTTGACATCAGCACGCTGAACAACCTGGTCGCGCGTCCGCTGACGGCGGCGACTGCTGCCAATCCGACCGGTGGCGATGCGCATGACCAGTGGCTCGACCAGCTGGGAGCCAAGCTTAACCGCCTGCAGCAGGCCCGGGTCGTCGCTGCCCTGGCGGCTCAGGCCGGCACAGCCAGCGTGCAGCAGGTGGTCACGGACGGGGTCGATTCCAGCGCTGCCCGGCTGTCATCGAGCATCGACCTCGGCAGCAATCTCGTGACGCTGAGCTGGACCGACAGCTATCCCCTGGGTACCCAGTACCGGGTCGAGTCGCGCAATGCCGACGGCAGCTACAGTGCGATCGAGACGATCAAGGGCCTGGGCGGCACCCACAGCGTGGTGCAATGGCAGCGTGCCGTCACCGTCGCCACGGTCTACCGGGTGCTGGCCCTGCTGCCGGATCGCACGGCCGTCCTGTCCACCGCCCAGGGCCAGGAATCGGTCAGTGTCGAGGCGCCGGCTGCGCCACCGGCGATCGTGCTGAATCAGGAGCAGCCGCTCTCGGGCAGCGTGCAGCTTGCGCTGTCGGGTGGCGGCAGCTATGCCTCGGTGTCCTGGTATGCGGATCTGCGCCTGCTCGGCCAGGGCAGCGGTGCCGCCCAGGCGCTGAACTGGAACACCAGCGCCGAAGGCAACGGCCAGCACCTGCTGCTGGCCAAGGTGCAGGTCAGTCCGGACGCCTATATCGAGCTGCGGCGTACGGTGGCGGTATCGAACTCGAACCTGGCGCTGAGCTCAAGCGTGTCGGGTACCACCGGCACCATCCTGGTCGATGCGCGCGCCAGTTCGGAATACGGCATCGCGACGGTGGCGGCCATCTTCGACGGCCAGGACGCCGGCAGCCTGAGCGCGCCGAACGCCTGTTCGCGCTGGTGCTCCGGCAGCAACGATGTCTATCGCTTCACGGTTGATGCGGCAGCGGCCGGCTCCGGTAACCACAGCATGGTGCTGACCGCCACTGACAAGGCCGGTGTCAAGAAGAGCGTGACGCTGGCGGTGCCGGTTTCAAACCTGCCTGTCGTCAGCCTGACGACCCCGGTTGATGGCGCTTTCGTCAGCGGCAGCCTGAGAGTTGCTGGCAGCGCGAGCAGCGACAAGTCCGGCGCCCTGACCGTGACGGCCAGCCTCGGCGACTACGCCTTGCTGAATTCGACCGGAGCCTCGTTCGATACCAGCTTCAGCCTGGCGGGCGTCACGCCCGGCAGCTACACGCTGACGTTGCGCGCCACCGATAGCAGCAAGGCGTCGACCGTCGTGCAGCGCACGGTGACGGTGACCTCGGCCGCGCTGGCCTATCCGGAGCTGTTCACGATCGGTGCCGGCGGCCAGCTGCTGGCGGTCGAGGGTGACCGGGTGCTGTATCGCGCTGTCGATGGCAGCGTGCGGCTGCGCCATGTGATTGCCAAGACCGAGGTCGAGCTGGCCCAGGCCGCCAGCATCAACTATGCCAGTGACTGGCAGCTCAGCGAGGGCCTGGTCTATGCCTACGGCAAGGGCAGCGACTGCGTGCTGTACTGCATCTACCAGTGGACGGGGGGTGGCGTCATGAGCAACCTCTCGAACGCCAAGCGCGCCGCAGCGACCGAGCTGATCGACCAGGTCCAGAGCACCGACCTGCACCCGGTGGCCAGGAAGGGCTATGTGATCTGGATCAGCGAGAGCAACTGGTACACCCTGCACCATGTGGCCAGCGGCAGCTTCACCAAGATCCCCCAGCCGACTGGCACCAGCTATCTGGGCAACTGGAACTACGATTTCTTTGTCGGGGCGAACGGGGTCGAGTTCTACTACTGGGCCAGGACCGGCGGCTCCGACCAGGCGGCGTTCTACGATATCTTCAAGTGGTCGGCGGCCACGGCCAGCTCGACCCGGATCAGTGCTGGCGGAGCGCGGGCCATCTATCCCAAGACCGATGGTCAGAGCGTGGTCTGGCTGCAGTCGCCCAGCAGCAGCGCGGTCGGCACCGCGATTTCACTGATGAGCTTGCCGGTCGGTGGCGGGACGGTCAGCGAGATCACCAGCAGCGCCAGCGAATCCTTCTGGCTGCGGGACGGGGTGCTGGGCTGGCGCGAGACCGGCAGCACGGGCAGCAGCCTCAAGGCCCATGCGCTCGGGCAGACCAGCGTCGTCTCGCCGCTGAACTCGGCGCTGCTCTACGGTGCCGGGGCCGGCCAGCTGGTCTTTGGCGAGCAGGGCAAGACCTACAGCTGGGATGCAGCGACCCGGGCCCGCCAGCTGCGCATCGATGCCAGCCCGAACCAGGTCTGGATCACGGGCAACCAGATGTACTTCGTGATGGGGGCGGCGCAGACGGTGTTCCGGCTGACGCTGGACTGAGGCGGTCCTGACCTCGGCGCCGGCTCATGACAAAATGACCAGTCCCGGCCTCTGTGGGCTGCCTTCTGGATATCTTGATGACCTCCGCCTTTGCGGCCCCCGGCCGCGCCCAGGCCATGGTGCTTGCCGCCGGTCGCGGCGAGCGCATGCGCCCGCTGACCGACCTGACTCCGAAGCCGCTGCTGGACGTGCAGGGCAAGCCGCTGCTGCAGTGGCACCTCGATGCGCTGGTCCAGGCTGGCTGGAGCCAGGCGCTGATCAATACGGCCTGGCTTGGCGAGCAGATCCCGGCCCGCCTTGGCCGCTGCTGGCCGCCGGCAGACCGCGGCGCAGCGCAGGCCCGGCTGGAACTGAGCTATTCGATGGAGGCGCACGACTTCGGTGGCGCGCTCGAGACCGCCGGCGGCATCGTGCGTGCGCTGCCCGGGCTGGACGATTGCTTCTGGCTGGTCGCGGGCGATGTCTATATGCCGGGTTTCGAGTTTTCGTCCGCGGCGATGCAGCGCTTCGCCGCCAGCGGCAAGCTGGCCCATCTCTGGCTGGTGCCGAATCCGGCGCACAACCCAAAGGGCGACTTCGGCCTGTCAGAGCAGGGGCTGGCGCTGAACCTGGCCGCCGATGCGCCAGGCCCACGCTACACCTACAGCACCCTGGGGCTGTACCGGCGCGACTGCTTCGAGCCGCCGCATTGCACGATCCCGGCCGGCAACCCGCAGGGTATTGCCGCCCCCCTGGCGCCGCTGCTGCGCTCGGCGATGGACGCCGGCCAGGTCAGCGCCGAACTCTGGCTCGGGGACTGGACCGATGTCGGCACCCCCGAGCGCCTGGCCCAACTCAATCAGCAACTGTCATCATGAGCGCAATTCCTCATCAGGCCATCTACGCCGACCGCCGTGCCCGCCTGGCTGCCCAGCTGGGCGCCGGCGGCATCGCGATCATTCCGACCGCTCCCGAGCGCCAGCGCAACCGTGACAGCGAGTACCTGTTCCGCTTCGACAGCTATTTCTACTACCTGACCGGCTTCACCGAGCCGCGCGCCTGGCTGGTGATCACGGCCGAGGGCCACAGCACGCTGTTCTGCCAGCCGAAGGACCTCGAGCGTGAGATCTGGGACGGCTACCGGCTCGGGCCGCAGGCGGCCCCCAGCGCGCTCGGCGTCGACGAGGCGTATTCGGTGCATGAGCTCGGCGAGCGGCTGCCCAGGCTGCTCGAGAACCGGCAGCAGCTCTGGTACCCGTTCGCGACCCATGTCGGGCTCGAGACCCAGGTCGACGGCTGGCTGCAGAAGGTCAGGGCGCGCGCGCGCTTCGGTGCCAGCTGCCCGGACACGCAGCGCGACCTCTGCGTGCTGCTCGACGAGATGCGGCTGTTCAAGGACGCGCACGAGATCGACGTCATGAAGCGCGCGGCGCAGATCAGCGCCCAGGCCCATGTGCGCGCGATGCAGCGCAGCGCGGCGATGATCCGCGCCGGCCAGGAGGTGCGCGAATACCACCTCGACGCCGAGCTGCTGCACGAGTTCCGCCAGCATGGCTCGCAATACCCCGCCTACGGCAGCATCGTCGCGGCCGGCGCCAATGCCTGCGTGCTGCATTACCGCGCCGACATCGCGCCGGTGCACGCCGGCGAGCTGGTGCTGATCGATGCCGGCTGCGAGCTCGATGGCTATGCCTCGGACATCACGCGCACCTTCCCGGCTGACGGAAAGTTTTCCGGGCCGCAGCGCGCGCTCTACGACCTGGTGCTGGCGGCGCAAGAGGCCGCCATCGCGGCGACGCGGCCCGGCATGCGCTTCGTCGATCCGCACGATGCCACGGTGCGCGTGCTGGCGCAGGGCATGCTCGACCTCGGGTTGCTGAAGAAGGATGACGTCGGCCACCTCGACGACGTCATCGAGCAGCGCCATTATTTCCGCCACTACATGCACCGCACCGGCCACTGGCTCGGGCTGGATGTGCATGACGTCGGCAGCTATGTCGAGCCTGGCGCGGCGCAGACCGTCGAGCGGCGCGACCCGCTCAGCGGCGAGCTGATCAAGGACCGGCCGAGCCGCCTGCTGCGTCCCGGCATGGCGCTGACCATCGAGCCGGGGCTCTACATCAGTCCGGCGGCCGATGTGCCCAAGGAATTCTGGAACATCGGCATCCGGATCGAGGACGATGCCATCGTCACCGAGTCCGGCTGCGAGCTGATCACGCGCGGCGTGCCGGTCGACGGCGACGAGATCGAGGCGCTGATGCGCGGCTGATCAGACCTTCTCGAGGATCAGCGCGATGCCCTGGCCGACGCCGATGCACATGGTGCACAGCGCGTACCGGCCGCCGACATGGTGCAGGCGGTTGATGGCGGTGGTGGCCAGGCGGGCACCCGAGGCGCCCAGCGGGTGACCGAGGGCGATCGCGCCGCCCCAGGCGTTGACGCGTGCATCGTCATCGGCCAGGCCCAGGCCGCGCAGCACGGCCAGGCCCTGGGCCGCGAAGGCTTCGTTGAGCTCGATCACGTCCATCTGCTCCAGCGTCAGGCCGGTCTGTGCCAGCACCTTCAGCACCGCCGGGGTCGGGCCGTAGCCCATGATGCGCGGTGCCAGGCCGGCGGTGGCCATGCCGACCACGCGCGCCTTGGGCGTCAGGCCGTATTGCTTGGCGGTCTCGGCGTCGGCCAGCAGCAGGGCGCAGGCGCCATCGTTGACGCCCGAGGCGTTGCCGGCGGTCACGCTGCCGTCAGGGCGCACGACGCCCTTGAGCTTGGCCAGCGCTTCGAGCGTGGTGGCGCGCGGGTGCTCGTCGGTATCGACCACGACCGGGTCGCCCTTCTTCTGCGGGATGACCACCGGACAGATCTCGCGGGCCAGGTGGCCGGCTTGAATCGCGGCAGCGGCGCGCAGCTGGCTGTTGTAGGCCATCAGGTCCTGCGCCTCGCGTTCGATCTTGAAGTCGACTGCGACGTTCTCGGCCGTCTCGGGCATCGAGTCGACGCCGTACTGGGCCTTCATGAGCTTGTTGACGAAGCGCCAGCCGATGGTGGTGTCATAGACCGCGTTGGAGCGGCTGAAGGCGGATTCGGCCTTCGGCATCACGAACGGGGCGCGGCTCATGCTTTCGACGCCACCGGCGATCATCAGGCGGGCTTCGCCCGACTTGATGGCGCGCGCGGCCGAGCCGATCGCATCGAGGCCGGAGCCGCACAGGCGGTTGATGGTGCCGCCGGGCACTTCGACCGGCAGGCCGGCCAGCAGGCCCGACATGCGGGCGACGTTGCGGTTGTCTTCGCCGGCCTGGTTGGCGCAGCCGTAGAGCACGTCGTCGATGGCGGACCAGTCGACCTGCGGGTTGCGCTCCATCAGTGCCTTGATCGGCACGGCGCCGAGGTCGTCGGCGCGCACGCCGGACAGGGCACCGCCGTAGCGGCCGAAGGGGGTACGAATCGCGTCGCAGATGTAGGCTTGATTCATTTTGTCTCCGTTAAATAAAAATAATGTATCAGATAGAAACCGGCAGTCCAAGCAGGCGCTCGAGCTCGGCATGCTCCAGGCCGTCGACCTTGTCGATCAGCTTGAGGCCGGCGGGCGTGCATTCCAGCGTGGCCAGGTCGGAGTAGATGCGCTTGACGCAGCCGATGCCGGTCAGCGGGTAGCTGCAGGCCTGGACCACCTTGCTCTCGCCCTTCTTGGTCAGCAGGTCCATCATGACCCAGGTCTGCTTGGCGCCGACGGCCAGGTCCATCGCACCGCCGACGGCCGGGATGGCGCCGGCTTCGCCAGTGCTCCAGTTGGCCAGGTCGCCGGTGGCCGAGACCTGGAATGCCCCCAGCACGCTGATGTCGAGGTGGCCGCCGCGCATCATCGCGAAGCTGTCGGCATGGTGGAAGAAGGCGCCGCCCGGCAGCAGCGTCACGGGCTGCTTGCCGGCGTTGATCAGGTCGTAGTCCTCGGCGCCGGCAGCCGGTGCCGCGCCCATGCCCAGGATGCCGTTCTCGCTGTGCAGCACGACTTCCATGCCTTCAGGCAGGTAGTTGGCGACCAGGGTCGGCTGGCCGATGCCGAGGTTGACATAGGCGCCGTCGAAGATGTCCTGGGCGACGCGCTGGGCCAGTTCCTGCTTGCTGCGCTTAGTGTAGTTGCTCATGGTTCTGGTCTTTCGATTCAGGCTTGCTTGAAACCGCCGGCCTGGGTGGCCACGCGCTCGATCTGGACGATCTGGGACACGAAGATGCCCGGGGTCACGACATGCTCGGGGTCGATCTGGCCCAGCTCGACGATCTCGTGCACGGTCGCGATGGTGCGCTTGGCGGCGGTGGCCATGACCGGTCCGAAGTTGCGCGCGGCCTTGCGGTAGATCAGGTTGCCCCAGCGGTCGCCGGCCTCGGCCTTGATCAGCGCGACATCGCCGTGGATCGGGTACTCGAGCACATAGTCCTTGCCGTTGATGTGGCGGGTTTCCTTCGGCGTGCCGTCGGCGTGCCTGGCCAGCTCGGTGCCGAAGCCGGTCGGGGTGAAGAAGGCGCCGACGCCAGCGCCCGCAGCGCGCAGGCGCTCGGCCAGGTTGCCCTGGGGCACCAGCTCGAGCTCGATCTTGCCGGCGCGATACAGTTCGTCGAAGACCCAGGAGTCGGCCTGGCGCGGGAAGCTGCAGATGATCTTGCGCACGCGGCCGGTCTTGAGCAGCGCGGCCAGGCCGGTGTCGCCGTTGCCGGCGTTGTTGTTGACCACGGTCAGGTCGCGCGCGCCCTGTTCGATCAGGCCGTCGATCAGTTCGTTCGGGATGCCGGCGGTGCCGAAGCCACCGACCAGGACGGTGGCGCCGTCCTGGATGCCCGACATGGCCTCGGCGATCGAGGCGGAGATTTTGTTGATCACTGGGATGCTCCTGTTAGGTCCGCTGTTTCCGCTGTCGCGGGTCTTGTGCTGTCGATATTTGTTCTACATAAGAACAAGTGTTCGTATAATGAATTCTAGAACTTTTTTTTGATCATGGCAAATACCGCAACCCGATCTGATGCCGCTCCGCAGCCGGGCGACAGCTATGTCCAGTCCTTTGCCCGCGGGCTGGAGGTGATCCGCTCCTTCAGCGCGGCGGCGCCCGAGCAGACGCTCAGCGAGGTCGCCGCGCGCAGCGGACTGACCCGTGCCGGCGCCAGGCGCATCCTGCTGACGCTGCAGACCCTGGGCTATGTGCAGAGCGACGGCAAGCTGTTCCGGCTCACGCCGCGCATCCTGGACCTGGGCTTTGCCTATCTGTCGTCGATGCCGATCTGGAACCTGGCCGAGCCGGTCATGGAGGCCCTGGCGACCCGCACCGGTGAATCCTGTTCGGCCGCGGTGCTCGACGCGCAGGAGATCGTCTACGTGATCCGGGTCCACACGCACAAGATCCTGTCGCTGAACCTGGGCGTGGGCTCGCGCCTGCCGGCCTACTGCACCTCGATGGGCCGGCTGCTGCTGGCCGGTCTGCCCGACGTCGAGGTCGAGGCCCGGCTGCGCGCCAGCGAGCTCAAGGCCCGCACCCGCCACACGCTGACCGGGATCGACGAGCTGATGCGCGAGATCCGGCGTGCGCGCGAGCAGGGCTGGTGCCTGGTGAACCAGGAGCTCGAGGAGGGCTTGCTTTCGATGGCGGCGCCGGTCTACGGCAAGGGCGGCGAGGTGGTGGCGGCGCTCAACATCTCGGGCCAGGCCAACCGCACCGATCCCGAGCAGATGCTGCGCGCGATGCTGCCGGCGCTGCGCGAGGCGGCGCAGACCATCACCCAGCTGCTGCGCGCCAGCGGCGCGCGCTGAAGCGGGCGCCACATGCAAAACGCCGGCCCGGGGTGAACCGGAGCCGGCGTGCATGAGCTGCATCGAACCCGGAACGGGTTCCGGGTACTTCGATTACTGGTTCAGGGCCTTGGCGACGCGGGTGCGCGGGTCGGCGTCGGCTTCGGTGACGGCCTGCTGCATCTTGAAGTCGAAGCGGGCACGCTCGCAAGGAGCGGTGATGCCGAGCGACTCGTAGCCAGCGGGGTTGACATCGTGCTCGATGTCCAGGATCAGGCCGTCGCGGGTGGCGAAGGCGAAGTCGTCGTCGATGAAGGTGTCACCCGGGATGTTGACCTGGGTGGTCAGGGTGCGGTGGCCCGGCTTGACGACGTGGAAGTGGATGTGAGCCGGACGGTTGCCATGGCGACCCAGGGCGGTGAACAGCTCGCGCACCGGACCGGTCGGCGGGATTTCGTAGCCCGGAGCGATGGTGGTGCGGAAGCGGTACTGGCCCTGCTCGTTGGCGACGATCTTGCGGCGCAGCTCGTGCTCCTTCATGCCCGGGAAGAAATGCGAGTAGCCACCCACTTCGTTGCAATGCCAGGCGTCGATCACGGCGTTCGGGACCGGCTTGCCTTCGAAGTCGAACACGGTGCCTTCGACGACCATGACCTTGCCCTTGCCGCGCAGGGTGCTGTCATCGTCGAGCTGGGCTTCGTAGTTGGACTGCGGAGCGCCCGGAACGAACAGCGGGCCTTCGATGGCGCGCGGGGTGCCGGCAGCGATGCCAGCGGCTTCGTCAGCCTCGTCCATCATGATGTCGAGCAGGCGGTCGAAACCCAGGCCGGCGGTGATCAGGCCGATCTGGCCCAGCGCGCCCAGGCGGGTGATCCAGTCGCAGGCAGCCCAGAACTCGTCGGGCGTGACCTTGAACTCGTCGATGGTCTTGAACAGGTCAGCGGTGATGCGGCCGACGATGGCGCGCACGCGCTCGTCGCCTTCAGCGATCTTGACGGTGTTGACGAGCTCGAGCAGGCTCTCTTTGGTGAATTCGTTCTTGGTCACGGTTATCTCCTGAGTGTGTAGGCGTCGCGAGACGAGGGGCTTGAGGCAATCGCCTTGGCCGGTTTTGGCCGGTGGCTGGGCTGATTGGTCTGCGGAGTCAATTTTGAGTCAGCAGCCGGTTGAAATCAAAGACTGTTTCAGACTTGATCCATACCCAAAAGGCATGAAAAGGCTATTTGTCCCCGCCAGATCGACAAGATTAGGGTTAACCCTTGTTGGTAACGGAAGGATCTATGGCTTTGGCCGGGTTTCTTGTCAGACCTGTAGAGCATGACGTTGCGCGGGCCTGGCCGGTTGCCTGGCAGGCTGCCAGCAGCGGTTCACCCGCCCGCAAAATGCACCACGCCGGCCCGGGAAAGCTCCGGGGCCGGCGTGGTCTGGCGCGGGTCGTCGCTGTTGCGCTGGCGCTTCAGTCCAGCTTGATGCCGCGTTCGGCGATCAGCTTGCTCCAACGGGTGGATTCGCGCTGCAGGTGCAGCGCCAGTTCGTCGGGCGTCGAGCCGATGGCCTCGGCACCGATGGCCTCGAAGCGCTTGACCACGTCGGGCTGCTTCATGGCATCGGTCAGCGCCGCCTGCAGCTTGCTGATCGTGGCCTTGGGCGTGCCGGCCGGGGCAAAGACGGCAAACCAGGGCGACAGCTCGTAGCCCGTCACGCCGGCCTCGGCCAGCGTCGGCACGTCGGGCAGGGCGCTCGAGCGCTTGGCGGTGGTGACGCCCAGCGCACGCAGCTTGCCTGATTGCAGGTGCGGCCGCGCCGAGGTCACGCTGTCGAACATGTAGTTGACCTGTCCGCCCAGTAGGTCCGACACGGCAGGGCTGCTGCCCTTGTAGGGCACATGCACCAGATCGGTCTTGGTCAGCGAGGCGAACAGCTCGCCGGCCAGATGGATCGAGGTGCCGTTGCCGGCCGAGGCATAGGTCAGCTGGCCCGGCGCCTTGCGTGCCGCCGCCACCAGGTCGGCCACGTTCTTGACGTTGGGCTGGGTGTTGTTGGTCACCAGCACGTTGGGCACCACGGCCAGCAGGCTGACCGGGGCGAAGTCCTTGATCGGGTCGTAGCTCAGCTTGCCGTAGAGCGGCTTGTTGGTGGCCATGCCGATCGAGGTGATCATGATCGTGTGGCCGTCCGCCGGCGCCTTGGCCACGAAGTCGGCGCCGATGTTGCCGCCGGCACCGGGCTTGTTCTCGATCACGAACGATTGGCCTACGCTCTTGCCGGCCTTTTCGCCGAGCGCGCGTGCGATCGCGTCCATCGCGCCGCCGGGCGGAAACGGCACGACCCAGCGGATCGGCTTGGTCGGCCAGTCGGTGGCCGGAGCCTGCGCCATGACGGCACCGCTCCAGCCCAGTCCGAGCGCCAGCAGGAGCGCGGTGGTTTTCATCTGTCGGTCCTTGTGCGGCTGGCCGGTCAGGCGATGGCCGAGGGATGCTGGGCCAGCGGCGTGACGTGGATCTTCATGAACGGGAACAACGGCAGCTGCGACAGCAGGGTGTGCAGTTCGTCGTTGCTCGCGACATCGAACAGGCTGTAGTTGGCGTATTCGCCGACCACGCGCCACAGGTTCTTCCAGCGGCCGTCTTGCTGCAGCTGCTGGGAGTAGGCCTTTTCGCGTGCCTTGATCTCGTTGGCTTGTTCAACCGGCAGGTCGTGGGGGATGTTGACATCCATGCGAACCAGAAACAGCATGATTTTTTTCCTTGTTTGAAACGGGGGACTCAGGCGACTTGCTTGTGGCCGAGGTCGATATGGGTGGCGGTCAGGCCGGCGCGTGCGCGGTCGAAGCGCTCGAGCTTGACCGGGTCGATCTCGACCCCGATGCCGGGGCCGTCGGGCAGCTGCAGCTCGAAGTCGACGATCGGCATCAGCTCGGTCACGATGTCGTCGACCAGCAGCTGGGGGCCGAACAGTTCGCAGCCATGGTGCTTGTTGCCCAGGGTCGAGAACACCTGGGCCGAGGCGGCGCTGCCGATCGAGGTTTCGAGCATGGTGCCGCCGTACCAGGCGATGTCGGCGGCTTCAGCGACCGCAGCGACTTCCTTGGTGCGCAGCAGGCCGCCATGCTTGGCAACCTTGAGCGAGAACACCTGGCTGGCCTGGGCGCGCGCGAGCATCATCGCATCCTGCGGGCTGCAGACGGTCTCGTCGGCCATGATGCTGGCGCGGTCGCCCAGGGCGGCGCTCAGGGTCTTGAGTGCCTCGACGTTCCACTTGGCCACCGGCTGCTCGATCAGCGTGACGCCGGCATCGATCATCTGCGGCAGGAAGCGGCGCGCGGTGCTGCCGTCCCAGGCCTGGTTGACGTCAACCGTCAGCGTGGCCTTGCCCTGCAGGCCGCGCGCGATCTGCGACACATGGGCCACGTCCTGCTCGGGGGTGCGGGCGCCGATCTTCATCTTGAAGATGCGGTGGCGCTTCTGCTCCAGCCGCAGCTGGGCTTCCTCGAGGTCCTTGTTGACGTCACCGCTGGCCAGGGTCCAGGCCAAGGGCAGGCTCTTGATGCGCTTGCCACCGAGCAGCTGGTAGGCCGGCAGGCCGAGCGTGCGCGAGTAGGCATCGATCAGCGCGATCTCGACCGCGCTCTTGGCGAAGTAGTTGCCCTTGCAGAAGGCGTCCATGCGCGCCAGCGCGCTACCGAAGGCGCCACCGTCCTGGCCGATCAGCGCCGGGGCCAGGTAGCCGTCGATCGCGTGCTTGATCGACTCGGGCGATTCCTCGTTCCAGGACGGGCCGCCGATGGTGGCGGCCTCGCCGAAGCCGGTCGCGCCGTTGCTCAGCCAGAGCTGGACGATGACCGGGCTCTGGCGGCTGATGGCACCGAACGACAGCTTGTGCGGACGGATGGTCGGGATGTCGAGGATGCGCGCCTCGATGCGCTCGATGGAATGGGAGACGGTCATGTCGCGGGTCTGGGTGGACAGTGGTTTGTGAATCAGACAAGCGTAAAGCCAGGCCCACTGGGCTACAAATGATTTATTTCCATGAAATCATTCGCTATGATCGAACGATCATGGAAATCCGGCAGCTGCGCTACTTTCTCGACATTGCCGACACCGAGCATCTGACCCAGTCGGCGCAGAACCTGTTCGTGACCCAGAGCACGCTGTCGCACGGGCTGCGCCAGCTCGAGCAGGAGCTCGGCGTCGCGCTGTTCGACCGGCTCGGGCGCGGGCTCAAGCTGTCGCAGGCGGGCGCCGAGTTCCGGGTCTATGCCAGCCGCGCGCTGCAGGAGATCGAGGCCGGTCGCATGGCGCTGGCCGACCTCGGTGGGTTGCAGTCGGGCAAGCTCAAGGTCGGGGCCTTTCCGACCTTCCTGAACACGGTGGTGCCGGTCACGGTCGCGGCCTTCAACCGGGCCTATCCCAAGGTCAAGGTCGAGGTGCAGGACTTGCGCGCCGGGGCCATCGAGCAGCAGTTGCTCGACGGCGACCTCGACCTCGGCATTGCCTTCCATCCGGCCCAGCATGACGAGATCGAGGCCGAGGTGCTGTTCGAGGAACGCCTGCTGCTGGTGGTCGGCCCGCACCATCCCTTGGCGGCGCGGACCCGCCTGGCGATGGCCGAGCTGGCCGGCCTGCCGCTGGCGCTGCTGCCGCGCAATTTCGCGACCCGGCGCCTGATCGACGACAGCCTGCGCCGGGCCGGCGTAGAGCCCCGGGTGCAAGTCGAGATGGATTCGGTCGAGTCGCTGCTGGGGGTCTGCCGCTATGGCGACCTGGCCAGCATCGTGCCGGAACGCGCGGCGCGCCAGGCGCCCGACCTGCCGGCGCTCGCGCTGACCGAGCCCGAGATCCTGCGCCATGCCGGCATCCTGTGGCGGCGCGGCGCCTCGCGCAGTGCGGCGGCACGCGAGTTCGTTGCGCTGCTGCGCGCGACGCCGCTGGACTGAGCTGCCCCGTAAAAGACGAAGCCCGCACTGGGCGGGCTTCGTGGGTTCGACCGGTGCAGCCATCAATGAGTTCTGTGCGCCGGTCGATGAATCAACTGTAATGGCGCGGGCGGCGACTGTCGATCCTGTTCCGGTTACGAAACTCCGGCGCGGGCGCTGGTCAGTCGCGCTGGGCCGGAATCCAGCGGCTCAGCGTCGCGGCGAGCTGCTGGCGGTTGATCGGCTTGGAGACATGGTCGTTCATGCCGGCGGCCTCGGTCGCCAGCAGGTCCTTGAGCATCACTGCCGCCGTCAGCGCGATGATCGGTACCGGCGCTGCGCCTTGTGCCGCCTCGTGTGCGCGGATGGCCCGTGCTGCCTCGAAGCCGTCCATCTCGGGCATCTGCAAGTCCATCAGGATGACGTCGAAGCGCTCGCGGCAGGCCTTCTCGACCGCCTCGTGGCCGCCGCGGGCGGTTTCGAAGTGCAGGCCGAGCTTGCCGACATAGGCCCGCGCCACGATCAGGTTGGTTTCGTTGTCGTCGACGATCAGCACACGGGCCCCGCGCAGGGTTGTGACTTCTGGTGTGGCGGCCAAGGCGCTGCTGCCTGGCGTGGCCGCAGCAGGGGCCGCCAGCGTCCCGGCTGCCGGCAGGGTTGCGGCGGGTGTCTCGTCCGGCACCTGCTCGAGCCGTACCGTGAACCAGAACCGGCTGCCCTGGCCCGGCTGGCTCTCGACGCCGATCTCGCCGCCCATCAGCCCGACCAGGCGCTTGCTGATCGACAGCCCGAGTCCGGTGCCGCCGTAGCGCCGCGTGGTCGAGCTGTCGGCCTGGTGAAACGGCGTGAACAGCCGTCCGATCTCCTCGTGCGAGAGTCCGATGCCGCTGTCTTGCACCTCGAAATGCAGCTGCAGGGCCGCTTCGGTGCGGGCGCCATCGATGGCATCCAGGGCATCGACCCGCACCCGTACCCCGCCGCTGGCGGTGAACTTCAGCGCGTTGCTGACCAGGTTGCTCAGCACCTGCAGCAGCCGCAGCGGGTCGCCGCGCAAGGACCGTGGCAGACCCGGCGCGAGTTCGAACTCCAGCGCCAGCCCGCGCTCGGCGGCCTTGAGCGAGAACAGCATCCTGGCCTTCTCGAACAGCTCGTCGAGTCGCAACGGCAGCGATTCGATCGCGAGTCGTCCGGCCTCGACCTTCGAATAGTCCAGGATGTCGTTGAGCACGCCGAGCAGGGCGGTGCCCGAGCCGTGGATCTTGCCCAGGTAGTCGCGCTGCAGCGCGTCGAGTTCGGTCTCGAGCAGCAGCCGGGACAGCCCGATCACCGCATTCATCGGCGTGCGGATCTCGTGGCTCATGTTGGCGAGGAACTCGCTCTTGGCGCGGTTGGCGGCTTCGGCGGTTTCCTTGGCGGCGGCCAGTTCGAGCGAATGCGCTTTCAGTTCGGCCGCGGCCTGCTGCGCCTGCTGGCTGGCCGCCAGCAGCTTGGCCTCGAAGCGCTGGCGCTCCTGGACCACGAAGAAGACCCAGCAGTAGGCCGGCTGACCCTGGTACAGCGTCTGTTCGGCGTTGATCAGCACCGGCATCTCGTGCTGCTCATGGGTGCGCAGTGTCAGGGCCAGTTCGCGCACCCGGTCCATGTGCAGCAGCATCGGCCAGACATGGGTCTGCAGGAAGACGCGGCTGGCTGGCGGCAGCATCGCATCGAGTCCCGCGCTCTCCCAGTACGCGCGCGTGCCGCCCAGCACTGCCAGCAGCTCGTCGTTGAGCGCCAGCATGCGGCCGGAGGGGTCTGTGACCAGCAATGCGCAGGGCAGATCGAGGAACGCCGGCATCAGGCCCTTTTCCATGCGCAGCTCCCGACTTCAGGCGCTGGGCAGATAGCGCTGCATGGCCGCGATCACGAGCTCCGGTCGGCTCATGTGTGCCGAGTGGCCCTTCACGTCGAGCCGTTCCAGCTGGCTGCCGCGCAGCTCGCGGTGCAGGTAGTCACCGACCGAGACCGGAACCAGCGCATCGTCGCTGTGCTGCAGGATCAGGCAGGGCTTGGTGACCCGGGCCAGATCGGCGCGGTGGTCGGCGAAGAAGGTCGCTTCGGCAAAGGCGCGTGCCAGCACCGGATCGGTCGAGCAGAAGCTGTCGATGAAAGTCCCAGTGACCGCATCACCGACTGCCGCGCCGGTCGCCAGTGGCGCCAGGTAGTTGGCCCAGCCGATGTAGTTCATTTCCATCAGTGACAGCAGGCCCTCGAGGTCGGCTCGATCGAAACCGCCATGGTAGTCCGGGGGATGGTTCAGGAAGCAGGGATTCGGGCCGAGCAGGATCAGGCGCTCGAACAGGTCCGGGCGGGCGATCGAGGCCAGCATGCCGATGTTGCAGCTGACCGAATGTGCAACCAGCGTGATGCCGCTCAAGCCCAGCGCGTCGCAGACCTCGATCATGTCCTGGGCGTAGCCATCGAGGCTGGCATAGCGCTGCGGGTCGAACGCGGTCGGATCGGACTGGCCGCTGCCGACATAGTCGAACAGCACCTGGCGGTGCGTGCCCTCGAACGCCCCCGTGATCCGGTGCCACATGTGCTGGTTGCAGCCGAAGCCATGGCCATACAGGATCACCGGGCCTTGCTGGCCGATTTCGCGCACATGGTTGCGCTGCCGGATGTTGGAGGGCATTTCGATGGGCCAGGGGTAGTGAAAGAGGTCAGGCTGGTAATTGATGAATATATCATATCCCTGTAGCCATGAACCCCAATCCGTGCTGGGCTTCAGTCCCGGGCCGCTGCCCGGGACTGGCTCAGCGCAGCCCGGCCCAGAAGCCTTCGAGCAGCTGGGCGAAAGCCTCGGGTTGCTCGACCGCGCTCAGGTGGGCGGCGTCCAGGCTGGCCAGTTGCGCGCCCGGAATGCGGTCGGCGATCGCCTGCGACATCGCGGGCGGGGTGGCTTCGTCGCGGCTGCCGGCGATCACCAGCGTCGGGCAGGCGATGCGCGCGTTGCCTTCATCGAGCGCAATGCCGGCAACCGCCGCGCAGGCGGCAGCGTAGGGCAGGGCGGGGGTTGCCTCTAGCACGGTGCGCAGCTTGGCGACGCGCTCGGCACCGCCATTGACCTGGTCGGCGCGGAATTCGGGCGTGAACCAGCGCTGCAGCGCGCCGTCGGCGATCGGCGGCACGCCGTTGAGCCGCACGGTGTCGATGCGGGCCTGCCACATGGCGCGTGCGGCCGCGTCATAGCTGGCGGCCGAGTTGGCGATCACGATGCTGCGCACCAGCTCGGGGTGGCGCGCGGCCAGCGCCTGGGCGGTCATGCCGCCCATCGACAGGCCGACGAAATGCACCGGGCCGACGCCCTGGGCGCGGATCAGCTCGGCCGCGTCGTCGGCCAGGTCGTCCATGCTGTAGGCGCCTTCGGTCGCAGGCGTTTGGCCGTGGCCGCGCTGGTCGTAGCGCAGCACGGTGTAGCGCTCCTGCAGCGCGGCGGCGACGCCGTCCCACATGGTCAGGTCGCAGCCGAGCGCATGGCTCAGGACGACCAGGGGGCCCTGGCCTTGCTTGACGGTATGGAGTTGGGTCATGACTGTCCTTTGATCAGGCGGCGTAAGCCGGTTTCGGTGCCACGGCACGCTGTTGCTGCAGCAGGCTGAACACCAGCATGGCCAGCGCCGCCACGGCGCCAGGGATGGCGAACACCATGAAGTTCAGCTGCAGCGGCAGCTGGGCCGTCATCAGCGCGCCGCCCAGCAGCGGGCCGACGATGGCGCCGTTGCGGCCGATGCCCGAGGCCCAGCCCAGGCCGGTGGAGCGGATCGACAGGCCGTAGAACTGTGCCGTGCCGGCGTAGAGCAGGATCTGGGTGCCGATGGTGGTGGCGCCAGCGATGAAGATCAGCAGATACAGCATCTCGGTCGAGCTCTTGAAGCCCAGCAGGCTGATCGACACCGCAGCGGCGGCGAAGAAGCCGATCATGACCTTGTACAGGTTGAAGCGGTCGCCCAGCCAGCCACCCAGGATGGCGCCGGCCATGCCGCCGAAGTTCAGCGCCAGCAGGAAGCTCAGGCTCGAGCCCAGGCTGTAGCCAGCCTGTGCCATCAGCTTGGGCAGCCAGGAGCTCAGCGCGTAGACCATCAGCAGGCAGCAGAAGAAGGCGACCCACAGGCACAGGGTGCGCAGCAGACGGCCTTCGCGGAACAATTCGACCACCGAGGCGCTGCCGCCCTTGGTGTCATGCAGCACCAGTTCGTCGTTGCTGCTGATTGCGCGGCTCGGCTCGATCCGGGCCAGGATGGCGCGGGCCTGTTCGTGCCGGCCCTGGCGCACCAGGAAGCCGACCGATTCCGGCAGCAGGTACAGGATCACGGGCAGCAGCAGCAGCGGGATGCCGGCGGCAAAGAACATCGACTGCCAGCCGAAGGTCGGCAGCATGTAGATGCCGACGCCAGCGGCCAGCATGCCGCCGAGCGAATAGCCGCTGAACATCACGGCTACCAGCGTGCTGCGCAGGCGCTTGGGGGCGTATTCGCTCATCAGAGCCACCGCGTTGGGCATCAGGCCGCCGCAGCCGAGGCCGGCGATGAAGCGGAAGATGCCGAATTCGGTCGGGCTGCTGGCGAAACCGTTGATGATGGTCGCACCCGAGAACAGCGCAAAGCAGATCGCGATGCCCTTCTTGCGCCCGATCTTGTCGGCCAGGGTGCCGAAGACCAGCGCACCGAACATCATGCCGAACAGCGCATAGCTGCCCAGGGCACCGGCCTGCAGCGGGGTCAGGCTCCATTCCTTCATGATGGCGGGCAGCACGACGCCGAAGATGAACAGGTCGTAGCCGTCAAAAATCAGCAGCAGCGCGCACAGGCACATGACCATCCAGTGGAAGCCCGAGAACTTCGCGTGGTCTATGACGTCATGGACATCGACTTTCTTCATTCTTGTCTCTCTACTCTAATGGGCGAAAAAAACCAGGACGGTGCTGCCGCCCTGGCGATGGGGAAGCGCTTCGGTCAGCCGAGGTCGCCGCCGCCGACCGGCATCGTGATGCCGGTGATGTAGGAGGCCTCGTCCGAGGCCAGGAAGCAGATCGCATTGACCTGCTCGTCGATGGTGCCGTAGCGCTTCATCAGGCTGGAGTTGATGGTCTGGTCGACGATCATCTGGTACCAGACCTTTTCCTGTTCGGTCTGCTCGGCCGCGTTGCGCGGGATGCGGCGCGGCGGCGCCTCGGTGCCGCCGGTGGCGATCGCGTTGACGCGGATGCCGCGCTCGGCGGTTTCCAGCGCCAGGCAGGCGGTCAGCGCGTTGACGCCGCCCTTGGCCGCGCCATAAGGCACGCGGTTGACGCCGCGGGTGGCGATCGACGAGACGTTGACGATGGCGCCGCTCTTTTGCTCCAGCATGTGCGGCAGCACCGCGTGGCAGCACCACAGGGTCGGGAACAGCGAGCGGCGCACCTCGGCCTCGATCTCGTTTTCCTGGTAATGCTCGAACGGCTTGGCCCAGATCGTGCCGCCGACGTTGTTGACCAGCACGTCGATGCGGCCGAACTTCTCGACCGCCTGCTGCATGACCTTATTGCAGTCAGCGGACTTTTCCATGTCGGCGGTCAGCGCCAGCACGTCGACCTTCTTCTTCTTGAGCTGGTCGCGCAGCTCGAACACCAGCTCCGAGCGGTCAACCAGCACCAGCTGGGCGCCTTCCTTGGCCATGCGCAGCGCGACGCCGTGGCCGATGCCCTGGGCGGCGCCGGTGATCACGGCCACCTTGTTCTTGAATCGTTTAGTCATGCGGATGGAGATGAAAGAGCCCGTTGGCACGGGCTGTTGGATGGGGTCAGCGATCAGGCGCTGGCGGCGAACTTCTCGTAGTGGAAGCTGACGGGCTTGACGCCCTGGTCGCGCAGGTACTGGTTGACGGCTTCGACCATGGGCGGCGGGCCGCACAGGTAGATGTCGACTTCGCCGTCGTGGAGCTGGCCGGCTTCGAGGTGGTTGGTGACATAACCCTTCTTCGGCTGGGCGCTGTTGGCGTCGACCACCACCAGCGCGTAGCTGAAGTTGGGCATGGCCTGGGCGAAGGCTTGCAGCTTGTCGATGTCGACCAGGTCGGTGTCGGTGTTGACGCCGTAGATCAGGTGCACCGGGAACGGGCTGCCGCCGGCGGCTGCGATCTTGTCGAGCATGGCGGTGAAGGGCGCCAGGCCGGTGCCGCCGGCCAGCATCAGTACCGGGCGCACGATGTCGCGCAGGTAGAAGCTGCCCTTGGGGCCGTTCATGACCAGGGTGTCGCCCGGCTTGGCCGATCCGGTCAGGTAGCTGCTCATCAGGCCGCCCGGCACGTTGCGGATCAGGAACGAGACCGCGTTGTCCTTCGGCATCGAGCTGAAGGAATAGGCGCGGTGCGCGTCGGTGCCCGGCACCTGCAGGTTGGCGTACTGGCCCGGCAGGAAGGACAGCTTGGCGATGTCGTCGCCGGCCACGGTCAGCGCGATCGTGCTGTCGGAAACCAGGCGCACGTCCTGGATGGTCGTGCTCAGGCTGGTCTGGGCAGTCTTGCAGACGGCCGAGGAGGCGGGAATGCCGATGACGAGATCGCTCTTCGGACGCATCTGGCAGGTCAGCACGAAGCCTTGCTGCAGTTCTTCCTCGGTCAGCGCGTCGTCGATGTAGTTGCTGCCCATGTCGAACTGGCCCGACTCGCAGCTGGACTTGCAGGCGCCGCAGGCACCGTCGCGGCAGTCGATGGGGACGTTGATCTTCTGGCGATAGGCGGCATCGGCCACGGTCTCGCTGTCTTTGCAGTCGATGAAGCGCGTGACTCCATCCTCGAAATTAAGGGCGATCTTGTAAGTCGGCATGATGATTTCTCGGTTGCTGGGTGGAGCAAGCCGGGGTTGCCCGGGGAAAAAGACCGGCGCCAGCCCCTGCGAGGCCGGCGCCGTAGCCTCCGGATCCGGTCTGGCCCCGCCAAGGGGCCAGGCCTGGATCAGAGGTGGTAGACGTCGAGGACGTGGCGGATGTAGTCGTTCTTGAGCACGACCTTCTTCGACTTGATCACCGGCTTGGCGCCCGAGAAGTCGATCGTCAGGAAGCTGGTGCCGGCGAAGGTGTCGGTCACGTTGTAGCGCACGCTGAGCGTGAACCAGTTGTGGCGGACCTTCACCACGTCGCCGTTGCGCTCGACGATCTCGACGTTGCTGATGTTGTGCGAGGTGCGGGTGTCGGGGATGGTCGCGCTCGAACGCTCGGTGCGGATGCGGAAGACGCGGTCTTCCAGGCCACCACGGCTCGGGTAGTAGATCAGCGAGATCTCGGTCTGCGGATTGGTGGTCAGCTCGCCGTCATCGGCCCAGGCCGGCATCCAGAACTCGGCCTGCGGATCGTACATCTCGATCCAGGCGTCCCATTCGCGGTCGTCGAGCAGACGGGCTTCCTGGTACAGGAAGGCGCAGACGTTTTCGTAGGAGGTAGTCATGCTGTGGCGCTCCGGTTCTTATTTTGCGTTGGCTTGGGCAGCTTCTTCGGCGTCGACCGCCTTGCGCATCTGCTCCAGCCAGTAGGTGTGCTGGGCGACGTAGAGGCCTTCGTCTTCGGTCTTGACACCGGACAGGATCGGCTTGAGGCCGATCTTGTCGGCTTCGGCGTCGGGGCCGCGCACCCAATGCTCGGCACCGCGCGACATGTCGTTCCACTCGGCGGCACCGCCCTTGTAGCCTTGTTGGCAGGAGCGGAACTCCTCCAGGTCGTCAGGCGTCGCCATGCCGGTGGCGTTGAAGAAGTCCTCGTACTGGCGGATGCGGCGGGCACGGGCCTCGGCGCTTTCACCCTTGGGCGCGATGCAGTAGATGGTGACTTCGGTCTTGTCGACCGAGATCGGGCGCAGCACGCGGATCTGCGAGCTGAACTGGTCCATCAGGTAGACGTTCGGGTACAGGCAGAGGTTGCGCGAGTTGTTGATCATCCACTCGGCGGTGTTGGCGCCGACGCGCTCGGCCAGCTGCTCGCGCTGCGGGTAGAGCGGACGGTCTTCCGGGTTGTCCCAGCGCGTCCACAGCAGCAGGTGGCCGTTGTCGAACGAGTAGGAGCCGCCGCCCTTCTTGGCCCAGCCGCCGGCGCTCATGGCCTTGATCTGGTCGTTGCCGGCTTCGCGTTCCTTGCGGGCGGCCTGGGTCGCGGCGTAGTTCCAGATCAAGGCGGTCACGTGGTAGCCGTCGGCGCCGTTCTCGGCCTGCAGCTTCCAGTTGCCTTCGAACCAGTAGGTCGAGGCGCCGCGCAGCACTTCCAGGCCTTCTTCGGACTGGTCGACGATCATGTCGATGATCTTGCGCGATTCACCCAGGTGCTCTTCGATCGGCTGCACGTCGGCGTTCAGCGAACCGAACAGGAAGCCGCGGTAGTTGGCAAACTTGGCGATCTTGGTCAGATCGTGGCTGCCTTCCTTGTTGAAGGTGCTGGGGTAGCCGGTGTTCTCCGGGTCCTTGATCTTGAGCAGCTTGCCGGTGTTGTTGAAGGTCCAGCCGTGGAAGGGGCAGGTGAAGGTGCCCTTGTTGCCGGTCTTGAAGCGGGCCAGCTGCGCGCCGCGGTGGGCACAGGCGTTGATGAAGCAGTTCAGTTCGCCGGCGCGGTTGCGGGTGATCATCACCGGCTGGCGGCCGATGGTGGTCGTGAAGTAGTCGTTGATGTTCGGGACCTGGCTTTCATGAGCCAAGTAGATCCAGTTGCCTTCGAAGATGTGCTTCATCTCGAGGTCGAACAGTTCCGGGTCGTTGAAGACGGAACGCTTGACGCGGTGCAGGCCGGTGTCGTGGTCATCGACCAGCATGCCTTCCAGGCGCTCGCGCAGATTTTCTTGGCTCATAAATATCTCCTGTTGGACTCGTGGCTCTGGTCCGCTGCGGCATGGCCGAAACGGCTGGGGTGGCGGGCAGGTCTGGCAGGAGGGGGCTCTGCCGGACAGTGCGGGCGGCACGCTTCGCGGCTGGCAGGTGACGGTGGACGCATTCGGGCGCGAGACCGCCGGTGGTGGCGCTGGCCCGTTGTCGCTGTTCTTGTCTCCTGCGGTGACCATCGTCGCGGCACCGTCTGCTCCCCTGCTGCTGCGACCGCCAGACTTCTTGTCCGGTCAGTTACGTTCCAGGGGCTTGCTTGTCTTACGGAGCTGATCTTATGAACAAACCCTGATCCAAATCAAAGACTGTTTTAGAATCATCCAATACCCAGAAAGTATGCGATGGATTTTCGGCACCTCAAGTATTTCGTCGCAGTGGCGCAGGAGCGCAGTTTCACCCGCGCGGCCGAACGGCTCTACATCTCGCAGCCGCCGCTGAGCCGACAGATCCAGCAGCTCGAGGAGGAGCTCGGACTCAAGCTGCTCGACCGCGAGGCCAGGCCGCTGGCGCTGACCGAGGCCGGCCGCTTTTTCCATGCCCGCGCGGTGCGCATGCTCGAGCAGCTCGACGAAACCATCGCCATGACGCGCCGCCTGTCCCAGGTCGATCGCCGGCTGGTGATCGGCTTCGTGCCCTCGACCATGTATGGCGCGCTGCCGCGCATCGCGCGCCTGTTCCGCGCCCGCCGGCCGCAGGTGCCGCTGGTGCTGGTCGAGAAGACCACGGTCGAGCAGGGCGAGGCGCTCAAGGCCGGCCAGATCGATGTCGGTTTCGGTCGCGTGCGTTTCGACGACCCCAGCCTGCGGCGCGAGGTGTTGCGCGAAGAGCCGCTGGTGCTGGCCATACCCACCGAGCATTCCCTGGCGGGTGAATCGGGGCCGGTCAGCCTGGCGCAGGCGGCGGCCTTCCCGCAGCTGGTCTACCCGCGCAAGCCGCGCCCGAGCTATGCCGACCATATCCTGTCGCTGTTCCGCGACCAGGGCCTGGAGCCGGCCGAGGTGCAGGAGGTGCAGGAGATGCAGACCGCGCTCGGCCTGGTTGCCGCCGGCATGGGGCTGTGCCTGGTGCCGGCCAGCGCACAGCGCTTGCGCCGCGACGAGGTGGTCTACCGCCCGCTGCTCGAGTCGAACGCGACCTCGCCGATCATCATGAGCACGCGCCTGAACGACCAGTCCGAGGACATCGCGCTGCTGCGCGAGCTGATCGACGAGGTCTACCGGCTGCAGGCGGTTGAAAAGCTCGAGGCCGAGCGCAAGTCGATGCCGGTGCTGACCGGGCCGCGCAGCAGCCCTTGAGCCTTCAGCGCAGTTGCAGGCCGCGGCGCAGCACGACGGGCTTGCCGCCCAGGCGCTTCTTGGCCATCCAGTGCGCCAGCGCCGAGTCGAGCTGGTCGGCATGCTTGGGGAACCAGTCGGCCAGATGCTCGACCAGGTCACGCACTACGTCGGCGCCGAGCTCGCCCTTGGCGAACAGTTCGCCGACCTCGTGCACCGAGGCCAGCACGGCAGCATGTTCGTCGATATGGCAGTCGCGCGGCGGGAAGTCGTTTTCCACCATCCAGCGGTTTTCCATGCCGAAATGCTCTTCGCAATGGCGCGTGAACTCGGCCAGCAGGCCGGCCAGGTCGGCATCGGCGACCTGTTGCATGCGGCCGACCAGTCCGACGAATTCCTCGTGGACCTCGTCGATCGGCGTGTAGCCCAGCAGGTACATGTCGTTCCAATGCATGGGCTGCTGGTCGGGGTGCGGTTGCTCGGTGGTCATGTCTCTTCTGGCGTGGCTGGCTGGGATGTGGGTGGGGTGGCGGTGGCGCAAGCGCGCCGGACCGCTGCTGGGCCTGAAGTATGAACCAGCCCGGGCCATTTTTCAGCGCTGCCTGTTGCCGCCGCTGTTTCAGCGCCGGCGCCAGGCCTTGGGGTTGGTCGCGCGCAGGCAGGCGCGCCGGAAGGCCTGCAGCGTGGCTTCGGCGCGGCCCAGAATGCTGTCTTCAGGGGAGCTGGCCGGATGCGTCCGATTGCAGGCCGGGCCGGGCAGGGCGACCGGGCAGGACTGGCCGGGATCGGCGCCGAAGTGGCGCCCCAGCAGCAGCTCGGCGCCTTCGCTGACATGGCTGACGCTGTGGATCTGGAACCGGCCCTGCTCGACCGCGGCGCAGACCTCGCGCGACAGCATCAGGTGGCGGCGGTTGCGCGCCGGGATCAGCACGCCCTGCTGGCCGTCGAGTCCGGCGTCGCGGCAGACCGCGAAGAAGCCCTCGATCTTCTCGTTGACGCCGCCAATCGGCAGCACCTCGCCGTAGGGGCTGATCGCGCCCGTGACCGCGATGCCCTGCGGCAGCGGCAGGCCCGACAGAGAGGACAGCAGCGCGTAGAGCTCGGCGCAGCTGGCCGAATCACCCTCGACGCCGTGGTATTCCTGCTCGAACACGATCGAGGCGTTGAGCGCCAGCGGCGCGATATGGCCGAACAGCGCCGACAGATAGCTCTGCAGGATCAGCACCGCCTTGTCGTGGATCGGGCCCGACAGTTCGACCTCGCGCTCGATGTTGAGCAGGCCCTCGGTGCCGGCGACGGTGCGTACCGTCACCTTCATCGGCTGGCCGAAGCTGTAGTCGCCGAGGTCGATCACGGTCAGGCCGTTGAGCTGGCCGACGCGCTGGCCGCCCAGCGCGATGATGCGCTCGCCGTCGGCGATGGTCTCGCGCAGGCGTTGCTCGAGGTAGTCGTGCCGGTGGCGCTGCGCCTGCAGCGCGGCCGCGACATCCTCGGCTTCGACCCCGCGCGCGCCGCGTGCCTGCGCCACCGCCGCGCTTTCGACCACCAGCGCCTCGGTGCGCGAGAAGGCCGCGCACTGGCGTGCCTGATCCTCGGCCTGGCGGTGGCTGTCCTCGATCAGTCGTGCCACCGCGCCAGCCGAAAAATGCGGCAGCCCGAGCCGGGCGCAGACATGGGCCACGAAGACGCCGCTGGCGCGCCGGGTCGCGTCGCTGGCCAGAAAGCTGTCGGCGAAGTCGACCTTGGCGCGGAAATGGCGCGCGAATTCGGGGTCGCCCTCCTGCAGCGCGTAGTAATGCTCGTCCGAGCCGACCAGCACCAGCTTGACATCGACATCGACCGCCTCAGGCTCAAGCGAGGTCGAGGCCTGGGCCGAATAGACGACCGCGGGCTCCTCGATCTGCAGCCGGCCGTTGCGCAGGAAGCGGCGCAGCTTCTCCCACACCAGCTCGTCGGCCAGCAGGTCGCGCATGTGCAGCATCAGGAAGCCGCCATGGGCTTTGAGCAGGCTGCCAGCGCGGATGCGCGAGAAATCGGTCACCAGCACGTCGTTGTCGGACTGGTATTCGATGCTCCCGAACAGGGCCCGGAACAGCGGGTTGTTCTCGATGATGACCGGCGCGCCATGAGCCCCGGCGTTGTCGACCACCAGGTTGACGCGGTAGCGCGCCAGCACCTGCGCGAGTGCTTCCTTGCGCTCGGGCTCGTCCTCGGGCGCGCCGCTTTCGAACAGATGCAGCTGCTCGAGCAGATCGACGCCGACCTGCTCCAGCCAGGCGCCGAGCTTGCGCGTGTCCTTGATCTGCTTCTTCAGGCCCTGGCGGATCGCCTGCAGCTCGCGCTCGAGCAGTGGCTTGACGGCCTGCAGCCGCAGCGCGGTCACGCCGGCTTCGAGCGCCCGCTCGAGCGGCTGGGTCAGCTCGAGAAAGCGCAGGATCTCGCCGCGCAGCTCGCGCTCGCCCTGGTCGTAGCGGTCGCGCTCTTCCTGCGCCAGCGCGGCGAGTTCGGCCGAGGTCAGTCCCTGGCCGTCGGGCCCGATCAGGGTCAGGATCAGCTGGCCGTCCTCGCGCCGCAGCGCGAAATGGCGCGCCGCCGCGAAGCTCGACAGCGCCTGGTAGGCCACCGCCTCGCGCTCGGCGTAGTCATGTTCTAGCCGGTCCTGCGCGGCCTTGAAGTCGGACTCGGCAAAGCGCTTCGGAATCCCGGTCTGCAGCGTCTTGACCAGCTGCAGCATCAGCTGGCGCAGCTGGCGGCCCTCGCCGGTGGGCAGGCGCAGCGCGCGCGGGCGCTCGGGCGCATCGAAGTTGTGCAGGTAGCACAGGTCGGGCGGGGCCGGGCGGCGGGCAGCGGCAGCCTGCATTTCCTGCTGCAGCAGGGTCGAGCGCCCGGTGCCGATGTCGCCGAGCACGAACAGGTGGTAGTCCGGGTGGTCGAGTCCGAGGCCGAAGCGGGCCGCGGTCAGCGCGCGCTCCTGGCCGATCCAGGGCAGTTCCTCCTGCGCCAGTTCGGCCGTGTCGGCAAAGCCGAGCTGGGCGGGATCGAGCTGCAGGCGCAGCTCGGCGGGGGTGAGTCGGATGGCGGGCATGCGGGCTCCTTGTCTGCGGCGACTGGCCCCACGGTCCCACGCCGGCGCTGTGGTCCAGTCTAGTCCTGAACGCCGGGACCTGCCTAGCCAGCCGCCACGGCAGGCCGTTACACTGCCGGCATGAACACCGCTACTCCCGCCCTTGAGCCCATGAACGACCAGGAATTCGACGCGCTCGACCAGATCCTGGACAGCCTGCGCGAGCGCCTCGACGAAGTCCCGCAATGGGAATTCTGCGAGGGCGCGATCGCCGCGCTGATCTGCTGCCGCCGCGACATTCCGGCCACCGAGTATTTCGGCGCCCTGATGGGCGACGAGGACAGCGGCCAGTTCGGCCCCGAGCTGTTCGCCAGCCCTGAGCAGTACGAGCAGTTCCTGACGCTGTGGAACCGGCGCTGGAACGAGGTCGTCACGGCGCTCGACGCCCAGGTTGACAACCTCGAGGACGCGCGCGCCTACGCGCCCGAAGTCATGGACGTGCGCGGTGCCGTCGCCGCCATGAGCGAGTCCGAGCGCGCCGAGATGGCCGATGAACTGGCCGACCAGGAGCTGCCCTATTTCGCCCAGGTCTGGGCACTGGGCTTCATGTTCGTGGTCGAGACCTGGCCCGAGGAATGGGCCGCCCCGCGCGACAAGGAAGCGCGCGAGTGGTTGGAGGACGCCCTCAACCGCATCATCACGCTGACCGAGGACGACGACGGCGAGCCGGTCATCAGCATGTTCGGCGAGGACAGCCCGCCCAGCGTGAGCCAGGCTCGCATCAACGCCTATGGCGACGCGATCTGGGCCGCCTACGACTTGCGCGACCTCTGGAAGAGCATCGGCCCGCGCGTCGAGCAGGTGGTCAAGGGCGAAGAGCCCGGCCGCAACGACCCCTGCTCCTGCGGCAGCGGCAAGAAGTACAAGAAATGCTGCGGCGCCAACTGATCCACTGACTCCGATCTGAGCCTTGCCTGATTCACGGCTTGAACGCCGGCGCTGCCTGTCTGGGTGGCGCCGGTTTTTTCATTTGAAACCATGAAGCATTCCCTGCAACGTCTGCGCGCCGAATGGGCGCCGAGCATCCCGCGCGAGCTGCTGGCTGGCGCGGTCGCGACCTTCGCGCTGATCCCCGAGGTGATCGCGTTCTCCTTTGTCGCCGGCGTCGATCCGGCGGTCGGGCTGTTCGCCTCCTTCGTCATCAGCCTGGTGATCGCGTTCGCGGGCGGGCGTCCGGCCATGGTGTCGGCCGCGGCCGGTTCGGTGGCGCTGGTGGCGGCGCCGCTGGTCGCCTCGCATGGCCTGCAGTATCTGCTGGCGGCCGGTCTGCTGGCCGGACTGGTGCAGGTCGCGTTCGGCCTGCTGCGGCTCGGCGTGCTGGTGCGCTTTGTCTCGAGTTCGGTCCGCACCGGCTTCGTCAATGCGCTGGCGGTGCTGATCTTTGCCGCGCAATGGCCCCATCTGCAGGCCGCCAATGGCATGGGCTGGGCCATGCTGGCGCTGGGCCTGGCGCTGATCTACGGCCTGCCGCTGCTGCCCGGGCGCGCCTTCATGCTGATTCCGCCGCCGCTGATCTGCGTCGTGGTCCTGACGCTGCTGAGTCAGGCGCTGGACCTGCCGCTGGCGACGGTGGCCGATCTGGGCCGGCTGCCCGATGCGCTGCCGAGCTTCGGCCTGCCCGAGGTGCCGCTGTCGCTTGAGACGCTGCGCATCATCGCGCTGCCGGCGCTGGCGATTGCAATGGTCGGCCTGCTCGAATCGGTGCTGACCGCCGCCGTGGTCGACGAGATGACCGAGACCCCGAGCGACAAGAACCGCGAATGCTCGGGCCTGGGGCTGGCCAACATGGCGGCCAGCCTGTTCGGCGGCATCGCGGGCTGCGGCATGATCGGCCAGGCGGTCGGCAACGTGAAATACGGCGGCCGCGGCCGGCTCTCCACCCTGTTTGCCGGGGTCTTCCTGTTGCTGCTGATGGTGCTGCTCAAGCCCTGGGTGTCGCAGGTGCCGGTGATGGCGCTGGTCGCGATTATGGTGATGGTGTCGGCCGAGACCTTCAACTGGGCTTCGCTGCGCACGCTGGTGGTGCATCCGCGCAGCTCGAGCGCGGTCATGCTGGCGACCGTGGTGGTGACGATTGCCACCCACAACCTGGCCGCTGGTGTCGGGGTTGGCGTGCTGCTGAGCGGTGTGCTGTTCGCGGTCAAGGTCTCGCAGCTGCTGGAGGTGAAGGCCGAGGACGACGCGGCCAGCGGCCTGCGCACCTGGCGCGTCACCGGCCAGGTCTTCTTTGCCTCGGCCGATGCCTTCATCGAGGCCTTCGACATCCTCGATGTCGAGCAGCGTCCGGTGCGCATCGACCTCGCGCGCGCGCATTTCTGGGACATCACGGCGGTGGCGGCGCTCGACAAGGTGGTCGAGCGGCTGCGCCACCATGGCTGCGCGGTCGAGGTGGTCGGGCTCAATCAGGCCAGCGCGGTGCTGATCGACCGGCTCGGTGCCAAGGACGCAGAAGCCGCCTGAGCGAAGCGTGGCACGCACAGCAGCAGAGCCCCTCCCGGACTTGACGCCGCTGTCTTGAGCGCGTTCAATCTTTCGCAAACCGATTGCGGAGGAGAACGCCATGCGCATCAGCGACCAGGACTATTTCCGCAGCTGCATTGCCAAGGAGCGGCAGCTGGCGCAGCTGCTGGGACACCGGCAGATCGAGGAATGCTACGAGAGCGTCGGCACGCTTTGGGCCGGCGCGCAGGCGTTGCCGGCCTGGACCCGCGACTGGGCGGCCTGCGCGCCGCTGCTGGCGCAGCATGCGCTGTCGCTGGTCTTCGTGACCCCGGATGACGCTACCGAGCCCGACGGCGCCGAGATCGGCCAGACCCGGGTCCATTTCTCGGATCACCCGAGCCCGGACCGGGCGCTGATGTTCGGCATCGTCAAGGAAGTGATCCGCCGGCTCGAGCATCCGCACCCTGCGGCGCAGCCCTTGCATCCGCTGCCCTGAGGCGCGTGCCGGCCGGGCGCTGACTCAGGCCGTCGCCAGTCGCTGCAGCAACCCTTGCAGCCCATGCCGCACGGTCGCCGCCCGCACCGCATCGCGATCGCCGTCGAAGCGCCGGCATTCGGTCCAGGCCTGCTCGCCCACCGCCCAGCCGAACCAGACCAGGCCGACCGGCTTGTCGGCGCTGCCGCCGGTCGGGCCGGCCACGCCGGTCACCGCCACGCTGACTTGGGCCCGTGAATGCGCGACCGCACCGAGCGCCATCGCGCGCGCTACCGGCTCGCTGACCGCGCCATGCGCCTCGATCAGTGCCGCCGGCACGCCGAGCTGTTCGGTCTTGGCGGCGTTGGAATAGGTGACGAAGCCGCGCTCGAACCAGTCGCTCGAACCGCTCAATCCCGTGCAGCAGGCGGCGATCAGGCCGCCGGTGCAGCTTTCGGCGGTCGCCATCATGACGCCTTGTGTCTTGAGCGCTTGCGCCAGGTCGGTGCAGAGTTGCAGGATTTCGGGATCGTCGGTTCTCATGGCGATGCTCGGTCAGGGGTGGGACGTTTCGAGCGGGTTCAGAGCCAGCGCCAGAACGCGATCAGCAGCAGGGTGCAGGCGGCTGCCACCAGGTCGTCAAACATGATGCCCCAGCCGCCACGCCAGCCCCAGCCCTTGAAGGCCTGGTCGGCCCAGCGCACCGGGCCGGGCTTGGCGGCGTCGAAATAGCGGAACAGCCAGAAGGCCCAGAACTGGCCCCAGAAACCGACCGGCGCCGCCAGCCAGAGCACGAGCCAGAACGCGACCACCTCGTCGATCACGATGTAGCCCGGATCGGCTACCCCGGTGCGCTTGACGGTCGCGACGCTGGCCCACCAGCCCGCCAGCAGCGTGGCGCCGATGATCAGCGCCCAGCCGGCGTCGCCCGGCCGCCCGAGCCGGTCGATCAGCAGGAAGGCGATCCAGGCCCAGAGCGTGCCGACGGTGCCGGGTGCCACCCGGCTCAGGCCGGAGCCAAAGCCCAGCGCGATCAGGTGCGACAGGCGCGAGAACAGGAAGCGGCGATCGGGGCGCAGCACCGGCTCGCTTTTCGGGAAAGGCTTGTAGGAGGTTTCCATGGAAATTTGAATCTTGTTCAGTCGAACCAGGCCGCGAAGCCGCCGACGGGCTCGAAGCGGCGTGGCAGCCAGTGCAGCCTTGTCGGGCCGGGCAGTGCGCGTTCGCGCACCGAGTGCAGCGGATCGCCGGGCAAGTAGAGCAGGCGCTCGCCGTCGACCTCGCTGGCCTCGGGCTGGATGCGTGGCGGACGAGCGGCCAGCGCCTCGTTCCAGGCGCTGTCGACATCGGCGTGGCGCGCGAGCTTGACCAGGCTCATGAGCTGGGGCGGAACCAGTTCGAGCCGGTGTTCGGCGTGCAGCGCCAGCGCCTGGCGCGGGGCCAGCCAGACCGCCTCGGTGGTCTCGTAGCCGTCATGCCTGGCCTCCTGTCCGGTCGGCAGCCGGGCCAGGAAGAAACGGGTGTCGAAGGCGGCCCCCGAGGCCGGGTGACGCGGCGTGATCCAGCGCGACCAGGGTAGGATGGCGCTGGCTTGCCAGCGCAGGCCCAGCGCGGCCATGGCATCGGCCAGCGCTTCGCCGGCGGTCTGGCGATCCGCCAGCGCCTGCCTGGCCGCTGCATCGGCGTTGTCGGCCAGCAGCAGGCCGGCTTCCTCGAAGGTTTCGCGCAGCGCGGCCAGGTGCAGGCCGGCGGCCTTTTCCGGGGTCAACGCGGGCTCGTCAAGGCGTGCCAGCAGTTGCTCGGCCTCGAGGTCGAGCGCGGCCAGCGCATCGGGGCTGCAGTCGGTCGGGTCCAGCTTGCCGCCCGGGAAGACATGGACGCCGCCCATGACGCGGGAATCGGCGTGGCGGCGCAGCAGCAGCACCTCGAGTCCGGCGCTGCCGTCGCGCAGCAGCACCAGCGAAGCCGCATCGCGCGGCGGACGTTCGGTTTCAGTCGGGTTCATGAGAAGAGGGATTCAGGCGAAATGGTCAAAGCTGGCCCAGGCCAGATCGAGTGGCTGGCCGGATTCGTCGCGCCAGCGCAGGCCCGGTTCGGCCGTGATGCGGCCCAGGCAGGACACAGGCGTGGCCGCCGAGCGGGCGGCTTGCAGCACGGCATCGTGCGCGCCAGCCGGTGCGGTGAAGATCAGTTCGTAGTCGTCGCCGCCGGCCAGCGCACAGTGCAGCGCGCGTTCGCGCGGCAGGGCGCGCAGGTCGGCGCTGATGGCGTCAGAGGCCAGCAGCGCATCGGCGTCCAGTTCGGCGCCGACGCCCGAGGCGACCAGGATATGGCCCAGGTCGCCGCACAGGCCGTCGCTGACATCGGCCGCGGCGCTGGCGATGCCGCGCAGCGCCAGCCCGAGCGCGAGCCGGGGTGTCGGGCGCTCGAGCCGCTGGCGTGCCCGCGCCAGGACTTCGGGCGCCAGTTCGATCTCGCCCAGCAGCGCGTCGAGCGCCAGCCGGGCGTCGCCGAGCTGGCCGCTGACCCAGACCTCGTCGCCGGCGCGCGCGCCGCTGCGCCGCAGTTCCTGGCCCGGCGGCACCTGGCCGAACACCGTGATGCAGAGGTTCAGCGGGCCCTTGGTGGTGTCGCCGCCGACCAGCGGGCAGGCCGCGGCATCGGCCAGCTCGAACAGGCCGCGGCTGAAACCGGCCAGCCAGGTCGCGTCGGCGCGCGGCAGCGCGAGCGCCAGTGTGCAGCCGAGCGGGCGGGCGCCCATGGCGGCCAGGTCGCTCAGGTTGACCGCGAGCGCCTTGTGGCCGAGCGCGACCGGATCGACATCGGCAAAGAAATGCCGGCCTTCGACCAGCATGTCGGTCGAGATCGCCAGCCGCTGGCCGGGCTCGGGTGCCAGCAGCGCACAGTCGTCGCCCACGCCCAGCACCACGCCGGGCGGGTTGGCGCCAGCGCGCTGGAAGTAGTGGCGTATCAGTTCAAACTCGCCCATCGGGTGGCTCGTCCTCGTTGGTTTCGGGGGGGGCGATGTCGACGTCGGCGTGGGCCTGGGTTTCCTGCTGGGCACTGACCGGCCACAGGAAGCTCAGCGGCGCGCGGCGCAGGCGATGCCGGATCGCGCTCTGGATGCGCTGGCGGTTGACGTCGCTGACGCTGCGCGCCTTGAGCGCGAGCCGGAAGGCCAGATAGAAGCTGACCGCCAGGTTGATCGGTCCGACCAGCAGCATCGCGGCCAGCGCCGACCAGAAGGCCGGCTCCAGCCACACCGTCCAGCCCAGCGCCATCACGGCGGCCGTCAGCTGCCCCATGACCAGGGTCACATGGCGCACCTCGAGCTCGAGCCCGAAAAACCCTGCGATGGCCGGCACCAGCCCCAGCATCAGCCCGAGCGAGATATTGGCCGCCAGGCCCGAGATATGGGTGCGCATGAAATGGCTGCAACGCTGGGCCAGGCGTTGGCCCAGCCGACCGGTGATGCTCGGGTGGTAGGCGATCGCCGAATCGAGCTTGTGCAGCACGAACCAGTTCTCGACCCAGCCCGCGACGATGCTGCTGGCGAACAGCAGCAGGCCCGTCACGGCGGCAAACAGCAGGGTCGGGCCCAGCAGCTGATGGCTGTCGAGTACATGGCGTGCCTTCTCGGGCGTCAGCATCGGCGCGTCCGTCATCAGCCACAGGGCGGCGCTGATCAGGGCCACCACTGGCGCCACCAGCGCCAGGTTGCCGATGATGGCCGCGACCTGGGAGCGGAACAGGTGCGCGACCTCGTCGACGAAGCGCAGCACGCCTTCGCGCGAGCGCAGGTCCCTGAGCTTGGCGACCATGGCCGGCGCGGTCACGGCCGGTTGCTTGGTCGCGACCGTCAGGTGCAGCAGCTGGATCAGCACGAAGGCGGCGGCATAGTTCAGGCCCGCGGCCAGCCCGCTCCAGAACGCCGACAGCGCCAGGCCACCGAGCAGGAACTTGAACCAGGTCGTGAAGCCGAGCACGGCGCCACCTCCGCCAGCGCGCAGCAGCATGTCGCGGTACTCGTCCCAGTTGCGCGTGATGTAGTGCTCGCCGCTTTCGGCGCTGCGCTCGGCCACGCGCGCTGCGGTCAGCTGGGTGCTGCTGGCGACCAGGGCGCGGATGCTGCGGCTCTCATGGCCGACCTGCACCAGTTGGCCGATGAAACGGGCCGTCGTGCGCGGGCGCTGCTCGGACAGCAGGCAGTCGAGCAGGGTGGTCGCCCGCAGCACCCGCTCGCGCAGCTGGCGCAGCCGGAACACGATGCCGACCGAGATGCCATGTTCCTCCAGGTGGGCATAGACCGAATAGGCGGCCTGGCGCGCCAGGTCCAGCAGCCGGTGCAGTTCGGGCAGCTGGGCCTGGGCCTCGGCGCTGGCCACGCCCTGCGCAGCGGCGGCGCGGCGAAAGTTTTCCAGTGCCATCGGCAGATCCAGGAAGCTGCGCGCCTGGCGCGCCTCGACCGACATGCGCGAGCGCAGCTCGGGCCGAAAGCCGGTGGCGCTGATCTGGCCGATGCAGAACGACAGCGCATCGATCAGCGTCTGCTCCCAGTCGCTCAAGCGGCTTGCAGGTGCGCCACGACTCTCGGCGGGCAGGTCGGGCTCCGACCCCAGCAGCGCGCCGAGGCGTTCGAGCTGGCGTGCCGACAAGGCGCCCAGCCAGCGTGCATCGAGCGGATCGTGGAATAGCAGGCCGAACAGCTCGGTCATGTCGGTGGTCACGGGCGAACTCGGCAGCAGCTTGTGCCTGATCCGGTGTCCGAGCTCGGTCATGAAGGCCGATTGCGAGGCGAAGCCGAAATCGGCCAACAACGGCGCCAGATCGACATCCTGGCGAAAGCGTCGCCACCAGAGGCGCCAGCGCGCCAGCCAGTCGGGGTCGGCCTCGGCGGCATCGAGCAAGGCGCCAAGTCGCTTGAGCGTGGCCGGCACGTCGGCTTCAGGGCCGCGCAGCCACTCGATCAGGGCGATCAGCCACAGATGGCGCTCGGCCCGGCCGGCGGCGGGATCGAGCGTGGCCAGCAGGGTGGCGGGCTCGTCAATGGGTTTCATGGCCACCCGTCGGGACGTTGAGCGTGAAGGTCGGAATCGCCACCTCGAAGCGGTGGCCGTCGACGCCGACGCAGAAGTAATGCCCGCTCATGATGCCCATGGCGGTCTGCAGCCGCGCGCTGCTGGCGTACTGGAACGCCTCGCCGGGCTGGAGCAGGGGCTGGCGACCGACCACGCCCAAGCCATCGACGATCTGGGTTTCGCCGAAGGCGTCCTCGATCTCCCAGTGGCGCGCGATCAGCTGGGCCGGCACCGAGCCGGTGTTCGAGATCGTGACCGTGTAGGCAAAGACATAGGAGTCCTCCATCGGCGAGGACTGCGCGGGCAGGTATTCGGGCCTGACCTGGACGGCGAACTGGTGTTGGGGCATGTGCCAATCCTAACCAGCTTCGCGCGCTTTGTCGGCCGCAGGGCTGGCCGGGGTGGCTGGCGCGGCGGTGCAAAGCTGCCACAATCTCGCGCATGAGTACCTACCGCATCGCCCCCTCCATCCTCTCGGCCGACTTCGCCCGCCTGGGCGAGGAGGTCCGCCATGTGCTGGCCGCCGGCGCCGACTGGATTCACTTCGACGTGATGGACAACCACTATGTCCCGAACCTGACCTTCGGACCGATGGTCTGCAAGGCCCTCAAGAAGCACGCCTTCAAGCCCGACGGCACGCCGGCACCGATCGACGTCCACCTGATGGTGCAGCCGGTCGATGCGCTTGCCGCCGACTTCGCCGATGCCGGCGCCGACCTGATCAGCTTCCACCCCGACGCCTCGACCCATGTGCACCGCAGCGTGCAGGCGATCAAGGCGCGCGGCCTCAAGGCCGGCCTGGTGTTCAACCCGGCCGAGTCGCTCGACGTGCTGGACTGGGTGATCGACGACATCGACCTGATCCTGATCATGAGCGTCAACCCCGGCTTCGGCGGCCAGGGCTTCATCGACAGCGCGCTGCGCAAGATCGAGGCGGCGCGCAAGCGCATCGAGGCCAGCGGCAAGGACATCCGGCTCGAGGTCGACGGTGGCATCAAGGCGGCCAACATCCGCGGCGTTGCCGATGCCGGTGCCGATACCTTCGTCGCCGGCAGCGCGATCTTCGGCCAGTCCGATTACAAGACCGTGATCGACCATATGCGCGCCGCATTGGCCTGATTGCGGGTTTTCTGCCACGGGCCTAGGGTTTCCCCCAGCCCCCGTTGTCAGTTTTCCGCATGATTGCGGGGGAGAATCTGGTGGCTACCAGGACCTCTCCCATGACTCGTTTGACCCAACCTTCCCGTCTTCTCGGCCCGGGCATTGCCCTGATGCAGCGCTTGCCGATGACGGTGAAGATGCTGGCCATGAGCGCCACCCTGGTGCTGCCGCTGCTGCTCGTCAGCATCCTGCTGGCCAAGTCCTACTGGGATGTCCGGCGCGAGTCCTTGCACGAACTCGCCGGTCTGCAGGTGGTGCGGCAGATCACCCAGCTGGTGGAGCAGGTCGGCCAGCATCAGGGCCGGCTGCGACTGGCGATGCAGGGCAATGCCAAGGCCCAGTCGGACCTGCCGTCGGCACGCCAGCAGCTCAAGGCTGCCATGGTGCAGATGGACCAGGCTGTACAGGCCGACCCCCAGCTCGAGCTGGCGCCGCACTGGACGCCATTGCGCCAGGCCCTGGAGTCGCTGGCTGCGGCCGATGACGTGACCGAAGCCGATGCGCTGTACGCGCGCCACGGCGAACAGATGGAGCGTCTGCGCCAGCTGATGTCCCTGGTCGGCGAGAACTCGGGCCTGCTGCAGGACGCCTCGGCCACGGGCTATTTTCTGAAGGACATCGTCGTCGAGCGCCTGTTGCCGATGTTCCAGACCACCAACCACCTGCGCAACGAGGGCGCGCTGCTGCTCGCGCGCCAGGAGCGCGAGGGCTACAACACCGATCTGGTCAATGCCGCCGTGCGCCTGGGCGGTGGCCAGACCGACGTGTTGCGCGGCCAGCTGAGCCAGGTCGAGGGTCGCATCGTTTCGCTGCAGCGTGCCGACGAGCCGCCGCCCCAGGGCTGGACCGAGTTCAAGTCTGCCGCCGATGGCCTGGTCAGCAAGGTCGGCCTGACCCTGGGCTATGGCGCCTTGAGCGGCGAGCCCGTCGATTTCTATGACGAGGTGTCCCTGGTCGTGCAGGCGCAGGCGGCCTTCGGCCAGGCCACCGCACAACGCCTGCAGGAGCTGCTGCAGTCCCGGGCCGACCAGGCCGTGCGTCGGCTGATCGGTGTCAGCGCCGGCGCGCTGCTGGTGATGCTGCTGCTGGCCTATGCTGTGACGGCCTTCTACCATGCGACCGTGGGCGGGTTGCAGTCGCTCAACGAGGTGATCGATCGCGCGACCCAGGGCGATCTGAGCGGCGTGGTCGATATTCCCGGCCGCGACGAGATGGCCGCCATGGGCGCCAAGTTCCAGCTCATGCTGGCCAGCCTGGCCGGGCTGGTTGCCGATGTGCGCAGCGTCTCGGCCGTGCTCGGCCACATGGGGCAGCAGCTGGTGGGCGACAGCGGCCAGCTCTCCGAGCGTACCCAGTCGCAGGCTGCCAGCCTCGAGCAGGCCACGGCCAGCGTGCGCGACGCCGCCGACACCGTGACGCGCAACGGCGAATCGGTGCAGGAGATCAGCCGCGTCGGCGAGGTGCTGCACCGCGAGACCGAGCAGGCGCATGGCCTGATGCAGCAGACCGTGCAGGGCATGGGTACTTTGCAGACCACCTCGCAGCGCATGAACGAGATCATCGGCGTGATCGACGGCATCGCCTTCCAGACCAACATCCTGGCGCTCAACGCCGCGGTCGAGGCCGCGCGTGCCGGCAATGCGGGGCGTGGCTTTGCCGTCGTGGCGGCCGAGGTCCGCAGCCTGGCGCAGCGCACCCAATCGGCTGCCGGCGAGGTGCGTTCGCTGATTGCGGCCTCGACCGGGCGGGTCAAGGCCTCGGTCGCCGAGATCAGTTCGGTCAACGAGGTGATGGAGCGCGTCGTCACCGGCATCCGCGACATCGCCGTGCGCATCGACGGCATGGCCGTGGCCAGCAAGCAGCAAAGCGTTGCGCTGAAGGAAGTGGCGCAGGCGATGGACGAGATCGACCAGGTGACCTACCAGAACGCCTCGATGGCGGACCGCACCAGCAGCCGCTGCGGCCAGCTGATGGACCGCACGTCGGACCTGACCCAGGCGGTGCAGTACATGACGCTGACCCAGGGTACCGCCGATGTCGCGATGCATCTGGCGCAGGCAGCGCTCGATCACATCCGGGCCAGGGGCCTGGAGCGCGCCAGCGAGGATTTCTACCAACCCAATGGCCGTTTCATCGACCGCGATCTCTATATCTTCGTGCTCGACCGCGAGGGCCGCTACCGCGTCATGGGCGCCGATCGCAGCAAGTCGGGCAGTTCGGTCTACGACGCTCCGGGCGTGGATGCCGAACGCCTGTTGCGCGACGCCTGGGAGCGGGTCGATCAGGACGGCGGCGGCTGGATCGAATACAACATCGTCAACCCGCTGACCGGCGACGTGCGCGGCAAGTCCTCCTTCGTGCTGCCGGTCAGCGAGCAGTTGCTGGTGGGTTGTGGCGCCTATCGCAGCGCCCTCAGCAACCACTGAGCCGCGCTTGAGCGAAAATGGCGGCTTCGCCCGCCATCTGCGCGGCCGATCCAGGCCCAGCCTGGTTCCGGTCGCCACCCCCATCGTGCCCGACACCCAGAACGACCCCCATCGCATGACTGCCGGCGAACGCCGCGCCAGTGTCTCGCTCGCCGCTATCTTCGCCCTGCGCATGCTGGGGCTGTTCCTGGTGCTGCCGGTGTTCGCGCTCGAGGCCAGGCGCTATCCTGGCGGCGACGACAGCGCGCTGGTCGGCCTGGCCATGGGCGTCTACGGACTGACCCAGGCCCTGCTGCAGATCCCGCTCGGCATGGCGTCGGACCGCTGGGGCCGCAAGCCGGTGATCCTGCTCGGGCTGGCGCTGTTCGCGCTCGGCAGCGCGATCGCGGCCTGGGCGCCCAGCGTGCAGTGGCTGGTGGCGGGACGCGCGATCCAGGGCGCGGGCGCGATCTCGGCTGCGGTCACGGCTTTCCTGGCCGATGTCACGCGCGACAGTGTGCGTACCAAGGCGATGGCGCTGGTGGGCATCAGCATCGCCTTGATGTTCGCGCTCTCGCTGGTGCTGGCGCCGCTGCTGGCGGCGCAGATCGGCCTGCGCGGCCTGTTCCTCGTGACCCTGGCGCTGGCGCTGACCGGCATGGCGGTGGTGGCCTGGGTCGTGCCGCCCGAGCCGGCCCTGCCGCGCCCGGTCGGTCGGGGTGGCTTGCGCCAGGTGCTGGCCCATGCCGGCTTGCTGCGGCTCGATTTCGGAGTCTTCGTGCTGCATGCGGTGCAGCTGTCGATGTGGATGGCCGTGCCGGCGTTGCTGGTCGAGTCCGGGCTGGCGGCGCCCGACCATTGGCAGGTCTACCTGCCGGCGGTGCTGATCTCGTTCCTGATCATGGGCGGCCTGCTGTTCCGGCTCGAGCGCAAGGGCCATCTGCGCCTGGTCTTCCTGGTCGCCATCGGGCTGATCCTGCTGGTGCAACTGGGCTTGCTGGCCATGGCCCAGGCGCCCTCGCTGGCCGGGGCCGCGCTGCTGCTGTGCCTGTTCTTCACCGGCTTCAACATGCTCGAAGCCAGCCAGCCCAGCCTGGTCTCAAGGCTGGCGCCGCCTGCGCATCGCGGTGCGGCACTGGGCGTCTACAACACGCTGCAGTCGCTGGGCTTCTTCGTCGGTGGCGCTGGCGGCGGCTGGCTGGTCAAGACCCAGGGCGGCCTGGGGGTGTTTGTCGCCTGCGCCGCGCTCAGCGCGCTCTGGTTGCTGATCGCCTGGCCGATGCAGGCGCCGGCCGTGGCCGGGCCGGTGCGGCATTGAGGCAGCAGGGCAGCGCGCGCCTGCGCTGACCCTGCTGGGTCTGTGCTGCTCAGCCCATCCGGTCCAGTGCCGCCAGACGGTAGCCCGCCTGTTCGAGCGCCTGGCGGATCAGCTGCGCCGTCGCCACGGCCTCCGGGCCGTCGCCATGCACGCAGATGCTGTCGATGCGGGTCGGCAGCCGGTGTCCGCTGGCCGCGACGATGGCCTGTTCGCGCAACATGACCAGCACATGCTCCACGCATTGCTCGGCATCGTGCAGCACGGCGCCGGGGCGCGAGCGCGGCATCAACTGGCCGTCGTCCAGGTAGGTGCGGTCGGCGAACACCTCGTAGCGCACCGGCAGGCCGGCGGCCTCGCCGGCCCGTGCCAGCTCGGAATGCGCCGGTGCCAGCAGGATCAGCGCCGGGTCCAGGCTGTGCACCGCGCGGGCCACCGTGGCAGCGACCGCCGCATCGGCACAGGCGATGTTGTTGAGGGCGCCATGCGGCTTGACATGGCTGACCCGTCCGCCTTCGGCAGTCGCCATCGCCTGCAGTGCGCCGACCTGATACAGGATGGTCGCTTCCAGCTCGGCGGGCGACAGCTGCATCGCGCGGCGGCCGAAGCCCTGCAGGTCGGGGAAGGACGGATGGGCGCCGATGCTGACGCCTTGCGCCAGTGCCAGCCGCACCGTGTGGCGCATGATGAGCGGGTCGCCGGCATGAAAGCCGCAGGCCAGGTTGGCGCTGCTGACGATCTGCAGCAGCGCCGGGTCGTCGCCCATCTGCCAGGCGCCAAAACTTTCGCCGAGGTCGGCGTTGAGGTTGATCAGTCGGGTGGTCATTCCAATGCTCCGGATCAGGCTTCGGCGCGCAGTGCACCGCTGATAAGGTTGTTGCTGTAGAGCGCGTCGAGGTCGATGAAGCCGGCCGGCACGAAGGCTTCGCGCGTGGCCAGCCAGCGTTCCCAGTCAGACAGCTGGGCTTGCAGCGCCAGCCGCGCCTCGGCCAAGCTCACGGCCTGGAACCGCAGCCGCGTGCCGGGCTTGAGGTGGGCCAGCCGCGGCAGGTCGGCGCTGATGACGGTGGCGATCTTGGGGTAGCCGCCCACCGTCTGGCTGTCGGCCAGCAGCACGATCGGCAGACCGTTGGCCGGCACCTGGATCGCGCCGGGTGTGACCGCGTCGGACACGATGTCGGCCGCGGCCGCATCGACATGGCTCAGTGCGCTGCCGCGCAAGCGCATGCCCATGCGGTCCTGCTCGGGTGTGGTTTCCCAGTCCTGGCCCAGCAGGGTCGCTATCGCCTCCGGGCCGAAGTGGTCCTGCTGCGGCCCCAGGATGACCCGGATCGGGCCGTCAGGCAAGGTCCAGGGCGTGGCGCTGCGCGATTCCCTCGGGTCGGGTGAGTTCCATCCGCCGCATGGCAGCAGGTCCCCGGGGCGCAGCGCGCGGCCCTGCACACCCTGCAGTCCGGCGCGCCAGTAACTCGAGCGGCTGCCCAATTGCTGTGGCAAGCGGTAGCCACCGGCGATGGCCAGGTAGGCGCAGCCGCTTTCCGCGGTTCCCAGCTGCAGCCGGTCGCCCACTTGCAGGGTGGCGCTCTGCCAGGCGGGCAGGGTGATGTGCTTGCCGTCGGCGCGCAGCCATTTGGCGGCAATCGCGCCTGCCAGCGCCAGTCGCACCGGGCCGGTCTGCACCCGCAGTTCGGTGCCCATGCCACGCAGTTCGAGCACCGCTTCGCTGCCCTGGTTGCCCACCAAGGCGTTGGCCGCTGCTGCCAAGCTGGCGTCCAGCCAGCCCGATTGGGGGATGCCCTCGTGCCGGTGTCCACGTCGTCCTCGGTCCTGGATCGTGGTGCCGAAGCCGGGTTGCAGCACTTCGATCATGCCGGACATGTTGGCTCCTCCGCTTGCAGGAAGCTTTCGCGCGGCAGCGCGCCGCTTGGAATCAACTGCTGCAGTCGTTCGTATTCGTCAAGTGACACGGCGTACCAGCGCACCAGGTCGCCGGCGGCCAGCATGGCCGGCTGCCCGGCCTGTTTCAGGTCGAACAACTGCACCGGCGTGCGGCCGAGCAGGTTCCAGCCGCCCGGGCTTTCCCAGGGGTAGACCGAGCACATCTCGCCGGCCACTGCCAGCGAGTTGGCCGGCACCCGCTGGCGCGGGCTGGCCAATCTGGGCATGGCCAGTTCAGGCGGCAGGCCGCCCATGTAGGGGAAGCCGGGCAGGAAGCCGATCATGTAGACCCGGAACTGCGCCTCCAGCAGCTTGGCCAATACCTCGGCCTCGGCCAGTCCCTTGGCTTGCGCCAGCCGCGGCAGGTCGGGAGCGAAGTCGCCTTCGAAGCACACCGGCAGCCGCCAGCGCCGGCCTTCGCGCACCTGCTGGCCGGCTTGCTGGGCCAGCGCCAGCAGACGCTGGCCCAGCGCCTCGGCATCCGTCGCCAGCGGATCGAAATGCACGCTGAGCGAGCGAAAGGTCGGCACTACATCGCTCACCGTGGCGAACAGTGGGTCGTCGTGGCGCAGCAGCGCGACGCGCTCGGCCAGGCCCATGACACGGGCATTGAGCGTGGCACTGATCTCGCGCCCGAACTCCACCGTCCAGGCAGCATCACCCAGCGCCAGCAAGCGCGGCGCCAGCAAGTCCTGTGTGTCCATGGTTCAGCCCGCCATCTGCTGCGGCAGCCAGGTCACGATGCCGGGGACAAAGTAGATCAGCAGCACGGCCAGCACCATCAGCAGGAACATCGGAATCGAGTGCTTGGCCAGGTAGGTGATTTCCTTCTTGGTCATGCCCTGCAGCACGAACAGGTTGAAGCCCACCGGCGGCGTGATCTGCGCCATCTCCACCACCAGCACGATGAAGATGCCGAACCAGACCGGGTCGATGCCAGCCTTCTCGATCGTCGGCAGCAGCACGCCCATGGTCAGCACCACGATCGAGATGCCGTCGAGGAAGCAGCCCAGCACGATGAAGAAGCCCATCAGCGCCACGATCAGCTGCAGCTGCGACAGGCCCAGGGCGCCAATCCATTCGGCCAGCTGGCGCGGCAGCCCGATATAGCCCATCGACAGGGTCAGGAAGGCGGCACCGGCCAGGATCAGCGCGATCATGCAGTACAGGCGGGTGGCGCCCAGCAGGCTGTCGCGGAACTGGGTCCAGCCCATGCCGCCCTGGACGATGGCAATCACCAGTGCACCGACCACGCCGAGCGCGGCCGATTCGGTCGCGGTGGCGATGCCGCTGTAGACCGAACCCAGCACCGCGCCGATCAAGGCCACCACCGGCAGCAGGTTGCGCGAGGCCTGGAGCTTCTCGACAAAGCTCATGGCCGGGCCGGCCGGCGGAATCTGGCCCGGGTGGAGCAGCGCCCAGACGATGGTGTAGCCCATGAACAGGCCTGCCAGCAGGATGCCCGGCAGCACGCCGGCAATGAACAGCTGGGCAATCGACACGTTGGCTGCCACCCCGTAGACGATCATGATGATCGAGGGCGGAATCAGCAGGCCCAGGGTGCTGGCGCCTGCCAGCGTCGCGATGGTGATGTGCTCCGGATAGCCGCGCTTGGCCAGCTCTGGCAGCGTCATCTTGCCGATGGTGGCGCAGGTGGCCGCCGACGAGCCCGACACCGCGGCAAAGATGGTGCTGCCGATGATGTTGGTGTGCAGCAGCCGGCCCGGCAGGCGCTCCAACCAGGGTGCCAGGCCCTTGAACATGTCTTCCGACAGCTTGGTGCGAAACAGGATCTCGCCCATCCAGATGAACAGCGGCAGCGCGGTCAGGGTCCAGGACGAGGCAGCGCCCCAGATCGTGACGGCCATCGCGTCGCCGACCGGACGGCTGGTGAACAGCTCCATGCCGATCCAGGCCACGCCCGTCAGCGTCAGGCCGACCCAGACGCCGCAACCCAGGATGAGGAACAAGGCTGCGATCAGCAGCGCGGTAATGGTGATGTCCATGACAGGTCCTTATTCGATGCGGGACGGTTCGTCACCGGCCGAGGGGTCGCGCAGTGCTTCACCGCGCAGCAACAGGATCAGGTCGCCCAGGAAGGCCAGCGCGAACAGCGTGGTGCCGACGGCCATGCCGAGCTGCGGAATCCAGAGCGGGGTGGCATCCAGGCCGGAGGAGATGTCATGGAACTCGCGCGACTGCAGCACCAGCCGGATCGAGAACCAGGCCAGCGCGCCCGACATGGCGATCGCCACCGCATGGCACAGGATGTCGAGCACCCGCTGGCCCTTGGCCGGCAGCTGGTTGAACAGCAGCGTGACGCGGATATGCTCGCCACGGCGCAAGGTCGGTGCCAGTGCGAGGAAGGCCGAAATGGCCATGCAGTAGCCCGCATAGGCGTCGGCTCCCGGCAGGTCGAAGACCGGATGCAGTCGGCCCAGGATGCTGGCCAGTACCGACAGCAGGGTACCGATCATGAAAAGGCCGGCCAGGTAGCCTGCGGCGTTGAAGAATCGATCGAGCAGTTGGCGCATGGCCTGCCTTTCCGAAAGTGGATTGAAAAACCCCCTCGCAGGAGGGGGCGTCGGGTTGCCGTCCGCTGGCGCTTACTTGCGGAAGGCGTCGACGATGGCCTGGCCTTCGGCGCCAGTCTGCTTGGCCCAGTCAGCCACCATGGTGTCGCCGATCTTCTTGAGCTCGGCACGCAGGGCCGGGCTGCCGGCGTCGACCGTCATGCCGTTCTTGCGCAACTGGTCCAGATACCAGCTGTTCTTTTCGGCGCTGAGCTTCCAGCCGCGCGCCTCGGCCTCGTCGGCGGCCTTGGCGATCGCGGCCTGGGTCGGCTTGTCGAGGCTGTCGAAGGCCTTCTGCGACACGATCACCAGATTCTTCGGCAGCCAGGCGCTGACGTCGTAGTAGTACTTGACCTGCTCCCACACCTTGCCGTCGTAGCCAGTGGCGCTCGACGACATGAAGGTGGTGACGGCACCCGTGGCCAGGGCCTGGGTCAGTTCGGCCGCCTGCACCGTGACCGGCTGCGCGCCCACGAGCTGCGCGATGCGGCTGGTGTTCGGGTTGTAGGCGCGCCATTTCGCACCCTTGAGGTCGGCTACCGACTGGATCGGCTTGACGCTGAAGATGCCCTGCGGCGGCCAGGCCACCGAGTACAGCACCTTGATGCCCTGCTTGGCCAATGCGGCCTCGGTGGCGGCGCGCGAGATCTTCCAGAGTTTCTGCGCGTCGGCATAGCTGGTGGCCAGGAACGGAATCGAATCCAGGCCGAACAGGGCGTTCTCGTTCGAGTAGCCCGAGATGATGATCTCGCCGATCTGGGCCTGGCCGCCCTGCACGGCACGCTTGATCTCGTTGGCCTTGAACAGCGAGCCACCGTCGTGCACCGTGATCTTGAACTTGCCGCCGGTGGCTGCACCGACCTCCTTGGCGAACTGCTGGATGTTTTCGGTGTGGAAGTTCGACGCCGGGTAGCCGGTGGGCATGTCCCATTTCTGTTGCGCCAGCACCTGGCCGCCGAACGACAAGGTAGCGGCTGCCAGGCCTGCAGTAGCCCACTGTTTCACATTGACCATGCTGTACTCCGTTAACGATGAAGGGGCCGGCCGGCGGCTGCCAGTCAGCGGTGTTGAAAACATATCGATGGCAAGATGTTAATAAAACGTTGACGTTTTGTCACTAAGGTTTACCCGTAATCTGCTGCTGTGGTTAACATGAGACGATAGTCATCCATCTTCCCCGTCTACCGAGCTGTCCCCTGATGTCCGCCCCTCCCACCCCCGGCACCCCTGCCAGCGTCCCCGCCAACGACCCGCAGCGCATCGTCACCTCGGCGCACCTGGTGTCGGACAAGTCACCGGAGCTGTCCGAATTCGAGTTCGGCCTGATCATTGCCACCCATGCCTTCAACCGCTGGATGACCCGCTGCATGGGAGCGGCCGGCGTCAAGGACATGACGGCGGTGGATGTGCTGGTGCTGCACCACACCAATCACCGGGCGATGGAAAAGCGCCTGGCCGACATCTGCTTTGTGCTCAACATCGAGGACACGCATGTGGTGTCCTACGCGCTCAAGAAGCTGATGGCGGCCGGTTATGTGCGCAGCCAGAAGAAGGGCAAGGAGGTGTTCTTCTCCACCACCGACGCTGGCGCCGCCCTGTGCATGCGCTACCGCGAGGTGCGCGAGGACTGCCTGATGCCGGGTTTCTCGGGCGCGGCGGAGGAAAACCGCCAGCTGGGCGACTTCGCCAAGCTGCTGCGCACGCTGTCCGGTCGTTACGACCAGGCGGCGCGGGCGGCTACTTCCTACTGATCGTCGCGCTCGCTCCCCGGTCCCCTGCACCCGCCGGCGTCTGGCATGTTCTTCACGGATTCACTACAACACTGCCATGGCCCGCTTGCATCGACTCCCGCCCATCCACACCCTCGCCGCTTTCGAGAGTGCGGCCCGACTCGGCGGCTTTTCCCAGGCGGCGGCCGAGCTGTGCATCACGCCCAGCGCGGTCAGCCACCGCATCCGCCAGCTCGAGGCGTTGCTGGGCGAGCAGCTGTTCGAGCGCAGCCCGACCGGCGTGCGCCTGAGCCCGGCCGGTCAGCGCACGCTGCAAGGGGTGCGCGAAGCCTTCGACAAGCTCTCAGGCCTGTTCCACGTCGAAACGCCCGGCATGCGCCTGAGCGTCGGCATGCCGCCGACCTTCGCGCGCAACCTGCTGATTCCGCATCTGCCCGAGTTCTATCAGCAGTGGCCGGACATCGAGATCCAGGTCGCCGTGGCCGCGCCGATGCAGGACAAGCCTGAGCGCCACGACGTCGATATCCGTTTTGGCAAGCCGTCCTTTGATGACCGCTTGTCGATCAAGCTGTTCGACGACCAGCTGCTGGTGCTGGCTGCGCCGAGCTATCTGGCACGGCGGCCCTTGAACGCTCCGGGCGAGCTGGCACAGGCCGAACTGCTGCGCTCGCCGCTCGTGCCCTGGCAGCCCTGGCTGGCGGCGGCTGGACTCGATATCCGCGAACCGGTCCGGGGCTCACTGTTCACCGACCTGGGCATCCTGCTCGAAGCCGCGGCGAGTGGCCTGGGGGTAGCGATCTGCCCGGGTCGAGTGGCCCAGCGCTGGCTGGACAGCGGGCAGCTGGTCGCCCTTTTTGATGTCGCAGTCCAGTCTGACAGCACCTACTACGCGGCGGTCGACCGCGAGGTGGCGCAGCGCCCTGAAGTCGGTGCCTTCATCGACTGGATGCGCGCCACTTTTGCCTGAGCCTGGGTGGCGCTGATCCCCGCGGCCCGGCTCAGCGGGCTTCGACCACCAGCAGATGCAGATAGCGCGGGCCATGCGCACCCAGCACCAGGCTGCCCTCGATGTCGGTCGTGCCGCTGGCGCCGGTGATCAGGTTCACATTGCGCGGCATCGGCTGACCTGCCGCCAGGGCGGCGTAGTCTTCCAGATAGGGCAGCAGGTTCTGGCTCGGCAGCACCACGATGTGATGCAGCGGCAGGAAGTTGCCCAGCACCGCCAGATCCGGGCCCGAATGGAACACCAGCGAGCCCGTCTCGGCGATGCCCCAGCGCGCGATGCCGACGGCTACCGGCTCCTTGGCCGCGACCGTCTCGTGCACCTCGAAGGCCGACCAGTCCAGCGCCCGCAGCGCGTCGTTCGGCTGCAGCGCGATCGACTGGAGCAGGCCCCTGGCCTGCAGGTAGTCGCGCACCGCCGCCGGCACCTCTGCCATCGCTGACAGTCGCGTCACGCTGGCCGCCACCCGGGGCGAGGTGACTTTCTCGATGAAGCGGTCGGCCAGGCTGCCCGCGCCGGGTGCGGGGCGGGTGGCGGCCGGGTCTGCCAGCAAGGCCTGCGCCGCGCTGCGCACGCTGGCGGCGTCGACGCTGCGGTTGCCCAGTGCGGCGCGGACCTGGTTCAGGATGGCTTCACGGGTATTGCTCATGAGGATTGTCCTTTGCGGCGCTGGTACTGGGCCATGAAGCTGCTGGCTTCGGGGACCGGGAAGTCGCGGTGTCGCGTCCATGCGCCCAGGCCTGGCATGCGGCTGATCCAGCCCTGGCGACCGAACAGGCGCATGGCGCGCAGCGCCAGGCCTTGACCGAGCCGGTACAGCCAGGGCCGCGAGGCGACGAAGGTGAAGAGTCCGAGCCCGATCCGGGTCGTCGTCGGCTCCAGCCCGTCGCGCCAGGACCGGTCGCGCCAGCCGCGCAGCAAGGTCGGCAGCGGAATCTGCACCGGGCAGACTTCCTGGCATTTGCCGTTCAGCGTGCAGGCATGGGCCAGCTCGCGTGATTGCTCCAGCCCGTCGAGCACCGGCGTCAGCACGGCGCCCATGGGTCCGGGGTAGGTGCCACCGTAGGCATGGCCGCCGAGCTGGCGGAACACCACGCAGTGGTTCATGCAGGCGCCACAGCGGATGCAGCGCAACATCTCGCGCAAGCTCGCATCGGCCAGCATCTTGCTGCGCCCGTTGTCGACCAGCACGATGTGGAACTCCTCCGGGCCGTCCAGGTCGCCGGCCTGCTTCGGTCCGCAGTGAAAGGTGGTGTACTGGGTGACCTCGGCCCCGGTGGCCGAGCGCACCAGCAACCTGAGCAGCGAAAAGGCGTGCGGCAGGCTGGGCACCAGCTTCTCGATGCCGGCGGTGACGATGTGCACGCGCGGCGGCGAGGTGGTCAGTTCGGCATTGCCTTCGTTGGTCACCGTGCAGGTGGCGCCGCTGTCGGCGATCAGGAAGTTGGCCCCCGAGATCGCGACATCGGCCGTCAGGAACTTGTCGCGCAACTCACGGCGCGCGCTTTCGACCATGGCCTCGATGGTCTCCTCGGTATGCGGCTGCTGGTGCGACTGCTTGAACAGGGCCGATACCTGCTCGCGCGTGCGGTGCATCGACGGCCAGACGATGTGCGAGGGCCGGTCGCCGGCCAGCTGCACGATATGCTCGGCCAGATCGGTTTCGTAGCGCTCGAAGCCGGCCTCGTCCAGCGCATGCGGCAGGCCGATTTCCTCGCCCAGCATCGACTTGACCCGGGTCACCCGCTTGGCCTTGGCCTGCTGGCACAGCTCGACCACGATGCGCGAGGCCTCCTCGGCCGTCGCGGCCCAATGCACCTTGGCGCCCGAGGCAATCGCATTGCGCTCGAACTCCAGCAGATAGTGGTCCAGGTTGGCCACCACGTGATCCTTGATGCGCTTGCCCAGGTCACGCGTGGCCTCGAACTGCGGAAACGCCGCCACCGCCACGGCACGCTTCTTCTCGGCATTGCCGGTGGTGCGGTCGATGGCTATCTTGAGGGTCGGGTCGTCCAGTGCCGCTTGGGCCCGGTCGTGGAAGGAAATCACCGAGGTTTGCATCGGGTCCTCACTTTCGGTGTGCGATGGGAGGGACTTCGGCCTTGCCGGCCAGCACTTCGGCGGTGTGGTAGACCCGCACCGGCAAGCCCTGGCGCTGCAGCTTGCCGGCCATGTTCAGCAGGCAGCCCAGATCGCCGCCGAGCAGCACCTGGGCTCCGCTGCGCTCGATGGCAGCCGCCTTCTCGCCGACGATGGCGTTGGAGATCGCCGGGTACTTGACGCAGAAGGTGCCGCCAAAGCCACAGCAGACATCGTTGCCTTCCAGCGGCACCATGTCCAGGCCATCGACCGCTGACAGCAGCTGGCGCGGCTGGGCAAAGACGCCCAGCTCGCGCAGGCCGGAGCAGCTGTCGTGATAGGTGGCGGTGGCCGGGAAGGTGCGTCCGGCGGGCCGGTAGTCCATCACGTCGACCAGGAAACTGGTCAGCTCGAAGCAGCGCTCCGCCAGCTGCTTGGCCCGTTCGGCCCAGGCCGGGTCGTCGGCCAGCGCCTCCGGGTAATGGGCCTTGACCATGCCGATGCAGGACCCCGAGGGCGCCACTACATAGTCATAGGGTTCGAAGATCTCGATGAAGCGTCGTGCCAGCTTGGCCGTGTCCTGGGTATCGCCGCTGTTGAAGGCCGGCTGGCCGCAGCAGGTCTGCTCGGCGGGTACCTCGACCTGGCAGCCGGCTTCCTCCAGCAGTTGCAGCGCCGAGAAGCCGACATTGGGCCGCATCGTGTCGACCAGGCAGGTCACGAACAGTGCCACCTTAGGGGAGGAGGGCTTTGTTTTCTTGACTCGGGAGTGGTTCATCTTCTCGGCACCTTTGGATGGCTGGAAAGCAAGACTCCCGGGAGTGCCGGCGGCGCTGTGCGCACACCGACGGACCCGGGTGATGTTCAGTGAGGCTCAGGGCAGTGTGACCCCGACCAGCGGATCAGTCCAGTTCAACACATACATGGAAATCATGGTCAGCGCACCCACCAGCGTCACGTAGTACAGGGTCGGGATGATGGTGCGACGCAGGATGGCACCTTCGCGGCCCATCAGGCCGACGGTGGCGGAGGCTGCGACCACGTTGTGGATGGCGATCATGTTGCCGGCTGCCGCACCGATGGATTGCGCCGCCACCATCGAGGCGCCACTGACGCCCAGCAATTGCGCCACGCTGTACTGGTACTGGCTCAGCATCAGGTTGGATACCGTGTTCGAGCCGGCCAGGAAGGCTCCCAGTGCGCCCACGGTCGGGGCGAACATCGGATAGACGTCGCCCACCGCGCCCGCCACCCAGCGCGCCATGGTGATCGGCATGCTGGCCATCTCGTTGGCATTGACGCCCGACAGGATCATGATGCGCACCATCGGCACGGTGAATAGCAGCACGAAACCGGCGCCGACCAGGGTACCGCTGGACTCGCGTGCCGCCTGGGCAAAGTCGCTCAGCTTGGCGCGATGCAGCACGACGGTCAGCAGGCAGACGAACACCATGATGCCACCCGGCAGGTAGAGCGGCTGGACCATGCTGCTGACGCCGGTCTCGCCCAGGATGTCGCGCAGGCCGAAGCTGTAGGACTGCAGCCAGGTCTTGAACGAGGGGATGGTCCGGCTCAGCACCAGGGTCAGGGCCAGCAGGCCATAGGGCAGCCAGGCCAGCCAGGTCGGGATCGAGCGGGTGGTGATGCTGTCGAGCTTCATCTCGATATTGCCCATCCATTCAGCCGGCCATTCCTTGGCGTCGGCAAAGTCCCAGCTTTTCCTGGGCATCAGGAAACCCGAGCGCGCGGCCAGGGTCGTGATGGCCAGGCCCACCAGGCCACCGATCACCGACGGGAATTCCGGGCCCAGGTAGAAAGCTGCCAGGGTGTAGGGCACGGTGAAGGCGAAAGCCGCGAACAGTGCAAATGGAATGGCAGGCAGCGCCTCGGTCCAGGAGCGGTTGCGACCGAAGAAGCGGGTCATGAACATGACCAGGAACACCGGGATCAGGGTGCCGGCGATCGCGTGGCCCAGCGCCACCCGTTCCACCACCAGGTGGAAGAAGTCACCCCAGGTCTGTCCCTGGGATTGCAGCAGCTCCGTCATGGTTTCACGCTGCAGGCCACCTTGCACACCCACCAGCAGCGGGGTGCCGACAGCGCCAAACGACACCGGGGAGGACTGAATGATCATGCCGAACAGCACCGCCGACAGGGCCGGGAAGCCCACCGCCACCATCAGCGGACCGGCCACGGCGGCCGGGGTGCCGAAGCCGGAGGCACCCTCGATGAAGCAGCCGAACAGCCATGCGATCAGGATCGCCTGGATGCGGCGGTCCGGCGTAATGCGGGTGAAGCCGCTGCGGATGCTGGCAATGCCGCCGGAATGCTTGAGCGTGTTGAGCAGCAGCAGCGCGCCAAAGATGATCCACAGCACCTGCACCGTGATGATGAGGCCCTCGATCGTGGCTGCGGCGACGCGGTTGAAGCTGACGCCCCAGGACAGCAGGGCGATCAGTGCCGTGACCAGATAGACCAGCGGCATGGCCTTCTTGGCTGACCAGCCCAGGCCTATCAACAGGACGCCTGATAGGGCGATTGGCGTGAATGCCAGCAATGCTTGAATGCCAAGGCTCATTGGATGCTTTCTTTGTTTTTGATATGAATTCCCAGCCACGCACTGAAGCGACGGCTGCTGTCTCGCAAGGATGTCAGGTGAATGGGCGCCGATTCTCTGGGTTAATTACTGGGCCGGCAAACGAATTTTTTTGATCCGGAGCGACAAAAACATTCAGCGCGGGTTAACCCTGATTTCGTGCGTCCGGCGCTTCCTGCACTGTTGCCCGACTGGTTCAATTGCACCGTCCTAATCCGTATCCGCCTTGCTCTTCAGGCCTGCTCCCCACAAGGGGTCCGGCCGTCCAGATCCGAACCAACCCTGATGAATTACATGAAAACCCGACCCGTCCGTTCCCTGCTCGTCGCCAACCGAGGCGAGATCGCGATCCGCGTGATGCGGGCCGCGACCGAGATGGGACTGCGCACGGTGGCGGTCTACTCGCACGAGGACCGCTTCGCGCTGCACCGCTTCAAGGCCGACGAGGCCTACCGGGTGGGCGCCGGCCAGAAGCCGATCGCCGCCTACCTCGATATCGCCGAGATCATCCGCGTGGCCAAGGAAGCGAAGGTCGATGCGATCCATCCGGGCTACGGCTTCCTGTCCGAGAACCCCGACTTCGCCGATGCCTGTGAGGCCGCTGGCATTGCCTTCATCGGCCCCCGGGGCGACGTCATGCGCACCCTGGGCAACAAGGTGGCGGCGCGCAACCTGGCGCAGTCGGTCGGCGTGCCGGTGATGCCGGCCACGCCCCCGCTGTCCTCCGATCCGGATGAGGCACTGGCCGCCGCGGCCGAGATCGGCTACCCCGTCATGCTCAAAGCCAGCTGGGGCGGGGGCGGGCGCGGCATGCGCATCATCCAGAGCGAGCAGGAGCTCTTGACCCAGATGCCGGTCGCGCGCAGCGAGGCGCTGGCGGCGTTCGGCAACGACGAGATCTACCTCGAGAAGCTGGTGCAGCGCGCGCGCCATGTCGAGGTCCAGCTGCTGGGCGACCGCCACGGCCACCTGCTGCACCTGTACGAGCGCGACTGCACGGTGCAGCGGCGCAACCAGAAAGTGGTCGAACGCGCCCCGGCGCCCTACCTGGACGCCGCCACCCGCCAGGCGCTGTGCGAAGCCGCGTTGAAGCTGGGCCGCGCGGTCAACTACACCCACGCCGGCACGGTCGAATTCCTGATGGATGCCGACAGCGGCGCCTTCTACTTCATCGAAGTCAACCCGCGCATCCAGGTCGAGCACACCGTGACCGAGCAGGTCACCGGCATCGATCTGGTCAAGGCGCAGATCGCGATCACCCAGGGCGCCGAGATCGGCGTGGCAGGCGCCATCGTGCCGGTCCAGCACGACATCCACCTGCGCGGCCATGCCTTGCAGTGCCGCGTTACGACCGAGGACCCCGAGCAAGGCTTCGTGCCCGACCATGGGCAGCTCTCCACCTACCGCTCCACCGGCGGCTTTGGTGTGCGCCTGGACAGCGGCACCGCCTACTCGGGCGCGGTCATCACCCCCTACTACGACAGCCTGCTGGTCAAGGTCACCACCTGGGGCACGAGCGCCGAGGACGCGATCGCGCGCATGGACCGCTCGCTGCGCGAATTCCGCATCCGCGGTGTGGCGACCAATCTGGCCTTCCTGGAGAACCTGATCGACCACCCGCTGTTCAGGAGCGGCGAGTGCACCACCCGCTTCATCGACCAGACGCCCGAGCTGCTCAAGGTCGCACCCCGGCGCGACCGCGCGACCAAGCTGCTCAAGTACCTGGGCGAGGTGACCGTCAACGGCCACCCCGAGATGAAGGGCCGCAGCCTGCCGAGCCTGCCGCTGCCCGTCGCCATCAAGCCGGCCTGCGACCTGACCCAGCCGCCACCGGCGGGCACGCGAGAACTGCTCAAGACCTTGGGTCCAGCCACCTTCGCCCAGTGGATCAAGGCGCAGCAGCGCGTGCTGCTGACCGACACCACCATGCGCGACGCCCACCAGTCGCTGTTGGCGACCCGCATGCGCAGCCACGACATGCTGGAGATCGCGCCGCACTACGCGCGCCTGGCGCCCGGGCTGTTCTCGCTCGAATGCTGGGGCGGCGCCACCTTCGACGTGGCGATGCGCTTCCTGGGTGAAGACCCCTGGCAGCGCCTGGCGCAGATCCGCGCGGCCGTGCCCAATGTGCTGCTGCAGATGCTGCTGCGGGCCTCGAATGCGGTGGGCTACACCAACTACCCCGACAACGTGGTGAAGTTCTTCGTGCAGCAGGCCGCGAAAGGCGGCATCGACGTCTTTCGCGTCTTCGACTCGCTCAACTCGGTCGACAACATGCGCGTCGCCATGGACGCGGTCAACGAGACCGGCGCGCTGTGCGAGGCCGCCATCTGCTACACCGGCGACCTGTTCGACCCGAGCCGTAGCAAGTACGACCTGGCCTACTACGTCCGAATGGCCAAGGCGCTGGAGAAGGCCGGCGCCCATGTGCTGGCGATCAAGGACATGGCCGGTATCTGCCGCCCGCGCGCTGCCAGCGCGCTGGTCAAGGCATTGAAGCAGGAAACCGGCCTGCCGATCCACTTCCACACCCATGACACCAGCGGCCTGGCCGGTGCCAGCGTGCTGGCGGCGATCGAGGCCGGCTGCGACATCGTCGATGGCGCCCTGGACGCCATGAGCGGCCTGACCTCGCAGCCGAACCTGGGCAGCCTCGTGGCGGCGCTCGAAGGTTCGGCGCGCGACACCCAGCTCGACCCGGCGGCACTGCGCGGCTTGTCGCACTACTGGGAAGGGGTGCGGCGCTACTACGCTCCGTTCGAGAGCGAGATCCGCTGCGGCACCTCGGACGTCTATCGCCACGAGATGCCCGGCGGCCAGTACACCAACCTGCGCGAGCAGGCCCGCTCCATGGGGTTGGAGCCGCGCTGGCCCGAGGTGGCCGAGGCCTATGCCCAGGTCAACCGGCTGTTCGGCGACATCGTCAAGGTCACGCCGACGTCCAAGGTGGTGGGCGACATGGCGCTGTTCATGGTCGCCAACGACCTGAGTCCCGAGGATGTGCTCAATCCGGCCAAGGACATCGCCTTCCCCGAGTCGGTGGTGCAGCTGATGCGTGGCGAGCTCGGTTTCCCGGCGGACGGCTTCCCTGCCGCATTGCAGCAGAAGGTGCTGCGCGGCCAGGCCCCGCTGACGGGCCGCCCGGGCGAACATTTGCCCGCCGTCGACCTCGAAGCCGCACGCGAGCAGGCACAGAAGCTGGTGGGACACGCCGTCAACGACCAGCAGCTGGCCTCATACCTGATGTACCCCAAGGTCTACCAGAGCTACAGCCGCCAGCGCGGCCAGTACGGTGACGTCAGCGTGATCCCGACCCCGGCCTATTTCTACGGCCTGCAGGACCACGAGGAGATCGCGGTCACGATTGACCAGGGCAAGACGCTGCACCTGCGCCTCGAGGGCCGCACGCCGGAGGACGATGCAGGTCAATGCCGGCTGTTCTTCGAGCTCAACGGCCAGCCGCGCATGACGCGGGTGTCGCTGCTGGGCGCGGTAGTCAGCACCAAGGCGCTGCGCCAGGCGGAGGAGGGCAACCCGGCCCAGGTGGCCTCGCCGATGCCGGGTACGGTGGCGCGGGTGGCGGTCAAGCAGGGCCAGCGGGTGTTCAAGGGCGATGTGCTGGCCAGCATCGAGGCGATGAAGATGGAGAGCCTGGTGCTGGCCGAGCGCGAGGCGACGGTCAAGGCGATCCATGTCAGGCATGGCGATGCGGTGCCGGCCAAGGCGCTTTTGATGGAGTTGGCGGACTGAGTGCCGGCCATGGGTGGGGCCTGTTGCAGCCGTTTCAAATGCTGCACAATCCCAGCCCTGAACACTGCTTAGAGAGGTCCACACATGGCATCCGTCAACAAAGTCATCCTGGTCGGCAACGTCGGCCGCGACGCCGAAATCCGCTACCTGCCCTCGGGCGCGGCGGTCGCCAACGTCACGCTCGCGACCTCGAGCCGGCGCAAGGACCGCAACAGCGGCGAGATGGTCGAGGACACCCAGTGGCACCGCGTCCAGTTCTTCGACCGCCTGGCCGAGATCGCCGGCGAATATGTCAAGAAGGGCCGCCCGATCTACATCGAAGGCCGGCTGAAGTACGGCAAGTACACCGACCAGTCCGGCGTCGAGCGCAACACGGTCGACATCATCGCGACCGAGCTGCAGCTGCTGGGTGGCCGCGAAGGCATGGGTGGCGGTGACCGGGGTGGCATGGAAGAGGGCGGCGAGCGCCCGGCCTACACCCCGCGTGCCGCCGCTCCGGCCGCGCGTCCGGCCATGCCGTCCCGTCCCGCCCCGGCACCGCGTCCGGCTCCTGCCCCGGCTGCGGCACCGACCCACAGCGGTTTCGAGGACATGGACGATGATGTGCCGTTCTGACTAATATTCTCTCGATGAGAAAAAAAGCCCGGTGCCGTTCGCCGCACCGGGCTTTTTTCTGGCCGCTGGGCGGCAGGATTCAGCTCAGCCAGCTCACGAGCAGGCTCATGATCAGGGCGCCCAACAGCAGGGCCGCCAGTCCGTAAATGATGTTTTTTGCCTGGTTCGGCGCGGGCGTCGGCGCTGGATGCGCTGGCTCATGCCGCCCCGGCGCCGGCTTGGCGTGCGCAGGCTGAGTTGGCGGGTGAGGTTGCGGCTTGTGTTCGGGCTTGGCCTGGGCCTTCGGGGTCGTGAGCTGGGCCACGATGTCCTCGACCTGGGAGTCCGACAGCATCACTTTCTTGAAGCTCTTGACATAGTCGGTAAAGCCCTCGGCGATCACGTTGTCCGGCACTTCGCCTTTCAGGTAGGCCTGGCCGCTGGTGAAGAACACGGCCGGATGGAAGCAGCTGCCGGGCAAATCCAGGGCTTCGAGCAGGGCCTGCACCTCATTGCTGACCTGGCGTACCGGGCTGGGGATTTCGAGCGATTGCTCGCCTCGGTATTGGGTCCAGTTGATGCCGGGGCTGGCCTGGAAAGTGCCGGATTCTGTGTTTTCCTCGATGACAAAGATGCCGTAGTTGGACACGATGACATGATTGGCCCGGGTTGTCGCGCCGCCCGGGTGCCTGATCGTGACCAGGCCGAGCCGACGATAAGCCCGCGCATCGAGAAACAACCAGGGAATATCCTCGATCGAGGTGGCGGCGTAAGGAGCGTAGGCGGTCGCGTGGGGCTGGGGCATAGGGGCTGGGAGTCTGATTCAATCATGCATGGGGTGGGACAGTGGCTGCCACCCGCTTGGTCCATATAGACGCACTCAATACCGGCATCGTTCCTTTAGCCGGCTTCTATTCAAATTGATGCGTTTTTGGGCGCGCCTGATATGCCAGGCGGCCCCGCAGGCGGCCAGAACCAGGCCGCCGCTGATCATTCCAAGGGTCATCAAATTCATTTTTGCTGAATTTCTGATTCATTGTGCCGAATTAGGCCATAGATACCGCATCGTAGTCGAGCGGCATCGGCCAGGGAACCGGACAGACAAAAAGCCAGCCAGTCTTTCGACTGCTGGCTTTTGCGCAAGGCGGGCGGCAGCGCGAGGTCGCGCTGGGCCGGGCTCATGCTGGGGCTTCAGCCCAGCTTGCCGGCGCGGAAGTCCTGGATCGCCTGGTAGATCTCGGCCTCGGTGTTCATGACGAAGGGGCCGTACTGCGCGATCGGCTCGCCCAGCGGCTGGCCCGCGATCAGCAGCACTCGGGCGTCCTCGCTGGCCTCGATCCGCACGCCGTCGGCGCCCGGTTCGTTGGCCAGGATCGCCATCCGTTGCACTGGTACTGCCTGGCCGCCCAGACTGACCGCGCCACGATACACATAGACGAAGGCGTTGTGGCTGGCCGGCAGCGCCTGCTCGAAGCGGGTGCCAGCCGGCAGGTGCAGGTCCAGATAGGTCGGTGCGGTCGCCTCGCGCGTCACCGCGCCTGTCACGCCGTGGCTTTCACCTGCGATCACCGTCACCGCCACGCCCTCGGCCGTGCTGAACCGGGGCAGCTCGGCCTGCGCGATGTCGCGGTACCAGGGCGGATTCATCTTGTCGCGCGCCGGCAGATTCAGCCAGAGCTGGAAGCCTTCCATCACGCCGGCTTCCTGCTGCGGGATCTCGGAGTGGATCAGGCCGCTGCCGGCCGTCATCCACTGCACGTCGCCGTTCTGCAGCAGGCCTTCGTGGCCCGCGCTGTCGCGGTGCAGCATGCGTCCGGCGATCATGTAGGTCACGGTCTCGAAGCCGCGGTGCGGGTGATTCGGGAAGCCGGCGATGTAGTCGTCCGGGTTCTCGCTGCCGAAGGCGTCGAGCATCAGGAAAGGGTCGAGCCGGCGCTGCAGGTCCTGCGTCAGCAGGCGGGTCAGCTTGACGCCGGCGCCGTCCGAGGTCGGGCGGCCGACGATCAGGCGCTCGATGCGGCGCGGCTGGCTGACGACGGTGGAGGGGGTGGCGTTCGGGGTCATGGTCGGCACTTTCCTGATGGCAAGGCGCCACCCCGGCTGGGCGCGCCCTGCGTTCTATTCAATCGAAGGGGATCAGGCGGCCAGCGCGGCTTCCAGATCGGCCTCGGCCTGGGCGAAGCCCTTGGCAGCGGCCTCGGGGCCCATGTTCAGGCCTTCGGCGAACACGAAGCGCAGGTCGGTCATGCCGAGGAAGCCCAGCACCGACTTCAGGTAGGGGGTCTGGCTGTCGTTCGCGGTGTCGCGGTAGATGCCGCCACGGGCGAAGGCGACATAGACCGTCTTGCCCTGGACCAGGCCAACCGGGCCGGTCGCGGTGTACTGGAAGGTCACGCCGGCGCGCGCCACGGCATCGATCCAGTTCTTGAACTGCGACGAGACGCCGAAGTTGTACATCGGCACGCCCAGCACGATCGCGTCATGGGCCTGCAGCTCGGCGATCAGCGCGTCGTAGCCGGCGACGGCGGCGGCCTGCTCGGCGCTGCGCTGCTCGGCCGGGGTGAACAGGGCGCCCAGCATGGCTTCGTCGAGTGCCGGCACCGGGTTGGCGGCCAGGTCGCGCAGCGTGACAGTGGCGCCCGGGTGGGCGGCTTGCAGGCGCTCGGTGACGCGGTTGGCGACCTTGGTCGAGTTGGCACCTTCGCGGCGGGCACTGGCGTTGATTTGCAGGATCTTCATGGTCGTTTCCTTGAGTGGGGAGGGAATGGTTCTACTGTATTTGTTGCCTGATCCTTTGGGAATCCGTCTATTTGGATATCATTGTTCGAAAAATGGAACAATCTAGCGAAGCCATCGATCCCAACGACCTGCTGATCTTTGCCCGCGTGGCCGAGCTCGGCAGTTTCAGCCGCGCCGCCGATCGGCTCGGTTGCCCCAAGTCCACGGTGTCGCGCCGCATCGCCGGGCTCGAGACCCAGCTCGGCGAGCGCCTGCTGCAGCGCACGACCCGGCGCCAGCAGCTGACCGAGTTCGGCCAGCAGTTGCTGGAGCACGCGCGCCAGGTCGCGCTCGAAGTCGAGGCGGTGGCGCTGCTGCGCGAGCAGCGCCAGGCCGCTCCAAGCGGGCGGCTGCGGGTCTCGATGCCGAGTGACTTCGCCAACCTGTTCCTGGGCGACATGCTGGCCGCCTTCGTCGCGCTGCATCCGGCGATCACGCTCGAGCTCGACCTGTCGCCGCGCCGGGTCGACCTGCTGGCCGAGGGTATCGATGTCGCGGTGCGCATCGGTTCGCTGCCCGACGACGCCTGGCTGGCCGCGCGCCGGCTGACGGTGTTCTCGAACGGCCTCTATGCCGCGCCCGACTACCTGGCCGAGCGCGGCGAGCCGGCGCATCCCGACGAGCTGCTGCGGCACCAGGCGGTGCGGCTGCTGGGCGGGCAGGGCGAGCCACTGCCCTGGACGCTGCGCCACGGCGACCAGGTCTGGGAAGGCTTGCCGCCGGGGCGGGTCAATGCCAATTCGCCCGAGCTGCTGCTGCGGCTGGCGCGTGCCGGCGGCGGCATCGCGGCGGTGCCCGACCTGTTCGCGCTGCCGATGCTGCAGCGCGGCCTGTTGCGCCGGGTGCTGCCGGACTGGTGCCTGCCGCCACATCCGGCCTGGGCGGTGTTCCCGGGCCGCAAGCTGATGCCGGCCAAGACCCGGGTCTTCATCGACATGCTGCAGGCGGCGCTGGCGGGCAGCGCCGCTTAGATATTTTGGTGGTTTTCTATACAGAAGATTGGTATTTTTGTAGTTGGTTTATATAGAATTCCACCAATATGAGTTCGACCTGCACCCTCCAGTTGCACGCAGCGGGCGTCTGGCACGATGTCGCCAGTGTCAGTCTGTTTGGCGATAGCCGCGAGGGGTGGCGGGCCCGGAGCTACACGGGCTACGACGTGGCCTGGGCATTCGAGCATGTAAACAAACGCGATGCCCATGCCTTGTCTTGTCAGTTCCCGGTCGGTCTGGAGCCCTGGCAACTGCCGCACTGGCCGGTGTTCCTGATCGACATGCTGCCCCAGGGCTTCGGCCGGCGTGAACTGCTGCGCCGCCTGGGCTTGTCCGAGACTTCGGAGGAACCCTCGGACTGGCCCTTGCTGCTCAGCGGCGCGGGCAACTCGATCGGCAACCTGCGTGTCAAGGAGGCTGCACAGTGGCTGGATCAGAACCGGGGTCCCCGTCATGGCTTCACGGACGAAGAGGTGGCAGAACGAGCTGAGGAGTTCGCCGAATACCTGGCCACGCATGGCTTGTTTCTGGCGGGTTCATCCGGCGTACAAGGCGAATGGCCCAAGCTGCTGCTGACCCGTGCCGACGACGGCTTGCTTTATCTCGACCACAGCCTGCCCGACGAGCGAGCGCGCGAGCATTTCATCGTCAAGTTCGGGCGTGGCCGCGACGAGCGCCTGGCGCAGATCCTGCGTCACGAGGCGGTCTACATGGATCTGGCGCGCCTACTCGGCCTGCGCGTTCATGCGCCGCTGACCTTGCGGCAGCGTGCCCTTTTCATTCCCCGCTTCGACCGGCGCATCCATCCAGGCGGTATGGAGCGTCTGGGGCAGGAGAGCATCGCCTCGCTGACCGGAAAAGTCGGATTCGAGTTCGTTCCCAGCCACGACGAGGTGTGCCGCCAGTTGCTGCTGCGCTGCACCGATCCGCAGGTCGAGGTGCTGGAATACCTGCGCCGCGATGTCGCCAATCTGGCGCTAGGCAACAAGGACAACCATGCCCGCAACACCGCGCTGCAGCGCGACTTCCAGGGCTACATTGCGCTGACGCCGCTGTACGACTTCGCGCCGATGTACCTGCACCCGGACGGCATCGCCAGACGCATCCGCTGGGAAAACAACGACGGCGCGCAGATCGACTGGTCAAGGGTGCTCGATGCCGTCTGTACCCAGCCAACGGGCAGCAAGAAGCAGCGGCGACTGGACCGTGAGTCGCTGGCAGAAGGTCTGCGTGCCATGGGGCCCGCGCTCGGCGAAATTGCCAGCCAAGGCATCGCCATGGGTATGGAACCCGATGTCCACCAGCACCTGAAGCTGGGGATCGAGCGCCTGGCGCGCGAGATGGAGGCGCTGCGCTGAACGCGCGCGATGCAAGATGGACAAACGCTACAAAGCCCTGTCAGTGCCGGAGCAACTGGCGCTGCGCCTGCAGGCGATCGAGGAGGTGCTGGCACACCCTGAGTGGACGCTGCAGCAGTCGGTGCGTTACCTCAAGCGCACCCTGCGCCTGACCAGCGCCGAGCTGGCCCGGCTCGCCGGCGTCTCGACCAAGACGATCCAGGATATCGAGCAGGGGCGCAGTGAAGGCACGGTCCAGACCTTGAACCGCATCCTGGGCGTGCTCGGCCTCAAGCTGGGGGTGGTCAGGGCCTCCCCGAGCGAGGATTAGCCGCCCGCTGACTTGCCCTGCGGCCTGCGGCGCGCCTTGCGCTTGACTGGTTCGGGCGCGATGGCCGGCAGCGGCGCCTCGGTCGCGCTGGCGGAATGGATCACGCCGCCGCCCAGGCAGACATCGCCGTCATACAGCACCGCGCTCTGGCCCGGCGTGACCGCCCATTGCGCCTGCTCGAAGCCGAGCGCGAAAGCGCCGTCGCCGTTCGGCGCCAGCAGGCAGGCGGCGTCGGCCTGACGGTAGCGGGTCTTGGCGCCGTACTGGCCGGGTGCCGGCGGCTCGCCCGCGACCCAGCTCGCGTCCTCGGCCTGCAGCAGCGGCGACAGCAGCCAGGGGTGGTCATGGCCCTGCACCACCCAGAGCGTGTTGCTCGCGACATCCTTGCGCGCGACGAACCAGGGTTGGTGTTCGCTGCCGCCCTTGGCCGATCCCTGTTCCTTGACGCCGCCGATCCCCAGGCCCTGGCGCTGGCCCAGGGTGTAGAAGCTCAGGCCCACATGCTGGCCGATCACCCGGCCCTGGTCGTCGCGGATCGCGCCGGGTGCCTTCTGGATGTAGCGGTTCAGGAAGTCGCGGAACGGCCGCTCGCCGATGAAGCAGATGCCGGTCGAGTCCTTCTTCTTCGCGTTCGGCAGGCCGATCTCGTCGGCGATCCGGCGCACCTCGGTCTTGGGCAGTTCGCCGACCGGGAACATCGCCTTACTGAGTTGCGCCTGATTGAGACGGTGCAGGAAATAGCTCTGGTCCTTCAGCGGGTCACAGCCCTTGAGCAGCTGGTGCTTGCCGCTGGCCTCATCGAAGCGCACCCGGCAGTAATGGCCGGTCGCGATCTTGTCGGCGCCCAGGCGCATCGCGTGGTCGAGGAAGGCCTTGAACTTGATCTCGGCGTTGCACAGGATGTCGGGGTTCGGCGTGCGGCCGGCCTGGTATTCACGCAGGAACTCGGCGAACACGCGGTCCTTGTATTCGGCCGCGAAGTTGACATGCTCCATGTCGATGCCGATCACGTCGGCCACGCTGGCCGCGTCGAGGAAGTCCTGGCGCGACGAGCAGTACTCGCTGTCGTCGTCGTCTTCCCAGTTCTTCATGAAGATGCCGATCACCTCATAGCCCTGCTGCTTGAGCAGCCAGGCGCTGACAGCCGAGTCGACGCCGCCGCTCAAGCCCACCACCACGCGTTGTTTCTTTGCCATGGCCCGGATTATCCCAGCGCGGGCGGGTCTTGGCTTGGCCGGTGCCCGGCGTGGCTGGCATGACTGGCGTAGAGCGTCTGCTGGAACGCCTGGGTCAGGCGCGAGCCCTTGGGCGACTGCCGGCTGATGGCCATGAAGCGGCAGTGGTAGCGCAGCACGGCGGGCGCGATTGCGCGCATCCGGCCGGCCTGCACGAAGGCCGCGGCATAGTGGTCCGGCAGAAAGCCCACGAAGCAGCCGGACAGGATGAAGGTGGCGACCGCCTCCTGGTCCGAGGCGGTGGCGGCGCGTTCCAGCTGGTGCCGATGCGCCAGCTCCATGTTCGGCGAGTGGTAGCCCAGTGCCGCCAGCGGCTGCCGGCGCAAGTCGTCCCAGCCCAGGCCGGCCTGTGGCTGCTCGAACCAGGGATGGCCCGGCGCCGCATACAGCAGCATGGTCTCGCCAAACAGCTCCTGGTAGCACAGCAGTTCGGAGCTGCGGTGCTCCGGGATGATGCCGAGCTGGAACTGGCCGTCTATCACGCCGCGCTCGATCGTGCCGATGCTGCCGACATGCAGATGCAGCCTGGCGCTGGGCACCTGGCGGTGAAAGCTGGCGATGGCGCTGGCGATCCGGGCTTGCGGGTTGGAGATGGTCTTCTCGAACAGCGCGACATGCAGGTCGCCCCCCAGCCGGCGATGGATGTCATGCAGCCGGGTCCGGAACGATTCCGTCGCGGACAGCAGGCTCAGCGCGGCCTCGTAGACCTGCTGGCCCTCGGCGGTGAGGCCGAAGCCGCCGCGCCCGCGCCGACACAGCACCAGCCCGAGCCGGGTTTCCAGATCCTTGACATGCCGGCTGATGGTCGACAGCGCGATGTTGAGCTCGAGCTCGGCCGCCGCCATGCCGCCGCATTCCACCACGCTCTTGAAGACCCGCAGCAGCCGCAGATCGACATCGCCCAGCTGGCCGAGCAGGGCCACATTCCTTACTTGCATGAAACGTCAACTGTAATGAGACATAGGGTGCTTCATGAGAGTTTATCCAGTGTCCAGAATCGGCCCATCATTCCTCCTTCGCACTGGAACTTCCCGATGAACATGTCCGACGCCCAGCAGGTCAGCGCTGTCCCCCGTACCGATCCGGCCTGGCTGGAGGCGCACTGGATGCCCTTTACCGGCAATCGCGACTTCAAGGCCCATCCGCGCCTGATCACCTCCGCCCAGGGCGCCTATTACACCGATGCTGACGGTCGCCAGCTGTTCGACGGCCTGTCCGGCCTCTGGTGTACCGGCCTGGGCCATGCGCGGACCGAGATCGTCGAAGCCATCGCCCGCCAGGCGGCCACGCTGGACTATTCGCCGGCCTTCCAGTTCGGCCATCCGCTGTCGTTCGAGCTCGCGAACCGGATCGTCGAACGCATGCCGGCCGGGCTGGACCATGTGTTCTTCACCGGCTCGGGCTCGGAGTCGGCCGATACCTCGCTCAAGATCGCGCGCGCCTACTGGCGCACCAAGGGCCAGGGCAGCAAGACGCGCCTGATCGGCCGTCTCAAGGGCTATCACGGCGTCAACTTCGGCGGCATCTCGGTCGGCGGCATCGTCGGCAACCGCAAGCTGTACGGCCAGGGCCTGGAGGCCGACCATCTGCCGCACACCCAGCCGCCGGCGGGTTCGTTCTGCCGCGGCATGCCGGAGCAGGGCGCCGAACTGGCCGACGAGCTGCTCAACCTGATCAGCCTGCACGATGCCAGCAATATCGCCGCCGTGATCGTCGAGCCGTTCTCGGGTTCGGCCGGCGTGGTGATTCCGCCCAAGGGCTACCTGCAGCGCCTGCGCGAGATCTGCACCGCGCACAACATCCTGCTGATCTTCGACGAGGTGATCTCGGGCTTTGGCCGCAGCGGCGCCTGGACCGGTGCCGAGGCTTTCGGCGTCAAGCCCGACATCCTGAACTTCGCCAAGCAGATCACCAACGGCGTGCAGCCGCTCGGTGGCGTGGTGGTGGGTCGTGAGATCTACGACACCTTCATGGCTGCCGGCGGGCCCGACTACATGCTCGAGTTCCCGCATGGCTACACCTACTCGGCGCATCCGGTGGCCTGCGCGGCCGGTCTCGCGACGCTGGACCTGCTGGAGCGCGAGCACTCGATCGAGCGGGTGGCTGAACTGGCCCCCGTGTTCGAGAATGCCGTGCACAGCCTGCGCGGCGCGCGGCATGTGGCCGACATCCGCAACTTCGGCCTGGCGGCCGGGCTGACGATTGCCGCCGCGCCGGGTGAACCCGCCAAGCGCCCATACCAGGTCGCGATGGCGATGCTGGAAAAGGGCTTCTACGTGCGCTATGGCGCCGACACCATCCAGCTGGCGCCGCCCTTCATCAGCACGCCGGCGCAGATCGACAGCCTGGTCAATGCGCTGGGCGAGGCACTCGGGCAGGTTGACTGATCAACCCGCGTTGCGATTCAGCCAGGCCTTGAGCCCGGCTGGCTCGCCGGCCTGTTCCAGCCCGGCTTCGATCGTGCGCAGTTCGCGCAGCAGCTCCAGTTCCTGTTCTTCGAGCCGTCGCCCCAGCATCGCCGCGTCGATCCGGCTGCCGGCTGGCAGGTCCAGGGCATGCAGCCAGCGCTGTTGCTCGCCCTGGCGTTCGCGCTCCAGGCTGGCGGCCTGCTCCTTCAGCAGCCGGCTGACCGCCTGCAGGCGCTGCGCGGACAGGCGCTCGAGGTGGTCGGGGTCGGCCAGCTCGGCCTGCAGTTGCAGGTCGAGCAGCGCCAGCAGGTCGCGCCGGCCGTAGGCAGCGTTGGCCGCGCTCATCAGCGCAGTCATGCGCTGGCGCTCGGCCTCGTCGCCTGCGCGGTCCGGGTGTAGCGCGCTGGCGAGCTGGCGGTAGAGCGTACGCAGTGTGGCGCCGGCATCCTGTTGTGCCTGCTGCTCGAGCAGCGCGGCGGGAGCCGGTTCGCGCTGTGCCTTGCGCGCCTCGCGCTTGGCCTGGCGGGCTTCGCGTTGGGCGCGCTGGGCCTCGGTTTGCGCCTGCCACTGGCGTCTGGCGGCGCCCAGCAGTTCGTCCGGACTCGCTGCGGCTTGCGCCGCCTCGTCGTCGGGCGCCAGCCAGTCGGACAGGCGCTCGCGCAGCGCGTCGGCGGCAGCGCGGCGCTGGTCCGACAGGCTTTGCGGGCTGTAGCGGTCGTGCAGCGCGGCCATGTCGGCGTCGCCGCCCGCGGCCAGTTGCTGCGCCAGCTGGCACAGCAGGCGGCGCGCCGTGGCCTGCTGGGCGCGCGACAGGCCGCGCGCGTCGGCTTCGAGCCAGGGCGCCAGTGCCAGCGCCAGGCCGCGCTGCGCCTGGCGCAGCCGTTCGCACAGCGGCTGCAGGCGTTGCGCGCTGCCGTTCAGGTAGCCCTGGCCGATCGACTCCATCTGGGCCAGCTGGGCCTTGAGCCGCTCGACCCGGGCCAGTTCGCGCTGCAGCTGCTGCGCGGCTGGCGACAGCGGCGCGTCAGCGCCTTGCTGTGCCTGCAGTGACCGGGTGCCGGCAGCCTGGCGGGTTGACCGGCGCGCGGGCTCTGCCGCCGTCTGTTCCGCCGCATCAGCTGGTTCGGCATCGACATCGATATCGGACGGGCTGGCGGCAAAGCGCGGATCGGGTGCCGCCGGGCTGGGTTTGCGATAGGGTTTGGCGGGCTGGCGTCGCTCAGCCACGCACTTCGCCTTCGCCCAGCACGACATACTTGAGCGAGGTCAGGCCTTCGACGCCGACCGGCCCACGGGCGTGGAACTTGTCGGTGCTGATGCCGATCTCGGCGCCCAGGCCGTATTCGAAGCCGTCGGCGAAGCGGGTGCTGGCGTTGACCATCACGCTGCTGGAATCGACCTCGCGCAGGAATTGCTGCGCATGCCGGTGGTCGGTGGTCAGGATCGCCTCGGTGTGGCCGCTCGAATATTTGTTGATGTGCGCGATCGCCTCGTCGACGTCGGCCACCACCTTGACGCTGATGATGGCAGCCAGGTATTCCTCGGACCAGTCCTGCTCGGTCGCGTCCTTGAGCTGGGCGCCCGGCACCTGGCTCAGGATCGCCTTTGATTGCGGGCAACAGCGCATTTCGACGCCCTTCTGTGCGTAAACGGCACCGATCTTGGGCAGGAAGACAGCGGCGACGCCGCGCGCGACCAGCAGGCTCTCGGTCGCGTTGCAGGGGCTGTACTTCTGCGTCTTGGCGTTGTCGGCCACCTTGACCGCCATCGCGATATCGCAGGGGTCGTCGACATAGGTGTGGCAGTTGCCGTCCAGGTGCTTGATGACCGGCACCTTGGCGTCGCGGCTGATGCGCTCGATCAGGCCCTTGCCGCCGCGCGGGATGATCACGTCGACATATTGCGGCATCGTGATCAGCTGGCCCACCGCTTCGCGGTCGGTGGTGGGCACCATCTGCACCGCGTCGGCCGGCAGTCCGGCGGCTTCGAGCGCCTGCTGCACCAGCCTGGCCAGCGCCTTGTTCGATTCGATCGCCTCCGAGCCGCCGCGCAGGATGCAGGCGTTGCCGCTCTTGATGCTCAAGGACGCGGCCTCGATCGTGACATTGGGCCGGCTCTCGAAGATCATGCCGAAGACGCCGATCGGCACCCGCATCTGGCCGACCCGGATGCCGCTGGGCTGCTGCTTCATGCCGACGATCTCGCCGATGATGTCGGGCATGGCGGCCAGCTGTTCGCAGCCCTCGGCGCAGGTCTCGATCACCTTCGGCGTCAACTTGAGGCGGTCGACCATCGGCTCGCTCAGGCCGGCGGCGCGGGCGCGCTCCAGGTCACGCGCGTTGTCGAGCTGCAGCGGCTCGATGTTGGCGCGCAGCAAGGCGGCCAGCGCGCGCAGCGCGGCGACCTTGCGTGCGCTGCTGGCGCGCGCCATCAGGGCGGAGGCGGCCTTGGCCTGCTGGCCCAGGCGGTTCATCAGTTCGGCGGTGGTTTCGGCGTTCATACCGAGGATTTTCGCACTGCGCGCGCGGATCTGCGCCAGTCGGCGGTCGACCGGGCCGGCTTTCAGCGCGGGCGTTCGCTCGGCGCGCGCGACAGATCGTTGTTTGCTGTCACCAGTTGCTGCAGCAGCTCCATGAACTGGCGGCGCTGCTCGGGGCTCAGTGGCTCCAGGATGCGCTCCTGGGTCCGTTCCATGCCGGGCAGGGTCTGGGCCAGCAGCAATTCGCCGGCCGGCGTCAGCGCGAGCAGGCGCACGCGTCGGTCAGTCGGCGAGACGCGGCGCACCAGCAGGCCGCGCGCCTCAAGCCGGTCGACCACGCCGGCGGTGGTCGAGGTGTCGAGCGCGATGCGTCCGGCCAGCGTGCGCTGGTCGCAACCGGGCTGGTCGCGCACCGTCTGCAGGATGGCGTATTGCACCGGGGTGACGTTGAGATCCTCGGTTTCCTGGTGAAAGATGCCGAGCGAGATCTGATGCAGGCGCCGGATCGCATGGCCGGGTTGGGCGTCGAGCTGTACGCGGTGTGGTCGTGTGGACTCCATGCGTCGGCAGTCTAGCGCAAGATAACTTAGGGAAAACCCTCTTGCACTCCTCTGGTTTGTATCTATACTAATCATCTGTGTACTGATTAATCCGGAACGGCAGCTGCCAGCCGGTCTCAACCCTGTTTTTTCCTGGAGCGTAGATATGAGCGAAATCAAATCCCAGTTGCCCGTGCTGGTGTCCGGCGGTGGCATTGGCGGCCTGGCTGCAGCGCTGGCGCTGGTGCGTCAGGGTTTCCATGTCCAGGTGTTCGAGCAGGCGCCCGAGATCGGTGAAATCGGCGCCGGCATCCAGCTCGGGCCGAACGCTTTCCACGCCTTCGACGCGCTCGGCGTCGGTGAAAAGGCCCGCGGCCGCGCGGTCTACACCGACTGCATGGTGATGCATGACGCGCTCGACGAGAGCCTGGTCGGCAAGATCGAAACCGGCGAGGCCTTCCGCCAGCGCTTCGGCAACCCCTACGCCGTGATCCACCGCGTCGACGTGCACAAGTCGCTGCTCGAAGGCGCCGTCGAGACCGGCCGCGTCGAGTTCTTCACCAACACCCGCATCGAGTCGATCGAGCAGGACGAAGCCAGCAAGACCGTCATCGCGATCGACCAGAACGGCAAGCGCTGGACCGGCCAAGCCCTGATCGGCGCCGACGGCGGCAAGTCGGTGGTGCGTGCCCAGTATGTCAACGACCCGCCGCGCGTTACCGGCCATGTGGTCTACCGCGCCGTGGTCGACAAGGCCGATTTCCCGGATGACCTGAAGTGGAACGCCGCCAGCCTGTGGGCCGGCCCCAAGTGCCATCTGGTGCATTACCCGCTGCGTGGCGGCGAGCAGTACAACGTGGTCGTGACCTTCCACAGCCGCGAGCAGGAGCAGTGGGGCGTGACCGACGGCTCCAAGGAAGAGGTTGAGAGCTACTTCCAGGGCATCTGCCCGAAGGCCCGTCAGCTGATCGAGCTGCCCAAGACCTGGAAGCGCTGGGCCACCGCCGACCGCGAGCCGATCCCGAACTGGGTCTTCGGCCGTGCCACCATCCTGGGCGACGCCGCTCACCCGACCACCCAGTACATGGCGCAGGGCGCCTGCATGGCGATGGAAGATGCCGTGACCCTGGGCGAGGCGCTGCGCGTCAGCAACAACGACTGGGATGCCGCGCTGCAGCTGTACCAGAAGAACCGCATCGCCCGCACCGGCCGCATCGTGCTGTCGGGCCGCGAAATGGGCCGCCTCTACCACGCCGCTGGCGTCGAGCGCCTGATCCGCAACAGCCTGTGGAAGGGCCGGACCCAGGAACGCTTCTATGACGCGATCGAATGGCTGTATGGCTGGAACGTCAACAACTGCCTGCAGCAGGGTTGATACTCGTCACCTGTCATTCACAAGGACAAGAAGATGCAAGACACTGGCCGTTTTGACACCCTGGGCCGTCTGGAAGACCTGCCGCAGGACTACCGCGACGAGCTGAGCGCCAACAACCTGGTCCCGCTCTGGCCCAGCCTGCGCGCGGTGCTGCCGCCGCATGTGCCGGCACGCAAGACCCAGCCGACCCACTGGCCCTATGCCAAGCTGCGCGAGCTGCTGCTGAAAGCCGGCGAGCTGACCCCGATCGAGAAGGCCGAGCGCCGCGTCCTGGTGCTGGCCAACCCGGGCCATGGCTTGGAGAAGATGCAGGCCAGCGCCGCCATGTACCTCGGCATGCAGCTGCTGCTGCCGGGCGAACTGGCCCCGGCACACCGCCACACGCCGAACGCGATCCGCATGGTGGTCGAGGGCGAGGGCGCCTGGACCCTGGTCAATGGCGAGAAATGCCCGATGAGCCGCGGCGACCTGATCCTGACCCCGACCGGCCTGTGGCACGAGCACGGCCATGACGGCAACCAGCCGGTGATCTGGCTCGACGTGCTGGACCTGCCGCTGGTCTACTATGTCGAGGCCTCCTATCACGAGGAAGTGCCGAGCCAGACCGTCGTGCCGGGCCAGGGCGCCCGAGCCTACGCCCGTGGCGGCGTGGTGCCGACCCCGGTGTTCGGTCGCTCCGACAAGGCCTACCCGATGCTGCGCTACCCCTGGGTCGATGCCCGTGCCGCGCTGGTGTCACTGGCCGAGGACCAGCCCGAGCTCGAAGCCGTGCAGGTCACCTATGTCAACCCCGAGACCGGCCGGGACGCCGAGAACATCCTGGGCTTCTACGCCCTGATGCTGCGACCGGGTCAGACCCTGCGTCTGCCGGCGCGTTCGCCGGCCCAGGTGCTGCACCCGATCGAAGGCAGTGCCGAAGTCCAGGTCGAGGGCGCCGCCGCCTTCACCCTGGCCGAGGCCGACACCTGCGCCGTGCCGGGCTACACCGCCTGCACGCTGAGCAACCGCTCGGCGACCGAGCCGGCCTTCATCTTCGTCGCCGACGAGTCGCCGCTGCACCGCAAGCTCGGCGTCTACGAGAACCGCGGCTGACCAGCCGTGACTGACCGGCCGGGGCCTCTCTTATAGTGGCTCCGGTTTTCCGTCGTTTTGAACCCGATCTTTCAGAAAGCAAACCCATGGCCCAGTACCTGTTCAACCCGCCCGAAGTCCAGTCCCTGCCGATCCAGGGCCGGCAAGAGCGTTTCCCGATCAACCGCCTGTTCTTCGTCGGTCGCAACTACCACGCGCACGCGGTCGAGATGGGCCGCCCGGTCGACAAGTCGGTCGAGCGCGCGTTCTACTTCACCAAGTCGCGCGACACCCTGGTCGACAGCGGTGCCACCGTGGCCTATCCGCCCGAGACCAGCAACTACCACTTCGAGATGGAGCTGGTGATTGCGATCGGCAAGCCGGGCTTCCGCGTGCCGGAAGACCAGGCGCATGAGCTGATCTACGGCTACGCGACCGGCCTCGACATGACCCGGCGCGACCTGCAACTGGTCGCGCGCGACAAGGGTCGTCCGTGGGACACCGGCAAGGACATCGAGCAGGGCTCGGTCTGTTCCGAGATCGTGCCGATGCCAGGCAAGGTCATCGAAGGCGGCGAGATCGCGCTTGAAGTCAACGGCGTGACCAAGCAGAAGTCGGACGTCAGCAAGCTGATCTGGAACGTGCGCGAGATCATCGCCGACCTGTCGCTGTACTACCACCTGCAGCCGGGCGACCTGATCTATACCGGCACCCCCGAAGGCGTGGGCGCGGTCGTCGCGGGCGACAAGATCACCGGCCATGTCGAAGGCGTGGGCCAGATCGAGCTGACCATCGGTGCCGCCGAGTAAGCGCCATGAAGCTCTATAACTTCTGGCGCAGCGGCACCTCGCACCGCACGCGCATCGCGCTCAACCTCAAGGGCCTGGACACCGAATACCTGGCCGTCCACCTGGGCAAGGAAAAGCACCTGAGCGACGAGTTCAAGGCCGTCAACCCGCAGCAGCTGGTGCCCGCGCTCGACACCGGCAGCGAGGTGCTGATCCAGTCTCCCGCCATCATCGAGTGGCTCGAAGAGCAGTACCCGACCCCGGCGCTGCTGCCGGCCGATGCCGCCGGTCGCCAGAAGGTGCGCGCGCTGGCTGCGATCGTCGGTTGCGACATCCATCCGATCAACAACCGCCGCATCCTCGAATACCTGCGCAAGACCTTTGGCGCCGACGACGACGCGATCAATACCTGGTGCGGCACCTGGATCTCGGCCGGCTTCGATGCCTACGAGGCGCTGCTGGCGGCCGATGCCAACCGTGGCCGCTTCAGCTACGGCGACGCGCCGACTGTTGCCGACTGCTACCTGATCCCGCAGGTCGAGAGCGCGCGCCGCTTCAAGGTCGACCTGAGCCGCTGGCCGCTGATCAGCGCGATCGACGCCGCCTGCGGCGAGCTCGACGCCTTCAAGAAGGCTGCCCCCTCGGCCCAGCCCGACGCGGCCTGAGCGCGGTGCCGATGCGTCGGGGCGGCGATCAGTACGCGCCTTCCCGACGCAGCACGGTCCTGACCGTCTTGGCCAGGATCGCTATGTCGGTCCAGAGCGACCAGTTCTTGATGTACCAGTCGTCGTAGATCACGCGCTCGGAGAAGGTGGTCTTGCTGCGCCCGCTGACCTGCCACAGGCCGGTCAGGCCCGGGCGGACCCGGGCGTAGAGCTGCAACGCCTCGCCATATTTGCTGACCTCGCGCGGCAGCAGCGGGCGCGGTCCGACCAGGCTCATCTCGCCACGCAGCACGTTGAGCAGCTGCGGCAGCTCGTCGATGCTGCTGCTGCGGATGAAGCGGCCTACTTTCAGCACACGCGGGTCGTCCTCGAGCTTGAAGTTGTTTGCGACATAGCGCTGCCATTCGGGGCTGTTCTCGGCTTCCCAGCGGCGCAGCAGGCCTTCGGCGTCATTGACCATGCTGCGGAACTTGTAGAAGCGGAACGGCTTGCCGCCGGGGCCCACGCGCTCCTGGCTGAACAGGATCGGCCCGCCATCCTCGCGCCAGATGCGCCAGGCCACCCAGGCCAGCAGCGGCGAGAGCAACAGCAGCAACAGGCTCGCGCTCACGAGGTCGAACACGCGCTTGACCAGCCTCAAGTGCGGGCGCAGCAGCTTGTTGGGCAGCATGAGGCTGAACAGTTCCTGGCTGAAGAAGAACTGCATCTCGGCGCCATAGAGCGGTATGCCACGCATCGCGGGGATGACCCTCACGTCGTACACGCGGTGCTGCAACAGCTTCCTGATGAGCCGGTCGCGCGGGTCTTGCTGGTTGGCTTCGAGCGCGATCACGCACCTGAAGCGACGGAAAACCTCCCAGTCGTCCGGATGGCCATGCCAGGTCAGGCAGGGCACAGGGCCTTGGCCAGGCTCGGCTGGGGGTCCGAGATCGGCCAGCTGCAGAAAGGCCTGTACCCTCATGCCCAGCCAGGTGTCGCCGTGCAATGCCTTGAGCGCGAGCCCTGCGGTGCGTCCCGACCCGAACACGAGCACGGGCTGGTACCAGAGGCCGAGCTGCTTGAGGGCCAGCCTGGCCAGCGCGCGGCCCAGCACGATGCTGCATACCAGCAGCGGATAGAGCAGGAACGCGCTGCGGATCTGCTCCCAGTTCGGGATCTGGTTGAGCAGCCGGCTCGACAGCAGGGTGAAGACCATGGCGGCCAGCACGGTCTGGCGCAATTCCTCCCAGAAGGTCTGGCGCCGGACATAGGCCTTGCGGTAGAACCCGAACCAGGCCAGCCAGGCCAGGCTGACCACCACATGATGGCGGTCCTGGCCGGTCAGCGTCCACAGGCCGTTGAGCCACAGCACCCCGGACTCGACCCCGAGCAGCAGCAGCAGCTGCGCGGTCGAACGCCTGAGGTTGCTGTGCCGGGCGGGAGGCAGCAGCTGGCGCAGCAGCGAGGGCGGGGCAGCGTGGTCCATGGTCATCTTCGGGCGGACCGGAAGCCGGCCAAGGGCTACAGTATGAACCGGAATTTCCCGCCGGGGGAGGTGGCTTGGGCTGCCACGCCAGCCGGGCGGGTATCAGCCCGCCAGCGGGCTCAGCGGTTGGCCGCGCTGCGCGCCATCGGCACCAGCAGCGTCAGCGCGATGCCGAACACGCCGATGCAGGCCAGCACATAGAAGATCGAATCGAGCGCGATGCCGGCGCTGATCAGCACGCTGCCCAGCATCGGGCCGCCGATGCCGCCCAGGCGGCCGAAGCCCGCGCACCAGGCCACGCCGGCGGCGCGCACATTGGTGCGGTAGTAGTTGGCGACGAAGCCGTAGATCAGCGTCTGGGTGCCGCTGGTGCCCAGGCCGACGATGGCGACGATGCACAGCAGCGCGGCCAGCGGCAGGCCCAGGGTCAGCAGGATCAGCGCGATCGCGCCGATGGCGAAGGTCGAGGCCACCACCGGCTTGGGGCCGAAGCGGTCGGCAAAGCGCGACGCCAGCAGGGCGCCGAACAGCGAGCCGCCGTTGAGCACCAGCAGGAAGGACAGCGAGCCCTTGGCGTTGAAGCCGGCGCGCAGCATCAGCTCGGGCAACCAGGTGTTGAGCGAGTAGACCAGCACCAGGCCGGTGGCGCTCATCAGGCCCAGGATCAGGGTCGGGAACAGGTAATGCGCAGTGAACAGGCCGGCGAAGCCGGTCTTGTCATGCCCGCTCGGTTCGTGCTGGCCGCTGCTGGCGACAGCGAGCTCGGGCATCGGCATGCCGGTGCGCTCGGACAGGGCCCGCGCCTCCTCCAGCCGGCCGCGCGCGGCCAGCCAGGCGACCGATTCGGGCATCTTGAAGTAGGCCAGCGGCAGCAGCGTGACCAGCGGCAGCGCGCCGATCCAGAACATGCCGCGCCAGCCGATCTTGTCCATCAGCAGGATCGCCAGCAGCGCCGACAGCAGGCTGCCGAGCGGAATGCCGCCGTTGGTGATGGCATTGATCATGTTCTTTTTGCCCTTGGGCGCGTATTCGGCCACCAGCGCGGCGGTGGTCGCGACCAGCGAGCCCACGCCCATGCCGGTGAAGAAGCGCAGCCAGCCGAAGGTGGTGGTGTCGGTGGCCATGGCCGACAGCGCCATCCCGATCGAGAACCAGGCGTAGGAGGTCAGGATCACCTTGCGGCGACCCAGGATGTCGCCGACCGTGCCGGCGGTCAGCGCGCCCACCATCACGCCGACCAGCGCGTAACTGCCCAGCACGCCGGCCATGGCCGGGCTGACGGCGCCGATCTGCGACGGGTCGCGCAGGAAGGTCGAGACCACGGCGCCGTAGACGACGAGGTCGTAGCCGTCGAACACCAGGCCCAGGGTCGCGAGAGTCACGACCCAGATCACGGTGCGCATGCGGCGGGCGTCCTGCCCAGGGTCAGAAGGGGTTGCCATGGTTTGCTCCAGAAGGGGGCTGTGAACCTGTCAGATGCGATGCGAAAAACACACCGAACGGTTCAATGAAAGGGGATAGTAAGTACACATTAAATAAGTACACTTATCATGAGTTTACTTTTTAAACCAGCACAAACCTTACATTAACTTTACATATTCGCCTGTCCCTGGCCTGTCAGCGGCTAGCGTCAGGGGCGCTGGCGCCGCTTCAGGGTTGCTGCTGGGCTGCCCAGCGCACCAGGGCCTCGAGCGCCGGCTTGGCGGCGCGGGCTTGCGGGTGGTTGACGATCGCGACCAGCACGCGGCGCTGGCCGTTGGGGCCATGCACATAGCCGGCCAGCGCCTGCACGTCGCGCAGGCTGCCGGTCTTGAGGTGGGCCTGGCCGGCTTCGAGCGTGCTGCGCCGCAGCGTGCCGTCCACGCCGCTGGCCGGCAGCGAGGCCGCCAGGTCGGGCATCAGGCCCGAGTTCCAGGCCTGCTGCAGCAGGCGCGCCAGTGCGCTGGCGCTCAGGCGCACGTCGCGGCCGAGTCCGCTGCCGTTGCCGAGCTCGGGCAGCCGGGTGTCCGGCCCGAGCTTGTCCTGCCACCAGCTTTCCAGCGCCAGCCTGGCCTCGGGCAGGCCGGTCGGGGTGCCCTCGCGCCCGGCCTGGCCCAGCGTCAGGAAGATCTGCTGCGCCATCACGTTGTTGCTGTACTTGTTGGTCTCGCGCACGACCTCGGCCAGCGGCGGTGACTCGAAGCTCAACCGCAGCCGCGCCTGTGGCGGTACCCGGCCCTGGCGCACCTGGCCATCGAGCTGGCCGCCCAGCGACTGCCACAGGCCGGCGACCGCGCGCTCGGCCAGGCGGGCCGGTTCGGGGTGGGCAATCGGCCATTCGCGCGCGCCGCAGGCGGCCCGGTAGCGGCCGGCAAAGCGCGGGTGCAGCGGGTCCGAGAAGTCGGCGCGCAGCGCGCCGCGCCAGTCGCCGCAGGCCTGCGGGTTATCGGTGCCGGTGGCCTCGAGCGGCACGCTGGCAGGCCATTCGACGCCGGCCAGCGGCGGCTCCAGCGTCACGCGCGCGACGCCGGCCTCGGTATCGGGCGTGAAGCCGAACAGCTGGCTGCGGTAGTTGATCAGCAGCGCATCGGGCGCGGCGTTGTAGGGTTTGAGCGGTTCGCTGTCGAAGGCGCCCGGGTCGGTCTCGGGCAAGGCAAAGGCGCTGCGGTCGAGCCGGATGTCGCCCGCGATGCGCCGGATGCCCAGGCCCTGGACCCGGCGCAGCAGCAGCCAGAGCCGTTCGCTCACGAGCTTGGGGTCGCCGCCACCTTGCAGGTAGAGGTCGCCGAGCAAGGTGCCGTCGCGCACCGGCGCGTCGCTGTAGACCCGGGTCTGCCAGCGGAAGTCGGGCCCGAGCCGGTCCAGCGCGGCATAGGTCGTGACCAGCTTGAGCGTGGAGGCCGGGTTGACCGGCATGTCGGCACGCCAGGCCAGCAGCGGCGCGTGGTCGGGCCGCGTCTCGAGCACGACCGCGGACAGCGCGTCGGCGGGCAGCTTGGCGCGCGCCAGCAGGCTGGCGACCTCGGGCGGCAGCGCCGGTTCTGCCCTGGCCGCAGCGGCCAGTGTCAGGGCCAGCAGCGCGGCCCCCGCGAGTTTTGTGATCCGGAATCGCTCGAGCATGGCAGCGATTATCCGTGCCAAGGATAATCACGCCATGTCCGTTTCCGCCGCGCCCCTTTTGTCCCTCTCGCCCTACGCCGACCTGCCCGCCACCCTGCCGCCCGGTGCCCGGGTGCTGGCGCTCGACACCAGCACCGACCGCCTGAGCGTCGCGCTGGGCTGCCCGGACCAGCCCGAAGGCTGGCTGCTGCACGAGGGCGTCGGTGGCGCGCAGGCCTCGGCCACGCTGATCCCGCTGATCCGCTCGCTGCTGGCGCAGGCCGGCTGGCAGCTGGCCGAGCTTGACGCGATCGCCTTCGGCTGCGGGCCCGGTTCCTTCACCGGCCTGCGCACCGCTTGCGCGGTGGTGCAGGGCCTGGCCTTCGCGGCCCGCCCCGACGGCATCCCGGTGCTGCCGGTCAACACCCTGCTGGCCGTCGCCGAGCAGGCGCGCTGGCAGCTTGAGCAGCGTGGCGAGCCCTGCCCGGAGCGCATCGTCGCCGCGCTCGATGCGCGCATGGACGAGCTCTATGTCGCCGAACTGGCACTGGCCGGCAGTCCGACCCAGCCGCGCCTGGTCAGCGGGCCCTGGCTCAGCGCGCCCGAGGCGCTGCAGCTGGCCGATGGCTGGCCCGAGGCCGGTACCGGCTCGACCCCGCTGCTGGCCGGCAACGCAGTGCCGGTCTACGGCCCGCGCCTGTCCGCCGCCTGGCAGGCCGCGCCCCAGCAAGCCACCTGGCCCAGCGCCGCCGCGATGCTGCGGCTGGCGCCCGCGCTCTGGGCCGCCGGTGCCGCGGTGCCAGCGGCAGCGGCGCAGCCGCTCTATGTGCGCGACAAGGTGGCACAGACCACCGAAGAGCGCGAGCGCCTCAAGGCTGAAAAGCTCGCGGCTGCGGCTGCCAGCGCAGGAGCCGGCGCGTGAGCCTGGCTGCCGCCCGCCACGCCACGCCGTCCTGGCTGGCCTCGGATGAGGCCGGGACCGGCCGCCCCTGGGCGCTGCTGGCGCTGGACGAAACCACGCTGCCGCTGGTGGCCGAGATCGAGCGCACCACCCATGACCATCCCTGGGGCGAAGGGCATTTCCGCGACTCGATCGCGGCCGGCTACTGGTGCCAGCTGCTGGTCACGCCGGCATTGCCCGACGACCCGCCCACCTGGGCCGACGCGCCGCGCCTGGCCGATGGCCGCCTGCTGTTGGCCTATCTGGTGGCGATGCCGGGCTACCGCGAGACACACCTGCTCAACATCACCACCGTGCCGCTGCATCGGCGCCAGGGCTGCGCCCGGCTGCTGCTGGAGGCGCTGCAGGCTTGGTCGTTGTGGCAGGACGCCGAATGCCTGTGGCTGGAAGTGCGCGCCGGCAACCAGGGCGCGCGCGCGCTCTACGAACGCCAGGGCTTTCGCCAGGTCGGCCTGCGCCGCGGCTACTACCCGGCTGACGGCGCGCAGTGCGAGGACGCCGTGGTCATGAGCCTGCCGCTGGCGCCAGCCTTGCCCCAGGCACAGGCACAGGCACAGGCACAGGCACAGGCACAGGCACAGGCACAGGCACAGGCACAGGCACAGGCACAGGCACAGGCACAGGCACAGGCACAGGCACAGGCACAGGCACAGGCACAGGCACAGGCACAGGCACAGGCACAGGCACAGGCGGAGGTCGGCGCATGAGCGAGATCGAACTTCAGGCTGCCGCCGCCAGCGGCGATGCCGATGCCAACCCCGCCTGGCCCAGGCTCGATGCCCGCCACGGCGCCATGCTGGCCGAGATGGGAATCAACTGCTGGTGGCAGGACAAGCTGACGCTGGAACCGGTGGCGCGTCCGTCCGCCGCGCCCGGCCGCAGCGCCACGGTAACGATCCCGGCTGCCGCGCGAGCGCCACAGCAGGAGGCGAGGGCGGTGCGGTCGATGATCACGCCCCCTGCGCCGACCCCGCCGGCAGCAGCGCCCGCTGTCATGGCACAGCCGCCGCTGCGGCCCGCGTTGGCTGCCTCGTCATCGCATCAGCCCGCCGCGCCGCAGGCGTCGCCTTCCATCGTCGCACCCGCTGCATTGGCACCTCCGCCGCGTGCCCCCACACGCGCCGTCATCCCGCTGGCCGTGGCACCGGCCGAGGTGCCGGCCGACCAGGCCGCGCTGATGGAGGCGATCCGCGCCTGCACGGCCTGCGAACTCGGCAGCCGGCGCCGCCATGCCGTGCCCGGCATGGGCGACCCCGCGCCCGACTGGCTGATCGTCGGCGAGGCGCCGGGTGAGGAGGAGGACCGCCAGGGCCTGCCCTTCGTCGGCCGCGCCGGCCAGCTGCTCGACCGCATGCTGGCCGCGATGGGCCTGTCGCGCGAGCACCAGGTCTACATCGCCAACGTGATCAAGTGCCGCCCGCCGCAGAACCGCAACCCCGATCCGGTCGAGATCGCGCAGTGCGAGCCCTATCTGCTGCGCCAGATCGAGCTGTTGCAGCCGCGCTTCATCCTCGCGCTCGGGCGCTTCGCGGCGCACACGCTGCTGGCCCATTCGACCCAGCCCGGCGCCGAGGCGCTGCGCAAGCTGCCGCTGGGCAAGTTGCGCGGCCAGGTACACGAGGTCGAGATCGCCGGCCGGCGCCTGCCGCTGGTGGTCAGCTACCACCCGGCCTACCTGCTGCGCAGCCCGGGCGAGAAGGCCAAGTCCTGGGCCGATCTCTGCCTGGCGCTCGATGCCTTCGGGCGGCTGCCGCCGCGCGGCTGATAGTGACGACGCTTGATCAGGAGTCGTCCCATGTTAGAATTACCTAACAACTTATCCGCGATGGCTGTGTGGCTCTGACCACCTGAAGCGCGGAAGGAAAAGCCGGCGCAAGCCGGTTTTTTCGTTTCTGGAGCCCGTTCTTGCGTACACGCGTCTACATCGATGGCTACAACCTCTATTACGGTTGCCTGAAGGGCACGGCCTTCAAGTGGCTGGACTTGTTGGCGCTGTTCGAGCGTCATGTCCTGCCGTCTGTCACCGTTTCCGGCCAAGATCAGGCACTGACCTCACGGCTGGAGCCGCAAGCCATCAAGTTTTTTACGGCTCCGATACTGGAACAGGCGGCGAAAGCCTCCGATTCGCTTCGATGCCAGGAGCGCTACCACGCAGCCCTGAGCAAGCACCAGCCTGGCCGGATCGACATCATCAAGGGCTACTACTCCCTGACTCAGGCCCGACCCAAGGCCATCGACCCGGTCGATCCCAAGAAGTGGCCCAGGGACTGTACGGTCGAGGTCCCGGTCTGGAAGCTCGAGGAAAAGCAAAGCGATGTCAATCTGGCCCTGCATGCCTTCAAGGATGCTCTGATTGAAGGCATCGAGCATGTCGTCATCGTCACCAACGACACCGATATCGCACCGGCTTTGGAAATGATACGAGCGCACACCAGCGCCATTGTCGGGCTCGTGATTCCAACCCGTGATCACCAGCGTCCCCCTAACCGGGATTTGACTCGGCACGCGCATTGGGTGCGATCGCACATCACCCTATCCGAGCTGCAGGCCGCCCAGCTGCCACGAGTGATCCCCGCCGCCAGGAATCCTGTTCTCAAACCGGACTCCTGGTATGCCCGGCCGGATCTGCTGGCGCAGGCGCTGGCTTTGGCTTGCGTCGAAAAAGGCTCCAGAAGCAAAGCCTTTCAGTGGCTGGAGACGCCCAACCCTCATTGGAGCGGGAGCAAGCCCATCGAACTGCTTGAGTCTGATGCCGGCGAGCAAGTCATCGCGTTCATGCAGGAGTGGGATTCCCGCAAACCAGCTCCATCTTCGTGAGAGGCATCGGTCAAGAATCCTCGCCCAGCGAGACCCCGATCTGCCGCGCCGTGCGCAGCAGCGGATGGTCGAGCGGCACCTGGCGCGACTGATGCGCGACCTCGGCCAGCGGCAGGCTGGCCAGCCGTTCGCACTGCAGCGTGACCATGCGGTTGAATTGTCCGGTCATCAGCAGCTGCGCGGCTTCGTTGCCGAACTGGGTCGCCAGCACGCGGTCGAACGGGGTTGGTGCGCCGCCGCGCTGCACATGGCCCAGCACGGTCGCGCGCACTTCGCTGTCGAGCAGCGGCTGCAGTTGTTCGCGCAGCGCGTGCGCCACGCCGCCGAGCCGGATCGGGTCCGGGCTGTCGGCTACCTGGCGCTCGATCGTCAGCGCACCGCCATGCGGCTTGGCGCCTTCGCCGATGCAGATCAGGCTGTGGCGTCCGCGCTGCTCGCGCTCGCGGCAGATCCGGGCCACCGCCGCGACCGAATAGTCGATCTCGGGCAGCAGGATCACGTCAGCGGCGCCGGCCAGTCCGGCCTCGAGCGCGATCCAGCCCGCGTAGCGGCCCATGGTCTCGACGATCATGACCCGGCCATGGCTCTGGCCGGTGGTCTGCAGGCGCTCGATCGCCTCGGTCACGGTCGCAACCGCGGTGTCGAAACCGAAGCTGCGCTCGCAGCCGACGATGTCGTTGTCGATCGTCTTGGGCACGCCGACCACCGGCAGACCGCGTTGCGCGATGCCATGCGCGATCGCCATCGTGCCGTCGCCGCCGATCGCGACCAGCGCGTCCAGACCCAGCGCGCGTGCGTTCGCCATGGCCTGGGCCGCGCTGGCCTCGCTGGCCAGCGGATTGGCCTTGTTGCTGGTGCCCAGGATGGTGCCGCCCTGCATCAGGATGCCGCTGACGCTGTCCCAGTCGAGCGGCCGGGTCAGCGGGGTCTGGCCCATCAGCCCGGCAAAGCCGTTGCGGATGCCGATCACCTCGGCGCCGCATTGCCGCAGCAGCGACTTGGTGACCGCGCGGATCACCGCATTGAGTCCGGGGCAGTCGCCGCCGCCGGTCAGCACGCCTATGCGCATGTCGGTCTCCTGGTAGCGGCCCGCTGGCGGGCCTGGCTTACTGGCTGCGTGGCCACAGCGCCCAGAGTTCGAGCGGCTGCTTGAGCCCGGCAGCCAGGGTGTAGGCGTCGTCGCCCCAACCGGTGAAATAGTCGGCCCGCACCGCGCCGACGATGGCGCTGCCGGTGTCCTGCGCCAGCACGAGTTTCTCGAACTGCGCCGCCGGGCCGGCGCTGCGCAGCCAGACCGGAGTGCCGTAGGGGATGCTGTCGCGGTCGACCGCGATCGAGCGGCCCGGCGTCAGCGCCACGCCCTGGGCCCCGCGCGGACCGAAACGGGCCTCGAATTCGCCCAAGGCCTCCTCGCGGAAGAACACCACGCGCGGGTTGGCGGCCAGCATCTCGGGCACGCGGCCCGGGTTCTGCTGGGCCCAGGCGCGGATCGCCTCCCAGGTGCCACTGTTGATCAGCTTGCGATCGAGCAGCCAGCGCGCCACGCTCTGGTAGGGCTGGCCGTTGGTGCCGGCATAGGCCAGACGCACCTGGCGCTGGCTGCCGTCGGCTTCGGTGATGTTGAGTCGGCCCGAGCCCTGGATCTGCAGCAGCAGCGCGTCGATCGGATCGGCCAGCCAGGCGATCTCCTGGCCCTTGAGCGCGGCCTTGGCCTGCGGCGAGCGCTCCATGTCCTGCCGGCTGTACCAGGGCGTGCCGTTCTTCACTCCGGCCGGCAGTCGATACAGCGGCACGCCGAAGCCGGCATCGGGCAGCCGGCTCGCGCTCATGACCGGCTCGTAGTAGCCGGTCAGCAGGCCCTTGGTCTCGCCGGCCGGCGCGCTCAGGCGGTAGGGCTGCAGGCGCCGCATCAGCCAGTCATGCTGTTCCTCGGCGCTGGCCAGCGTGAGCTGGCGCACCTCGGCGCAGACCGGGCCGAAGCCCGGCGCGGGTCGCTCGCAACTGCGCAGCCAGGCGTTCCAGGCCTCATGCAGCGCATCAAAGCCCCAGCCCGGCAGTTCGCTCCAGCGGGCCGGGGTCCAGACGCTCTTGCCGCGGGCGATGGTTTCCGGCAGCGGCTGGCTGTCGGCCCATTGCCAGGCGGCCGAGCTTTGCGGCGTGACCACGGCGGCGCGCCCGGTCGGGTCGGGCGTGGTCGGGCGCGGCAGCGCTACTGCTTCCTGCGGCAGCGGCACCGTGTTGCAGGCCGCCAGCAGCCAGGCGCTGACAAGCATTGCCGCCCGGCGCAGCAGGGTCGCACCAGGCGGGCGCGCCAGGCCGCAGGGCGGCGTCGGGGAAGGCAGGATCAGGCGGTTCATGCCTGAAATTTTCGCACGCGCGAGCGCTGCCAGGGGGCTGCGCGTCTCAGAGCCTGCGATGCTGCAAGGCCGGCAGCTGCTGGCGCACCGATTGCAGCCGGGCCAGGTCGAGTTCGCAGACCACCAGGCCGGCACCGACCGCATGCTGGCCCAGGATGGCGCCCCACGGGTCGACCACCAGGGTCTGGCCCCAGGTGTGGCGGCCGTTCTCGTGCAGGCCGCCCTGGGCGCTGGCAATCACGAAGGCCTGGTTCTCGATCGCACGCGCACGCAGCAGGACTTCCCAGTGTGCCTGTCCGGTCGTGTAGGTAAAGGCCGAAGGCACGACCAGGATGTTGGCCGCGAGCTGGCGATACAGCTCGGGAAAGCGTAGGTCGTAGCAGACGCTGAGTCCCACCCGCCAGTCCTTGCCGCTGCGGTCCTTCAGCGTGAAGGCGGTCGGCTGCTCGCCCGCGACCAGCGCGGCAGCTTCGTCATAGCGTTCGCGGCCGTTGTCGTAGCGGAACAGGTGGATCTTGTCGTAGCGCGCCGCGACCTTGCCCTTGGGGTCGTAGACCATGCAGGCGTTGGCCGCGTGCTCGGGGTCGTCGGTGGCCATCGGCAGCGTGCCGCCCACGATCCAGAGCCCGAGCTCGCGGGCGGTATCGGACAGGAAGTCCTGCACCGTGCCCAGGCCGGGCGTCTCGGCCAGCAGCAGCTTGTCGCGGTCGCTGCGACCCATGAAGCAGAAATACTCGGGCAGCACGGCAAGTTCGGCGCCGGCGGCGGCGGCCTGGTCGAGCAGGCGGTGTGCCTGGGCCAGGTTGCGGTCCACGCTGATTTCCGAAACCATCTGGATGGCGGCGACTTTCATGGTTGTCCTCCTTGGGTTTTTTCCGGTAGCTTAGCCGCGCCGGGCTCGACTTTCTCGACTTTCGGGTCGTACCAGGACCCGCTGACGTGGAACTGTTGTGTCGCTGCCGCCCGCAGCGGCTTGCCGATCAGGTATTGCGCCACGAAACTGCCGAGCCCGACGGCCGGATTCACCAGGCTGGTTATCAGCGAGGCGCCGCCGGTATTGAGCTCGGGGATCACGAGTGCCGAGATGTCCTGCGTTTCCTGGCCGAGGTCGGCCGATCCGTCGAGGAAGACGACTGCGTTGACACCCCGCATCTGCAGGTTGTCGCTGCTGATCACGCCCTGGGCGATGCGGGCGCTGCCGCGCACCGAATCGAAGGCGAAGCCCTCGCTGAAGATGTCGCGAAAATCCAGCGTCAGGCGGCGCGGCAGCGCCTGCAGGCTCAGCACGCCGAGCAGCTTGGCCAGGCCGGGGTCGGCCTGCAGGAACTGGCCGCGCTCGAGCGCGAGCTGCAGCGCTCCGTTCAGGCTCGGCGGGTGCAGCGCCAGCGGCGAGCCCAGCCAGGCGACCTGGCCGGTCAGCGAGCCCTGGCCGCCGCGCACCACGCCCGGCATGCCCAGGCGCGCCAGCAGCGCGCCGGCGTCCTCGATCTCCAGCTTGAGCTGCAGCGCGGTGCGGCGCTGGACCGCAGCGCCGACCGTGCTGGCCGCACCTGTGACACCCCTGGGTGCCGCCGCGATGGCCCAGTGACCGGTGGCCTGCAGCCGCGCCTCGGGCGAGCTCAGGTTGAGCTTTTCGAGCCGCCAGACGCTGCCGGCTTCACGCTGGCTCGGACTGGGCTGCTGGTTGACGGCCTCGATCTCGAGCCGGCCCAGCTTGCGCGAGCCGAGCTCGAAGTCCTGCACCACGATGTCGAGCGCCGGCAGCCGCACCGGTGCCTGCTGGGTCAGCTGCTCGATCTCGCTGGCGGCGCTGTGCGGCAGCATCAGGTGCTCGAGCCGGGCATAGACCCGCCCTGGCGAGTCGGCATCGGCCGGCTGGTACTCGACCCGGCCCTTGAGCTGGCGTGCCGCGATCGTGCCGCGCCAGCTGTTGCGCTCGAGCTGGCCCTTGAGCTCGAGCTCATGGAAGCTGCGACCTTCATGATCGATCTGACGCGCGCGCAGCGCCACGTTGCCGGGCCAGTAGGCTCGGCTGTCGCTGGTCAGACCGGTCGCGCTGGCAGCCCCGACTGCGCCGACTGCGCCGCTGGCAGGGTCGCCGGGGCCAGGCGCCGCTTGCGCCGCATCGAAGGCGTCCTGCCAGTCCTCGAGCGAGAGCCGGTCGAAGGCCAGCTGGGCCTGCACGCCGCGCGCCGGCAGGGCCGGGCGCTCGGTTCCCAGCGCCAGTGCGCCGCGCAGCACCCGGGTCTGCTCGCCCTCATGTTCGCGCTCGTAGCGCGCGCTCACGACCGGCTTGGCGGCCGGCCCCAGGTCCAGGCTCAGCAGGTCGCGCCAGCGGCCATTGTCGGGTGCCTGCGGCGCGACCTCGTAGCGCATCGGCAGGCTCTCGGTCGCGGTCTTGCCCAGCGGGGCGGGCAGGGCCAGCGCCAGGCCCTGCAGGTTCGAACTCACCGTCAGCGCGGTCGCCGCACCCTGGAATTCCAGCTGCACCTGATAGCCGGTGCTGCCGCTGGCGATCTGGCCCAGGGCCGCCAGCGCCTGCCACTGGCTGGCCTGGCGCAGGCCCAGGGCGCTGGCACTGCCCTGGCCGCTGAAGCTGACCAGCGCTCCCTTGCCCGGCGTCATGCCACCCTGGAACACCAGCTCGCCACCGAGCAGCTGGGTGCGTGCCTGCGGCACGTTGAAGCCCTGTTCGCTGAAGCGCAGCGAGCCGCTGGTGCCCGCCAGCGTCGGCGTGTCGGGCGTGAACTGCATGTCGTTGCCGGGGAACTGCACCAGGCCCTCGACCCGGCTGCTCTCGATCCGCTCGAGTGGCAGCTCGAGCCGCAGCTGGACCTGGGTCTGGCCGTCGATGCGCGCCTGCTCGAGCGCGTGCCCGGTCATGCCCAGCAGTGGCGAGCGGTTGACGAAGGCCAGCGCGTCGGCGGCCGGGCCGGCGATCTGGCCCTTGATCTGCAGCTGCGGCGCATGGGCCAGGTCCGGGATGCGGGCCTCGACCTGGCTGGCGCGCAGCTGAGGCAGCTCGGCGAGCTGGGCCCGGCCCTGCAAGATCGCGAGCGAATTGCCGTCGATCTGCAGCTCGCCGTCGACCTGATTCAGCGCCGGCCAGGCCGGTCGGCCGTCGGTGTTGCGCATGGCCGGCACATAGTCGAGCTCGACCCCGCTCACGCTGGCGCGCACGCTGAACTCGCCGCTGCCGGGCCGGCTGAAGGGGAAATCCGCCAGGTCACCGCGGACCTTGAATTGCGCCGAGCGCGACTGGCCGCGCCGGATCGCATCGCGCACATAGTGGCGCGCCTCGGCGTTCACGCCCAGCGGCAGGTAGCGGTGCACGCGGGTGCCGTCGGCGCGCGACAGCGTGGCATCGAGCTCGAGCCGGCCGGGAAAGCGGTTGCGTGCCGTGCTGCTGACCGGATCGCTGGTCTGCCAGCGGCCCTTGGCCTGGCCGGCGGCATCGGCGTTGGCAAAGCTCAGCTGCGGGACTTCGACCTCGATGCGGTCGCCGTCGATCGTCCATTGCAGTTCGGTCTGCAGCCGGTCGAACTCCAGCCTGGGTTGTTCGAACAGGCCCGGAAACTCGAGCGCGCCACGTTCGAGCTGCACGCGGGCCTGGCCGCCGCTGTCGCTGGCATCGAAATCCAGGCTGGCGCCGCTCAGTCCCGGCCGGCCGTTGCTGGCGTTGCCGGCCTGCAGGCTCAGCCCGTTGACCTGTCCCTTGGCCTGCCATCGGCCCTGGGGCTGCGTGCCGGCCTGCCATTGCAGCTCGAGCTGCTCGATCAGTCCGGCCGGCTGCAGCTGGTCCAGCCAACGGCGCCCCGGGGCCGGCAAGGGCAGCTGTGCTGCCAGCTGGCGTAGCGCCAGCAGGTCGAGCCGGTCGCCTTCCAGCCGCAGCGTCTGCAGGCCACCCCCTTTTTCACTGGCTTGGCGGGTCTCGCGGTAGCGCAGGTTGCCGCCGGGCCAGGTGGTGCCCTGATCGGTGCGGAAAGCCAGGTCGCGGGTCGCGATCTCGAGTGCGCCTGCCTCCTGCTTCAGCTCAAGGCGCCCGCCGAGCTGCTGCAGCTTGAGCGGCTGGAGATCGGGCGCCAGCCGCAGCGCAAGCCGGCGCAGCGCCAGGTCGCCGGTGAAGCCGGTCCACTGGCCACGGCTCAGCTCGCTCCAGAAGGCCAGCGAGCCTTCGCCATCCTGCAGTTCCAGCTGTTGCAGCAAGCCGGGGTCGAGGTACTGGCGCAGCGGCTGCAGCCGGAGTTCGCTGAATTCGCCGTAGAGCTGGCCGCTCCAGTTCTTCAGCTCGCCCGCGCCGGCCAGCGACAGCAGCGGCTGGCGAAAGCGCCCGCGCAGGCTGAAGCGCGCGCCCCAGTCCGCCGGTGGCGTGGCGTCCAGCCGCAGCTGGTGCTGGCGGCCCGGGTTGCGCAGCAGCAGGCTGACCTCGCGCAGCTCCAGCGGCGGCGCCTGCGGGCGCAGTTCGTCGCTCCAGCGCAGCAACCCGTCGCGCAGCAGGAATTCACGCTGGGAAAAGAACCAGTCGGCCGCCTCGCTCGGGCCGCCGCGGCTCGCCAGCGCGATGCCGGCCAGCGTGACCACGCCGTCGGCCTGGCGGCGCAGCTCGAGCTCCGGCCCATCGATCACCAGCTGCTCGAAGCCCAGGCTCAGCAGCGAGCGCAGCGACAGCGTGCCGAGCACGCTGGGCAGGCGCAGCGCCTCGCGCCCCTGCGAGTCGAACAGGCGCAGCTCGCGCAACGTCAGCTGGGGCAACAGGCTAGCTGATTCGGCTTGCAGCGCGCCGATCTCGACCCGTAGCCCCAGTGCCCGCGTGGCGGCTTGCTCCAGCTCGGGCTTCCAGTTTTCGATTCGGGGCACAATGACCCAGTGCAGCAGGCCCCAGCTGAGCGCGACCAGGCACCAACTGGTCAGCAGCAGCCAGAGCAGGGCGCGTGCCGATCCCGCTGCCAGGCGCAGCATGGCGGTGGGACGGCTGGAAACAGGATTCATAGGCTCGGAATTATGATGGTCAACCAGGTAGCGGACAGTGCCGCTTCGGAGCAATTCACGCTCAGACATGCCGGCGCGGCCGGCCAGTCGCGCTTCGTGCAGCGCATTCGTCGCCGCTATGAGCAGGAGCTCGCGCTGCTGCCGCCCGGCGCGCCGCGGCGCGAGATCATGTTGCAGACCCTGGAGCAGCTGCGCGCGCGCGGCCTCGACCTCGGCTCCGCCTTGCGCGTGCTGCGCCATCTGGTGCTCGAACGCCTGACGGTGCTCGATACCGAATACGAGGCCCCGCTGGCCGTGGTCACGCTGGCCGTCACCGAACTGGCCGAGATCGCGCTCGACCAGGCGCTGCTGCAGGCGCAGCAGGAGCTCGACGAGCTGCACGGCGCCCCGCTGTTCCAGGACATGTCGCTGCCGGCCGCCCAGGGTCCGCAGTTCAGGCGCGCCACGCTCTGGGTCGTCGGCATGGGCAAGTTCGGTGCGCGCGAGCTCAATGTCTCGAGCGACATCGACCTGATCTACGTCTACGACAACGACGGCGACACCGCCGGCAACGCGCTCGGGCGCAACCGCATCAGCAACCGCGAGTATTTCGCCAAGGCGGTCAAGCGCATCTACGCCACCGTCGGCGACATCACCGAGCATGGTCAGGTGTTCCGGGTCGACCTGATGCTGCGTCCCAACGGCAGCTCGGGTCCGCCGGCGGTCTCGCTCGGTGCGCTGGAGGAGTATTTCCTGGTCCAGGGCCGCGAGTGGGAGCGCTTTGCCTGGCTCAAGAGCCGGATCGTCGCGCCGCTGGCTGCCATTCGCGACGGCAACGCGGCCCAGTTGCGCGGCGTCGTGCTGCCCTTCGTGTTCCGCCGCTACCTCGACTACAACGTGTTCGATTCCTTGCGCAGCCTGCACCGCCAGATCCGCGAGCATGCGGCCAAGCGCGCCGCCGGCCACCCCGAACGTGCGCATGACGTCAAGCTCTCGCGCGGCGGCATCCGCGAGATCGAGTTCACCGTCCAGCTGCTGCAGGTGGTGCGCGGCGGCGCCTTCCCCGAGCTGCGCAAGCGCCCGACGCTTGACGCGCTGCAGCGCGTGACCCGCGCCAACCTGATGTCGGCCGCGACCGCGCAGCAGCTGGCCGAAGCCTATGACTTCCTGCGCCGGGTCGAACACCGCATCCAGTACCTCGACGACCAGCAGACCCATATCCTGCCGACGCGCGACGACGACCTGGCCTGGATCGCGCTGACCATGGGCTATGCCGATACCTGTGCCTTCCTGTGCGCCTTCGATGCCCACCGCGAGCTGGTGGCGCAGGAGTTCGATACCCTGCTCGGCCAGTCGGGCCAGGCCAGCTGCAACGGCAACGGCTGCAACGGCCAGCCGCGCAATGGCGTCGAGAGCCTGCAGTCGGTGCTGCCGCAGCTGCCAGTGGCCTTTGCGGCCAAGGTGGCCGAATGGACCGAGCACCCGCGCGTGCTGGCGCTGCGCGAGGACGCCCGGGTCCGGCTGGCGCGCCTGGTGCAGCGCACCGGAGCCTGGATCGAGGAAGGCAAGGTCAGCGAGCAGGGCGCGCTGCGCATGGCCGACTGGATCGAACCGCTGCTGCGGCGCGAGAGCTACCTGGCGCTGCTGCAGGAGCGGCCCTCGGTGCACGAGCGCCTGCTGCGCATCTTCGGCTCCGCCAAATGGCCGGCGCGCTACCTACTCAAGCATCCGGGCGTGATCGACGAGCTCGCCAGCCAACAGCTGTTCGAGGACCGCTTCGATCCGGCCCAGTTCGAGTCCGAACTCGAGGCGCGCCGCGTTTCGCTGGCCGCCACCGGCGAGGACGACGACGAGGCGCTGCTCGACCTGCTGCGCCGTGCCACCCATGCCGAAACCTTCCGCACCCTGGCGCGCGATGTCGAGGGCGTGCTGAGCGTCGAGCAGGTCGCCGACGACCTCAGCGCGCTGGCCGACAGCGTGCTGCGCGTGACCGGTCGCTGGTGCTGGCAGCGCCTCAAGCAGCGCCACCGCGACGAGCCGCGCCACGCCATCATCGGCTACGGCAAGCTCGGCGGCAAGGAGCTCGGCTACGGCAGCGACCTCGACATCGTGTTCGTCTACGAGGACGACGACGAGTGCGCGCCCGAGGCCTATTCGGCCTTCGTGCGCAAGCTGATCAACTGGCTGACCGTCAAGACCGGCGAGGGCGACCTGTACGAGATCGACACCGCGCTGCGTCCGAACGGCAACTCGGGCCTGCTGATCACGACCTTTGACGCCTTCGCCGACTACCAGCAGCAGCGCGGCAGCAATACCGCCTGGACCTGGGAACACCAGGCCATCACGCGCGCGCGCTGCGTGCTCGGTGCGCCCGAGCTGGTCGACCGCTTCGACGCCGTGCGCGAGGCCGTCATGAGCGCGCCGCGCGACCGCTCAGCGCTGAAGGAGGAGATCCGCAGCATGCGTGAACGTATGCGCGAGGCCCAGCATCTGCGCGAGGGGCGCTTCGACATCAAGCACAGCCCGGGCGGCATGATCGATGTCGAGTTCATCGTCCAGTTCCTGGTGCTGTCGGCCTGTGCCGAACATCCCGAGCTGCGCGGCAACGTCGGCAACATCGCGCTGCTGCAGCGTGCCGAGGCGGCCGGACTGCTGCCGCCCGGCATGGGCGAGGCGGCGGCTGCCGCCTACCGCGAGCTGCGCCACCTGCAGCACCGCGCCCGTCTCGACGAGTCCAGCACCCAGTTCGACCCGGCGCCGCTGCAGCCGCACATCGACGCGGTGCTGGCGCTCTGGAATCAGGTGCTGGGCTGATCCGGTCCGCGCCTGGCCGCTCGCTGCAGTCCGCCCCTGCCGCTTACTGCGGCGGGCGCGTGTCGGCGAAGCTCGACCGGGCCATGAGCTTGTCGTGCAGCCTGAGCAGCCGTGGATGGCGTTCGCGCCAGGCCAGTTGCGGGAAGCGGAAATCCAGATAGCCGAGCGCACAGCCCAGCGCCACATCGGCCAGGCTCAGGTGGATGCCGTGGCACCAGGGGCGTTCGCCCAGCTGGCGCTCCATCAGCACCAGCGCGGCCTCGACCTTGCCGAGCTGGCGCGCGATCCAGGCCGGCGAGCGTTCGCTGTCGGCGCGGCCCGGCCAGTGCGACTCCTGGCGCGCCAGCACCGCCGCGTCAAGCAGGCCGTCGGCCAGCGCTTCCCACTGCTTGACTTCCATGCGTTCCCGACCTGCCGCCGGGATCAGCCGGCCGACCGGCGACAGCGCATCGAGGTATTCGACGATCACGCGCGAGTCGAACACCGCCTCGCCGCCGTCGAGCAGCAGGCAGGGCACCTTGCCGAGCGGGTTGTGCTGGGCGGCCAGGCTGTCGGGCGCCATCACGTCATCCTCGACATAGGGACAGTCGAGCTTTTTCTCGGCCAGGACGATGCGAACCTTGCGCACGAAAGGGCTGGTGGCGGTGCCGATCAATTTCATAGATTTTGCTTTACTGGGTCTTCCCTGAACGGCTCATTCTAGTCACCTGTGGCGCGCGCTCTTCTACAATCCGGGCCATCATGCAAGCATCTACCTCTGTCGAATTTTCCCCCGTCACGGCGCTGTCGCCGCTGGACGGCCGCTACTCGGCCAAGCTCGCCGCGCTGCGCCCCTACCTGAGCGAGTACGGCTACATGCACCGCCGGGTGCAGGTCGAGCTGGCCTGGTTCGAGCATCTGAGCGATGCCGGCTTCGCCGAATTCCCGCCGCTGTCCAGCGCTGCCCGCGCCCACCTGCGCGCTGTCGTCGCCAACTTCAGCCCGGCCGATGCCGAGGCGATCAAGGCGATCGAGAAGACCACCAACCACGACGTCAAGGCGGTCGAATACTGGATTCGTGGCAATGCCGCCATGGGCGTCAAGGGCGCCTTCGACGGCTGGGCCGAACTGCAGCAGGCCGGCGAATTCGTGCATTTCGCCTGCACCAGCGAAGACATCAACAACACCAGCCATGCGCTGCAGATCAAGGCCGGCCGTGACCAGGTGCTGCTGCCGGCGCTCGACGGCATCATCGCCAAGCTGCGCGCCCTGGCGCACCAGTTCGCCGCCGTGCCGATGCTGAGCCGCACCCACGGCCAGACCGCCAGCCCGACCACCGTCGGCAAGGAATTCGCCAACGTCGTGATGCGCCTGAACGGCGTGCGCGGCAAGATCGCCGGCGTCGCGCTGATGGGCAAGATGAACGGCGCCGTCGGCAACTACAACGCCCACCTGAGCGCCTGGCCCGAGTTCGACTGGGAAGCCTTTGCCCGCGCCGTGGTCGAGACCCCGGAGCCCGACGCTGCCACCCCGGCCGATGCCAAGATCGGCCTGGGCCTGACCTTCCAGCCCTACTCGATCCAGATCGAGCCGCACGACTACATGGCCGAGCTGTTCGACGCCATCGCGCGCAGCAACACGATCCTGATCGACCTGGCACGCGACATCTGGGGCTATGTCTCGCTGGGCTACTTCAAGCAAAAGCTGAAAGCCGGCGAGATCGGTTCGAGCACCATGCCGCACAAGGTCAACCCGATCGACTTCGAGAACGCCGAAGGCAACCTGGGCCTGGCCAACGCTGTTCTGAAGCACCTGTCCGAGAAGCTGCCGATCAGCCGCTGGCAGCGCGACCTGACCGACTCGACCGTGCTGCGCAACATCGGCGTCGCACTCGGCTACACCGTGCTGGCGCACCAGTCGCTGATGACCGGCCTGAACAAGCTCGAACTCAACGAGGAAGCGCTGGCCGCCGACCTCGACGCGGCCTGGGAAGTGCTGGCCGAGCCGATCCAGACCGTGATGCGCCGCTACGGCGTGCCGGGCGCCTACGAGAAGCTGAAGGAAGTCACGCGCGGCAAGTCGGTCACGGCCGAAGCGCTGCACGCGCTGATCGTCTCGCTCGAGATCCCGCAGGCCGACAAGGACCGTCTGCTGGCCATGACGCCGGGCAGCTACATCGGCCAGGCCGTCGAACTCGCCAACCGCGTCTGATGACGTCATCCGCCCTGACATGGGCGGATCGCGCAGCAAAAAGCCCCTTTTCAGGGGCTTTTTGCATGGTTGCGGCTGCTTCAGACCTGCTGGCTGCGGCGCTTGACGCGCTCGAGCATGCGCTGGACTTCGCCGAGCGGCAGGCCGTAGCTGTCGGCGAAGGCGGTCGGCTCCAGGCCGCTGGCGCTGTAGGCGCGGTGCAGTGCCGCGTCCTTGGCGGCGCGCGCGGCGGCCTCGTCGAGCGCCTGGTCGAACAGCGCCTGCACGGCCGGGTCGCGGCTCGGCAGCAGGACGGCGTAGTCCTCGCGGCTCAGGCCCGAGGTCTCGAAGGCCTGTGCGATGCGCTGGCGCAGCTTGGGGCGTAGGTCTTCCTGGCTGCGCGCCTGACGGCGGCGGTGCACTTCGAGCAGGGCATGCAGCACATGCTCGGGCGCCATGTCTTCGACTGCCTGGCCGGCCAGGTCGTGGCGCGCCTGACCGGCAGCGACGCTGCTGAGGTAGCGGGTCGAGCGGGTGTGCAGCGCCAGCGCCGCCTTCAGGCCTTCGGCGTCCAGGCCTTCGGGCTGGGCGGCCAGCAGGTCGGCATAGATGCCGCGCTTGAGCGGACGCGGCTGTTCGCCGAACAGCTGGGGATACCAGTCGGCCAGCTGCTGGAGCACCGGATTGGCCGGCGCTTGCGCGCGCGGCTGCCCTTGGCGGCCAGCGGCTTGGCCTTGGCGCCGACGCGGCTGGCTGGAAGAGGGAGTGGAGCGGGGCGGCTTGGCTTGTGTATCGTTCATGAAAAAATTGGCGCCGATTTTTCGGCTGGCTGATTTTATGCCATAATAGCGGCTTCTCGGGTTCTTAGCTCAGTTGGTAGAGCAGCGGACTCTTAATCCGTAGGTCGAGTGTTCGAGTCACTCAGGACCCACCAGATGCGCCATGCAGAGACAATCTGCAAGGCATCTTTCCGAGAAGCGATGCATCAGCATCGATCTTGATCGGGTCGTTAGCTCAGTTGGTAGAGCAGTTGACTTTTAATCAATTGGTCGCAGGTTCGAGTCCCGCACGACCCACCATACATAACCCCGCAGCCACAAGCTGCGGGGTTTTTGTTTTTGTGGCATCGACTGTATCAGGCCAGGCGAGCAAAAGAGTCGCAGGTCCGGTGCGGGCGCAACTCTTGCTTGTCTGGTGGCCGTCCGATTCCTGATCCGCACCGGTTTCGATGGCTGCCGTGGTGCACGGTCGAGGGTAAACCCCCAGGCTGTGCAGGAGAGGCCGTCAAAAGCTGCTGCATACAATCGTCGCACCCGCTCTGCCCACCCCGCCGGGCCGAGCCACAAGTCAATGGAGTTTTTATGGAAGTCTTGCTTCAGCAGATCATCAACGGTCTGGTGCTGGGCAGCATGTATGCCCTGGTCGCCCTCGGCTACACCATGGTCTATGGCATCGTGAACCTGATCAACTTCGCCCATGGCGAGGTGTTGATGGTCGGCGCCTTGACCTGCTGGACCCTGGTCGGCTTGCTGCAGGAGGCCTTTCCCGGCCTGCCGGGCTGGGTCGTGCTGCTGGTCGCGATGGCGCTGGCCAGCGTGGTCGCGGCCGCGCTCAACTGGACCATCGAACGCGTGGCCTACCGGCGCCTGCGCAACAGCCCCAAGCTCGCGCCGATGCTGACCGCGATGGGCATGAGCATCCTGTTGCAGACGCTGGCCATGATCATCTGGAAGCCCAACTACAAGTCGTTCCCGACCCTGCTGCCGAGCACGCCCTACGAGTTCGGCGGCGCGGTGATCACGCCGACCCAGATCATGATCCTGGGCCTGACCGCGGTGTCGCTGGCGGTGCTGATGTGGCTGGTCAACTCGACCAGCCTGGGCCGCGCGATGCGCGCGACCTCCGAGAACCCGCGCGTGGCCAGCCTGATGGGCGTGCGGCCCGACTTCGTGATCGGCTCGACCTTCGTGATCGGCGCCGTGCTGGCGACCATCGCGGGCGTGATGTGGGCGTCCAACTACGGCACGGTGCAGCACACCATGGGCATGCTGCCGGGCCTGAAAGCCTTCACGGCAGCGGTGTTCGGCGGCATCGGCAACCTGGCCGGTGCCGTCGTCGGCGGCCTGCTGCTGGGCCTGATCGAGGCGATCGGCTCGGGTTACATCGGCGAGCTGACCGGCGGCGTGCTGGGCAGCCACTACACCGACATCTTCGCTTTCGTCGTGCTGATCATCATGCTGACCCTGCGCCCCTCGGGCCTGCTGGGCGAGCGCGTGGCCGACCGTGCCTGAGGCCAGGAGAACCCCATGAAACTGAACAAACTTCAAACGCTGCTGTTCGCGCTGGCGCTGCTGCTGTTGCCACTGCTGCTGCAGAGCTTCGGCAACGCCTGGGTCCGGATTGCCGACATGGCGCTGCTCTACGTGATGCTGGCGCTGGGCCTGAACATCGTGGTCGGCTATGCCGGCCTGCTCGACCTGGGCTATGTCGCCTTCTTCGCGGTCGGGGCCTACCTCTACGGCCTGCTGTCCTCGCCCCACCTGATCGACACCTTCCCGGCCATCGCCGCGATGTTCCCGGACGGCATGCACATGTCGTTGCTGCTGATCGTGCCGCTGGCGGCGCTGCTCGCTGGCGTGGCTGGCGTGCTGCTGGGTGCGCCCACGCTCAAGCTGCGCGGCGACTACCTGGCGATCGTGACGCTGGGTTTTGGCGAGATCATCCGCGTCTTCATGAACAACCTGGATCATCCGGTCAACATCACCAACGGGCCCAAGGGCATCGACCAGATCGACTCGATTCACCTGTTCGGCCTCAACTTCGGCAAGAAGCTGGAACTGTTCGGCTTCGAGATCGCCTCGGTCACGCTCTATTTCTACCTGTTCCTGGCGCTGGTGATCGGGGTGGTCGTGATCTCGCACCGGATCGAGAACTCGCGCATCGGCCGCGCCTGGATGGCGATCCGCGAGGACGAGATCGCCGCCAAGGCGATGGGCATCAACACCCGCAACATGAAGCTGCTGGCCTTCGGCATGGGTGCCAGCTTCGGCGGCATCTCGGGCTCGATGTTCGCCGGCTTCCAGGGCTTCATCTCGCCCGAATCCTTCAGCCTGCTCGAGTCGGTCATGATCGTCGCGATGGTCGTGCTCGGCGGCATCGGCCACCTGCCCGGCGTGATCCTGGGCGCGGTGCTGCTGTCCGCGCTGCCCGAGGTGCTGCGCTATGTCGCAGGTCCCTTGCAGGCCATGACCGACGGGCGCCTCGACGCCTCGATCCTGCGCCAGCTGCTGACCGCACTGGCCATGATCGTCGTGATGCTGATGCGTCCGCGCGGCCTGTGGCCGACCTCCGAGCATGGCAAGAGCCTGCAGCATGTCAAGTGAGCCGCAAGGAAAAACCATGGCAGAAACCGTACTGAAAGTCGCTGGCATCTCGAAACGCTTCGGCGGCCTGCAAGCCCTGTCCGAGGTCGGGCTCACGATCACCCGCGGTCAGGTCTACGGCCTGATCGGGCCCAACGGTGCCGGCAAGACCACCTTCTTCAACGTCATCACCGGCCTCTACACGCCCGACAGCGGGACCTTCGAGCTCGGCGGCAAGCCCTACCAGCCCACTGCCGTGCACGAGGTGGCCAAGGCCGGCATCGCGCGCACCTTCCAGAACATCCGGCTCTTTGCCGAGATGACCGCGCTCGAGAACGTGATGGTGGGTCGCCACCTGCGCACGAAGTCGGGCCTGCTCGGCGCGATCCTGCGCACGCCCGGCTTCAAGGCCGAGGAGCGCGCCATCGCCGAGCGCGCGCGCGAACTGCTCGACTATGTCGGCATCGGCAAGTACGCCGACTTCAAGGCACGTACGCTGAGCTACGGCGACCAGCGCCGGCTCGAGATCGCGCGCGCACTGGCGACCGATCCGCAGCTGATCGCGCTCGACGAGCCGGCCGCCGGCATGAACGCGACCGAGAAGGTCATGCTGCGCGAGTTGATCGAGCGTATCCGCCAAGACAACCGCACCGTGCTGCTGATCGAGCACGACGTCAAGCTGGTCATGGGCCTGTGCGACCGCGTCACCGTGCTCGAGTACGGCAAGCTGCTGGCCGAGGGCACGCCGCACGAGGTCCAGCACAACGAAAAAGTCATCGAAGCCTATCTGGGCACCGGAGCACATTGATATGGCCGACGCATTGCTGAAAGTCAAGGGTCTGCAGGTCGCCTACGGCGGCATCCAGGCAGTCAAGGGCGTGGATTTCGAGGTCCGCGAGGGCGAGTTGGTGTCGCTGATCGGCTCCAACGGCGCTGGCAAGACCACCACCATGAAGGCCATCACCGGCACCCAGCCGATCCAGGGTGGCGAGATCGAGTACCTGGGCCGCAGCCTCAAGGGCCAAGGCCCGTGGGATCTGGTCGGGCAGGGTCTGGTCATGGTGCCCGAGGGCCGCGGTGTCTTCACCCGCATGACCATCACCGAGAACCTGCAGATGGGTGCCTACCTGCGCAAGGACAAGGCAGCCATCGCGGCCGACATCGAGCGCATGTTCACCATCTTCCCGCGCCTGCGCGAGCGCAAGGACCAGCTCGCCGGCACCATGTCGGGCGGCGAGCAGCAGATGCTGGCGATGGGTCGCGCACTGATGAGCCGCCCCAAGCTGCTGCTGCTCGACGAGCCCTCGATGGGCCTGTCGCCGATCATGGTCGACAAGATCTTCGAGGTCGTCAAGGAGGTCTACGACCAGGGCATGACCGTGCTGCTGGTCGAGCAGAACGCCAGCCGCGCGCTGGCGCTGGCCGACCGCGGCTATGTGATGGACTCGGGCCTGATCACGATGAGCGGCAAGGGCTCCGAGATGCTCGACGATCCCAAGGTCAGGGCCGCCTACCTGGGCGAGTGAAGCCTCCCGCCCCGGGCGCCGAGTGGTTTCCGGGCTTGCCGTTCAGGCGGTCCTGGTCTGGTTGTGATCCAGGTCGGGCTTGTGCCACGGGTCCAGGTGGGTCATCAGGTTCAGCACCCGATGCCGCTGCAGCACCCGGTTGCGCGCCTCGACGGTGATGTCGTGGCCGGCCTCGACGTTCAGGCTGGCGTCGACCTCCAGGTGGGCGTCGACCACGATCATGTCGCCCATCTTGCGCGTGCGCACGTCATGCACGCCCTCGACCCCCGGCGTGTCGAGCAGGGTCTGCCGGATCGCGGCCACTTCCTCTTCGTCGACCGCGCGATCCATCAGATCGTGCAGCGCTTCCCAGCTGAACTCCCAGCCCATCTTGGTCACCATGGCGCCGACGATCAGGGCAGCGATCGGGTCGAGGATCGGATAGCCGGCCAGGTTGCCGATGATGCCGATGCCGACCACCAGCGACGAGGCCGCATCGGAGCGGGCATGCCAGGCATTGGCCACCAGCATGCTCGACTTGACGCGCTTGGCGACCGCCAGCATGTAGCGAAACAGCAGCTCCTTGCTGACCAGCGCGCCACCCGCGACCCAGAGCGCCAGCACATGCACCTCGGGCACGGTTTCGGGCGACTCCAGCTTGTGCACGGCGGACCAGAGCATGCCCAGGCCGACCGCCAGCAGCAGCAGGCCCAGCACCAGCGAGGCAGCAGTCTCGAAGCGGTGATGGCCGTAAGGGTGGTCGGCGTCTGCATCCTTGCGGCTGTGATGGCCGGCCAGCAGCACCACGAAGTCGGCCACCAGATCCGACAGCGAGTGAATGCCGTCGGCGATCAGGCCCTGCGACTTCGAGAAGATGCCAGCCAGGATCTGCAGCAGGGTCAGCACCAGGTTGACGCCTACGCTGACCCAGGTGCTGCGGGTGGCCGCGGCGATGCGTTCGGCCGGCGTGTGGCCGCTGTCTTCGCTGTCCTCGGCCAGATCGGTGAATTTCATGGGTCTTTCCTTTGCGGTCTAGGCTCTGCCCGAAAGGGCAGTCCGCCATCTTATTGGCAGCAGATGAAGCTGTGATGATGCGCCAGGCCGGGTGGCTTCGCGATAATGGCAGCCTCCCGTCCCGAATCCGGTTTTGCGCGCTGTCCGCGCGGCCCGTCATCGCACCGCATGAATTCACCGATCCCCTTGTCCGATCAGCTGGCCGCTGCTGCCCGCACCCTTCTGGCCGTCGAGCAGGGCCGTTCCCTGACCGATGTGCTGGCCAAGACCCCGGCGCGCTTGCGCCCCGGCGTGCAGGCCCTGGCCTTCCACGCATTGCGCCACTGGGGCGAGGCCAGCGTGCTGATCGGCCTGCTGGCCGAGCGTCCGCCCGAGGGCGCCGCGCGCGCGCTGCTCGGGCTGGCCCTGACGCTGCTGCTGCCGCAGGCCGTCGGCGGCAACGTCAGCTATGCCGCCCACACCGTGGTCGACCAGTCGGTGCAGGCCTTGCAGCAGCTCAAGCTGCCGGCCGGGCTGGCTGGCTTCGTCAATGCCTGCCTGCGCCGCTACCTGCGCGAGCAGGACGAGCTGCTGCTCAAGGCTGGCGAGGATCTGCAGGCGCGCTGGAACCACCCGTTCTGGTGGGTGCAGCGCGTGCGGCGCGACCACCCGCAGCATTGGCAGGCCATCCTGGCCACCAACAACCGGCCGGCGCCTATGGTGCTGCGCGTCAACCGTCGCCGCGTCGGGCGCGACGACTACCTGCAGACCCTGCGCGCCCAGGGCCTGCTGGCCGAGCCGGTGGGCCGGGACGGCATCGCACTGGCGCAGGCGGTCGCGGTCGACCGGCTGCCGGGCTGGGAGCAGGGCCACTGTTCGGTGCAGGACCTGGCGGCTCAGCTGGCGGCACCGCTGCTGCTCGATGGCGCCCAGCTGCCGGCCGGCGCGCGGGTGCTCGACGCCTGCGCCGCCCCGGGCGGCAAGACGGCCCATCTGCTCGAGTGCGCCGAGCTCGACCTGTTGGCGCTCGACGTCGATCCGCAGCGCTGCGAGCGCATCCGCGACAACCTGCAGCGCCTGGGACTCAAGGCCGAGCTGCGCGCGGCCGATGCCGCCGACACCGACCGCTGGTGGGATGGCCGGGCCTTCGATGCCATCTTGCTCGACGCGCCCTGCACGGCTTCCGGCATCGTGCGCCGGCATCCCGACGTGCGCTGGCTGCGTCGCCCGGGCGACATCGCCCAGCTGGCCGCGCAGCAGCTGCGCCTGCTCGAAGCGCTCTGGCCGACGCTGGGTGCGGGCGGGCGGCTGCTCTACTGCACCTGCTCGGTCTTCAAGGCCGAGGGCGAGCAGCAGGTGCGCGACTTCCTGCAGCGTCATCCCGATGCCCAGCTGCTGCCTTCGCCGGGCCACCTGATGCCGGGCGAGGCCTTGTCGGGCGGCAGCGACGGCGCTGATAATCTTGTCGGGATGGACGGATTCTTTTATGCCCTGCTGCTCAAGCGCCCGGCCGGTTGATGCACCTGTCGGGCGCCGCCGCGCCATGCTGGCGCTGGCAGCCTTGCTGCTGCTGGCTACCGGCCCCGTCAGCGCGGCGCTGGAGTCGCCCGCCGCCGATCCGGCCCAGCTCGCCCTGGTGCGCCGCAGCGAGGGCCTGTTCCTGTCGGCCCGGCTGCCGCTCGAGATCAGCCCCACGGTCGAGGAGGTGCTGCGCAAGGGCGTGCCGCTGCATTTCCTCTGGAAGGCCGACCTGATCCAGTCGCGCTGGTACTGGCTCGACAAGACCGTGGCCAGCGTGGCGCGCACGGTCCGGCTCGCCTATCAGCCGCTCACCAGGCGCTGGCGCCTGAGCTATGCCTCCGGCACGCCCGGCGCCGCCGGACTGCAGTACGGCCTGCACCAGAACTTCGACAGCCTGGCCGATGCGCTGCTCAGCGCCGGCCATGTCTCGAACTGGAAGCTGATCGACGCCGCGCGCTGGAGCGGAGCCGGCGAGCAGCGCGTCGAGTTCAGCTTCGCGCTCGACCTGACCCAGCTGCCGCGGCCGTTCCAGCTCGGCCTGTTCAACCAGAGCAGCTGGAACATCTCGTTGCAAAAGACGCTCGACGTGCCCGACCAGATCAGCAACGAGGCCGAGCCGGCGCTGCCGGATTCCAGGTCCGAGGACGACGCGTGATGGCGACCACCCCGGCCGCCTCGGGCTCGGTGTTGCCGTCCGGCCCCGGCCGCTGGGCCATCGTGCTGGGGTTGCTGTTCATGGTGGGCGTCGCGCTCGTGCTGCTGTTCCTGCTGACGCTGGCGACCGACAACCGCGCCTTCTACGAGGCCAACTTCGCGCGCCTGGTCGGCATCAACGTCGCCGTTGCCGTCGTGTTCCTGCTGGTGATCGTCGGGCTGGCCGTCCAGCTGGTGCTGCGCCTGCGCCGGCGCCGCTTCGGCAGCCAGCTCATGCTCAAGCTCGCGGCGATCTTCTCGCTGGTGGGCTTCCTGCCCGGACTGCTGGTCTACCTGGTGTCGTACCAGTTCGTCTCGCGTTCGATCGAGAACTGGTTCGACGTGCGGGTCGAGTCCGCGCTGAGCGCCGGCCTCAGCCTGGGCCGCACCACCCTCGACACGCTGGCGGTCGATCTGGCCAACAAGACCCGGGTTGCCGCCGCCGGCCTGGCCGGCAGCAGCAATGCCGGTGCCGGCCTGGCGCTCGAGCGCCTGCGCGAGCAGCTGTCAGCCGCCGACCTGGTGCTCTGGAGCTCGAACGGTCAGGCCGTTGCCAGCGCCGGCGAGTCGCGCTTCAAGCTGAACCCGGAGCGCCCGAGTCCGTCCGATCTGCGCGCGACCCGGCGCGACCGCGTGATCGCCAGCATCGAGGGCCTGGAGGAGCAGGACGGCGCCTCGAACCCGTCCGGGCCGGCCAGCCAGCCGCGCATCAAGGTGCTGGCGCTGGTGGCTGCCGCCGGTTTCGGCCTGCAGGACGAGCCGCGCTATCTGCAGGTCAGCGCCCCGCTGCCGGAGCTGCTGGTGGCCGATGCGCTCGCGGTCCAGGTCGCACATCGCGAATACCAGGAGCGCTCGCTGGCGCGCGACGGCCTGCGCCGGCTCTATATCGGCACGCTCACGCTCACGCTGTTCCTGGCGTTGTTCGGCGCCGTGTTGCTGGCCGTGCTGCTGGGCAACCAGCTGGTGCGCCCGCTGCTGATGCTGGCCGCGGGCATGCGCGACGTCGCACGCGGCGACCTCGGCCCCAAGCTCGCGCTGTCCTCGCGCGACGAGCTCGCCGGCCTGACGCGCGACTTCGCGCACATGACGCAGGAGCTCTCCGATGCACGCCAGGCGGTCCAGAGCAGCATGCAGCAGGTCGACACCGCCCGCGCCAACCTGCAGACCATTCTCGACAACCTGACCGCGGGCGTGGTGGTGCTCGACGCCCGGGGCCGCATCCTGAGCGCCAACCCCGGCGCCACCCGCATCCTGCGCGCGCCACTGACGGCCCATCAATGGCAGGGCCTGCAGACCGTGCCCGGGCTCGACGGCTTTGCCCACTGGGTGCAGCAGCAGTTCGACCGCTTCCTGGGCGAGTCCGCGCACGAGCAGGGCCATTGGCAGCAGTCCTTCGAGCTGCGTCCCGCCCATGCCAACGTCGCCGATCTGGCCCACCCCGCTGGCGGCGGCGACCATGTCACGCTGATCGCGCGCGGTGCCCTGCTGCCGCATGACGAGCGCCTGCTGGTGTTCGACGACGTGTCCGAGATCATCTCGGCCCAGCGCGCCCAGGCCTGGGGCGAGGTCGCGCGCCGACTCGCGCACGAGATCAAGAACCCGCTGACCCCGATCCAGCTGTCGGCCGAGCGCCTGGCCATGAAGCTCGAGGGCAAGCTCGAGGGCCAGGATGCTGCGCTGCTGAGCCGTTCGGTGCGCATCATCGTCGACCAGGTCGACGCGATGAAGCGGCTGGTCAACGACTTCCGCGACTATGCGCGCCTGCCGGCGGCGCAGCTGATGCCGATCGACCTCAACGCGCTGATCAGCGACATCCTGGTGCTGTACGACCCCACCAGCGTGCCGGTGCAGCTCGACCTCGAGCCCGTGCCGCTGGTGCTGGCCGATGCCCAGCAGGTGCGCCAGGTCATCCACAACCTGGTGCAGAACGCCCAGGACGCCACGCCGCCCGGTGCCGGTCCGGTGCTGCTGCAGACCCGATTGGCCGAAAGCGGGCGCCGGGTCAGGCTGGTGGTGCAGGACAACGGACCCGGTTTCCCCGAGGCCATACTCAAGCGCGCCTTCGAGCCCTATGTGACGACCAAGTCCAAGGGCACCGGGCTGGGCCTGGCAGTGGTCAAGAAGATCATGGACGAACATGGCGGCCGGATCGACATCGGCCATCGTCTGGAAGGCGAGCGTATCCTGGGGGCCAGAGTCTCGTTATCATTCAAGGTTGCGCAAACGCAACAAGACGAAGCGACAAGCTAGGGATTATTGGCAAGGCCATGGCAAACATACTGGTGGTGGACGACGAGCTGGGCATCCGCGAGCTCTTGTTCGAGATCCTTAACGATGAAGGCCACGCCGTCGAGCTGGCCGAGAACGCCGCGCAGGCGCGAGCCTTGCGCGAGCGCCAGCGTCCCGATCTGGTGCTGCTCGACATCTGGATGCCCGACACCGACGGCGTGACGCTGCTCAAGGAATGGTCGGCCGCCGGCCAGCTGACCATGCCGGTCATTATGATGAGCGGTCACGCCACCATCGATACCGCGGTCGAGGCCACCCGCATCGGCGCGATGGCCTTCCTGGAAAAACCGATCACCTTGCAAAAGCTGCTGCAGTCGGTCGCGCAGGGCCTGGACAAGCTCGTCGCTCGTCCGGCTCCAGCGCCTGCCAGCGTCGTCGCGGTGGTCCCCGATGCCGAACTGCTGCCTTCGCCCGAGAGCGTCTTGCTGCCCGAGCGCGCGCCCGTCAGCCAGTTCGACTTCGACCTGCCGCTGCGCGAGGCGCGCGATGCCTTCGAGCGCGCCTATTTCGAGTTTCATCTGGTCCAGGAGCATGGCTCGATGACCCGGGTGGCGGAAAAAACCGGCCTCGAGCGCACCCATCTGTATCGCAAGCTCAAGCAACTTGGCATCGACCTGTCCAAAACAAAGCGCAATGCCATGTGAAAAAATGGCGAAAACGCCTCTATAATTGTTTCCACTGTTGCATACAGCAATGGCCCGGTAGCTCAGTTGGTAGAGCAGCGGATTGAAAATCCGCGTGTCGATGGTTCGATTCCGTCCCAGGCCACCAAATATTTCAAAAGCCCGTCGCCCTGTGCGATGGGCTTTTGTTTTTCCGGTCACTGAACGGGTCCGGGCCCGCTCTGGCGCCGAGACCCCGCAGTCGCCCAGGCTGCTCAGCGGCTTGTTCGCCCATGCGCCAAGCGCAGGTCCACCCATGACCTGCAGCGCTTGATACCGATCCTGGGCTCATTCAACAAGGACCCCCCATGACAACCCCCCTTATTGCGTCCGCGCAGGCCGAGCTGCTGGCTGGCATCGTGAACGGGCTCTGCACCCGCCCGCTGGCCCAGTTTGCCGCCGAGTCCCGGCTCGACGGCGAGAGCCTGGCCGATGCGGTCGAGCGCTACGAAGTCGACTACGCCTGGCAGGTGCTGGGCTCTGAGCGGACCTGCAAGGCCGTCATCGCGCGCCTGCAGTCCGAGCTCGGACTGCCCGTGGCCGAGGCGTTCCAGCCCGCCGTTGCCGAGGCCTTGCAGCTCGCCGCGGCGCAACAGCCGTCGGATCTGCTGATGAGCTTCGACAACGATCTGCCGGAGCTGATCACCGGCCTGCTGCGCGCGCGCAGCGAACCCAGCCGCTGACGGCGCCCACCACGCGCCGATTCCTGCCGGCTTGCTGCCCATGCGTCAGGCCTGCCTCGCGCGGCCGCAGGGTGCTTCAGGCCTGCCCCCGGCAGGCATTGGTGTCCTGGGATACAGTGCTCGCATGAACCCCGATCTGATGCAGGAAATCGCCGCCGCCGCCGCCGCCCTGGTGGTTGACGAAGGGCTGGAGTACGGTTCGGCCAAGCGGCGCGCGCTCAAGCAGCTCGGGCTGCCGCCGCGCACGCCGCTACCCGACAACCTGGCAGTCGAGGCCGCGGTGCGCGAGCATCTCGCGATCTTCCATGCCGATACCCAGCCGGCCGAGCTGCAGGCGCTGCGCGAGCTGGCGCTGGTCTGGATGGAGCGGCTGGCCGAGTTCCAGCCCCATCTGGGCGGCGCGGTCTGGCATGGCACGGCGACCGAGCTGTCCGACATCTACCTGCAGCTGTTCAGCGATGACCCGAAGGCGGTCGAGCTCGCGCTGATCAACCGCGGTGTCGATTACGAGGCGCGCAGCGTCAACGGCCTGCACGGCCATGAGGTCGAGGCGCTGAGCCTGCGCAGCCGCTGCGAGCCGCTGCAGACCTGGGTCGGCGTGCACCTGCTGGTCAACGATGGCGGCGACTTCCGCGGCGCGCTGTTGCGCGATGCCGCCGGGCGCAAGCCGCGCGGCGATGCGCGCGCGCTGCGCGAGCGCATGGCCCAGGAGGCCTCGGTCCCATGAAGCGGCGCGACCTGCTCCGGGGAAGCGGTGCCCTGGCGGCGCTGGCAAGCGTCGGGTTGGTGGGCTGCTCGCGCGGGTCCGAGCCGCCCGCGGCCTTCTGGTCCCAGTCATGGGAGTCGCCGGGCGGCCAGCCGCTGGCAGCAGCCGATTTCCGTGGCCGACCCTTGCTGTTGAACTTCTGGGCCACCTGGTGTCCGCCCTGTGTCGAGGAATTGCCGCTGCTCGACCAGTTCTTCCAGTCCCACCTGGCCCAGGGCTGGCAGGTGTTGGGGCTGGCGATCGACCAGCCCAGCGCGGTACGCGCCTTTCTGGCCAGACGCCCGCTGGCCTTTCCGATCGGGCTGGCCGGGCTTGGCGGCACCGAGCTGAGCCGCGAGCTTGGCAACAGCAACGGCGGTCTGCCCTTCAGCGTGCTGTTCGACCCTGCGGGCCGGCTGGTCGAGCGCAAGCTGGGTCGGCTCCTGTCGGCCGATCTGGAGCGCTGGCAGAGCCTGTGATCCGGGCCCGAGGCTTCTGAGTCGGCTCATTCGGTTCGACCAGGCCTGGGCGGGACTCGCGGCATGGAGCCGCCCTGGGGTGGGCGATGGCCCTGCAATCCATTTCAGATGAAGCGTTTCGAGACAAAAGCCACCCCGGTGGTGGTTGTCAATTGACATATGGTTTTCATGGTTGGCACGTAAGGTAAGTCGTTTTCCCGTCCTGGGTTTCACTTTACAGGTAACGACATGGCACTTTCGGCTGGCAGCATTGCGTTCGTTGGATTCAACGCAGATGGAACAGATGGTTTCGCTTTTATCGTTTTGAACGAAATTCCTGCCGGACAGGTGATCTATTTCCGGGACGATGAGTGGAACGGGACCGCCTTCAATACCGGTGAAGGCATCAGCAGCTGGACCAACAATACGGGTGCTCCGATTGCCGCCGGTACGGTCGTCGAATTGACTGCTGTCAGCACCGCAGCGGCGGCGGCCAGTCATGGACAGCTCGCTATCGTTTCCGGATCGCAAAACCTGGGGGTCAGCGACGAGACCCTGTACGCCTACACCAGCACGGTGGACGCCACCTCAGGCAGCTTCACTTTCCTATCTGCCGTGGCCAGCGGCGGCTACACCGCGGCCATGACCCTGGACGGCACCGGCTTGACGGCAGGAATCGATGCGATTGACTTCAAGCCGCAGGATGACGATGCCGATGTCTTCGCCTACAACCCTGCCAGCGGAGGCTCCAGCTTTGTCGACGCAGCGGCCGCCCGTCTGGCCATCCATACCCTGAGCCATTGGGTGTCGCAGGATGCCAGTGGCGATCAGAATGCTGATGGCGTATCGCCCGATGCGCCATTCCTGACCGCCGATCAATCCCCGCTGAAGGGGGTGACCTTCAGTCTCGGTGCCACCGTCAACTCCCCCATTATCCCCAGCGTCACGCTGTCCGTCAGCAGCGCCACTGGCGCCGAGGCCGGCACCACGGCCGTCACCGTCACCGCCACGGCTTCTGCGCCAGTCACTGGCAACCAGACCGTTGACCTGGCTGTCACCGGCACCGGCATCACCGCAGGCGATTTCACCCTGTCCGGCACCACGATCACGATCGTCGATGGCGCCATCGCTGGCAGCGTCACCTTCACCGTGCTCGACGACGTGCTGGTCGAGGGCAGTGAAACCGCCACGTTGACCCTCGGCAATCCCTCCTCGGGCATCGCGCTCGGCAGCAACTTGTCGCAAACCGTGACCATCGTCGACAACGAAGCCATCGGTGCACTGGCCTACAGCGGCCAGTTCAACGAAGGGCTGGCATTCGACGGTTCGGTCAGCGGCAAGATCCTCATCACCCTGTCGGGCGGCGAAACCTTTGCCGGCAGCAGCGGCGATGACCTGCTGGCCGCTGCCATGCCCAAGGCCCAGATCACGAATGTCCCCGCAGGCTTGACGGCAAGCCTGATCCTGACCGGCAGCAGCCAGGCTGAGCTGAGCTTCAGCGGCCAGGCCAGCGCGCACGGCAATGCCAGCGATGTCGGCAACCTGACGCTCGCGTTCAACGACAGCGCATTCACTGGCAACAACGCCAGTGTCATCACCGGCTCGACCCAGTCTGACCTGTCCATCAACTTTGCCGACATGGGCACTGTGGGCAGCACCCAGATCTTCACGCCCAATGCGGGTACCAGCGTGGACAGCTCCGACGCTTCCTCTGCCATCGCGCTCGATGCCAACTACATGGTGGTGGGCGACGACGAAGCCAGCGTGCTGCGCGTGTACGACCGCGCCGGTGGCGTCGCCCTGGTCGAGTGGAGCTATGCGACCGCCCTGGCCAACGGTGGCGAGCTGGATCTGGAAGCCGGTACCCGCGTCGGCGACACCCTGTATTTCGTCGGGTCGCAAAGCAACTCCAAATCGGGTAGCGAGTCCGATCCGCGCGAGAACCTGTTTGCCGTCACTGTCTCCGGTACCGGGGCTCAGACCAGCTTCACCTACCTCGGCAAGTCCAGCAGCCTGGAAACGGCGCTGTCCAGCTGGGACAGCAGCAACGCCCATGGCAAGGGGGCCGGCTACTTCGGCTTTGCCGCCGCCAGCGCGGCAGGCGTGGTGCCCGAAGGCGTGAACGGTTTTTCGATCGAAGGCATGAGCGCCTCGCAGGATGGCAACCAGCTGCTGCTGGCTTTCCGGGCCCCGCAGACCGATACCATCACCCGCGAGAAGGCCGTCATCGTTCCGGTTGCCATCAGCGGCTTGATCGGCGGCAGTCCCAGCTTCGGTGTCCCGATCGAGCTGGACCTGGGCGGGCGCGGCATCCGCTCGATTGAAAAAACCGCTGACGGCAACGGCTACCTGCTGCTGGCCGGGCCTGCAGCAGCCGCCAGCACCGAGGTCACCCACGACTTCCGCCTCTACCGCGTCAGCACCGACCTGACCAGCGTGACCGAGCTCGACGTGAGCCTGGATGCGCTGCGCGATGTCACGGGCGGCAGCTTCGAGACCATCGTCGAGGTGCAAGGCACCGCCGCAGGCACCCTGGTGCAATTGCTGCAGGACAATGGTGACACCATCTGGCCCGGCAAGACTGGCGTATCGAAGGACCTGCCGGCGGCCGAGCAGCAGTTTGTCGGCAACTGGGTGGCGCTCGGCAGCGATGTGTCCGACGCGACGGGCCCCAAGCTGGTCAGCAGTTCCCCGGCCGACAACGCCGTCAACCTCGGCATTGCCAGCCCGCTGGTGCTGAAGTTCGACGAAGGCGTGAAGGCCGGCTCGGGCAGCTTCGTCATCAGGAAAACCAGCGACAGCAGCGTGGTCGACACGATCCAGGCCAGCAGCAGCCGGGTCGCCATCGTGTTCAATACCGTCTCGATCGAGCCGGGCAATCTGGCCAACGGGACGGGCTATTACGTCGAGGCCACCGCTGACGCACTGACCGACCACGCCGGCAACGCCTGGGCCGGCATCACCGGGGCCGATGCGCTGAATTTTGCGACCGTCTCTGCCGCGCCCCACTACGACCTGCTGATCACCGAGGTGAATTCCAACGCCGCCAGCGGCGACTTCTTCGAGCTGTACAACCACGGGACGACGCCGATCGACCTGACGGGCTGGAAATGGGACGACGACTCTGCCAATCCCGCCGATGCCGCGGCAGCTTCCCTGTCAGGCATCCTGAATCCTGGTGCGCGTCTGGTCGTGGTGGCAGCGGCCGATGCCGCGGCCTTCCGTTCGGCCTGGGGACTTGCCGACCAGGTGCCCGTGCTCGCCGCCGGCGGCCCTGGCTTGGGCAATGGCGATGCCGTGGTGGTCTTTGACCCGAACGGCTATGTGGCGGCCGCAGTGAACTTCAAGTCCACTCCCATCACGGCCACCGATGGCACCGTGATCACGTCCATGGTTCGCAGTGATGGCATCGCCTTGACCACGGGTCACGCCGGGCTGGCTGCGGGGGGTGGCGCGACTGAATCTGCAGTGTGGGACGGCGTCTCAACGTCGGCTCCGAAGTACGACGATGCCGATGTCGGTCTGCTCGGGGCCTTTGCGCAGGGCGCGGCAGCCGCCAGCATCGGCTCGCCCGGCAATGTGCTGGTCGGGGCGAGCCTGGTCACGCCCTACACCGAAAGCTTTGGCACCAATCTGGCTGAATTCACGGCCTACAGCAGCGACAGCGACAAGGCCGCCACCTGGTACCGCGCCAGCAGCGGCACCGCCGAGGTCAACGGCTTCGGCGACACCGCCAATGCCAATGACTGGCTGATCTCGAAGCCGTTCGACCTGAGCCAGACCAGCGTCGAATACCTGAGCTTCACCACCTGGACCCGCTACAGCGATACCGGCATCGCCAACCCCGAAGTCAAGGTCAAGTACAGCACCGACTACCCTGGCAGCGGCGACCCCGCGCTCTACACCTGGACCGAGCTGAGCTACACCCCCTCGCCCGACAACAGCCAGCTCACCACCGCCTCCGGGCTGATCGACCTGTCGGCGATCCAGGGCAGCCATGTGCACTTTGCGTTCCATTACACCGCTTCTGGAGCCGGTAGCAACAGCTCGTCGAGCTGGCGCGTCGATGACGTGAAGATCGAGGGCTATTCCGGCGCCGTGCTGTCGCTGGCCGCCAGCAACGCCAGCCAGGCCGAAGGCCGGAGCGGCAGCAGCGCCTTCACCTTCACCGTGACCCGTGCCGGCGACATCAGCGGCGCCACCACGGTGGACTACGCCGTCAGCGGTGCCGCCGTGGACGCCGCCGACTTTGGCGGCCAGCTGCCCGGCGGCACGGTCAGCTTTGCGGCCGGCGAGACCAGCAAGACCATCACCCTCAACGTGGCTGGCGACAGCACGGCTGAAAGCAACGAAGCCTTCACGCTGACCCTGGCCAATGCCATCGGCGGCCAGATCATCGCTGCCACGGCCAGCGGCACCATCCTCGACGACGATGCCGCGCCCACCCTGATTTCGGCGATCCAGGGCTCCGGCAGCGCCAGTGCCATGCTGGGCCAGACGGTCACCATCCAGGGTGTGGTCACGGCCTACATGCCCAGCATGAAAGGCTTCTTCGTGCAGGAAGAGGTCGCCGACAGCGATGGCAATGCCCGTACCTCCGAGGGCATCTTCGTCTACTACAACAACAGCAATCCCGGCATCGCTGTCACCCAGGTGGGCGATGTGGTGCGCCTGACCGGTACCGTGGCCGAATACCAGGGTCAGACCCAGCTGACGGCACCCACCAACCTGCAACTGGTCACCGACAACACCGATACCAGTGCCCTGCCGGCCCCGGTGCAGATCACGCTGCCGGTGGCTGAGATGGTCGATTGGGAGGCAGTCGAAGGCATGCTGGTGGAGCTGTCGTCGGCCGCAGCAGGCGGCAAGCTGGTCGTCACCGACAACTACACCCTGGGTCAGTACGGCACCGTCACGCTCACGTCCGACACCCTGCTGCAGCAATACACCGAGACCAGTGCGCCCAGCGTGAGCGGCTATGCCGCCTACATGGCGGCGACGCAGAAGGACCAGATCATCCTGGACGACGGCAGCAGCAGCCAGAACCCCGTTGTCCATCCCGGGCGGGGTGGCAGCGACCTGTCGGCCGCCAATCCCCTGCGCGCTGGCGACAGCGTGACCCGCGTGGTGGGCGTGGTCGACCAGCTCACCGTCAGTGGCGCGCTGGCCTATGAGACCAGCTATCGCATCCAGCCGACCATCGAACCGCTGTTCACCGGCAGCGCACGCCCCACCGCCGCCGACCTGCCGAGCGCCATCACCGGCGCCGAGATCAAGGTGGCATCGGTCAACGTGCTCAACTACTTCACCACGCTGGGTAGCAGCAACTTCACCAACCCCAACGGCACCAGCCACCAAGGTCGGGGTGCCAGCAACGCCACCGAATTCACCCGCCAGCAAGACAAGATCGTGGCCAACCTGCTGGGTCTGGATGCCGACGTGCTGGGCCTGATGGAAATGCAGAACAACGGCTTTGCCGATGGCAGCAGTGCCATCGACTCGCTGGTCGACGCGCTCAACGCCAAGGCTGGCGCCGGCACCTATGCCTACATTGCCGGACCGTTCAACGACGGGGCCGGCAGCGCGGGCGATGCGGCCACGGCGGGCGACGATGCCATCATGGTTGCCATCCTCTACAAGCCGGCCAAGGTCACGCCGGTAGGCCAGGCCGCGGTCGCCGACCCCACGCGGTACGACGCGTTCTCGGCCAGCTTTGGCAGCCGCGTGCCGGTGGCGCAGACCTTCCAGGCCTTGGCCGATGGCGAGCAGTTCACGGTGGTGGTCAACCACTTCAAGTCCAAGGGCAGCGTCAACGACCCGGACCTCGGTGACGGCCAGGGCGCCAACAACCAGGCCCGTCTGGAAGCCGCACGCGATCTGCTGTCTTGGCTGGGCACCAACCCCACCGGCAGCTCCGACAGCGACCTGCTGCTGCTGGGTGACTTCAACGCCTACAGCCAGGAAGACCCGATCACCCATCTCGATGCCAACGGCTACAACAAGGTCTCCAGCGGCCTGTCCTATTCCTTTGACGGACTGTGGGGCTCGCTGGACCATGCCCTCGCCAGCGACAGCCTGAGCAGCCAGGTCAGCGGCGCAGTGAAGTGGACCATCAACGCCGAAGAGCCGGCAGTGCTGGACTACAACACCGAGTTCAAGAACGATGCGCAGGATGCCAGCTATTACGCTTCGGATGCCTACCGCTCCAGCGACCACAACCCGATCCTGATCGGCTTGAATCTGGCCTCGGTATCAGTGCCGGTCAACGAGCCGGCACCGACCGTGCCGTTCAACGATTTCAACGGCGATGCTAAGGCCGACCTGCGCTGGGTCAAGGACACCGGCGAAGTCTCGCTGTGGCTGATGGACGGTGCCAACCCGACCGCGAAGGCAAACTTCGGTCCCTTCGATGGCTGGAGCGTCAAGGACAGCAGCCAGGACTTCAACGGTGACGGCAAGACCGACCTGCTGTGGGCGAAAGCGAACGGGTCGGCTTCGATCTGGACCATGGACGGGCTGTACGCGACCTCGATCGTCGATCACGGCTCTTATGCCGGCTGGCAACTGGTCGATGGTTCGGGCGACTACAACGGGGACGGCAAGGCGGACCTGCGCTGGGTCAAGGACAGCGGTGAAGTCTCGCTGTGGCTGATGGACGGTGCCAACCCGACCGCGAAGGCAAACTTCGGCCCCTTCGATGGCTGGAGCGTCAAGGACGGCAGCCAGGACTTCAACGGAGACGGCAAGACCGACCTGCTGTGGGCGAAAGCGAACGGGTCGGCCTCGATCTGGACCATGGACGGGCTGAACGTGACCTCGATCGCCGATCACGGTTCCTATGCCGGCTGGCAACTGGTCGATGGTTCGGGCGACTACAACGGGGACGGCAAGGCGGACCTGCGCTGGGTCAAGGACAGCGGCGAAGTCTCGCTGTGGCTGATGGACGGTGCCAACCCGACCGCGAAGGCGAACTTCGGTCCCTTCGATGGCTGGAGCGTCAAGGACAGCAGCCAGGACTTCAACGGAGACGGCAAGACCGACCTGCTGTGGGCGAAAGCGAACGGGTCGGCTTCGATCTGGACCATGGACGGGCTGTACGCGACCTCGATCGTCGATCACGGCCCTTATGCCGGCTGGCAACTGGTCGATGGTTCGGGCGACTACAACGGGGACGGCAAGGCGGACCTGCGCTGGGTCAAGGACAGCGGCGAAGTCTCGCTGTGGCTGATGGACGGTGCCAACCCGACCGCGAAAGCGAACTTCGGTCCCTTCGATGGCTGGAGCGTGCAGGACGGCAGTCAGGACCTCAATGGCGACGGCAATACCGATCTGCTGTGGACGAACGCCAACGGAGCTGCTTCGGCCTGGTTGATGGAGGGCGTGAGTCCGATGGGGATCAGCAACCATGGTCCCTACGATGGGTGGGCGCTGGTCTGAGACTCACAACCTGCAGTGCTTGCCTTGCCTTGCGCTGCCTGACTGCAGGCGGGTTGGCGTACCGTCGAGCCAGACCTGCTCATGATCGCAGCCGTGCTTGTGGCGCGCGATCATGGCATGCGGCTGGGCGGTGGCGCTGAACTGGAACATTGCTGCCAATGGCGCGTGCAGCGGCCCCGGCAGCGCTGACCTTGGCGCTGACCAGTACCGATGCCGCGCAGCGGTTTTTCAACTGCCGGCTGGCCTTGTCGGCGCCAGAAACGAAAACAGCACCCGAAGGTGCTGTTTTGCATGTGTGGTCGGAATGAGAGGATTCGAACCTCCGACCCCTTCGTCCCGAACGAAGTGCGCTACCAGGCTGCGCTACATTCCGATTCGCTGTCTTGGCATTCGCTTCAGATCAGCTGAGATATGCATTGTAGCATGGTTTTTTGAGATTTTTCGTGCCTTGTGTTGCAGGCTCAGGCGCGGCGTTCGAGCAGCGAGGCCGCGAACTCGGCCATGGCCTGGGACCACAGGTTGGCGGGCAGGGCGTGGGCGGCATCGACCGCCCGCTGGGCCTCGACCTGGGCCGCGCGGCGCGCATCGTCGAGTCCGCCGCAGCGGCGCACGATCGCGCTGATCTCGTCCAGCCGCTCGGTGTTGCCTTGCTCGATGGCTTCGCGGATCAGCGCGGCCTCGTCGGCGCTGCAGCGCTGCAGCGTGCAGATCACGGGCAGCGTGACCTTGCCTTCGCGCAGGTCGTCGCCCAGGTTCTTGCCGAGCTCGGCGGTGTCGCCCTCGTAGTCGAGCACGTCGTCGATGATCTGGAACGCCGCGCCCAGCGCCTGGCCGTAGTCGGCGCAATGCGCCTCGGTCTGGGCGTCGGCGCCGGCCAGGATCGCTGCCAGCCGGCTGCTGGCCTCGAACAGCTTGGCGGTCTTGGCCCGGATCACGCGCAGATAGGCCTGCTCGTCGAGCGAGGCGTCATGCATGTTCATGAGCTGATGCACCTCGCCCTCGGCGATCACGTTGGTCGCCTCGGCCAGGATCTCGAGGATGCGCAGGTCGCCCGGCGCCACCATCATCTGGAAGGCGCGGGTGTAGAGGAAGTCGCCGACCAGCACGCTGGCCGCATTGCCGAACACCTCGTTGGCAGTGTCGCGCCCGCGCCGCAGCGTGGACTCGTCGACCACGTCGTCATGCAGCAGCGTGGCGGTGTGGATGAACTCGACCACCGCCGCCATGTTGTGGCGCTCGGGGTGCTCGCAACCGAGAGCGCCACAGGTCAGCAGCAGCAGGGCGGGGCGCACCCGCTTGCCGCCGGCGCTGATGATGTATTGCGCCACCTGGCCGACCAGGGGCACGTCGCTGTTCAGGCGTTGCTGGATCACCTGGTCGACGGTACGCATCTCGGCTGCGACCAGGGTCAAGGCGTGCGGGGGGTTGGAGGACGACGTGCTCAAGATGGTGGACCGGGTTGTTTGAAGGGGAATTATAGGAACTGCCCGTGTTCTTTATAATTCAGACATTCCGAGGAGCGTTGCAGCCCAGGCGCAAAGCCTGGGCGAGGCTCGGATTTCCCCTTCCCCCCTCGTGGCGGGGCGGGCACAAACAACGGCGCTCACCCACCGGCGTGGCGTGAGTGCAGGGTTTTCCTCCAGCGCGATCCGTCCGGTGGTCGACTCAAACTGTTGGAAAGCTCAGACATGAACGCACCGCTCAAGAACCCCGTCCACGTTGATTGCGTGATCGCCGACATCGGCCTGGCCGACTGGGGCCGCAAGGAAATCCGCATCGCCGAAACCGAGATGCCCGGCCTGATGGCGATCCGCGAGGAATTCGCCGCGAGTCAGCCGCTGAAGGGCGCGCGCATCACCGGCTCGCTGCACATGACGATCCAGACCGCCGTGCTGATCGAGACGCTGCAGGCGCTCGGCGCCCAGGTGCGCTGGGCCTCGTGCAACATCTTCTCGACCCAGGACCATGCCGCTGCCGCGATCGCCGCTGCCGGCACCCCGGTGTTCGCGATCAAGGGCGAGACCCTGGTCGACTACTGGGATTACACGCACCGCATCTTCGACTTCGGCGCCGCCGGCACCGAGGGCGAAGGCCCGAACATGATCCTCGACGACGGCGGCGACGCGACGCTGCTGATGCACCTGGGCAAGCAGGCCGAAAAGGACGCCTCCGTGCTGGCCAACCCGGGCAGCGAGGAAGAGCGCATCCTGTTTGCCGCCATCAAGGCCAAGCTGGCCGAGGACGCGACCTGGTACAGCCGCAAGAGCGCCCAGATCATCGGCGTGACCGAAGAGACCACCACTGGCGTGCATCGCCTGAAGGAAATGTCGGTCAAGGGCACGCTGATGTTCCGCGCCATCAACGTCAACGACTCGGTGACCAAGTCCAAGTTCGACAACCTGTACGGCTGCCGCGAGTCGCTGGTCGACGGCATCAAGCGCGCGACCGACGTGATGATCGCCGGCAAGGTGGCCGTGGTCGCCGGTTACGGCGACGTGGGCAAGGGCTCGGCCCAGGCGCTGCGCGCACTGAGCGCCCAGGTCTGGGTGACCGAGATCGACCCGATCAACGCGCTGCAGGCCGCGATGGAAGGCTACAAGGTCGTGACCATGGAATGGGCCGCCGACAAGGCCGACATCTTCGTGACCACCACCGGCAACCGCGACGTCATCACCTTCGAACACATGGCGGCCATGAAGGACCAGGCCATCGTCTGCAACATCGGCCACTTCGACAACGAGATCCAGGTCGCCCGGCTTGAAGAGCATTGCCAGTGGGACGAGATCAAGCCCCAGGTCGATCATGTGATCTTCCCGGACGGCAAGCGCATCATCCTGCTGGCCAAGGGCCGCCTGGTCAACCTCGGTTGCGGCACCGGCCACCCGAGCTTCGTGATGAGCTCTTCCTTCGCCAACCAGACCATCGCCCAGATCGAGCTGTTCTGCCATGCCGAAGGCTACGATGTCGGCAAGGTCTACGTGCTGCCCAAGCACCTGGACGAGAAGGTGGCTCGCCTGCACCTGAAGAAGGTCGGCGCCATGCTGACCGAGCTCAGCGACGAACAGGCCGCCTACATCGGCGTGCCCAAGCAGGGCCCGTACAAGCCCGACACCTACCGCTACTAAGACGGTGCGCGCCGACCAGTTGCTCGTCGAGCGCGGCCTCGCGGCTTCGCGCTCGCAGGCCCAGCGCCTGATCGCGGCCGGCCTGCGCTGGCGCCTGGGCGCCGGTGCCTGGAAGAGCGTGGCCAAGAATGGCGACGAGATCTCCGAGGCGGCCGAGCTGCAGCTGGCGGACGCGGCCGAGTCGCGCTATGTCTCGCGCGGCGGGCTCAAGCTCGAAGGCGCACTCCAGCGCACCGGTCAGCCGGTCGCGGGCCTGCGCTGCCTCGATGTCGGCCAGAGCACCGGTGGCTTCACCGACTGCCTGCTGCAGCAGGGCGCGGCACAGGTGGTCGGGGTCGATGTCGGCCATGGCCAGCTCAACGTCCGTCTGCGTGCCGATCCGCGCGTGCTTTGCGTCGAGAAGCTCAATGCGCGCGAACTCGATGCCCAGGCGCTGCTCGCGGCCGGCGGCGAGCCGGCAGCGCCGCCCTTCGACCTGATCGTGGGCGACCTGTCCTTCATCTCGCAGACCCTGGTCTGGCCGGCCCTGCAGCCCTTGCTGGCGCCGCAGGGCCACCTGCTGATGCTGGTCAAGCCGCAGTTCGAACTCCAGCCTGAGCAGATCGGCAAGGGCGGCCTGGTGCGCGATCCGGCCAGCTACGCCCTGGTCGAGGCGCGCATGCGCCAGGCCTGCGCCACGCTGGGCTGGCGCGTGCTCGATTACTTTGAAAGTCCGATCACCGGCGGTGACGGCAACCGGGAGTTTTTTGTATGGGCCTGCCCCTGAGTTTTGAATTCTTTCCGCCCAAGACGCCCGAGGGCGCAGCCAAGCTGCACGCGGTGCGCCAGCAGCTCTACAGCGCCAAGCCCGAGTTCTGCTCGGTGACCTATGGCGCCGGAGGCTCGACGCAGGACGGCACGCTGCAGACGGTACAGGCGATCCTGGACGAGGGCCAGCAGGGTGCCTCGCACTTCACCTGTGTCGGTGCCTCGCGCGAGTCGGTACGCGACAAGCTGGCCTTGTTCAAGTCGATGGGACTGCGTCGCCTGGTGGCCTTGCGTGGCGACTTGCCGAGCGGCTACGGCGGCATGGGCGAATTCCGTTACGCCGCCGACCTGGTGGCCTTCATCCGCGCCGAAACCGGTGACCATTTCCACCTCGAGGTGGCGGCCTACCCCGAGACTCATCCGCAGGCCAAGTCGGCGCAGGCCGATCTGCAGGCTTACGCTGCCAAGGTCAAGGCGGGCGCCAGTTCGGCGATCACGCAGTTCTTCTTCAATACCGATGCCTACTTCCGCTTCGTCGACGACGCGTACAAGCTGGGCGCCGAGGTGCCGGTGGTGCCGGGCATCATGCCGATCACCAATTCCGCCGGCCTGCTGCGCTTTGCCGACAGCTGCGGCGCCGAGATCCCGCGCTGGATCCGGCTGCGCCTGCAGGGTTATGGCGATGATGTCGAATCGATCAAGGCCTTCGGCCTCGATGTCGTGACCGATCTGTGCGACCAGCTGCGCAATGCCGGCGTGCCGGGCCTGCATTTCTACACCATGAACCAGAGCGCGCCGGTACTGGAAATCCTGCGCCGACTGGATCTGGGTTAAATTCCATCCGGTGTTCTCGACACCTGGAGGTTGCCTTTGCGCAGACTGTCACATTTCTTCTTGCCGCTGGCGGTCCCGCCGCTGCGCGCTCTGGCGCTGAAAGCGGGCTGGCGCTTGCAGGCGGCAGCCTGGCTGCTCGGGCTGGGCCTGCTGCCGCTGCATGCGGCAGAACCGGTTCCGGCGGCACCGGCATCGGCTACCCCGGTGCCGGCGCTCGCGGCACCGGCTGCGCCCACGCCCTCACCTCATTCGCTGGCGCCAGCCGCGCTGCTGCGCCAGGCCAAGGGGGTGGTGCAGGACTCGCTGCATGTGGGGGCTGACTGGTTGGTCGGTGCCAAGTCCGAGCCGCTGGTGCTCGAGCAGGGCACGGCCTCCTATCTGGCCAACATGCTGCATGGGCGCAAGACCGCCAGCGGCGAGCGCTACGACATGAACGAGCTGACCGCCGCGCACAAGACGTTGCCGTTCGGCACCCGTGTCATCGTGCGCAGCCTGCAGACCGGACGCGAGGTCGCGGTGCGCATCGTCGACCGCGGCCCGCACCTGAAAAACCGCATCATCGACCTGAGCCACGCGGCAGCGGCCGCGCTGGGCATCAAGGGCCACGGTATTTCCGAGGTCCAGATCGTGCAGCAGACGTCGGCCAAGCCGGCTCCCGGAGAGCCGGCCCGGGCGTCCGGGCTGCAGTAGTTCAGTAGTTGCCGCTCTCGACCGTCCAGCCGGAGCCGATCGGGTCCTTCAGCGCCTCGGTCACGAAGGGCAGCGCCTCGCGCAGCTGGGCCGCGAGCGTGAAGGGCGGGTTGATCACATGCATGCCGCTGGCGCGCATCGCGGTATGGGCGCGACCCTGGGCCACCTGGGCGCTGGTGCCTTCGGTCGGCGTCAGGCCCACGTTGAGTTCGGCCTGGACCCAGCTGCGCTGCAGGCGCTGGCTCATGGCCTTGAGCTTGCGGGCCAGCGAATGCGCCTCGGGGCGGCCGATCACCGGATACCAGACCGCGTAGGTGCCGATCGGGAAGCGCTGCAGCGCCTCTTCCAGGCAGTCGATCACGGCGGCGTAGTCGGTCTTGAGCTCGTAGCTCGGGTCGATCAGCACCAGGCCGCGCCGGGTCGGCGTCGGCAGCAGCGACTTGAGACCCTCGAAGCCGTTGCGGCGCAGCACCTCGATCTGCTTGCCGCGACCGAGCTCGGCCACCTGGTTGTCGAGCAGGCGCGAGTCGGTCGGATGGACCTCGAACAGCTTGAGCTTGTCCTGTGGCCGCAGCAGCGCCTGGCTGAGCCAGGGTGAACCGGGGTAGACCCGCATATCCTTGCTGCTGCCGTTGTTGAAGCCGCGCACCTGCTGCAGGTAGTGCTTCACCAGATCGGGTACCGGTTGGCTACCGGCCTTGGCGGCCTCGACGGCGGCCAGCAGGCGGAAGATGCCGGCATCGGACTCGGCCGACTTGCGCGCGTGGTCCTGGTCCAGGCGATAGACGCCCGCGCCAGCGTGGGTATCGACCACGGTGAAGCCGGTGTCTTTCTGACCCATGTATTGCAGGATGGCGACCAGCGTCATGTGCTTGAGCACATCGGCGTGGTTGCCCGCGTGGAAGGCGTGGCGGTAACTGAACATGGGGCGGATGGTAACGCAAGGGGGCCTCAGTCTGAAATGAAAAACGGCCCTCGCAGGCCGTTCTCGGATCAGCAGCAGGCTGGATCAGCCGCTCAGCGGATCACTGCCAGCTGGGCGCGGGCACCGTTCCTGAAGGTGTAGAGGGTCAGGGCGGCGTTCTTGCGGTCGCCCTTCTCGTCGAACTCGACCTTGCCGGAAGCGCCCTGGTACTGGATCGCCTTCAGCGCCGGCAGGTACTGCGCGGGCTCGGCCGAGCCGGCGGTCTGCATGGCCTGGGCCAGCAGCTTGACGCCGTCGTAGGCGTAGGGCGAATAGGCCTGCACGTCGGCCTGGTACTTGGCCTTGAAGTCAGCACGGAACTTCTCGTTGCCGCTGACTTCCGCGCCGTCGACACCACCGGCCTCGACACAGTAGACCCGATCGTCGCCCAGCGCTTCGGCCGAGAGCTTGATCATCTCGCCGGTGCACAGGCCGTCGCCGCCCACCAGCTTGGCCGGGATGCCGAGCTGCTTCATCTGGCGCAGCATCGGGCCGCCGGCGGAGTCCATGCCGCCGAAGAAGATCACGTCGGGCTTCTTGGCCTTGATCGTGGTCAGGATGGCCTTGAAGTCGGTCGCCTTGTCGTTGGTGAACTCATGGGCCAGCACCTGGGCGCCGGCAGCGGCAGCGGCTTTCTCGAACTCGTCAGCCAGGCCCTGGCCGTAGGCGGTGCGGTCGTCAATCACGGCCACGGTCTTGGCATTGAGCGTTTCCACGGCGTAACGGCCCAGGGCACCGCCCTGCTGGGTGTCGTCCGCCACCAGACGGAAGGTGCCGGCGTAGCCCTGGCGGGTGATCTTGGGGTTGGTCGACGAGGGCGTGATCTGCGGGATGCCGGCAGCGTTGTAGATCTGCGACGCCGGCAGGGTGGTGCCCGAGGTCAGGTGACCGACCACGCCGTTGACCTTGGCGTCAACCAGCTTCTGCGCAGCGGCGGCGCCCTGCTTGGGGTCGGCGGCATCGTCTTCGGCCAGCAGCTCGAACTTCGCGGTCTTGTCACCGATCTTGATGCCGGCGGCGTTGAGTTCCTCGATCGCCAGGCGGGCACCGTTTTCGTTGTCCTTGCCGAGGTGGGCGACCGGGCCGCTGGTCGCGCCGACATGGCCGATCTTCACGACCAGTTGATCGGCGGCGGGAGCGGCGGCAGGTGCTGCGGTCTCTTCCTTCTTGCCGCAAGCTGCCAGGGTCACGGTGGCGGCCAGAACGGCCAGCTTCAGTTCAATACGCATAGCAATTGTCTTTCGATAAGGCGGGCGGCAATCCCGCGCCCACGCGGATGCTTGCGCCACGCTCGGGTGGTGCGGCGATTGTATGTTCGGCGTAGTGGCAAGTCATCCTTGCCAGAGTTAAGCCCTCATCCTATAATGGAGAGCTTCGCAGCGATTCCATGGGCTCCGCGGCGAAGTTCATCCCCACCTAAGAGGCTTCCTTCAGAGAAGCACCGACCGTGGAAAAGAGCCCGCCAAACCTCACTCTTTCAAAGAGAAACTTATGCAAAAGACTACTGTCAGCGCCAAGCCCGCTGAGGTTGTGCACGAGTGGTTTGTGGTTGACGCCACCGATAAGGTGCTCGGACGTGTCGCCAGCGAAGTGGCACTCCGTCTGCGCGGCAAGCACAAAGCCATTTATACCCCTCACGTTGACACCGGCGACTTCATCGTTGTTGTCAACGCTGCCAAGCTGAAAGTCACGGGCACCAAGGCCCTGAACAAGGTGTACTACCGTCACTCGGGTTTCCCGGGCGGCATCTACGGCACCAACTTCCGTGATCTGCAAGCCAAGCATCCCGGCCGCGTGCTGGAAAAGGCCGTCAAGGGCATGCTGCCCAAGGGCCCGCTCGGCTACGCCATGATCAAGAAGCTCAAGGTGTACGGTGGTGCAGAGCACCCGCACACTGCCCAGCAACCCAAAGTGTTGGACATCTAAGGAGCTGCCATGATTGGTGATTGGAACAATGGCACAGGCCGTCGCAAATCCAGCGTCGCCCGCGTGTTTATGAAAAAAGGCTCTGGCAAGATCACGGTCAACGGCAAGGACATCGAAGCTTTCTTCGGTCGCCAAACCTCGATCATGATCGCCAAGCAGCCGCTGGCCCTGACTGAAAACCTGGAATTCTTCGACGTGCAAGTCAACGTGCACGGCGGCGGTGAATCCGGCCAGGCAGGCGCTGTGCGTCACGGCATCACCCGCGCCCTGATCGACTACGATGCGGCTCTCAAGCCCGCACTGAGCGCCGCTGGTTTCGTGACCCGCGACGCCCGTGAAGTCGAGCGTAAGAAGGTCGGTCTGCGTTCCGCACGCCGCGCCAAGCAGTTCAGCAAGCGTTAATTCGCCAGCCCTGCTGCAAGAAAGCCGCCTGCCAGCCCTGTGCTGGGGGGCGGTTTTTTTATGGGGATGGCCGGTCCGGCAAAGACCCTGTTGCTGGCCCGGTATCACCAGGCTTGCCAGCTGCTATTCCCGAGTTTTTTGCTATAGTATTCATCATTCTTCTGATTTCTAGGGTTGCACACCATGAGCGAACAAGCCGTTGCCGTTGATACCGAAATGCCCGCCCCGCTGGTCTTCACCGACAGCGCCGCAATCAAGGTGGCCGACCTGATCGCCGAGGAGGGCAACCCCGACCTCAAGCTGCGCGTCTTCGTCCAGGGCGGCGGCTGCTCGGGCTTCCAGTACGGCTTCACCTTCGACGAGATCGTCAACGAGGACGACACGGTGATGAGCAAGAACGGCGTCTCGCTGCTGATCGACGCCATGAGCTACCAGTACCTGGTCGGCGCCGAGATCGACTACAAGGAAGACCTGCAAGGCGCCCAGTTCGTGATCAAGAACCCGAACGCCAGCACCACCTGCGGTTGCGGCTCCAGCTTCAGCGTCTGAAGCCTGCCGGGCTCGGCCCGGCTTGCTGACTTGACGCGCGCGAGCGCCTTCCGCCCGAAAGCCCGCCGGCCTGGTTGCCTGCGGGCTTTTGCCTTGGCGGCTCGCCTCAGGCCGGGTGGATGGCGCCCAGGATGCGCGGACCGGCGGCTCCGGTGACCGCGCTCAGGTTGCCCGGCAGCCCTTGCAGGGTCTGCCAGGCCAGCCAGGCAAAGGCCGCGGCCTCGACCAGATCGACCGGCCAGCCGCGTTCGGCCGTCGTCAGCACCGGGCAGGGCGCCAGTTCGCGGCGCAGCACGGTCATCAGTGCGTCGTTGCAGGCGCCGCCGCCGCAGACCAGCAGTTCGGACAGGCTGGCGCCCTCACCCCAGGGCAGATCGCGCAGCGCCTGCGCAATGCTGCACGCGGTCAGCTCGACCAGCGTGGCCTGTACATCGGCCGCTGCCAGGGCTTCGAAGCCCTGCAGTTGCCGCTGTAGCCAGTCAGCGTGGAACAGGTCGCGTCCGGTGCTCTTGATGCCCTGCAGCGCGAAATAGGGCTCGGCCAGCAGCTTGGCCAGCAGCGCCTGGTCGGCCCGGCCAGTCGCGCCCCAGGCGCCGCCACGGTCGTAGCGCGCCCCGGTATGGCGGGCGCACCAGAGGTCGAGCAGCATGTTGCCAGGGCCGGTGTCCAGGCCCAGCACGCGGCCGTCACCCGTCAAGGCCGTGACATTCGCGATGCCGCCGATGTTGACGACCGCCACCGACGATCCGGGCTGGCCGAACACCTCGCGATGAAAGGCCGGCACCAGCGGTGCGCCCTGGCCGCCGGCGGCGATGTCGCGGCTGCGGAAGTCGGCGACCACGGCGATGCCGCTGAGCTCGGCCAGCAGGCTGGGTTGGTTGAGCTGCAGGGTGTAGGGCGGAAATTCGGAGTCTTGCGCATCGACCCGGCGTCCGCGCAGCCAGGCGCCGGGCGGGTGGTGGCGCACGGTCTGACCGTGGGCGCCGATCGCCTGGACTGCGCTGGCTGGGGTGCCGCTGGCGGCCAGCAGCGCCTGCACGACCTCGGCATAGACCTGGGTCAGCTGGTGCGCCGCGACCGCCGCGCGGTGCAGTTCATCCGAGCCACTGGCATTGAGTGCCAGCAGTTCGTCGCGCAGCCCGGGCGGCAGCGGCAGGCCATGGCTGGCCAGCACGCGCGGCGGCTGGGCCGCGAAGTCGACCAGCACGCCATCCACCCCGTCGAGCGAGGTGCCGGACATCAGGCCGATGCAGAGCGCCGGGCTGGCAGCGGGGCCGGGCAAGGCTTACTCGGCGCTGGCTTGCACCACCGTGGCGGCTGCGTCGAGCTGCTGGCGGATGGCCTGGGCCTGGCGCTTGAACTCGGCCTTGGCGCTGGCGGTGACCGTGGCGCTGCCACCGTCGCGCGCCAGCGTCAGCGGGTCCTGGTGCTGGCTGCGGACCAGGTATTCGAAGTGCAGGTGCGGCCCGGTCGAGGCGCCGGTGCTGCCGACGGCGCCGATCAGCGCACCCTGTTCGACCGACTGGCCCTGGCGCACGTTGATGCGGCTCAGGTGGGCGTAGGCGGTCGATTTCTGGTCGCTGTGCTGCACGACCACGAAGTTGCCGTAGCCGCTTTTCCAGCCGGCATAGGTGACCTTGCCATCGCCGACCGAGCGCACCGGGGTGCCGGTGGGGGCGGCGAAGTCCACGCCCAGATGGGGCTTTTCGCGACCCGAGATCGGATGGAAGCGCATGCCGTAGCGGCTGCTGACGCGCGAGAACGCGAGCGGCGAGGCCAGGAAGGCGCGCTTGAGGCTCTGGCCGTTCGGGTTGTGGAAAGCGCCCTTGCTGCCGGCTTCCTGGAACCAGACCACCTGGTGCTTCTGGCCGCGGTTGACGAATTCGGCGCCCAGCAGCTGGCCGAAGCTCAGCACTTCGCCCTCGGCCTCGAAGGTCTCGTAGGCGACCTGGAAGCGGTCGCCGGGGGCGAGGTCACGCCGGAAGTCGATTTCGCTGGCGAACACGTCGGCCAGCTGTTCCGCCACGCTGTCGGGCAGCTTGGCGGCATCGGTGGCTTCGAACAGGCTGCTGCGGATGGTGGCGCCAGCCAGGCGCACCTTGCGTTGCAGCGGGCCGATCTCCAGCTTGGACTGCAGGCCCTGCGCGCCGCGTTCGATCCGCAGCCGGTTGAATTCCTTGCTGTTCTTGGCTGACCAGAGCACCCGGAGTTCGAGCAGCTGGCCCTTGTCGCTGGTGCGGGTCGAGGCCAGCTTGCCGGCCGGGCCGTCGAGCAGCAGCCGGCGCGTGACCGGGTCGCGCCCGAGGAAGGTCACAGCCTCGCTGTCGCTGACGCCGAGTCGCTTGAGCAGGCTCTGGACCGAGTCGTTGCGTCGGGTCAGGTCGCTGTGGAACAGCTCGAAGCGGGCCGGCGGCTTGGCTTGCGCCAGCGGGGCGGTCAGCGCGGGCGTGACCGACTCGACCACCTGCTGGACCGGGAGGTCGGCGGCATCGGGTGCCAGTGGGGCCACCGCGACCGCGGTGACGCCGGTGCCCAGCAGCAGGGCGCCCAGTCCGGCCATCATTCGGCGCGGGTGGCGCTGCATGGCTTGCACCAGCAGTTCGAAACGTTGTTTCATCAAGAAGTAGATCCGGTGGCAGCGGGCTGAATGCGGCCGCTGCGATAAGGGGAAAAGGGGCCGCCAGTAACGCGGCGCAGACAGGGACGAGCAGCACCAGCCCAAAGGCAAGAGGCGCGCCAACTAAAATCCCGGTTTGAGACATCTGTCTATTTTACCCAGGCCACAGAAAGCCGCAACTGGAAAAAACCTTATGAATGAACAAGTTGAGTCCGGGAAAGACGCAGATTTGATAACTGGCAAGGCCGCGCCTGTGCTGTCCGATCGCGTCCAGCACGCGCTGGCCGTGACCCGTCGCGGCTGCGAGGAGCTGATTCCCGAGGCGGACTGGATCAGGAAGCTGGTCAAGAGCGAGGCCAGCGGCCAGCCGCTGCGCATCAAGCTCGGCCTGGACCCGACTGCGCCCGACATCCACATCGGCCATACCGTAGTGCTCAACAAGATGCGCCAGTTGCAGGACCTCGGGCATCAGGTGATCTTCCTGATCGGCGACTTCACGAGCCTGATCGGCGACCCGTCGGGCCGCAACAGCACCCGTCCGCCGTTGACGCCCGAGCAGATCAAGCTCAACGCCGAGACCTACTACAAGCAGGCCAGCCTGGTGCTCGACCCCGAGAAGACCGAGATCCGCTACAACAGCGAATGGTGCCTGCCGCTGGGCTCGATGGGCATGATCCAGCTCTCGGCCAAGTACACGGTCGCGCGCATGATGGAGCGCAACGACTTCCACGACCGTTTCAAGGCCGGCACGCCGATCTCGGTGCACGAGTTCCTCTATCCGCTGATGCAGGGCTACGACTCGGTTGCGCTGAAATCCGATCTCGAGCTCGGCGGCACCGACCAGAAGTTCAACCTGCTGATGGGCCGCCATCTGCAGGCCGAGTATGGCCAGGAGCCGCAGTGCATCCTGACCATGCCGTTGCTCGAAGGCCTGGACGGCGTCGACAAGATGTCGAAGTCGAAGAACAACTACATCGGCATCACCGAGCCGGCCAACTCCATGTTCGCCAAGGTGCTGTCGATTTCCGATGTGCTGATGTGGAAGTGGTACACCCTGTTGTCGTTCCGCAGCGAGGCCGAGATCGCCGCGCTCAAGGCCGCGATCGCCCAGGGCGCCAACCCCAAGGAGGCCAAGGTCGCGCTGGCCAAGGAAATCACGGCGCGCTTCCACAGCGCGGCGGCGGCCGATGCGGCCGAGCAGGACTTCATCAACCGCAGCAAGGGCGGCGTGCCGGACGAGATCCCCGAGGTGGCGCTGTCGGGCGCGCCGCTCGGCATTGGTGCGCTGCTGAAGTCGGCCGGCCTGGCGCCTTCGACCAGCGAGGCCAATCGCCTGATCGACGGCGGCGGCGTGCGCGTTGATGGCGCGGTTGTCAGCGACAAGGGCCTCAAGCTCGAGGCCGGTACCTTCGTGGTCCAGGTCGGCAAGCGCAAGTTCGCGCGCGTGACGCTGGCATGAAGGCGGTCCTGCAGCGCGTCAGCGAAGCCCGGGTCACGGTCGAGGGCGAAGTCATCGGCGAAATCGGTCAGGGCCTGCTGGTGCTGCTGTGCGCCGAGCGCGGCGACACCGAGGCGATCGCCGACAAGCTGCTGGCGAAGATGCTCAAGCTGCGCATCTTCGCCGACGAGGCCGGCAAGATGAACCGCAGCCTGCAGGACATCGGCGGCGGCCTGCTGCTGGTGAGCCAGTTCACGCTGGCGGCCGATACCTCGGGCGGCAACCGGCCCAGCTTCGGTCAGGCCGCAGCGCCCGACGAGGGCCGCCGGCTCTACGACCATTTCGTCGCACAGGCGCGCGCTGCCCACCCAGTGGTGCAGACCGGGCGCTTCGCGGCCGACATGCAGGTGCAACTGGTCAACGACGGGCCGGTGACGATCCCGATGCAGATGAGTGCCTGAGCCGATGCCCGAGCCGATTCACTGCCCAGAGTCCGGCCCCGGCCAGGGCCAGTTATCGCCGTCCACCGCCGGCGCGGCGGTGTTTTCCGGTCTGGATCAGCACGGCCTGAACCTGCAGGCGGTGTTCGACCTGGCCGATCTGCCGCCCGAGGTGCTGGCGCCGCTGGGCTTGGACGGGGCAGGGCGCGCGCGCTTTCGTCAGCTGATCCTGATCGGTCACCTGGGGCGCGATTTCTGGGACGTGCTGCAGCGGCGCGGGATGCATGGCGCGCATCCGGTGGACCAGTTCGTGACCGAGCATGTCGCGGCCTGGATGGCGGATGCCTTGCCGGCTCATGAATGGCAGCAGGTCTTTCCGGGGCCGGCCCCGGTCGGGTTGCAGCGGCTGGGCGCGCTGGCAGGCTGGCACCATGCCTCGCCGTTCTGGGTCGGTGTCGATGCCGACTGGGGCAGCTGGTTTGCCTACCGCGCGGTCTTGCTGCTTGACACCGCGCTGCCTGTCACGCCCCGGCGCGAGGCCGGATCGCCCTGCGCCGGTTGCGTGGACAAGCCTTGCATCAGCGCCTGTCCGGCTGGCGCGCTGGCGAGTGAACAAACCGGCGGCTGGCGGCTGCAGGCTTGCCTGGACTTGCGCAAGCAGCCCGGCTCGTCCTGCCTGGACCGCTGCCTGGCGCGCAATGCCTGTCCGGTCGGCGAGCGCTACCGCTATGCCGACCAGCAGATCGCCTATCACTACCTGCACTCGATGCGTGCGATACGCGAACGCTATTGAGCCGCAGGGCTGCCACTCCTGGCCCGGCGCTCGCGAATCTCCTGCGGTGTCGGTGCCGGAAACACCGCGCCGCGTGCCTGTATCAGTGCCTTCAGGCGCAGCACCTGGTCGTGGGTGGGGGTGCCGGGGCGGAATTTCTTCAGATAGAACTCGACCGCATTGGCTGGGGTTCCCCCGCCACGGGTCTCGATCTTTACGGAAGCGCCCTGAAGCAGGATCCATTCAGCGAGCTCATAGTCCTGCACGCTCATTGCCGACAATAAGACGGTTTCGCCTGAGCCATCCGGAAAGTCGATTGGAACGCCGCGCTTGAGCAGCAACTCCAGGCAAGGTCGGCAGTGCTCGATGACAGCCTCGAACATCAGGTATTCGAGCGTGTCCTTCGAAAGCGATTTGACGGGTTTCAGGTCGAGCAGCAGGGCATACAGATCCATCTTCTCGAGTTTCATCGCGAACAGGAAGGCATTGCCCGGCCCCTGGTGAATGCGCTCGGGATCGGCGCCGACGGCAACCAGCACCCTGATCGCCTGCGGCTTGCCGGCGGCGATTGCGTAGTCGAGCAGGTCGATGCGGTTGATCGCCTGCCTGGGGCCCTCGGCTTGCGGATTAGCACCTGACGCGACCAGTGCCTGGGCCCGCTTGAGGTCGCCGGCGAGCGCCGCGTCGAGCAGTGCCAGTGCCTTGGGATCGTCAAAATACTCGCCTGCCGGCTTGAGCTTGAAGATGGGGGCTGCTGTGGCTGTATGCATCATGATCGTTCCGGTGATGAGGCTGAAGGCGAAGCACAGACCGCGCGCGATGCGGCGCCAGGTCAGCCCGATGGAGGCAGCCGGCTTCACGGCTTGCCTACGGCAAGGCAGGACTTGAGTGCGGCTTCGTCGGTGGATTTCTGCTGTTCCATCGCGGCTATGACCTCATCCATTCCATGCAGATGCGCGTCGAGCTTGGTGTCCTTGGCCACCTTGCCCTGCGACTTGAGTTGTTCGAGTCCGGCTGCCGTCGTCGCCGGCTGCAGCTTGCGCTTGATGCCGACGGCCGGGTTGGTCAGCAGCGAAAGTCCGCCGCTCTCCTGCGTCTGGGTCAGAACCTCGCCCTCGACGCGCAGCGCTTTGATCTTGGCCGCTTCGGCGGCCCTGTGCGCCGCATCCTGCGAATAGCGCGCGACCGTCCTGGGATGCAGGCCGGCGGCATTGTAGGTCGAGGCCGTCAGTCCGCTGCCGCCCTGCGCCGCGCTGGCCAGGCCGCCGCCCATGGAATGGCCAACAATGTGAACATTCGCACCATACCAAAAAAGTCTGTTGCCAATGTTTACTGCACGCTGGTAATACGAGGACTCCTGGTTCGCATCCTGTGCAAAATTGTTTTGCCAATCTTCCAACTCAGGCGTCGAGCCACGAAATGCGACCACGAACGGTGGCTTCGGATTGTCGCCCCAGACCGCTGGATCCTTTTTATAGACGGCTGCCCGGAAATTGCTGTCGGGTGGGTTTAGCATCTTTTCGTTGAGACCCATTGCCGACAGCTCGTCCGGCGTCGGTTTCAGGAAGCCCGGCGGCATCTGCTGGCGCAACTCCGGCGGCGCGTTCGGGTCGTTCGCCAGATAGACATGCTGGGCGCAGCGCATGTTCTCGACCTCGTCCATGTCCGCGCGCAGCCGTCTGGCGCTGGCGCCATGCTCGGGGCAGCTGACGATGGCGCGGCTGACGAGCTCTATCCGCTCCTTGCGCCGGGCCGCCTTGGCGTTGGCGATGCAGGACTGACAGGCCGTGGCTGGAGTCGATGCGAAATCCGCCAGCAGCGCTCGGCGCGCGCGGTCGTATTCGTGCTGGATCATCGCAGGCGTCTTGGCCTGTTGCGCTTGCTGCAGTTTCTTCGCCTGGGACGCGGCCAAGTCGGGCGCCAGGTAGCTCTTGAGCGTGTCGTTGAGTCCCATGCGTCTGCTTTCCTGCTGCCAGCCCGGGCTAGTCGCCCACGCCCCAGGCTGCGGTGCTGAAGAACGCCTGCCTGAGCGCCAGATCGGCGCCTTCCTCGTCCTGCGGCTTGCCGAGCAGCGCGTGTACCCATTCATTCAGCGCGTGGACCTTGCGCACCTCGGGATAGGGGCTGGCCAGCAGCTGGCGCAGGTAGCGGCTGCGATCGACGAAACCGGGTCCGAGGAACCAGGCCGCCAGCGCGTACGACGCAATGCCCTGTTCGCTGCTCAGCCCCAAGGCCTGCGCGTCTTGCTCGCAGGCGACGAAGAAGTCGCGCAACGGCTGCGCTTCCAGCAGGTCGGCGTCGGGCACGCTGGCGCGAAAACCCCGCTCGAGCTTGTCGAGCAGCGCGCTGCGCGCGATGGCGTCGAGTTGGGCCTGACTGATCCTCATGGACTGCTATGCCTCTTTTGCTGCAAGAAACTGGGTTGTCTCAAACAAGGCTGATGAATGCTAAACGCTTGAAATGCGTTTCGACAAGCTCTGTTGCCAACTGGCCCTCCCGCCGATAATCGACGGATGAATGAATCCTTGAAAAACGCGGCCGCTGGCGCCGCCTTCGGTCAGCTGTCGCTGTCCGCCTCCACCCTGGACAACCTGGGCCAGCTCGGCTACAGCGCGATGACGCCGATCCAGGCCGCCAGCCTGCCGCTGGCCTTGGCCGGACGCGACCTGATCGCCCAGGCCAGCACCGGCAGCGGCAAGACCGTCGCCTTCGGCGTCCCGCTGGTCGAGAAGCTCGACCCGGCGCAGTGGCAGGTGCAGGCGCTGGTGCTGTGCCCGACGCGCGAGCTGGCTGACCAGGTCACGCTCGAGATCCGCCGCCTGGCGCGCGCACACGGCAACATCAAGGTCGTGACCCTGTGCGGCGGCGTCGCGCTGCGCGGCCAGACCCTGAGCCTGGAGCATGGCGCCCATGTCGTGGTCGGCACGCCCGGCCGCATCCTGGACCATCTGGAGCGCGGCCACCTGAGTCTGGCCGCCGTGCGCACGCTGGTGCTCGACGAGGCCGACCGCATGCTCGACATGGGCTTCTTCGACGACATCGCCCAGGTCGCCAAGCTCTGCCCGGCCGATCGCCAGACGCTGCTGTTCTCGGCTACCTACCCGGAAGGCATCGACCGGCTGGCTGCGCAGTTCATGCGCACGCCGCAAAGCGTCAAGGTGCAGGCCCAGCATGCGGCCGACAAGATCCGCCAGCATTTCTATGAGGTCAAGAGCAATGAGCGGCTGGCGACGGTGGCGCGACTGCTGAACCATTTCCGGCCCGAGTCGACGCTGGCCTTCTGCAACACCAAGCAGCAATGCCGCGACCTGGTCGCGCTGCTGCAGGGCCAGGGCTTCGCGGCGCTGGCGCTCTATGGCGAGCTGGATCAGCGCGAGCGCGACCAGGTGCTGGTGCAGTTCGCCAACCGCAGCTGCTCGGTGCTGGTGGCGACCGATGTGGCGGCGCGCGGGCTCGACATCGCCCAGCTCGACGCGGTGATCAACGTCGACTGCACGCCCGACGCCGAGATCCATGTACACCGGATCGGCCGCACGGGACGCGGCGAGGCCGAGGGCCTGGCGCTGACGCTGGCCAGCCTCGACGAGATGGGTTCGGTCGGCAAGATCGAGCAGCTGCAGGGCCGCGAAGTGGTCTGGCAGCCGCTCGACAGCCTGACCCAGGCTGCGGGTGGTCCGCTCAAGCCGCCGATGGCGACGCTGCAGATCCTGGGTGGCCGCAAGGAGAAGATCCGCGCTGGCGACGTGCTCGGCGCGCTGACCGGCGAGCTGGGCTACACCCGCGAGCAGATCGGCAAGATCAACATCAACGAGTTCTCGACCTATGTCGCGGTCGATCGCGCGATTGCCAAGCAGGCCGAGGCCAAGCTGGCGGCCGGGCGCATCAAGGGCCGCAGCGTGAAGGTGCGGCTGCTGTAAGCGACATGGCCCGGCTTGACGCTCGCTGCCGGGGCGAGGGCCGCGTCGGGCGCCTCATGCTGCGAGCAGAAATCGTCGCCCGGCGCAGCCCTTGCCCCGGCGGCTGGCTGGCGATGACTCACTGATCACCCGCTGATGACTCGCTTGACTGCCTGGCTCTTGCGAGCCAGTGTCACTCCGCGTAGGGGTTCGGGAAGCCCAGTCCTGCCAGGATCTCGATCTCGTAGGCTTCCATCTCCTCGGCATCCTGTTCGCTGGTCTCGTGGTCCCAGCCCTGGGCGTGCAGCGCGCCATGCACCAGCAGGTGGGCGTAATGCTGCTGCAGCGTCTTGCCCTGCTCGGCCGCTTCGCGCGCGACCACCGGCGCGCACAGCACCAGGTCGGCCTGCACCACCGGTTCCTGCGCGTAGTCGAAGGTCAGCACATTGGTCGCGTAGTCCTTTTGCCGATAGTCGCGATTCAGGCTCTGGCCTTCCTCGGCATCGACGATGCGCACGGTGATTTCGCCGTCATCGGCCAGCGCGTGGCGCAGCCAGCGCATGACTTTCTGGCGCGGCAGCGCGGCGCGGTGTTCGGCCACGCCGTCGAAGCGGGCGAATTGCAGGGAGAGGGTCAGGTCGGGCAGGGCCATGTCAGTCTTTCGGGGCGGTTTTGTCGTAGGCATCAACGATGCGTGCCACCAGCGGATGGCGCACCACGTCGGCGCTGGTCAGGCGGTTGAAGGCGATGCCTTGCACGCGCTTCAGGACGCGCTCGGCGTCGATCAGGCCGCTGAGCTGGGTGCGCGGCAGGTCGACCTGGCTGACGTCGCCGGTGATGACGGCCTTGCTGCCGAAGCCGATCCGGGTCAGGAACATCTTCATCTGTTCGGGCGTGGTGTTCTGCGCCTCGTCGAGGATCACGAAGGCATGGTTGAGCGTGCGCCCGCGCATGAAGGCCAGCGGCGCGATCTCGATCTGCTGGCGCTCGAAGGCTTTCTGCACCTTGTCAAAGCCCATCAGGTCGTAGAGCGCGTCGTAGAGCGGGCGCAGATAGGGGTCGACCTTCTGCGTCAGGTCGCCCGGCAGAAAGCCCAGCCGCTCGCCGGCCTCGACCGCCGGGCGCGTCAGCACGATGCGCTGCACCGCGCTGCGCTCGAGCGCGTCGACCGCGCAGGCCACCGCGAGGTAGGTCTTGCCGGTGCCGGCCGGGCCGATGCCGAAGGTGATGTCATGGCAGGCCATCTGGTCCAGGTAGCGCTGCTGGTTGGCGGTGCGCCCGCGCACTTCGCCGCGTCTTGTCTGCATCGCTACATGTTCGACGCTGTCCGCGGGCAGGGTGCTGTCGCCGGCGAGCATGAGCTGGACCTGTTCGGCCGGAACCGGCTGGCGCGCCAGTTCGTACAGGGCCTGGATCACTTCCATCGCCTGCTCGGCCTTGGCTTTCGGGCCTTCGACGCGGAACTGCTCGAAGCGGTGCGCGACCTTGACTTGCAGCGCGGCCTCGATCGTGCGCAGATGGCTGTCGAGCGGGCCGCACAGATGGGCCATGCGGGTGTTGTCGGGCGGAGAGAAATGGTGGCGGAGAATCAAACCGATAATTCCATCTAAAGGAAACGTCAATGATAGGCAAACTGAGCGGAACGCTGCTGGAAAAATCCCCTCCCCAGGTCCTGATCGACTGCGGTGGCGTGGGCTACGAGGTCGATGTGCCGATGAGCACCTTCTACGGCCTGCCTCACCTGGGCGAGAAAGTCGCGCTGCTGACGCATTTTGTCGTCCGCGAGGACGCGCAGCTGCTGTACGGCTTCGCGACTGCCACTGAACGTGAGGCCTTTCGGCAATTGATCAAGGTCAGCGGCGTCGGTCCGCGCATGGCGCTGAGCCTGCTGTCGGGCATGAGCGTGGCCGAGCTGGCGCAGGCCGTGACCGCGCAGGAGCCCGGCCGCCTGGTCAAGGTGCCCGGCATCGGCAAGAAGACCGCCGAGCGCCTGCTGCTCGAGCTCAAGGGCAAGCTCGGTGCCGATCTTGGGGCCCTGGCGGGCGGCGGGCTGCTGCTGGGCGACGCGCATGGCGATATCCAGCAGGCGCTGATCGCGCTCGGCTACAACGAGAAGGAGGCCGCCGCCGCGCTCAAGGCGCTGCCGGCCGATGTGGCGGTGAGCGAGGGCATCAAGCTCGCGCTCAGGGCGCTGGCGCGGTGATCCCTGCGCTGGTTTCTGAGTGCCATCCATGAAAACCGAAACCAGTAGCGACCATTGGGAGCTTGCATGAGACTTGACCGTATCCATATCCGGAACTTCCGTTGCTTCGAGTCGGCCACGGTCGAGTTCTCACCAGGTTTCAACCTGTTCGTGGGTGTGAACGGTGCGGGTAAGACCTCGCTGCTGAAGGCCGCAGCGGCCAGCCTGGCGACGCCGCTCAACGCACTCGGTCTTGGCGTCAATTGGTTGCATGGCCAGGAGCAAAACGCTCGTCTTGCCTTGCTTAAGCTCGACGGCAAGGTCCGCTACGAGCGCTGCTATCCCGTGCGGCTGGAGGTGGAGGGTGAAGTCGCCGGCCAGCCGCGTCAGTGGTGGCTGGAGGAGTCCGGGCCCGGCAGTAACCAGACCAAGTTTGAGCACACCATCTTTTCCGCGCTGACCGGACTGGCGGCCTCGATTGCACAAGGTGGGCCGGGCGCATTGCCTCTGCTGGCGTTCTATACCGCCGAGCGTCAATGGCAGCTCAAGGGCGTGGGAGCCGATGCCGCCGTGCAGCAGCGGGAATCCCGGCTGGATGGCTACCGGAACTGGCAGGATGCTGCGCTGGATGTCGGGGGGCTGGAGACCTGGGTGATAGCCAAGTCGCTGGAGCGACTGGAGTCTGTAGCGCAAGGGGAATCGGGCGGAAAACCGGACGAGCTCGAACTGGTCAACCAGGCCGTGGCGCTGGCCGTGCCGGGCGCCAGCGGCCTGCGCTACGACATCAAGTTGCGTAGTCTGGTGCTGGACTGGGCCGATGGCGATCCCGTCCCCTTCGATACGCTGAGCGATGGCCAGCGTGGCGTCACCGCCCTGATAGCGGATATGGCGCGCCGCATGGCACTGCTCAATCCCCAGCTTGGTGACCAGACCCTGAGCCAGACCCCCGGTGTGGTCCTGATCGACGAGCTCGACATGCACCTGCATCCGGCTTGGCAGCGCAGGCTGCCGGGCGTGCTCAAGTCCATCTTCCCGCGGGTCCAGTTCATCGCCGCCTCGCACTCGCCGCAGATGATGGGCGAACTGCTCCCGGAAGAAATCTGGCTGATGCGCGGCTCCGAGGTCATGGGTCATCCCGAAACCGCGCTGGGCCTGAGCAGCAACGAGGTGCTGGAGGAGCTGATGGGCACGGAGTCGCGGAATGCCGAGGTGGCTGGCGCGCTCGCCCGCATCCGGCATCTGATCGATGACGACCTGATCCAGCAGGCCAGAACCCTGCTCGCAGCCTTGCAGGCCCGCATCGGCGATATCCCCGAGGTGCTGGAGCTGCAAGCTGCCATCCGCAGCCTGGAATGGCTGGAGGATGACGGCGCATGAGGGCGATCAGGAAGGGAGCCGAACCCCGGGCGCTGCTTGACTGGAAGCGGCAAAACGCCACCACGCCGGATATCCTGCACTATGACGGCGGCGGCTTCCCGCGCGAGGCGGTGCGCCAGAGCCTGCTGCAGGAGCAATCCCACCTGTGCGCGTACACGATGAAGCGCCTGGCCACGCTCGCTGAATGCCAACAGCAGGGTCGTGACACCGGCCATAGTTGCCACATCGAACATATCCTGCCCCAGTCCCGAGGCGTGCCGGCTGAAAGCATCGACTATCAAAACATGGTCGCCTGTTTTCCTGCGCCCAACCCCAAGACCGCCTGCGACTATGGCGCAGACTTCAAGGCCGATTACGATCCCAGTCAGTCACTTTTTGTCTCGCCGCTGTCGACCGAGGTCGAACGGCAGTTCGCCTTCGATTCCCGCGGTGGCGTCCAGGGGCTGACGCCTGCTGCCGAGGCTACGATCCGGCACTTGAATCTCAATCATCGAGTTCTGGTCCAGGCGCGACAGGCCAGCATTCGGGGCTCTCTCGAACCCAAGGCGGGCAAACCGCTCTCGGCGGCCCAGGCCCGGCGCCTGGCCGAGCGGGTGATGCAACCCGATGCAGACAACCGCCTGGAGCCATTCTGCGTGGCGATAGCTTCAGCGGCCCGGGCGCACGCCGAACGGGCGGAGCGACGGGCCAGCCGCCTCAGAAAAGAACGAACGGTCCCGTAACCTGGCGTTTGCCGGACAGTAGGAAAAACAACATGAGCATAGAAACCGACGATTTCGCCCGGGCACCGCGCCAGCCGCGCATGGTCTCGGCCGCGCCCGAATCCGGTCGCGAGGAGGCGCTCGAACGCGCGCTGCGGCCCAAGGGCCTGCAGGAATATGTGGGCCAGGCCAAGGTGCGCGAGCAGCTCGAGATCTTCATCGGCGCGGCCAAGAAGCGCCAGGAGGCGCTCGACCATGTGCTGCTGTTCGGCCCGCCGGGCCTGGGCAAGACCACGCTGAGCCACATCATCGCCTACGAGCTCGGCGTCAACCTGCGCCAGACCAGCGGTCCGGTGCTGGAAAAGCCCAAGGACCTGGCCGCGCTGCTGACTAACCTCGAGCCCAACGACGTGCTGTTCATCGACGAGATCCACCGACTCTCGCCGGTCGTCGAGGAGATCCTCTACCCGGCGCTGGAGGACTACCAGATCGACATCATGATCGGCGAGGGGCCGGCGGCGCGCTCGATCAAGCTCGACCTGCAGCCGTTCACGCTGGTGGGGGCGACCACGCGCGCCGGCATGTTGACCAATCCGCTGCGCGACCGTTTCGGCATTGTCGGCCGGCTCGAGTTCTACAACGCGAGCGAGCTGGCGCTGATCGTCAAGCGCAGTGCCGGCCTGCTGCATACGCCGATGGACGAGGCGGCGGCATTCGAGGTCGCGCGCCGTTCGCGCGGCACGCCGCGCATCGCCAACCGGCTGCTGCGCCGGGTGCGCGACTATGCCGATGTCAAGGGCAACGGCCACATCACGCTCGACATGGCGAATCGCGCGCTGACCATGCTCGATGTCGACCCGATCGGCTTCGACCTGATGGACCGCAAGCTGCTCGAGGCCCTGATCCACAAGTTCGACGGTGGCCCGGTCGGCCTCGACAACATCGCTGCCAGCATCGGCGAGGAGGCGGGCACGATCGAGGACGTGATCGAGCCCTACCTGATCCAGCAGGGCTATCTGCAGCGCACCACGCGCGGGCGCATCGCGACCCAGGCCGCGTTTCGCCATCTGGGGCTGGAGCCGCCCAAGATCGAGCCGGGACTGCTGTCGGGCGGTGATTGAAGTCCCTCGTCTCCTTGCTCGCCGGTCCTGGCCTGTCGGGCGGGCCAGCCGGCCTCAGGTGCTGGTGTCGTCGTCCGAGGTTTCTTCGAGATGGCCGCGGTCGGCCCAGCCGACCAGGCTCAGGCCCTCGGGGGTCCAGAGCAGGCGGTGGATGGCGGCGTTCTCGACCAGCCAGGTGCGCGGCGCCTGCACTTCAAGCCCGGTCGCCAGCCGATACAGCATGTCGAGCACGCCGCCATGCGCGACGATGACGATCTGCTCGCCGCTGTGGCGTGCTGCGATCTCGTTGATGGTGCTCTCGATGCGTTCGCGCAGCTGCAGCAGCGTCTCGCCGCCACCGCCCGGCGCGAAGTCGGGCACCCGGGTGCGCCAGGCCAGTGTGGCTTCGGGTTCCTCGAGCTCGAGTTCGGTCCAGGTCTTGCCCTGGAAGTCGCCGAAATGGCGTTCGCGCAGGCCGCTGTGGGTGCGCACGTCCATGGCCAACGCAGTCGCGATCGCGCTGGCGGTCTGGTGCGCGCGCTCCAGGTCGCTCGAGTAGACCGCCGCGATCGCTTCCTCGCGCAGCGCATCGGCCGCGCGCGCGGCCTGCCAGTAGCCGCGCGGGTTGAGCGGGATGTCGAGATGGCCCTGCAGGCGCTTGTCCTGGTTCCAGGTGGTTTCGCCGTGGCGCAGCGCCAGGATGCGGGTGAATTCCATAGTGGGGCTTGGTGGGGCGGTGTGGGGGGCCGGCGCGAGCGGATCGCCGCGTAGCGGGTTCAACAGGTTCAGCGTATTCGGCGCGGTCAGCGCGGGACTTCGATCACGACCCGGCGCGGGCCGGCTGGTGCTTGCGGGAAGCCCTGCAGCGCCGCGTCAAGCAGCGCGGCCCATAGCGTCGGGTTGTCGGCCCAGGGGCCATCGTGCGAGGCCTGGGTCTCGTAGACCACCCGGGCGCTGCGGGCATCGCGCAGCACCAGCGAGACTTCGCGCTGGTAGTAGGGCGTCGTCAGGTGTGGAAACAGCGGCATGCCGAAGCCGACCGAGCCATGCGGAAACACATGGCCGATGCCGACGCTGACGCCAAAGCTCGGCCTGGCAGGCTCGTCCCAGGGTGCGTAGGGCAGGCGCACCGAGCGCGCGCCGAGCTCGATCGTCCAGCGCGGCAGCGCCGCGCCGGCCGGCAGCGGTTCGGGCGCGGCGCGCAGGCCGACGCGGGCCAGCGCATCGCGCGCGATGGCTTCGAGCGCCTCCTGTTGCGCCGCAGGGGTCTGCAGCTGCGAGGGCCGGCGCTCGAAGCGGTAGCGGTCGCCGGGGACCGGCCTGGCTGCCTCGCCAGCCGGGCCGGCTGACCAGTCGGCGTAGCTGCGCACGTCATTCTCGAGCCGGATTGCGCCGGCGCAGCCGCCCAGCAGCAGCGCGCCGGCCAGCAGGCTCAGGCCGCCCAGCCGACGGGTCATGGCCCTGCCGGGCCGGGGGGAGACTGGGGGACGGGACATGACGGGCTCCTGCACGAGTTGGGAAGTCCGGTGGCAGCTGGGACCCCGCCACCGGCAGGGCGAAAATCAGCGCGCCGGGGTCAGGCTGATGATCTGCTCGGTCGGCAGCGCCGCTGGCAGCGGCAGCTCTTCCTCGTCGAACACCATGTCGCCATTCTCGTCGGCGATGCCGGTGGTGCGCAAGGTCTCGAACGGGTGCAGCTGACGGTCCATCAGGTGGCTGGGCACCACGTTCTGCAGCGCGCCGAGCATGCTCTCGACCCGGCCCGGGAACTTCTTCTCCCATTCGCGCAGCATGTTGCCGATCTGCTTGCGCTGCAGGTTCTCCTGGCTGCCGCAGAGCGTGCAGGGAATGATCGGGAACTCGCGCACCTGGGCCCAGCGGATCAGATCCTTCTCGGGCACATAGGCCAGCGGGCGGATCACCATGAACTCGCCGTTGTCGCTGACCAGCTTGGCCGGCATGCCCTTGAGCTTGGCGCCGAAGAACATGTTGAGGAAGAAGGTCTGCAGGATGTCGTCGCGGTGGTGGCCCAGCGCGATCTTGGTGCAGCCGAGCTCCTTGGCGACCCGGTACAGGATGCCGCGGCGCAGCCGGCTGCACAGGCTGCACATGGTCTTGCCCTCGGGGATCACCTTCTTGACGATCGAGTAGGTGTCCTGGGTCTCGATGTGGAACTTGACGCCGAGCTGCTTGAGGTACTCGGGCAGGATATGGTCGGGAAAGCCCGGCTGCTTCTGGTCCAGGTTGACCGCGATCAGCTCGAAGTTGACCGGGGCGCGCTTTTGCAGCTTGAGCAGGATGTCGAGCAGGCCGTAGCTGTCCTTGCCGCCCGACAGGCAGACCATCACGCGGTCGCCTTCCTCGATCATGTTGTAGTCGGCGATGGCGCGGCCGACTTCGCGGCACAGGCGCTTTTCGAGCTTGCGGTCCTCGCGCTCGATCTTGTGCTTCTTCTGCGCCTCGGCGGCGTCGGCAGCGGATTCAGTGGCCGTCTCGGCGGCCTCGTTCCAGGTTGCGGTGTCGTTCATTTCTATCTCGGGTATGGGGTGCTGATGGCGGCAGATGCGCTCACCACTGGCCGCTTTCCATGCGGATGGCGACCTCGCAGTCGTCGAAGATCTCGAGCTTGGCGATCTTGACGCGCACGCCGATCACGCCGGGCAGCTGCAGCAGCCGGTGGGCCAGCTTGCCGATCAGCGTCTCGAGCAGGTTCACATGCTCGGCGGTGCATTCGTCGATGATGATCTGGCGCACCTTGCGGTAGTCCAGCACATGGTCGATGTCGTCGTCGTGCGGCAGCAGCGGCTGCACGCCCTGGTTGAGCTCGGCATCGACCTGGATCGGTTGCGGGCGGGTCTTCTCGTGTTCGAGGATGCCGAGGTTGGCGACGAAGTGCAGTCCGGTCAGGGTCAGGATCTGCTGGCCGGCTTTCGGGGCTTGGATGGGGTTCATGGCTGGGCAGTGGCGGGCTTGACGTGGAAGACTTCCACGCCGACGGCCTCGCAGTCGGGGTAGACGTCGGGTTTGCAGGTCGACAGGCGCACGGCGCGCACGCCGGGGTGGGCCAGCAGGCGCTGAGCCAGGTCGTCGCACAGGGTTTCCTGCAGCTCGACATGGCCTTGCTGCAGGCGCAGCGCGACCTCGGCACGCACGAAGTCGTAGTCGACCACCTCGTGCAGCGAGTCGAGCGCGGGGGTCGATTGCGTGAACGGCACCCAGAGCTCGACATCGATCCAGAGCCGCTGGGTCACGCCCTTCTCGAAGTCGTGGGCGCCGATATGGGCCTGCACCTCGTGGCGGCGCAGGAAGAGCTTGCGGCAGCTCAGGCGCAGCTCGTCCATCAGGGACAGCTGCACCGGCAGGGTCAGGTCGGGAGCGTTCATGGCAGGGGATTGTCCTCGACTGCGAACATCACGTCGCGCGCCAGCGGCACCAGATGCTGGCCGCTGTCGACGCACAGGGTGGTTCCGGTGATGGCGCGGGTCTGCGCCAGGAACAGGCAGGTCCGTGCCACATCGGCCGGGTCGGTCGGCCGGCGCAGCAGGTTGACGCGGCTGGCGCGATCGAAATTCTCCTGCGTCTGCGGGCCGCTCAGGTACATCAGTCCCGGTGCCACGCCGCAGACGCGCACGCGCGGCGCTAGCGCCTGCGCCTGCAGCGCGACTGCGCGTTCCAACGCCAGCTTGGTCACGGTATAGGAGAAATAGTCCGGGTTCAGGTTGAACACCTTCTGGTCCAGGATATGGATCACGCTGGCATCGACATCCACCCCGGCAGGCAGGCTGGCGCTGAGTTCGCGTGCCAGCGACAGCGGCGCGATCAGGTTGACCTCGAGCTGCAGTCTGGCCAGCTCGGCGTCGAAGTCGGCACCAGTGTCGGGTTCGAACGCCGAGGCATTGTTGACCAGGCAGCTGAGCGGGCCGGCAATGGCGGCCGCCTGTGCCATCAGGGCGCGCCGGCCGGCTTCGCTGGCCAGGTCGCCCTCGATCGCGGTCGCGTCCAGGCCCTGCTCGCGCAGCGACTGGCAGAGCGCCTGCGCTGCGTCGGCCGAACGGCGGTACTGGCACAGCACGCGCCAGCCGGCTTGCGCGAAGGTGCGGCAGATCTCGGCGCCCAGGCGTACGCCGCCGCCTGTGACGAGCACGGTCGGGACCGTAGGGATCGGGTCGGCACGGGTCATGGGGTGATCTTCATGGGTGGTCGGGCGCTTATGATGGCGCCGCACCCGTAACCAGATGGCAGAACCATGTCGAGCGATTTGTCCGAGAAGCTGAAAGCCCATATTGTCCGCGAGCTGGAGATTTCCGGCGGCTGGCTGTCCTTTGACCGCTTCATGGCGCTGGCGCTCTATCAGCCCGGCCTGGGCTATTACGCCAACGACAGCGTCAAGTTCGGCTCCATGCCCGGCAGTGGCAGCGACTTCGTGACCGCGCCCGAGCTCTCGCCCTGGTTCGGCCGCACGCTCGGGCGCCAGGTCGCGCAGGCGCTCGCAGCCACCGGTTGTTTGGAAGTCTGGGAGTTCGGCGCCGGCAGCGGTGCGCTGGCGCAGCAGATCCTGACCCAGCTCGACGCCATGGGCTACCGCGAGGTCCGCTACCGCATCGTCGACCTGTCGGGTACGCTGCGCGCGCGTCAGCAGCAAACGCTGGCTGCCTTCGGCGACCGGGTCGAGTGGATTGACCGGCTGCCGCAGCGCTTCGAGGGCGTGATCGTCGGCAATGAGGTGCTCGACGCGATGCCGGTGCAGCTGCTGCAGCGGCGCGGCTCGGCCTGGTTCGAGCGTGGCGTTGCACTCGCACCACCTGGCCAGACATCCGCCGACTCGCCGGCTTTTGTCTGGCAGGACCGCCCGACCGCGCTGCGTCCGCCGTGCGAGATCGAGGGCCCGCACGACTACCTGACCGAGATCCATCCGCAGGCCGAGGCCTTCGTGCGCACGCTGGCCGAGCGCTGGACGCGCGGCGCAGCCTTCTTCATCGACTACGGTTTCCCCGAGTCCGAGTACTACCACCCGCAGCGCCACATGGGCACGCTGATCTGCCACCGCAGTCACAAGACCGACCATGACCCGCTGACCGAGGTCGGGCTCAAGGACATCACGGCCCATGTCAACTTCACCGGCGTCGCGCTGGCAGCGCAGGACGCCGGCCTGCCGGTGCTGGGCTACACCAGCCAGGGCCGCTTCCTGATCAATGCCGGCCTGATCGAGCTGGCCGGCGAGGTCCCGGTGGCACAGCGCGCCAACCTGGCCAAGCTGGTCAACGAGCACGAGATGGGCGAGCTGTTCAAGGTGCTGGCCTTCGCGCCGGCCGCAAGTGCCGAGGGCTGGATTCCGCTCGGCTTTACTGCCGGCGACCGCAGCCATACGCTGTGAGCGCATCCTGATGCTGCGCTGGCTGATCGTCGTGCTGCTGGCCCTGGTGCTGGTGCAGGGCCTGACCGGGTGGCTGCGCAAGATCGGGCTCGGACGGCTGCCGGGCGACTTGCGCTTTCGCGCCTTCGGCCGCTACTGGGAGCTGCCGATCGCGACCGCGCTGCTGCTGAGCTGGATCGCCGCTCTGTTGCAGCATCTGTTCTGAATTTGCGCCAGCCGTTGCGGCCGGCCTTGAAAAACCGCGCGCCGCCGCCTACTCTGTCGGAGCGCCGAATGCCCCTCGAACGGAGAAGCCATGTCCAGCCCCGCTACCGATACCTTGCACCTCGTCTGCCCGCATTGCCACACCACCAACCGCGTCGCCGCGCAGCATCTGTCCAGCGCGCCGGATTGCGGCAAATGCCACCAGCCGCTGTTCACCGGTCACCCGATCGCGCTTGACGCGGCCAGCTTCGATCGGCATCTGAGTCGCAGCGACTTGCCGTTGCTGGTCGATTTCTGGGCCCCCTGGTGCGGTCCCTGCCGCTCGATGGCGCCGGCCTTCGAGGCGGCGGCGGCCCAGCTCGAGCCGCAATTGCGCCTGGCCAAGGTCGATACCGAGGCCGAGCAGACGCTGGCAGCACGCTACCAGATCCGCAGCATCCCGACGCTGGCGCTGTTCTGGCAGGGACGCGAGATCGCGCGCCAGCCTGGCGCGATGGGGCAGGCCGACATCGTGCGCTGGGCCCGCGCGGCGCTGGCACGGCCGCGCTGAGTCATCCCTGGTTAAAAGCCGCGTGGCGCCGCAAGCCAGTTTCAGGCGCTGACCGGCGTGTCGCGCTGCGCCGGGTTCAGCGCCTGCGCGATCGCCGCGCTGCGCGCGTGCTCGATCGCCAGCGCGATCATCGGACCCAGTCGGCGCGGGTCGCCGCCTTGCTGCTTGACTTCCTCGCTCACGCGCGCCGCGATCGGCGCCGTCGCCACCGCCAGCGCGGCATCGAGCGCAGTCTGCAGCCGCGTTGCCTGGGGGTAGGGCGCTTGCTCGAAGTGGAGCCGGCCCCGCGCGTCGCATTCGCAGGCCTGCAGGAACTCGACGAAGCGCTCGGGCCGGCGGATCGCGTCGCAGCGCTCGAGCAGGCGCAGCGTCGCCGGTGCCGACAGATCGGCGCAGCGGTGGATATGGCCATGTTCGCGCGCCACCACTTCGGCCAGCTCCTTGCAGTCGCGTGGCACGCGCCAGCGCTCACACAGCTTGAGCAGCAGCTTGACGCTGCGCATCTCGTGGCCGATATGGCGCGGCAGCACGTCGGCCGGCGTGTTGCCCTTGCCTAGGTCATGGCACAGGCAGGCGAAGCGCACCGTCAGCGGCGCCTGCAGCCGGGCCGACATGTCGAGCACCATGCCCAGATGTACGCCGGTATCGACCTCGGGGTGGTAGTCGGCGCGCTGCGGCACACCCCAGAGCCGGTCAACCTCGGGCAGCAGCACCTTCAAGGCGCCGCAGTCGCGCAGCAACTCCAGCATGCGCGAGGGCTGCTGTTCCATCAGGCCGCGCGAGAGTTCCTGCCAGACCCGCTCGGGCACCAGGTGGTCGACCTCGCCCTGCTCGACCATCGATCGCATCAGCTCCATGGTTTCGGGCGCGACCTCGAAGTCGGGCCAGCGCGCGGCGAAGCGCGCCATGCGCAGGATGCGCACCGGGTCCTCGTGGAAGGCGTCGGTGACATGGCGCAGCACCCGCTGCTGCAGGTCACGCCGGCCATCATGGGGGTCGACCAGGCGCGGGTCGTTCGGGTCGAAACGGCCGTCAGCATCGAGCGCCGCGGCTGGCAGCGCGATCGCGTTGATGGTCAGGTCGCGCCGCGCCAGGTCTTCCTCCAGGCTCACGCTGGCATCGGTGTGGAAGGCAAAGCCGTGGTAGCCGCGCGCGGTCTTGCGCTCGGTGCGCGCCAGCGCGTATTCCTCGCGCGTGCGCGGATGCAGGAACACCGGGAAATCGCGTCCAACCGGCAGGAAGCCCTGCGCCGTCATGGCCTCGGGCGTGCTGCCGACCACCACCCAGTCGCGGTCGGCATGCGGGCTGCCGTCTGGCAGCCGGTGCACGGTATGGAAATGGCCCAGCAGGCCGTCGCGCACCGCGCCGCCGACCAGGTAAACCTGCCCGCTGGCCGGCTTCATGCGTATTTTTCCAGGATGCGGGTCGAGCGCTCGACGCCCTCGACCGAGTCGCCCTGGTTCACGGCTTCCAGCATCGAGCAGGCCATCAGGCGGTAGAACGCCTTGTCCATCGCCTTGCGCGCGGCCGACATCTGTTGCGCGATGTCCTCGCAGGGGCGGCCGGCATCGACCATCTCGGCCAGGGCCCGGACCTGGCCCTCGATGCGGCGCAGCCGGTTGACGATGTCGCGCTGGTGCTCGCTGCGCTGCACGGCGGCGCCGGACACCGGCGTGAGGCTGGCCAGGGCAGCAGTCTTGTTCGCGGGCATGTGGGAAAAATCTTTCTGGTGTTCGGAACCGAGAGGGACTCAGCCCCGGGTGTAGCGTTGGCGCATGGCCAGCAGGGGATCGGCGCGGCCCTGCAGTTCGAGGTAGCTGGCCACGACCGGCTCGAGCGCCTCGGCGCTGATGCCGAGTTCGGCCAGGCCGGGCAGGGTGCCGCTGGCGACGTTGTCGACCTTGAGCGAGGCGAAATTATCGGTGCTCATGAGCGGCTCGCCCGGCAGGGATTGCAGCAGCAGCGCCTGCAGATAGCCGAAGGCGCGCGGCATGCCGATCACCGGGCGCGGATGGCCCGACAGCCGGCCGGCGATCTGCACCAGCTCGCGCAATTGGTAGGCACGCGGCCCGGCCAGCTCATAGGTCTGGCCGATGGTTGCTGGCTCCTGCAGGCAATGGACGACGGCGCGCGCGACATCGCCGACCCAGACCGGCTGCAGGCGCGCGGCAGCGCCAGGCAGCAGCATCACGGGCACCACGGCCTGCAGGCGGGCGAACAGCGTCAGGAAGCTGTCGCCAGCACCGAAGATCACGCTCGGGCGCAGCAGGGTCAGCTCCAGCCCGGCCTCGCGCAGCACCGCTTCGCCCGCCGCCTTGCTGCGCTGGTAGAGCGAGGGGCCGGCGGCGCTGGCGCCCAGCGCGCTGACATGCACCAGCCGCTTGATGCCGGCCGACTGCATCGCTCGCGTCAGCTTGCGCGGCAGCTCCACATGCGCATGCTCGAAGCGCTGCTGGTTGCCATGCAGCACGCCGATCAGATTGATGACCGCGTCATGGCCCGGCAGCAGGCGCGCCAGTGCGGCCTCGTCATGCACATTGGCTTCGAGCACGGTCACGCCCGGCAGGGGCTGGACCGCGCGGGCGTTGATGGCGCGGCGGGTCGCTACCGTCACGCGCAGGCCGGCGCGGACCAGCTGTTCGCAGATCTGGCGGCCGACAAAGCCGGTTCCGCCCAGCAGCAGGATGTTCTTCATCTTCTTTTCCTCTTGTGCGGTTCAGGGCAGGTCGGCATTGGGGGCCAGATTGCCCAGGCGCGGACCAATGGCGGCCAGCCGGCTGCCGATGCGTTGTGGTTGTCCGCTCAGCAGTGCGGCGTAGTGGGTGGTGTTGGCGATCACTTTCTTGACGTAATCGCGCGTCTCGGTGAACGGGATGTTCTCGATCCAGGCCGGCGCCTCGAGCACCGGACCGTTGCGCCAGACGCGCGGCCGTCCGGGACCGGCGTTGTAGGCGGCAGCAGCCATCGGCATCGAGCCCTCGAAGTCGTCCAGCGCCAGCTTGAGGTAGGCGGTGCCGATCAGGATGTTGGTGTCGCGCTCGGCGATCTGGTGCGGCTTGTAGTCGGTCAGGCCGATCCGCTTGGCGGTCCATTGCGCGGTCGCCGGCATGACCTGCATCAGTCCCGACGCCCCGACGCCCGAGCGCGCATCGGTGACAAAACGGCTTTCCTGCCGGATCAGGCCGTAGACATAGGCCGGGTCGAGTCCGACCTCGCGGGCTCGCTTGACCACCTGCTCGCGGTGCGGGGTCGGGAAGCGCTGGTTGTAGTCGATCTCGGTCCGAGTGCGCTCGCTGGTGTTGATGCAGCGGTCCCAGACCTGCTGCTGGCAGGCCAGGTCGGCCGCGGCCAGCAGTTCGCGGTCGTTCATGCCGCCGCGCTGGTGCAGATTGGTCTGGTAGTTCCATTCGCGCACGCCTTCGCTGCGCAGGCCGTTGCCGATGGCCCAGAGCGCGCGCTGCAGGCCGGGATTCTGTTGCGCCGCGGCTTTCTCGGCCGGGCTCAGGGGTGCGGGTGCCGGTGCCACCGCAGTGACCTGGCCCAGCGCCTCCTGCGCCAGCTGTTCGTAGAAGCCGGTGCCGCCCGCGATGCGCTGCAGCAGCGCGCGCGCCTGGCCATCGTGATCAGGCCCCTGCAGCGCCAGCAGCGCACGCGCCTGCCAGTAGGTCCAGGTCGGGTCGCGCCGCTGCGCCTCGCCCATCTGCGCGATGGCGCCTTGTACCTGCTTCCAGTCGGCCGAGCGCAGCGCGGCGCGCGTCTTCCAGGCCAGCATCTCGTCGTTGAGGTAGCGCTCCTGCGCCTGGTTGAAATAGTCGAGCGCGCGCGGCGACAGCTTGAGTGCCGCCTGGCGACCGACCACGCCCCAGACCCAGCTGCGTTCCTCGTCGGTCAGCTGGGTGCGCCAGCGCAGCTTGCCGAGCTGTTCGGCCGCTTCCTGGTAATCCTTGACTGCCAGCCGCACCAGCGCCAGCGTGACCAGTTCCTTGGTGCGCGGGCGCAGCGCGGTCAGCTTGTCGTCGAGGTAGCGCGCCGGGTTGGCATAAATCTCCTCGACGGTCACCGCCCACTGTTTGTCGAGCATGGCGACGGCCTGGGTCGCGACGCGCAGACGGCCGTTCTCCATTCCGAGGCGGGCGCGTTGCCAGGCGGCATCGACTTCCAGCTCCTCGCGTTGCAGCAGCGCGCGCGCGGCGCTGGCGCAGCCTTCGTCAGCTTCCTTCTGACCCAGCCAGAGCTGGCGCACGGTCTCGGCGGCCGGCGCGTGCGGGCTCTGGGGATCGGCCAGCAAGGCATAGCACTGGACCTCGCGGTCGTCGTTCATGCGGTATTGCGCCTGCTCGATGCGGAAGTTGTTCCAGTCGCCGCGCCGGCCCAGCAGCAGCAGCCAGTCGTTGCGCAGCCGGTCCTCGTAGTAGCTGCCCGACCAGCGGCTCAGGAAGGCGCGGATCTCGTCCGGGCTCGCGCTCTCGAGCCGCGCGCGCAGCTCCCAGTAGGCGCCCAGGGGTTCGAGCAGGTGGCCTTGCAGGCGTGGCAAGGCCGCGCTCAGCGTGCGCTGGTCGTTCTTGCGAAAGGCTTCGCGCATGTCCTGCAGCGCCCGTTCGGGCCCGCTCTGGGCCGTTGCCGTCGCGGGGGCGCCCAGCAAGGCGGTCGACATGGAAAGCGTGGTAAAAATCGACCACAATCCTGCCAAGGTCACATTTCTCATCATAGGGCGATTATGGACAACAATGACCGAATCGTGCAGGCGGGCCGGGCGGCCCAGAAGGCCATCTGGCGCAAGCGGCTGGTGGCCGAACGCCTGCAGCTCGAGGACAGGTTCGCGCGCAACGAGGCCCTGCAGCGCGTCATGCGGGTCTGGCTGGTCGATCGTCCCGATGCCGTGATCGGCGCCTACTGGCCGATCAAGGGCGAGTTCGATCCGCTGCCAGCGCTGTTCCGCTGGCAGGAGGCCGGCATGGAGGCCGACGCGGCCGGTGCCTCGCAGCGGCGCCGCATCGGGCTGCCGGTCATCAACAAGATCGACAAGACGCTGAGTTTTCATCGCTGGTACCCCGGTTGCGAGATGGAAGAGGATGCCTTCGGCATTCCCAAGCCCAAGGACACCGAGTTGGTGCATCCGACCCTGCTGTTTGTTCCCTGCGTCGGCTACGGGCCGGGCGGCTATCGGCTCGGCTACGGTGGCGGCTTCTACGACCGCACGTTGGCCGCGCTGTCGCCCCGGCCTTTCACCGTCGGCCTGGGCTACACCCATGGTTTCCTGCCCGAACTCGAACCCGAGCCGCACGACCTGGCGCTCGACGCGCTGCTCAACGACAACGGCGTGGTCTGGCCGCTGCCCTGAATCGCAGTCCAGGCTTTCAGCGCGCCATGCGGCGCGCCAGCCACATGCCGACCAGCATCGCCGGCACGAACAGCCAGACATCCCGGCCGCCGACCAGCAGCGTCGCCAGCGCCGGGCCCGGGCAGTAGCCCGCCAGGCCCCAGCCCACGCCGAAGATCACGGCGCCCTGCAGCAGCGGGGCGTCGATGCGCTCCTGCTGCGGCAACTCGAAGCGACTGCTGAACCAGGGCCGGCGCTGCGGCTGGCTCGCGCGGGCTGGCGTGAGCCGGAACGCCAGCAGCGTGACCATGACCGCGCCGCCCATCACGAAGGCCAGGCTCGGGTCCCAGGCGCCGGGGAATTCGCCCTGCGCCAGACCGGCCAGGTTCAGGAAACCGATCACCTTGGCTGGCTGCGTCATGCCCGACAGCAGCAGGCCGAGCGCGAACAGCAGTCCGGCCGCCAGCGCCAGCAGCAGGCCGCCGACCAGCTGCTTTGCCGCAGTGCGCCGGGGCAGGGTCGGAATGACAAAGTTCTCGGGTTTCATTGCAGGCCTCCGGTCAGGAACACGGTCACGAAGGCGCTGGCCATGAAGGTCAGCACCGCGACCAGCGAGCGCAGCGAACGCCGACCCAGGCCGCAGACGCCGTGCCCGCTGGTGCAGCCCGAGCCGCGCACGCTGCCAAAGCCGACCAGCAGTCCGGCCGCCACGATCAGCAGCGGTGCGCGCGCCGGCAGTTCCGGCGCTGGCAGCCATTGGGCAAACAGCGCCCCGCCCAGGATCAGCCCGAGCAGGAAGGCCCAGCGCCAATAGGCAGGCCCGCCCGACTCGCGCAGCGCCGAGCAGGTGATGCCGCTGATGCCGGCAATCCGGCCCAGTCCCGCCAGCAGCAGCCAGCTGGCCAGGCCGATCAGGATGCCGCCCAGGGCGGCCGAAAGATAGGGGTGCAATTCTTCTCCAGAGGCCGCCCGCTGGCGGCAAACCCGCTATTTTCGGTCCAAAGCGGGACCGGCTGCAGCGCCTGGTTGCCGCCCTACTTATGATGTCGGGTCAATCCTGTCCGGTCCTCCAGACTCCCTGCCGCCGCCATGCCACCGATCCAGCTCTTCGATCCCGATTCCAGCACCTACACCTATCTGCTGTTCGATGAATCCAGCCGCGAGGCGCTGATCATCGATCCGGTCGACAGCCAGCTCGAGCGCGATCTGGCCGTGCTGCGCCAGTACGGGCTCAGGCTGTTGTGGACGGTCGAGACCCATGCCCATGCCGACCACATCACGAGTGCGGGCCTGCTGGCCGAGCATGCCGGCGCGCGCACCGCAGTGCCGGCCGCTTGCGGCATCCGCACGGCGGCGGTCCAGTTGCAGGACGGCGACCGACTCGAGTTCGGCCGCCAGTCGCTGCAGGCACTGGCCACGCCCGGCCACACTGCCGGCAGCATGAGCTACTACTGGGATTGCGACGGCAAGCGCCATGTCTTCACCGGCGACACGCTGTTGATCAACGGCTGCGGCCGCACCGACTTCCAGTCGGGTAGCGCCGAGGCGCTCTGGCACAGCATCACCGGCCGCCTGTTTGCCTTGCCGGCCGACACCACGGTCTGGCCCGGCCATGACTACCACGGCCACAAGCATTCGAGCATCGGCCACGAGCAGGCGCACAACCCGCGCCTGGCCGGCAAGACGCAGCAGGAGTTCATCGCCATCATGGACGGCCTGAACCTGCCCAAGCCGCGCCGGATCGACGAGGCCGTGCCGGCCAATCTGAGCTCGGGCCTGCGCCACGACGCCGATGGTGCCTGGCTGCTGCAGCCGCGTCCGGCCGCCGGCTATGCGGGCGATGTCTCGCCGCAGCTGGCCTGGGCCTGGGTCCAGGCCGGTGAAGCCGTGCTGGTCGATGTGCGTACCGATGCCGAACGGGCCTGGGTCGGCTTCGTGCCCGAGGCGATTCCGATTGCCTGGAAGCAGTGGCCCGGCATGGCGATGAACCCGGACTTCGATGTCGCACTGTTGCAGGCAGTTGGCAGCCGCAAGGTCGTACTGCTGTGCCGCAGCGGCGTGCGTTCGGTGGCAGCGGCCAGGCGCGCGACCGAACTCGGCATCGAGGCCTACAACATCCTCGAAGGCTTCGAGGGCGATCCGGATGCCCACGGGCAGCGCGGCCACCTGGGCGGCTGGCGTTTTCACGCGCTGCCCTGGCGCCAGAACTGAGGCGGTTTCGCTTCCATCAGGGTTAACCCTGATAGCGGTCTGATTATCATCGCGCCATGAGTTTTCTTGCCATCGACGTTGGTAACACCCGCCTCAAGTGGGCGCTTTACGACAAGCCTGCCGTGGATGCCCGCCTGCTCGCGCATGGGGTGCAGTTTCTCGAGAACATCGAGACCTTGGCCGAGGGTGACTGGAGCCGCATCGCTGCGCCCAGCCAGGTGCTGGGTTGCGTGGTCGCGGGTGAGGCCGTCAGGCGCCGCGTCATCGAGCAGCTCGAACTCTGGGATGTCACGCCGCAGTGGGTGGTGTCGAGCAGCGCCGAGGCCGGCTTGGTCAACGGCTACGACCACCCGTCGCGGCTGGGCTCGGACCGCTGGGTCGCGATGATCGGCGCGCGTCAGCGCCTGATCGCGCGCGGCCAGCGCCGGCCCTGCGTGCTCGTGATGGTCGGCACCGCGGTCACGGTCGAGGCGATCGATGCCGAGGGTCGTTTTCTGGGCGGCATCATCCTGCCGGGCCACGGCATCATGCTGCGCGCGCTCGAGTCCGGCACTGCAGGCCTGCATGTGCCGACCGGCGAGGTGCGTGATTTCCCGACCAATACCAGCGATGCGCTGACCAGTGGCGGCACCTTCGCGATCGCCGGCGCGGTGCAGCGCATGGTCGACAACCTGCGCCGCCACAGCGGCCAGGAGCCGGCCTGCATCATGACCGGCGGTGCCGGCTGGAAGATGGCGCCCAGCATGACGGTCCAGTCCGAGCTGGTCGAAAGCCTGATCTTCGACGGCCTGCTCGCGATCGCGCACCACCGCTTCGGCGCCGCCACGGCGGCCTGAGCCGCGCGCTGGCCACGCCGGTACGGCGAGCCTAGTAGGGCGTGCTCAGGCCGCCGGTCGGCCCAGCCAGCGCCGAGCCAGTTCGACCCAGAAGCTGGCGCCGACCGGGATCAGTTCGTCGTTGAAGTCGTAATGCGGGTTGTGCAGCGTGCAGGGACCCGCGTCATGGCCGCCGCCAGCGTAGCCGGCGCGATGGTCGCCGTCGCCGTTGCCCAGGAACAGGTAAGCCCCTGGCCTGGCCAGCAGCATGAAGGCGAAATCCTCGGCGCTCATGGTCGGTTCCTGCGTCAGCGTCAGCTCGGGGCCGACCAGATCCAGCATCACCTCGCGCGCGAAGGCGGCTTCTGCGGCGCTGTTGACCGTGGGCGGGTAGTTGCGCTCGAACTCGAACTCGCAGCTGGCGCCGAAGGCCGCGCAGCTGTGGACCGAGAGCTCGCGCATGCGCCGTTCGATCAGGTCCAGCACCTCGGTCGTGAAGGTGCGCACCGTGCCCTGGATCTCGCAGCTGTCCGGCACCACATTGGTGGCCTCGCCGGCATGGATCATCGTGACCGAGATCACGCCGGTATCGATCGGCTTCTTGTTGCGCGAGATGATGGTCTGGAAAGACTGCACCAGCTGGCAGGCGAGCGGGATCGGATCGATCGACCGATCCGGCATCGCCGCGTGGCCGCCCTTGCCGCGGATCGTGATCTTGAATTCGTTGCTCGACGCCATCACCGGCCCCGGGCTCACGGCCAGGCTGCCGGTCGGCAGGCCAGGCCAGTTGTGCAGGCCGAACACCGCTTCCACCGGCCAGCGCTCGAACAGGCCGTCGGCGATCATTTCGTGCGCGCCGCCACCGCCTTCCTCGGCCGGCTGGAAGATCAGCACCACGCTGCCGTCGAAGTCGCGCCGGCGCGCCAGTTCGCGCGCGGCCGCCAGCAGGATCGTGACATGGCCGTCGTGGCCGCAGCCGTGCATCCGGCCCGGGTGGCGGCTTGCGTGCTCGAAGCGGTTGAGCTCGGTCATCGGCAGCGCATCCATGTCGGCGCGCAGGCCGATGGCGCGGCCGCAGGCGCCGCCGTCACGGCCATGGATCAGCCCGACCAGGCCGGTGCGGCCCAGGTTCCGGTGCACCGGTATGCCCCATTCGGTCAGCCGGTCCGCGATCAGGTCAGCGGTGCGCAGCTCCTCGAAGGCCAGCTCGGGGTGGGCGTGGATGTCGCGGCGCAGTTGCGCCATTTCGGGCGCCTGCGCGACCAGGGTATCGATCAGTTTCATAGCAAGGCTCCGGCCATGGCTACATATTAGGCCATCAGCGTGTCGCTTGCCCAGGTCCGGGTTTTGCGATGATGCTGGATCTGAACGATTCGATAATCAGCCAATATCGAACACCAGGGACCGATTCATGATTCCGGTCCCCGGCTGCAGCGGCAGCAAGGCCTGACCATTTCGACTCGCGATGAACATCCTCTTTGTCCACCAGAACTTTCCCGGCCAGTTCAAGCACCTGGCGCCCGCGTTGGTACGCCAGGGGCACCGGGTGTCGGCCATGACGATGCGCCAGACCGAGCCGGGTCTCTGGCAGGGCGTGCGCATTCTGCCCTACCGCGCCCAGCGCGGTACCACGCCTGGCGTCCACCCCTGGGTACAGGATTTCGAGACCAAGGCCATACGTGGCGAAGCCTGTTTCCGTGCCGCGTTGGCGCTCCAGCGCGAGGGCTTCGAGCCCGACGTGATCGTGGCGCATCCCGGCTGGGGCGAGAGCCTCTTCCTCAAGGAAGTTTGGCCACGGGCGCGGCTCGGCCTCTACTGCGAATTCTTCTACCAGGCGCAAGGTGCCGACGCCGGCTTTGATGCCGAGTTTGCGTCCACCGATCCGGCGGGCGATGCCTGCCGGCTGCGGCTCAAGAACCTCAACAACCTGCTGCATTTCGAGGTCGCCGATGCCGGCCTCTCGCCGACGCAATGGCAGGCCAGCACCTTCCCGGTGCCATTGCGCGACCGGATCACGGTGGTGCACGATGGCATCGATACCGCGGCCCTCGCGCCCCGCCCGGATGTCAGCCTGACGCTCAACGGCAGCCTCCGGTTGGAGCGTGGCGGCGAGATCATCACCTTCGTCAACCGCCAGCTTGAGCCCTACCGCGGCTACCATGTCTTCATGCGGGCGTTGCCCGAGATCCTGCGCTGCCGGCCCCGGGCTCGGGTGATGATCGTCGGCGGCGAGGGCGTGAGCTACGGCGCGGCCCCTGATCCGGTGCGCCATGGGGGCCGCAGTTGGCGGCGGATCTTTGCCGACGAGGTCAGGCCCCTGATTTCCGACGCCGATTGGGCCCGGGTGCATTTCCTGGGCAATCTGCCTTATCAGCAGTTCGTGCCGCTGCTGCAGCTCAGCGCTGTCCATGTCTATCTGACTTACCCCTTTGTGCTGAGCTGGAGCCTGCTCGAGGCCATGAGCGTGGGCTGCGCCATCGTCGCCAGCGATACTGCCCCGGTGCGCGAGGCCATTGTTCACGGTGAAACCGGACGTCTGGTCGATTTCTTTGATGCCGCGGGACTGGCGCAGCAGGTCTGCGAGCTACTCGATGACCCGGCCGAACGGGCCCGCCTGGGCCAGCAGGCCAGGGTGTTTGCGCGCGAGCGCTACGATCTTTCGACGGCATGCCTGCCGCGCCAGCTGGCCTGGGTCGGTGAGCTGGCGGGGTAGGGCCAAGCGAGAACGGAAATTTTCCATGCGAAAGCCTGGGTCGCGAAAACGCCAAATTTTCTGTATATAATCACGGCTTCTGATTGATGCGCAATGCATCATATTCCTCGATAGCTCAGTCGGTAGAGCGCCGGACTGTTAATCCGTAGGTCCCTGGTTCGAGCCCAGGTCGAGGAGCCAGAATTGCAATGCGGGATTAGCTCAGTTGGTAGAGCGATACCTTGCCAAGGTATAGGTCGAGAGTTCGAGTCTCTTATCCCGCTCCAGCGTTTTCGCGCTTGAGCAGTCCGCCCATGTGGCTCAGTGGTAGAGCACCCCCTTGGTAAGGGGGAGGTCGGCAGTTCGATCCTGCCCATGGGCACCACACTTTCCAGCCTCTCGCACAGCCGTTCAGGTTGTTCGATCCCCCCCCCCTTCATCTTGTTGACCGGACAGTCGTGTCCAGGCCAGGTCCTGGCTGCGTCGTCTTGGCATGTGGCGAAACTTTCATATGACATTGCTAGAATGTTCCCAATATGAAAAAAATGTGGCTAGTCGGCTTGCAGACCAGTAAGGCACTGGAGGTCTAGCGATGAATGGCCTGAATACCTGATGCTGGAAGAGCAAGCTGCATGAGCCCTGACAAGAAAATGACCGAGCTGGCCGGGGCCCTGCTGGCCTTGAAGCCTCACTACTGGCGGGCGTTCGGCTTTGCCCTCGTGGCAGGCCTGCTGGTGCTGATGCCCACGCTTTACATGCTCGAGGTCTACGACCGGGTGATCAACAGCCGCAGCCACATGACATTGGCCATGTTGACGCTGCTGGTGTTGTTGTCCTACCTGGTGATGGAAGTGCTGGATTGGGCGCGCGCCGAGACCCTGCGTGAGGCCGGGCTGGCATTGGACAGAAGCCTGGCGCCGCGCGTGTTCCAGGCCATCTACGAATCCAATCTGCGCCGTCCGGGACCGCCCTCGATCCAGCCGATGAACGATTTCCGCATCCTGCGTGACTTCCTGCATCACCCGCTGCTGGGGTCGTTGATGGAGTCTCCGGTGTCGCTGGTGTTCGCGCTGATCCTGTTCCTGATGAGCCCGGTGCTGGGCTGGTCTGCCGTCGCCGGCGCTGTGGTCCAGGTGGTGCTGGCCTGGTTCAACGAACGCAGCACACAGCCGCCGTTGCTGGCAGCCAACCGCGCCGCGATTGCTGCCCAGCAATACGCCGACAGCTCGTTGCGCAATGCCGAGGTGATCGAATCGATGGGCATGCTGCAGCATATCCATGGCCGCTGGGCGAGCAAGCAACGCGAGTTCCTGGGCTTGCAGGCTCAGGCCTCCGATCGGGCAGGTGCCTTCCAGGCTGCCAGCAAGTTCGTCCAGACCACCATGGCCTCGCTGTTGCTCGGCGTCGGGGCCTGGTTGATACTCGAAAATGCCTTGCCCGGGGGCGGTGGCGCAATGATCGTCGGCTCGGTGCTGGGTGGACGCATGCTGGCGCCGCTGGTGCAGCTGGTGAGCCAGTGGCGCGCGGTCGTCAACGCGCGCGATGCCTGGGGCCGACTCGATCAGTTGCTGACGCAGTTGCCCGTCAGGCCGCCTGCCATGCCCTTGCCTGCGCCCAAGGGTCGACTGCAGGTGGAAAACCTGATGGCGGCAGCCCCGGGCTCGAATGTTGCCATCCTCAAGGGGCTGGCCTTCGCCTTGCAGCCGGGCGAAGCGCTGGCTGTGGTGGGGCCATCTGCCTCGGGCAAGACCACGCTGGCCAGGCTGCTGGTCGGGCTCTGGCCTGCCGCCAGCGGCAAGGTGAGGCTGGATGGCGCCGACATCTTCGCCTGGGACAAGCTTGAGCTGGGTCCGCATCTGGGCTATCTGCCGCAGGGCGTCGAACTGCTTGAAGGCACTCTGGCCGAGAACATCGCGCGCTTCGGCGAACCCAGTCCGGCCAGGCTGGAGGCGGCGGCGCGCGCCGTGGGCCTGCACGAATTCATCCTGAGCCTGCCCCAGGGCTACGACAGCCCGGTCGGTCGCGACGGCGCCATGCTCTCGGGCGGTCAGCGCCAGCGTGTCGCGCTGGCCCGTGCGCTTTATGGCGATCCGGTATTGGTCGTGCTCGATGAGCCCAATTCCAGCCTGGACGAGGCGGGTGACGTGGCGCTGGCGCAGGCCATTGCCCAGCTCAAGGCGCGCGGCACCACCTTTGTCGTGATGACCCACCGCACCAGCGTGCTGGGTGTGGTCGACAAGCTGCTGGTGTTGCGCGACGGCGTGCAGCAGGCCTTCGGCGCGCGCGACGAGGTGCTGGCGGCGCTGAACAAGGCGGCGCAACAGGCCCAGCATGCGCCGTCGGCCATGCCGCAACGCGCTGCCGTGGCCGTCTCCCCGGCCCCCTGATGGCTGCGCACGAACTGGATGGATCGAACAAGATGACAAGCAAGGGGTTTTTTGCGCGCAGCGAGCTCACGGCCACGTTGTGGACCTTCCGGCGTGAATTCATGGTGGCAGGCCTTTTCAGCCTGGTGGTCAACCTGCTGCTGCTGTCGCCCACGCTCTACATGCTGCAAGTTTATGACCGCGTGCTGGTCAGTCGCAGCGAGATGACCTTGCTGGCGGTGTCCCTGCTCACCTTGTTCCTGTTTGCCGTGATGGCATTTGCCGAATGGTCGCGCTCGCGTTTGCTGGTACGCGCCGGCGTGAGGCTGGACGCCGTGCTGGGTACCCGGGTCTTCAATGCCAGCTTCGAGGCCAATCTGAGCCAGTCGGGCGCGCCGGTGCAGCGTGCCTTTTCCGACCTGGCCGAGATCCGCCAGTTCCTGACTGGCAACGGTATCTTCGCCTTCTTCGATGCGCCCTGGACGCCGATCTACATCGCGGTGCTGTTCTTCCTCCATCCCTTGCTGGGCTGGGTTGCCATTGTCTTTGCCCTGGTCCAGGCCGCGCTGGCCTGGCTCGGCCACCGCCGCACCGTCGCGCCGACCGAGGCGGCGGCCAAGGCCCAGAGCGAGGTCAACCAGTTCCTGCAGCACAAGCTGCGCAATGCCGAGGTGGTCGAGGCCATGGGCATGCTGGCCGGGTTGCGCCAGCGCTGGCAGCAGCGCCACACTGCCAGCATGGCCTTGCATGGGGCTGCGCAGGGCCTGACACACCGCATCACGGCCACCAGCAAATGGGTGCGCTACTGTCAGCAGTCCCTGGCCCTGGGGGCCGGCGCCCTGCTGGTGATTGACGGCCAGCTGAGTCCTGGCGCCATGATTGCAGCCAACGTGCTGATGACGCGCGCCCTGGCGCCGATCGACCTGATGGTGAGCAGCTGGCGCAGCTTCCTCGGTGCGCGCAGCGCGTTCGATCGACTCGAACAGCTGCTGGCGCTCCATCCGGAGCGCGACCCGGCGCTGACCCGCGTCCCGCCCAGGGGCTCGGTGTGCTTGCGTCAGGTGCAGGCCAGTGCCCCGGGGCGTTCCCGTCCCATTTTGCAGGATGTGAGCCTGCAGGCCGAGCCCGGCAGCGTGACGGTGGTGCTGGGTCCCTCGGGGTCGGGCAAGTCCACGCTGGCGCGGGTGCTGGTCGGCATCTGGCCTGACGTCAGTGGCGAGGTGTTGCTCGACGAGCGCCCGCTGGATGGCTGGAGCCGTACCGAGCTGGGTCCGCATCTGGGCTATCTGCCGCAGGACATCGAGCTGTTCGACGGCACGATTGCCGAGAACATCGCCCGCTTCGCCCAGGTTGATTCCGGCCAGGTGATTGCGGCCGCGCAAAGCGCCGGTCTGCACGAGATGATCCTGCGCTTGCCCAAGGGCTACGACACGCCGATCGGCGAGGCCGGCGGCATGCTGTCGGGTGGCCAGCGCCAGCGCATCGCGCTGGCACGCGCGATCTATGGCGAGCCCGCGCTGATCGTGCTCGACGAGCCCAACGCCAACCTGGATGACGTCGGCGAAGCCGCGCTGAACCAGGCGGTGCGCGAACTCAAGGCCAAGGGCAAGACGGTGTTCCTGATCACCCATCGTCCTGGCGCTGTCCAGCTGGCCGACCAGTTGCTGGTGCTCCAGGAAGGCAGGGTTGTCATGCAGGGGCCGCGCGCAGCAGTGCTGGCGCAGTTGCAGGCCAGAGCGCAGGCCCAAGCCGCCCGGCCAGCTACGGCTCCCGGTACGGGAGCCTTGCCGGCTTCGGCCTGAGCCTCAGCCCCTGCTGTCCAGCCTTTTCTGCCTCGACCGATTTCGACCGAAACACTCATCATGGCCCATTCTCAGCAACCCCAGACTCCTGCCTCCGCCACGCCCGGGACGGCCTCATCCAGCCAACCGCCAGCCGATGCCGGTCGCGTGGCCCGCATCGGTCTGTGGACCCTGGGCCTGGGCTTTGGCGGCTTTCTGCTCTGGGCCGCACTGGCTCCGCTCGACGAGGGGGTGCCGACCCAGGGCATGGTCGCGATTGACACCAAGCGCAAGGCAGTCCAGCACCTGAGCGGCGGCATCGTCAAGCGGGTGCTCGTCAGGGAAGGCGATCAGGTCCAGCAGGGGCAGACCCTGGTCGAGCTCGACCAGGCGGTGGCGCGCGCCAATTACGAAGCCGTGCGTCAGCGCTACCTGGGCCTGCGCGCGATGCAGGGCCGACTGCTGGCCGAGCAGTCCGGTGCGGCTGCCGTCAGCTTCCATCCCGAGCTCCAGCAGGCGGCGAGCGACCCGCTGATCCAGAACCAGATCGAGACGCAGCGCCAGCTGTTTCGCTCGCGCCGCGCGGCCTTGCGCGCCGATCTGCAGGGCATTGAAGAAAACATCCAGGGTCAGCAGGTCCAGCTGCAGGCTTACCAGAGCATGTCGGTCAACCGCAGCAGCCAGCTCGCGCTGCTGCAGGACGAGCTCAAGCATACGCGCGAGCTGGTGGCCGAGGGCTACGCCCCGCGCAACCGTCAACTCGAGCTGGAGCGCTCGGTGGCCGATGTCCAGGTTGCCATCGCTGATCTGAACGGCAACAGCCTGCGCGGCCAGCGCACGATCGCCGAGCTGCGCCAGCGCGCGCTGGCGCGCCAGCAGGAATATCGCAAGGAGGTCGAGACCGAGCTGGCCGAGGTCACGCGCGAGGTCCAGTCCGATGCCGAGAAGTTCGTGGCCGTCAAGGCTGATCTCGAGCGCACCGAGATCCGGTCGCCGGCCTCGGGCCAGGTGGTCGGATTGGCGGTGCAAACCGAGGGCGGCGTGGTCCAGCCGGGCCAGAAGCTGATGGATGTGGTGCCGGCCGATGCCCCATTGCTGCTCGAGGCCCGCATCGAGCCGCACTTGATCGACAAGGTCAGCGCCGGCCTGCCGGCCGACCTGCGCTTCAGTGCCTTCGCCCACTCGCCGCAGCTCGTGGTTGCCGGCGAGGTGGTGTCGATCTCGGGTGATCTGTTGTCCGAACAGCAGGGTAATGCGGTGTTTTCCTATTACCTGGCGCGCGTCAAGGTCACGCCCGAGGGCATGAAGACCTTGGGCCAGCGCCAGCTGCAGCCCGGCATGCCGGTCGAGGTCATTGTCAAGACCGGCGAGCGCTCGTTGCTGACCTACCTGCTTCATCCGCTGACCAAGCGCCTGGCGGCGTCGCTGAAGGAGGAGTGAACATGCACGCCTTGTCGACTTCGTCCGCCCCATCGAGCCGCCCGCACTTTGTGCCCCGGTTGGCCAGTCTCGCGCTGACTGCCGTCCTGCTGACCGGTCTGCCGGCCTGGAGTCTGGACTTGCAGCAGGCCTATGAAGCGGCGCGAGCGCATGATGCCACCGCGCGCGCGGCAGCCGCCGCGGCCGATGCCGCGCGTGAGCGCCTGCCGCAGGCCCGGGCGCAACTGCTGCCTAACATTGCCTTCAGCGCCGGGCGCAATCGCAATGATCTGTCGCGCGAGCAGTCTGGAGTTCCCGTGCCCGAGGCGCCTTACTACAGCTTCAACCAGACCCTGCAGCTGCGCCAGCCGATCTACCGCCGCCCGCTGATGCTCGCCCTCGAGCAGGCCGACCACCTGGTCGCCGATGCCGATGCCACGCTGGAGCGCGAGCGGCAGAATCTGGGGGTGCGGGTGACTGGCGCCTATCTGGAGGCGCTGCTGGCGCAGGATCAGCTCGACCTGGTATTGCGCCAGCATGCCTTTACTCTGGCTTATCTGGACGCGGCGCGCAAGGCGCTGGCAGCGGGTTCCGGGACCCGGACCGAGATTGACGAGGCGCAAGCCCGGTTGGACCTGAACCTGGCGCAGCAGCTCGAGGCGCGCCAGCAGCTCGACTACACCCGTCGCCAGCTCGAGTCCATGACTGGTCAGCCAGCCGGCGAGCTGGTGCCAGTCGATCCGCAGCGGTTGACCCTGGTGGCGCCGCAACCGGCCGCGCTGGAGGACTGGCTGCTGCTGGCAGAGTCCGGCAGCCCGGAACTGCTCGCGCTCAAGTCGCGGCTGGAGGCCGCGCGGCTGGAAGTCGGCAAGGCCCAGGGTGCCCATCATCCGACCCTGGATGCGCTGTTGCAGGTGACCCGCAGTGCGAGCGAGAACGTGACCACGCCGGAATCGAGCTATCTCAACCGGACAGTCGGTCTGCAGCTCAATCTGCCACTCTATGCCGGCGGCTACGCCAGTTCGGTGGTGCGCCAGGCCGCGGCAGAGAGCTTGCGCGCCGAAGAGACGCTGGAGGCCACCCGGCGTGATCTCGGTCTGCGCATGCAGCGCGAGTTCCGCGGCGTGACCGAGGGCGTGCTCAAGGTCCGGGCGCTGGAGCAGGCGGTGCGCTCGGCCGAGCAGCTCGTCAAATCAAGCCGGCGCTCGTTCGAGGCCGGCAGCCGCAGCCTGCTCGATGTCCTGAATGCCGAGCAGCAGCAGCAGACCGCGCTGCGTGACCTGGCTCAGGCGCGTTACCTCTATCTGCTCTCGCATGTGCGCTTGCAGGCCCTGGCTGGCACCGATCAGGCGGCTGCCATCAGTCAGGTCAATGGCTGGCTCGTGCGACCCTGACAGCGGGCGGCCGCGAAGTCGGCATGCCGCACCTGCCAGGGGCTGAAAGCCCCCCGGATCAGGTGGCCGATAGTCCGGCCAGATCGCGCAGCAACTGGACCTTGTCGGTCCTCTCCCAGGTGAACTCGGGTTCGTCGCGACCGAAGTGGCCGTAGGCGGCGGTCTTGCTGTAGATCGGGCGCAGCAGGTCCAGCATCTGGATGATGCCGCGCGGACGCAGGTCGAACACCTCGCGCACGATCTGGGCGATGCGCTCGTCGGCGATCACGCCGGTGCCTTCGGTGTAGACCGTGATGTTCATCGGCTGCGCGACGCCGATCGCGTAGGCGACCTGGATCTGGCATTGCTTGGCCAGGCCAGCCGCGACGATGTTCTTGGCCACATAGCGCGCGGCGTAGGCGGCCGAGCGGTCAACCTTGGTCGGGTCCTTGCCGCTGAACGCGCCGCCACCGTGCGGGCAGGCGCCGCCATAGGTGTCGACGATGATCTTGCGACCGGTCAGGCCGCAGTCACCCTGCGGGCCGCCGATGACAAAGCGGCCAGTCGGGTTGATCAGGTACTTGGTGTCCTGCAGCCACTCCTTGGGCAGCACCGGCTTGATGATCTCCTCGATAATGGCCTCGGTGAAGCTGGCCTTCATCTTGGTCGGCGACTCCGACTGGTCCGGGCTGTGCTGGGTCGACAGCACCACGGTGTCGATGCTGTGCGGCTTGCCGTCGACATAGCGCAGCGTGACCTGGCTCTTGGCGTCGGGGCGCAGGAAGGGCAGGCGGCCGTCCTTGCGCAGCTGGGCCTGGCGCTCGACCAGGCGGTGCGCGTAATAGATCGGCGCCGGCATCAGGTCGGGCGTCTCGTCGCAGGCGTAGCCGAACATCAGGCCCTGGTCGCCAGCGCCGATATTGAGGTAGTCGTCCGAGGCGTGGTCCACGCCCTGGGCGATGTCGTTGCTCTGCTTGTCATAGGCCACCAGCACCGCGCAACCCTTGTAGTCGATGCCGTACTCGGTGTTGTCGTAGCCGATGCGCTTGATCGTGTCGCGCGCGACCTGGATGTAGTCGACATTGGCCTGGGTCGTGATCTCGCCGGCCAGCACCACCAGGCCGGTGTTGGTCAGGGTCTCGGCCGCCACGCGGCTGCGCGGGTCCTGCTCGAAGATGGCGTCGAGGATGGCATCCGAGATCTGGTCCGCCACCTTGTCGGGGTGGCCTTCGGAAACCGATTCGGACGTGAAGAGGTAGTCGCTGGACATTAAGAAGCTCCGTGAAAAGTTGGCGCGTTGCCAACTCCTCACGGAGCCTGGCGAACGCTTTAGCAGGATTTATGGATCGCCCTGCAAGTAGTTCATTAACTCGGCGATATTGCGATTCTACGACTTGGCGGGGTCAGCGTCGATAATTACCCCGTGATGAAACATGTCTTTCGATCCTTGGCGGCCTGGCCGCTGCCCCTGCTGCACGCCCTGGGCTGGCTGCTGGGCTGGCTGTCCTGGCTGGCCTCGCCGTCCTACCGGCGCCGCTGGGCCTGCAACACTGGCCTGGCCGGTGTGACGGGCGCGGCACGCTGGGCCTCGATCGGCGAGGCCGGCAAGCTCAGCGCCGAATTGCCCCGGCTCTGGCTGGGCCGGCCGGTGCCTTGGCGCTGGGAAGGCGCCGAGCATATCGAGGCCGCGCGCCAGGCCGGGCAGGGCATGCTGCTGCTGACGCCGCATCTGGGCTGTTTCGAGATCGCAGCCCAGGCCTACGCGAAAAGCTTCGGTCTCGGCCCTGATTCCCGGCCGATGACGGTGCTGTACCGGCCGCCGCGTCAGGCCTGGCTGCGTGAGGTGGTCGAGGCCAGCCGGGCCCGCCCGGGGCTGGCGACTGCGCCGACCACGCTGGCCGGCGTGCGCCAGCTGATCGTGGCGCTCAAGCGCGGCGAGGCGGTCGGGCTGCTGCCCGACCAGGTGCCGCCCGAGGGCCAGGGCCTGTGGGCGCCGTTCTTCGGCCAGCCGGCCTACACCATGACGCTGTCGGCGCGCTTTGCTCGCCTGCCCAACACCCGCGTGCTGCTGGCCTGGGGCGAGCGCCTGTCCTGGGGCCGTGGCTATGTCGTGCATATCCTGCCGCTCGAGCAGGTGCTGGAGGCGCCGCTATCGGGCGAGATGTCCGAACTGACGGCCCAGATCAACCTCGCGATGGAGCGGGTGATCGGGCTCTGCCCGCAGCAATACCTCTGGGGTTACGCGCGCTACAAGTCGCCGCGCTCAGCGGCCTGAGGCCGGACCCGGGCTCAGGGTCAAGGCCGACACAGGTGCTTAATTTCAGGCGTCGGCTGCCGGTGCCTCGGGGGCATCCGGTGCAGCAGCGGCGGCATCGACCGGATGGGTCCAGTCCCAGAGCAGGGTCGCGACATCGTCGAGCCCCTGTTTCTTGAGCGCCGAGAACAGCCTGACCTCGCCGCCGCCGGCCTGCAGTCGCGTGATCGACAGCACCTTGGCCGCCTCGCTGCGGGTCAGCTTGTCGGACTTGGTCAGCAGCACCAGGAACTTGAGCCCCTGTTCCACCCGCGGCCGCACGATCTCGAGCAGCGCCTCGTCGAGCTCGGTCAGGCCCAGGCGCGGATCGCACAGCAGCACGATGCCGCGCAGATTGGGCCGGCTGACCAGATAGTTGGCCATCACCTGCTGCCAGCGCCGCTTGGCTTCCTGCGGCACGGCGGCATAGCCGTAGCCCGGCAGGTCGGCCAGCACCGCATCGACCGCGCCCTGCTTGCCGAGCGCGAACAGGTTGATGCTTTGCGTGCGGCCCGGCGTCTTGGAGGCGAAGGCCAGCCGCTTTTGCTGGGTCAGCGTGTTGATGCTGGTCGACTTGCCCGCATTCGATCGGCCGACGAAGGCGATCTCGGGCACATCGAGCGCCGGCAGGTGGTGCAACTGTGGCGCCTCGGTCAGGAAGCGCGCGGTATGCAGCCAGCCGTGCGCCGTTTTGACGTCGGATGCGGGCCGGGCGGCGGGCTGGATTTTGCGGTCGGAGGCGGGTTCTGGGCTCATGTGCGGTTCTGCGGTCATCGTCCATTGTAAAATCATCTCGTTCTGCGTCTTGCGTGTTCATAGCTGCGCAAGTCGTTCCTTCGCCAACCGACGCCATCTGCCCCTCGAAATGAAACTGATCGCATCCCTCATCGGCGCCGCTGCGCTCGCAGCCCTGTCGTTGTCCGCCCACGCGCAGGCCGTCAAGCCCGATCTGGGTAAGGGCGCTGCATCCTTTGGCCAGGTGTGCGCGGCTTGCCACGCTGCCGATGGCAACTCGGTCATCGGCGCCAACCCCAAGTTGGCCGGCCAGCACCCCGAGTACCTGGTCAAGCAGCTGACCGAATTCAAGTCCGGCAAGCGTGCCAACGCCGTGATGTCCGGCATGTCCGCCGCCCTGAGCGACGAGGACATGCGCAACATCGGTTTCTGGCTCGCGAGCCAGAAACCGACCCCTGGCGCAGCCAAGGACAAGGACCTGGTCGCCCTGGGCGAGCGCATCTACCGCGGTGGCATTGCCGATCGCCAGATCGCCGCCTGCGCCGGTTGCCATTCGCCCAACGGCGCCGGCATCCCGGCCCAGTACCCGCGCCTGTCGGGTCAGCACGCCGAGTACACCGCTACCCAGCTCAAGTCCTTCCGCAGCGGCGAGCGCAAGAACAGCGCCCAGATGACCGGCATTGCCGTCTATCTGACCGACAAGGAAATCACGGCGGTTTCCGACTACATCGCCGGCCTGCGCTAAGCGGCTCCAGGCGCAGCAATGCCCTCCGTCATGCGGGGGCAATAAGCTGGCCTTAATCTTGGGCAAGATAATCCGGGTGCTGGCAGTCCAGCTCTCCCATCAGCCCACCCAGGCAGGCCCGGACTTCTGGCCTGCTTTTTTATGCCTGAATCATGAGCGCTTCCACCACCGGTTTTGAACTCGAACGGGGCTCGCATCGCCTGCGCGCCGCGGTGGAATTGCTGTCGTCGATGCGGTTCGCGATTGCCTTGCTGACCGTCATCTGCATCGCCTCGGTCATCGGCACCGTGCTCAAGCAGCACGAACCCGTCAACAACTATGTCAATCAGTTCGGCCCTTTCTGGGCTGAGCTGTTCGGCACGGCCCAGCTCTACGCGGTCTATGGCGCTTGGTGGTTCCTGCTGATCCTGGCTTTCCTGGTGGCCAGTACCAGCCTGTGCATCGCGCGCAACACGCCCAAGATCCTGAAGGACCTCAAGTCCTACAAGGAGTCGGTGCGCGAGCAGAGCCTGAAGGCCTTTGCCCACCGCGCCGAGGCTGACCTGGCGGCCTCGCCCGAAGCCAGCGCGCAATCCATGGGCCAGGCGCTGGCCGGAGCCGGCTGGAAGGTCAAGCTGCAGCAGCGCGAGACCGGTGTCATGGTCGCCGCCAAGGCCGGTTCTGCCAACAAGCTCGGCTATCTGGCCGCGCACAGTGCGATCGTGCTGATCTGTCTGGGCGGCCTGTTCGACGGCGATCTGGTCGTCAAGGCCCAGACCTGGTTCCAGGGCAAGACCCCTTTCACCGGTGGCGGCATGATCGCCGACGTGGCCGACCAGCACCGCCTGTCCGATCGCAACCCGACCTTCCGCGGCAACCTGCTGGTCAGCGAGGGCCAGCGTTCCGGCACCGCGATCCTGGCCCAGCCCGACGGCGTGCTGCTGCAGGATCTGCCGTTCGACATCGAGCTCAAGAAGTTCAGCGTCGATTACTACTCGACCGGCATGCCCAAGCTGTTCGCGAGCGATATCGTGATCCACGACCGCTACAGCGGCGAGGTCAAGGAGGCCCGGGTCGAGGTCAACCATCCGGTCAGCTACCGCGGCATCGAGATCTACCAGTCCAGCTTCGACGACGGTGGCTCCAAGCTCAAGCTCAAGGGCGTCGCGATCGACGGCAAGCCCGGTTCGCTCGAGATCGAGGGCAGGGTCGGCGAGTCGTACCGGATCGAGATCGGCGGCAAACCGATGACGCTGGAGCTCACCGCCCTGCGCGTGATCAACGTCGAGAACCTCGGCCAGACCGCGACCAGCGGTGCCGATGTGCGCAAGGTCGACCTGCGCCACGCGATCGAAGGTCGCCTGGGCGCCGGCAACAAGACCATGAGCCAGCAGGAACGGCGCAACGTCGGCCCGAGCGTGAACTACAAGCTGCGCGACGCTTCCGGCCAGGCGACCGAGTTCAACAACTACATGTTGCCGCTTGAACTCGACGGCCGCCGCGTCTTCCTGCTCGGCGTGCGCGACACGCCGGCCGAACCCTTCCGCTACCTGCGCCTGCCGGTCGACGAGTCCGACAGCATGAACGGCTTTTTGAACCTGCGCGCCGCGCTGGCCGACCCGGCGCAGCGGCGCGAGGCCGTGCGCCGCTATGCCGCGGGCGCCACCGAAGGCCAGCGCCGCGACCTGACCCAGGCGCTCGAGGCCTCGGCCACCCGTGCGCTCGACCTGTTCGCCGGTGTCGAGTCGTCGAACGCCGCCCGGGACCCGGCGCGTCCGCCCGGTGGCCTGCCTGCGCTGTCGCAGTTCATCGAATCCCAGGTGCCCGAAGCCGAGCGCGAGCGTGCCAGCGAGATGCTGCTGCGCATCCTCAACGGCACCCTGTTCGAGCTGGCCCAGGTCGGCCGCGCGCAAGCCGGCATGCCGGCCCTGGCGCGCGACGAGCGCAGCGTGTCCTTCATGACCCAGGCCCTGATCGCGCTGAGCGACAGCTTCTACTATCCGGTGCCGATGGCGCTGGGGCTCGACGCCTTCACCCAGGTCCAGGCCAGCGTGTTCCAGGTCGCGCGCGCGCCCGGCAAGACCGTGGTCTACCTCGGCTGCCTGTTCCTGATCCTGGGCGTGTTCGCCATGCTCTATGTGCGCGAGCGTCGCCTCTGGGTCTGGCTGGCACCGCGCGCCGACGGCGGCCTGCACGCCACGCTCGCGCTCTCGAGCAATCGCAAGACGATGGATACCGAGCGCGAATTCGAGACCCTCAAGACCCTGCTGCTGCAGACCCCCACCGAGGTGAAAGCATGACCACCGCCACCCAGAACCTTGCCCTGCAACTACCTCCCGGCTATTTCGGCCGCAGAAACCTGTCGGACTGGCTGTTCGCCCTGTTCGTCACTGCCGGGGCTGGCATCGCGTTTGCGCTTTACAGCGCGTACATGGATGGCTACGAGCAGGCGATCCTGATCGGCATGGTGCCCTCCCTGGTCGCGCTGGCCTGGTTCTGGCGCCCGGTGCGCCAGCTGACGCTGGCGGTCGCCGCGCTGTCGCTGCTGGCGATCTGGCTCTACCAGACCGGCAGCGGACCTGACCTCGCGCGCGCCGAGCAGGCCTTCCTGCTCAAGTATTTCCTCTCCAGCCAGTCCGCCATCCTCTGGATGAGCATGCTGTTCTTCATGGCCACCGCCTTCTACTGGGCCGGTCTGCTGTCGCGCGCTCACGGCGACGGTTTCGAGAAGCTGGGCTCGCGCCTGACCTGGGTCGCGATCACGCTCGCGCTGGTCGGCTCGCTGGTGCGCTGGTTCGAGAGCTACCTGATCGGCGCCGATGTCGGCCATATCCCGGTCAGCAACCTGTACGAGGTGTTCGTGCTGTTCTCCTGGCTGACGGCGGCCTACTACCTCTACTATGAGGACCAGTACCAGACCCGCCGCATGGGTGCCTTCGTGATGCTGGTCGTCAGCGCGGCGGTCGGCTTCCTGCTCTGGTACACCGTGGTGCGCGAGGCACACCAGATCCAGCCCCTGGTCCCGGCGCTGCAGAGCTGGTGGATGAAGCTGCATGTGCCGGCCAACTTTATCGGCTACGGTACCTTCGCACTGGCGGCCATGCTGGCCTTTGCCTATCTGATCAAGCACAGCGCGGGCGAGACGCGCTGGTTCAAGCTGGCGCCGCTCTGGCTGCTCGGCATCGTGCTGTGCTTCGAGCCGCTGGTGTTCCGCCGTGGCGCGACCGAGGCCGGTGGCAGCTACTGGTTCGTCTACTTCGGCATCTCGGCCTTGATCGTGGGCGCCATCCTGTTCGGGCGCCAGCGCATCGCCGAGCGCCTGCCCACGCTCGAGGTGCTCGATGACGTGATGTACAAGTCGATCGCGGTCGGCTTCGCCTTCTTCACGATTGCGACCGTGCTCGGCGCGCTCTGGGCCGCCGAGGCCTGGGGCGGCTACTGGAGCTGGGACCCGAAGGAAACCTGGGCCCTGATCGTCTGGCTCAACTATGCCGCCTGGCTGCACATGCGCCTGATGAAGGGCCTGCGCGGTACGGTCGCGGCCTGGTGGGCGCTGACCGGACTGGTCATCACCACCTTTGCCTTCCTGGGCGTCAACATGTTCCTGAGCGGCCTGCACAGCTACGGCACACTCTGATCGGCACCCGCCTGCGCAACCAGACA
>Ga0208374_1000012_pt1 | contig 161930 bp, 149 predicted proteins | sample RifOxyC3_FD_184037 | JGI IMG/M metagenome (GOLD analysis project Ga0208374, IMG submission 184037) | Groundwater microbial communities from Rifle, Colorado - Rifle Oxygen_injection C3 (SPAdes) | ecosystem: Environmental > Aquatic > Deep subsurface > Groundwater | place: Rifle, Colorado, USA...
ATTGATGGGTTTTCTCTTCGTTTAAAGAGATACCATAACTAGCAACTCTCTCACTTAATTCCCTCATAAATTTCACGGCAACATCTTTCTCTTTGAAGAAAAAGACCGCATCATCCGCGTACCTCACAATTATGTTGTGATATGATCCGTAGTTCGTTATAAACCACTGATCAATCACTTCGTTGAGGTAGATGTTTGCTAGGATTGGACTCGCAATTCCGCCTTGTGGTGTTCCAATTTCGCTGGGCAAAATTTCACCCGTTGCTTTCATGATCTCACCAGTCAGTAGTCGTCTGACAAGTCCGAGGAAGCGTTTGTCTGCTATTCTCTTTTCCAGGATAAGCATCAGTTTCCCGTGCGGTATCGTGTTAAAGAAGTTTGAGAAGTCTATCTCTACTGCGTTTGCTCTCTTCCCGTCTTCCAGAGAATAGTAACACGCTTCGATCGCGCCATGTGCTGATTTGTTTGGCCTATATCCAAAGGAGTTCCTTATGAATAGTGGTTCATACAGCTCCGTTAGGATTGCGCCAACGCACCAGTCAACGAGTTTGTCTTCGAAGCTAGCGATAGCAATTGGCCTCATTTTCCCATTTGATTTGGGAATGAGAACTTCTCTTTTAGGAAGTGGCCGATAGGAACCACTTTGGACTCTTTTTAAGAGGTCCTCCAGGTTTTCTAACAGTTTCTCCCCGTATGCAGACTTACTAATTTGATCCACACCCATGGCCTTCTTTCCGTTGATTGCCTTGAATGCCTCATTCAGTACATCTAGATTGATGTGTTTCATGAGATTTGAGAAGACGCAGGTTTTATCCTGTGCCCGTAAACTTATTCTTGTCCTCCAGCCTGGCATCTCCCCTGTGTGGGCCGATACCTTCGTCTGCCTCTTCGTCATGCTTTTGTAAGCATATGAGGTGCCTTTGACAAGATTCGAATTCTGCTGATCCCTTAGCTCCGAGGACATTACTCCACCTCCACGCTACTATGAATCAGTCTGACTACCTTAGGGGCGTTTATACTCTTCTTGAAATTGTCTTTCTTGATTTCGTAATTTTGCATACTGCTACATCCCTTAAGGTTCTCCCAAGTTCCGATGTTTGCTGTATCTACATGCCATGCTCTTGGACCCCGGAGGAGGAGATCGTTATTGCTCCCGATCTCTGTTGCCTTCACTTCCCCATACTGGCTGGGCCTCCTCTCATCACCATTATTTCTCGAGGCTCTATCGCTTAAAGGCATTATCCCGCCTAATGGCCTACAGACTCTCTGTCTACACTTCACCTGTTTCGTTGCCTAACAAGCGCAAGACTCGATACGAGGCCTCTTTCGAGCTACCTCGGCGGGACTGATACTTGTTGTCAAGTATTGCACCCGCTAGTAAACATCAGCTTTCTTGGCGTACATTTGTAAATTATGAAGATAAAAAATGAGTCTGTCATTGGGGCCCCGCGTCTACGGCCCTGCGTCAAAAAAAAATCAGCAAAAGATGTGGGTTAAGCTAAGAATAGATCTTGCGCAGAAAGGCGAGCTTTTCTGAGCAAGATCACGAAAGTTGAGAAATAACGGGCATGGCCCAGATTTTTAATATTTGCTTAATGAACAAGAAAAATTATTAACGTTCAATATCGATTTATTGCGGAGTCATTATCAAATCAAAAGTAACTCGAAATTATTTTTTTAAATTAAACAATGTACTTGTAGGTTATAACTCCGTAACAAAACAAAATCACGATGGTAATATTTTAATCAAGGCAGTGGATGAAATTTGCCCGACCGCGCAGGGACGGAAAAGCCATATTAGAGTTGATACGAGAATAATTTGTAGCACTGATGGAAAAATACTTTCGATTAAAGAGACGCAAGTGATCTTTGGAAAAACTTATCAAAAAGAATACATTGTTGATGGCGACAAATTATTTTTAATTCAAGAATTAACCAAAAAAGAGATCGGAAGAATTACGCGACCACCACTACTTCATCCTCAATATATTTATAAAAAAATAATTGATGAGAATCTTTCATCGTTTATTTATGAAGATCTCGCAACAGAATCGGATGCTCTCGCTTTATCAGAGGCTAAATATAGTGTGTCTGCAAGTGATAGGATTGTTGAGACAAAAAACACTGATACTGGAGTTAATACTATTATTAAACTTGATAGTAATGGAGACGTGGTTGAATCTGAGACAAGAGGAGGTGCGATCAATGTAACTTTATTGTATGCGCCAACCGACGAACCAGTGATTAAATTTAATGAGCTTCTCTTTGGTGATGAGAAGACTGCAGAAATTTTAACTATTGCCAAGGTTAACCGAGAGTTTGATTTCGCGGGTAAATATCTTGCGCGAAAAATGAAATTCAAACTTATTTTTAAAGATCAACTTAACAAGAAATTCCAAGCAGTTCTAAGGAGTAGTTATAATGTAACTTCCCAAAGCACAAAGGTTTTCATTGTAGAAGTTCCAATTAGTCTAAAAAAGGAAGCGACGACATCTGAAATTCGGAATATGGATATCTATCTTTCACAGCCGAAATACCTAAAGTTCGATGACGATGAGTTTATTAAAACAACCGCAAGAATTACGAAAAACGAAAAGGGCTTAATAAAGCTAAGACCCTTGAGAAATGGGTTAATAAGCTTATCGTTGATAAAGGCGGTGGTGGGTTATTACCAGCCATTGACATATTTAGAATGGAACAACCTGCCGGTGATTGCGGGAATCATGCAGTTCTATTAGCATCAGCACTTCGATCAATTGGAATACCTTCGCGTATTGTGTATGGTATTATGCAATTCAGTCATAATTTTGCCCAACATGCCTGGTGCGAGGGGCTTATAAATGGAAAGTGGCACGCATTTGATGCAACGATGGCCCTTGGAGGAGCTTCTGCTTTAAATATAAAGCTTGGCGAATTGGCCGGTGACAGTGATGATATTCTGGGACTGGCATCCTCGATAATGAATTTGACGGAAGGTATGGCAATGGAGGTAGTCTCGGCCAAAACAAAATCAGGAAAAGTATTTAATCTAAGGCAGATTGATAAATATCGTCGAATCACAAAAACTGAATATATTGATTATTTTTGGAACATTAAATTAAAGTATGGAAAACAATTTCAGATCATTCAATTAGATTCTATAAGTTCTCCTATTAAGTTAACGAGTTTGACCGGAAGGCAGTATTTATTACTTTTTTCTTCCTTGCATGATCCATCTACTTCTCTTATGAGTTTTAAGAAAAAGTATCAATTATATCCAAAATTAAAAAATGTTTTTATCAAAGAGTCAAAAAACAAAGAGATTATTCACTTGATTACTATTCGTTTTGGAACTCTCGTTGAGATTAAGTCACCGGAAGGAATTATATGCAATGACGCAAAAAATATTTTATCTAGGTTAACAAGCTGGAATGAGCCCCTAAAAACTAGACAGCTTCTCGATAGATATTCTGAACAGAACGATTAGCTAAATCCATTTTAAATATTTTGTATTCATACTCCTCTGGGGTTAAAATATCCAAGAGATGAATGCAGCCCTTTTCTATTATAAACCTCGGCAATAGGCCTTTGTAAGGAGTGGAGCACTTTTGTCGACAATTATAAAGCATGACGCATAATAGAAGAATTGCTATTATTTCCTCAGAATGACGAAGAAGGACATAAAAAAATTAATAGATTATTGGCTTCAAGGCCACGAATATGATTGGGCCACGGCACTTAATTTAAATCGCAGCGGACGATATCCATATGCACTTTTTTTTGTCCATCTTGCGATAGAAAAACTAATAAAGGCAATTATTGTTGCGCAAACAGAAAAACAAGCTCCCTTTGGACACAACCTCGTCTTTTTATTGGCCAAAACTAATCTCGAACTTTCGGAGAGAATTGTTAGATCGTTGACAGAGATATCGACATTTAACATAGAGGCAAGATACCCAGGGGATGCTTTCTATTCAATAACAACAAAGGATTATGCGCGCCAATGGTTTAAAACTTCAAAAGAGATTATTCAATGGTTAAAAAAAGAGTCCAAAATCAAATAGAGCGATTTAAAAAAATACTTCTGGATAAGAATATCAAGTATCTTGAGTTATGGCTTTTTGGCTCTCACGCTCGCAACATGGATACTGCGAATAGTGATGTTGATCTTCTCGTTGTTTTTCCAAATAAAGAAATTCAAAGTTATGAGGAGAAAATCCGGTTACAGGCACAATTACTGGGATTGGCCGGTTTAAACGGGCTCAATTTTGATATTATTGCAACCTCCCAAAAAGAGTTTTTAGAAAATGAGATCTCACCCATTCTTCATCAAATTAGAAGATATGGAGTTCGATTATAATGCATCCTGTGGCCATTACTAATCATCCAAGCACAAGGTGTCCCTTATTAAATAGCGCTATAGGTACGGCCCTTTTCAAACCCAACCAGAGAAGTTGATCGATCAAGGCCAACAATTTACTCTACATTTACTCCAATTTTATGCCCGCACTCCAATTGCTAAAATTGAAAAAACAGATCACAACTTAGCCGCTCGTTGACAACACTGCATAAAAGTCGTACATTTATGCATATGTATGCACGACTAGCTAATCCTTTAGAATTAGACAACTTTTTTCTTTTTGGCGCCCGCGGAGTTGGAAAAACTACGCTGCTTTCGACCTTTTTTAAGGAAAAAAAAGTGCTTCGAGTTGATCTACTTTTGGCCGAAGAAGAAGAGCGTTTTTCGGGCCACCCAGACCAGCTAAAAGAATTGATTGCAGCAGATTCCGCCATTGAATGGGTAGTAATTGATGAGATCCAAAAAATCCCCAAACTATTAGATATCGTACACTCAATAATTGAGACCAAGGAAAACAAGGTTAAGTTTGCGCTTACCGGGTCGTCAGCAAAAAAACTTAAGCGAGGATCTGCAAATCTTTTGGCCGGCCGAGCACTAATTAATAATCTATTTCCGCTCACCTTTTTAGAGATGGGTGAAGCGTTTGATCTTGAGGCGGCACTGAGCTTTGGATTGTTGCCTAAAATTGTTAATACTGAAAATTCACTTCACAAGTCTGAAATTTTAAAAAGTTATACCCAGGCATATCTAAAAGAAGAAGTATGGGCCGAACAGATGGTAAAAAATCTCGCACCATTTAGAAAGTTTTTGGAAGTAGCTGCGCAAATGAACACCGAGATAATAAACTATTCAAAAATTGCCCGAACGATTGGAGTGGCCACGCATACCGTGCAAGGATATTTTCAGATCCTTGAAGACACTTTACTTGCACACATTCTTGAACCCTTTAACACATCTGTGAGAAAACGCCTCATCTCGGCCCCGAAGTTTTACTTTTTTGATATCGGAGTTAAGAGAGCACTTGATCGAACAATTAATCAAACAGTTGTTGCCGGAACTTATGAGTATGGGCGCGCCTTTGAACATTTTATCATCACTCAGCTTATTGCGCTGAACTCATATTATCGATCAGATTTTCGATTTGGATATTTAAAAACAAAAGATGGGTTAGAAATCGATCTGATAATTGAACGGCCCGGACAATCACTTGTTCTTTTGGAAATTAAATCAAGCATAAACGTGGATAAAAGTGATCTGCTTGGACTTCGTTCTGTAGTAAAAGATTTCCCTGGTGCAGTTTTTCTTTGCGCGTGTCAGGACAAGCTTGCAAGGCGGATGGAAAATATTTATATTTTACCTTGGAAAAAAGCAATAGAAAAAATTTTTAACAACGGGGAACTTGGATGAAACAAATAATAGTGGCAATTGTTATTGTAAGCGCGGGCCTTAGAGCAGAAGCGTCGATATCTCTTGTCTCTGCAGATGGATGGGATTGCTTATACAACGCTTCTTTCTATATTGATTTATCAAGAAATGGATGCACACTATACAGGTAAAACCACCTTCTTTTCCACCTTTTGGTCCATCGTTATCAAGTCGGGTGGTCGAAAATCCTTCTGCATTCAGAAAAACGCTTAACTGCACTGACAAAAAAACAAATTTCTTAGTGTCTAAATCAAGATAATTATTGGAGCTTATTCGCCCCCGTCGAATGCTAGAGAAAAAACCTAAAGTATTACCAGGTCTCGACGATAAGCTTTTGTAGTAGGCAAAATATTTTTGTCAACAATCGCTTCATTGGAGGTACTATGAATAAAAAAATCATCGTCTTTTTAGGAATGCTTATTTTTTCATCCTGGGCCGTCTCTTACGCTGCAGAACAGGCAGGATCAACGCCAGAAGTTGCTGCCTTCACCAAAGATTACTCTGGGCTTTTTTTCGATAATTCTAGCAACCAATACTTTATAAATGACAAGATAGCCTTCAGTATTCGTCCAACTAGCGATGAAAAATATCTAGATAAAATTAAATATAGTGTTGATAATGGCCCATACTCCGAGTACTCCGGAAAAATTAAATTTGAAAAAGATGGCTTTCACATTGTAAGATTCAAGGCCGTCGACCCAGTATTAAACTGGAGTCCAATCCAAAGCTTTCGCATCTACGTAGACTTAACTCAACCAAAATCCAGCGCCAATTGGATCGGCAATACTTTCTCAAACGGCCAAGATTTCTTTGTTAACCCCGAGGCCGAATTAGTTCTATCGGCACAAGATAACTTATCTGGTGTTGCCAAAATCATTTGGGTAGATGGTGGAGCGCAGGCCAATGTAAAAGAGTACAAGAGCAGACAAAAATTCCCGGCCGGACAATATGAAATTAAATACTCATCTATTGATAACGTAGGGAATTTTGAACAATGGAAAAATTTAGTGTTCAAAGTAGATAGTGAAGCACCAAAATCAGCGGCCAGCATCACTGGAAACTCTTACACCTCCAACAATCGACTTTTCATTGATAAAGGAACATTCGTAACTCTAAAAGCAGATGACAATAGTTCCGGTATTGCCAGAACAGAATATCGGATTAATGAGGAAGCACCTGCTATCTACAATCAAAAAATATCTATCAACGATCCCGTAACCAAAATTCAGTATCGCAGTATAGACAACGTAGGCAACAGTGAGCCATGGCAAGTTATGACAGTCTATCTTGACTCAACCCCACCAGAGCTAAAAGTTAAAAACGTCGGAAAATTCCAAGAAGTTGCTGGAAAAGTTTTTGCTCGCTCTGGACTACGTGTTTTGGCCAGTATTGAAGACAAAGATAGCGGCGCCAATTTGTTAATTGTTAATAACGAAAAAAATGAAAAAATTTCGCAAAAAGATCTGCTCTTTTCCGATCCAGGAGAACATGATCTATTTCTTAGTGCAGAAGACAATGTAGGAAACGCTTCTAACTCGGTCAGCTACTCAATCTTTGTAGATGAAAAATCTCCCGAATCACAATTGGCAAGCGCTGTTCCATTTATAGAAAAAGATGGAAGTTTTATTTCATCACTTCCTAACAAATTAACTTTTTCCGCTATCGATAATGGTGTTGGTGTTGATTACATCGAAATGAGTTATGACAACAAAACCTTTCAACGAGTATCTGACGCTATCGATCTTGCTACCTGGGATTCCCCTCGTCGCACCATTTACTATCGTGCACACGATAAACTAGGCAATATTGAAGAAACAAAACAAATGTCTATTTATGTAAGAAAGCAAGGCCCCAACGTAGATCTTTTTGTGGAGAAAGAAGATCTGCCAGCAGTATCACTGTCTGATTTGATAAAAATGAAAGGTTCAAGCAGAACTCCGGCCCAAAAAAACAAAGAAGAAAGTGAAGTTAAAAAAGATAAATAGAAGGAGTTGGCCAAGTTTGTGAAAACGCTATTTGTTGGAATATTTATAATTGGGTGTTTGCTTGCTAGTACAACGCTTGGATTAGCACAAACAAAAAAAATCAAAGTAATGTATAAAGCACACACCCAATTTGATTTTTCAGGAAACCAAGTCAGTGGAAAAATCAGGACTCCAGCAGTGTTTTATATTTTCCAACGTAAGCGTTCAGAGGGCCATCAGGTTATTGTTCCACCTGTTAATTTTAATTATCACGATACCATAACTGAAGAAAAACTTAAGCGAGCTATTGGATTATGAAAAGTGCCGCCTTATATAAACTAGACACCACCTCTGAGCAAGAAATATTTCTGGCCCACGTGGGAAATAGATTAAGCATTGGAAGTAGTCCTAACGCAGATCTTTGCTTAAGCGACTGGCGCTGTGGAGGCATTCATGCCCTGATTAAGCGAGATGATAGTAGCGATGATAGCAACGAAAAAATAAACATCATCGATCTGGGAAGTTATTATGGAACTTACGTAAATAGAAAGAAAGTGGAAATAACTCCTCTCGTAGAAGGAGATATTGTCTCCATTGGTGATCAGAAAATCATTCTGCGCTATACTGAGAAAACTTCTACCATCTACAACAATGAAGATGGCCAAATCCGTGACAATGTCGTCGTTTTAGAAAAGGCCAAAGCAAAAAGAAAGGCCAATATTTTAGAAAGCCAAAAAACTATTTTGGAAGCATCTCTTTATTGGGGAGGACAGCTATTAGAGGTAAAATCTTTGGGGCCTGGCGCAAAAGTGACAATTGGTGATCCCAAAAAGTCCACCTTTGGAGTCGTTCTAGAGGAATTTAAAAAGTATAAACTTGGAAAAAAACAAGTTTATCGTTTAGCAGAATATAAAAAAGGACAACTCTCTTTAAAAATCCCTCAGGAGTGTGGCGGAATAGTTTGGATGGGTAACAAAAGTTATGCTCTAGATACTCTACGCATATATGAAAAAACTTTGGCCGGTACAGAATATTTGAACATCTCGCTACGCATGGGCGATCGAGCACATCTAGAATTTGGCGAACTTTCACTTTTTTTTAATTTCACAGCTCCGGCCGAAAAGATCCGAAAAGAGTTGCCCTTCCAAAGAATGGATAAGACACTCTTGAAAATTATTGGAGGTATTTTACTCTTTTATCTATTCATTTTTGGAATACTCTCACTAGTCGAGCCTGAGGTGAAAGAAAAAACTATTGAAGATATACCAGAGAATTTGAAAAAAATTGTCTACGATGTCGGTATTCAAAATGCTGATCGGCAACGTAATGCGGCCATTGGAGAAATTGCCAAGGCCCTAGAGGGAGGTCGGGCCCGAGCAGAAGAAGGAAAATCAAAAAGCAATCAGGCCAAAGAAGAGCAAGTTGTCAGTCAAGAAAAAACTAAAAAACAAGAGATAACAAAAAATCAACCGACCAAGAATCAGGCAAAATTAACCTCTATGGTTACAAACAACAGCATACAAAACAATATTCAACCAATTGACTTTAACAATACTTTTGCGGTGGCGACTCAAAGTAATCTTGTGAAAAAAGCATCGGTGTTAGGCAAAACTACCGAAATCGGAAACACTGCTTCCGCGCTGGCCGACGGTGGATTTGCTCGCGGCAGACAAGGCCTGGGCGCCGGTGGTGGTGGTAGCGGTGTTGGTATTGGCTCCCTAGATGGAAGTCTAACCGGCGGAGGAATGGGTGCTGGTGATTATGGCCTGGCCCCTTCCAAAGGAAGACAAATTACTATTTCCGATAACGAAGAAGTAGTGATGCAGGAAGGATTGGATCCTGATCTAATTGCTTCCATTATCAAAAGATACATTCCACAAATTCAAAATTGCTACGAGCAAGGACTGGTCTTGCATCCATCTATTAAGGGAAAAGTCACGGTCAACTTTGTTATCAGTCCGGCCGGAGAAGTTACTATTCCCAAAATTGTAGAAAACACGCTTAACGACTCTCTGACTGAGCAGTGCATGCTTGTCAAAATTAAAGGATGGAAATTTCCGCAACCCAAAGGTGGCGGAACAGTTGGAGTGAAATATCCATTTATTCTAATGTCGAACTCGGGGAATTAACAGGGGGATTTATATGGTAGATTTAGACGGTATGATTAAGTTTTTTTTCGATGGCGGTTTTTATATGTACCCGATCGCTGTCATGTTGGTCTTTGGTACCATTGTCTCAGTAGAACGCATGTACATGATTCTTTTTGTCTACAGCACCAACTATAGCAAGTTCATGCAAAAAATTCAGGAGTATATTGTCGACAACAATATTGAAAAAGCGCTTAACCTTTGTAATAGCAATAAGCAGTCTGCAATCCATCAAGTGTTTAAGGCCGCGCTGCTAAATGCGGATCGCCCCTTTGAAGAGATCCAGGCGCATGTAGAATCTGCCGGACTATCTGTTATACCAAAACTACAACAACGCATTCCCTTCCTTTTTACTATTGCCAACGTAGCAACACTGTTAGGACTACTGGGAACCATCGCTGGACTAATTGCCACTTTTCAGGTGGTAGGTACTGTTGAAGCCTCCGAAAAGCAAAAACTTTTATCTGTGGGAATTTCTACTGCTATGAATACCACGGCATTCGGATTGATTGTGGCCATCCCATGTATGCTCGTTTATGGATTTTTATATAATCGAATAAATACAATGATCGATGAAATTGACCATTATACCTCTCGCCTTCTACTTCTATTACGCACTGGCAGTGCTTATTTTGATCGCTTCAGCTCAGACAATCTTATCTCTACCAAACAACAGCCCATGAAAAAAGAAAATAAAACAATTGATATAAGTAGTGGCCATACTACGGCCGAAGACAAAGAACACAAAGAGCATAAGGAAGATAAAAATGTCGCTTAAAAATAATCGCCGTCGTCCAGAAATGCCATCGGAAGAAGTTAATATTACCTCGCTGATGGATATTTTAACGACTTTACTATTTTTCATTTTAATGATTAGTAGTTTCTCCAACTACTCTGTCATTGGAGGAAGTGCGCTAATTAGCGGAACTCCGTCTACAGAAGAAAAGAAGGTTTTCTCTTTACAAATCAGAGTCATCGATGCCAATAAGGGAAGCGTTGAACTAGGCCCGATCGAAGGATTATCTATCGTTGGCCGCGAACAATTTGCTAAATATTTAAATCGTTTTTTTCAAGGAAGTGAGGTCAATGGTTTTAGCAAATCCATAACCGGAAAAGACAGCACAGAGTTTTTAAAAAAGTTAAAAACGGAATTAGTAGTAATAAAGAAGGCCTTTCCTCAAGAGACCAAGGCCATTTTATCCATTAGCGACAATGTTAAATATCAGGATGCTATCAATGGACTATCTGCATTGCGTGAACTGGCATCTGATGACAAAGGTGTTGAGCTTGCTAGTACTTCTGGCCAGAAAGAAACCGTTAGATACTTATTTCCCGAAGTTATTATCTCTGAAAATAATTGAAGGTGAGGTGCTTTTATGACTAAAAGAAGACGAGTCAATCTACCGGAGGCCGGAGTAAATATCACTTCACTGATGGATGTTTTGACTACCTTGCTGTTTTTTTTAATTACCAGTTTCTCGGTTAACTCTGTTACGTTAGATACTCCGGATAAAATCGTTCTACCTTCCTCTGAAATTAAAGCACAAGCAGAAGAGGCCATCACTGTGGCCTTAAGCAAAAGTGGAATTTGGGCCAACGGCCAATTGGTTGCCAAAATTAATGGACAAAGTTTTATAAAAAAAGATATCGCCGATGATCAGCGCACTGTAATTCCTCTGCGCGACTTTTTAACCAAAGAACTCAAAAAAAGATATTCCTTTTTTAAGGATGTTGGAGATTTATCAAAACTCCCTCCCAATAGAATAATCATTCAGGCCGACAAGGATATGCCTTTTAGCTTGGTTAAACTAATGCTTCATACCTCTGCGGCCACTGGGTATGCTGATTATCAGTTTGTTGTAGTGAATGAAGGCGGTTAAGGACATATAAAATTAAAATGGTTAATATGTTAATTTCAATCTAATTGATATTAACACCTAATTCTTTAAGACGCGCTTTGGTTTTTATTGGAACATTAGGAATATTTTCTAATAGTTCCCTAAAAACAACCTTCTCTTTTTCATTGAGTGTTTCTCTATAGTCTAAATAATTAATTAGATTATCAAATGGCTCGCTATAGCCATAATCGACTATATGATACTCTTCGACAATGAACTTTGCTATCACATCGCTGACTGTTTCAAGAGGCAAATTAGAAATCAAATTTGACGGTTTGTTTTTTTCTTTTTTTATTAATTCGATAAGGAATGTTTCATCTTCTTCATTTTGTAGGTCAAGATAAGAAAGTGCATAATAGTCATGAATTATAATGGAATCATCTCTTTTATTTAGGAGGATACTTCTTTGTAAATCCATATATTTTGGCAAAAGTGCCATCGGCATTTTGGTCATTTTACCTTCGGAAAAATTTTCATTAAATATGAAAATATCGTATCCAAAGGCTTCCTCAAAATATTTACATTTTTCGTAATCACTAATAGAGCTATCTGCCAAAAACATTTTTGCCTCCTCAATGGGTAGACTTGCGGCCAGTGCTCCAATGCTAACTATTTCCTTATTTTCTTCCCTTTTCTCGAGATTTTGTTTTAGTACTAAATTAAAAAAATATTTTACTTGTTCATAAGATTTAAATTTTGAACTCTCAAGCAGGCCAATTTCGATATTGCCTGTGGGGCGCTGCACCCAAATATTTAAATTTTTATTTGATTTGATTATTTTTTCAACCTCCACTAACGTATTATCGTCAGCATGCCCAGTTTCAAGAAGACATAATAAACCACTCATTTTATCGTCCTGAGATCGTCCTTCTTTTAGTTGTGCTCGACACTGAGAGATAAGTTTATCTAAACGTTTTTCTGAATAAAGGAGAACATCAAGTGCTGCATTTCGTAGATCATAACTATCACCACTATTTGCTACCTCATATAAGCGATCCAAAAGCTCATTGTTGGTGATTTTTAAGCACGCGAGGGCAACAATGGCATTTTTGTCTTTAAATACACCACTGTCTAGTTCACCAGGTGAGACGGGAAATTTAATATTTTCATAATCTTCCTCATCATTACTCAAATCTACATCTTCTAGATTGTTTGGCCCAGGTCGATCAAGATTGCATATTGCGTCTAGGGTGCCAACAGAAAGTGGTGGTTTTAGATGGGAAATAAGAGTGTTTTTTTCAACTTCGGTGTAATCATCTATTGAAATTAGAGAAAAATCATACAGTGATCGGGCAAGCTGTAACTTTCCAAAAGGGGTCTTTGTTTTATCAAGTAACGTTAGTAGGCGGTTTTTAATTGCAGGGAAACTTGCAAGCGCAAGATGAAATGCTTTGTTCAAACTATTTTTGCCCATAAAATCAGAAATCATTGGAAGATAGATAAAAAAATCATCTTGTTGTAAAAGATCAATGGCCAAATCAATTCCTTTTTCCGGTTCATCTTTTAGTTTGTAAAACTTACAGATATTTTTAAACACCTCAATCATTGGATCATTGCTATCAGTGGCCATAATTCCTGGGCATTGATCAAAGTTGGTGATAGACAGTATCTGCCCTAGTTCCTCATTTTTTTCTCCCCATTTTGAAAAATTTCCCATTAACGCATTTATTCTTTCAACTTCAACCCTCATGAGGTGGTCATAATAATTTGGTTTTTTTTCAAAATATTTTTCAATTAATCCTCGCGCGCTGGCACCGCTAGGCCCAATATCGCTGAAGCCATAGATATGAGGAACCCCCCGAAAGATTCCTCGCATACTATCGCGGAAGGAGGTTCCGACTAATCCATATCTTTGCTCAACAATGCGAGCAGCATCGAAAATGTTCTCATCATGACCAAGCAGAACATCTAAATACTCTAGTGGATTTCTCACATATCCATCTTTACTGGCCAATGTGTTGCAGCCAAATAGGAACACCTCTTTAGGTGAACCAATAATGCCATCACAATTGTTACTACATGATTTTTCTTCAAGTTCACTAATGGAAAGATCATAGCCTGATTTTCCAAAAAAAAGTCCGTCAAATTCACCAGAAATTGCTAATATATCGCAAGTAATTTTTTGTTCACATGCTTTGGCAAACCAATCGACACCTTGATCGTTTTTCGCTGGAATAAGTTCTCTAAATGTAAACCTTCCTTTATTGACACCAGTTGATAACTTTTTTTCAAAAACCTTTTTTTCCTCCGTTGAGTTGATGGTAATAAAGCAGACATTCATCGGTTCAAACTTTTCGGGTGCATTAACTTTTGTTGTGTTTTTTTTGTTGGTAACAGATTCTTTGGTGGCCGAAGAAGTAATTGGTGCTAAAAATAGCACTGTAAGTGTAAAAGTTAGTGATATTGCATATACTGTCTTTTTCATGAGATAATTATCGTAAAAAATGGATTTTTTATTAGTAACATCTAACCAGCGTAAAACTGTCTGGTATAAAATTCCACTTCTTAATATGGTGGGGACAATATTACGCAAGACTGGATATCGTAACTAAACTGCATGACACAACCATGCGCTGGTAACAAGCGCTAAAAGTTGGCACTTTATGAGGAAAAGTTTGACCACCTCATCATTAACATCCTTAACCATGTTCTAAAAAAAGTTATCTAATATCAAGGTATTATCCAATCCCCAACACTACATTATACCAGAGGACAAAAAAACTCTTGTTTCTCTCTCTATATTCTAGGTTTGAGTGGTAAAATTGTATTAAGAACAAGGGGGATTTTATGAATTTAGTAAATTTCCTACGAAAAATATCTCTTCACATAACTTCTCTGGCAGCTCTCCTTTTCATCTCCTCCTTCCTGCTAAGCGGCTGTCAAGAAGGAACCGAGTTAGCAAAGGATACTCCTAATATTTCCAGCGATGGCCCTAACTTAATAAATCACTCTTCTTTCCCTAAAGAGTGTTCGAAGTGTCATAACAATGTACGGCCAGCGATCCATCCAAAAACTACTGAATGCGGAAGCTGTCATGTGGCCGGTGTTAAAGATTGGCAAAATCCACATTCTCCCTCTCCTAGCAAATGTTCTAACTGTCATGAATATTTCCGTCCTAAAACCGATCATCCGGCAGAAGGTGATTGTCTAAACTGCCATGCTGTAAAATCTGTTAACAACGATCAGTTTAGGTTTAATCACGCCGACCTTTCGACAGGCTGTATTAGTTGTCACGCAACAAAAAGGCCCAGCGAAATCGTTGAGCGCTTCCTTCACTCTGCAGTCGACACCGAAGATTGTGCAAAATGCCACTTACAACCAGGAGTATCTTGGAGTGAGGGGGCCTATAATCATACCCCGCCCCCCACCTTGTGCTCACAATGTCACAACGAAGATAGGCACACTGAAGTACAAAATTCTATACCCGTAGGATTTCCAGCAGAATGTTCAATGTGTCATAAAAAACCTGGCATTCAATGGGAAATTCCCAACACTCCAACCTGTCTACTTTGCCATGGTAGTGGAACTTCTGGCCGTCATGAATCGCACAATGAGCAGGCCTGCAGCACTTGCCACAATAATTATCTTCTTCACCCAAATCACATGGAAAATAGCGGAGATGGTATAAGCTTTGTCTACTTTGATCAAACCAATCCAGCAGGCAGTTGGAATGCTGAAACAAAAACTTGCAACAACATGAGTTGCCATGGAAACATTAGTTGGAATTCTACGGCCGCGTTATCGTGCACAAACTGCCACATCCCAGGAAGCTCCATTGCTGGCGGTGGCCGACACGCTAAACATCAGTATGATTGTGAAAAGTGTCACGCCAACTACAAAGAACAAGCTACTCACAAAGATGGTGTTTTCGGCCCAACTGGATCTACTTCTATTGTAAACTTTGGCACGGCCCCTATCTCTTGGGATAATACCACTAAAAATTGCAGTAGTGTTGGCTGTCACGGAAATTTAGGATGGACACAAACCACAATAAGTTGTGTTAATTGTCACTCAGCAGGGTCAATAATTGATCAAACGGTAACCAACGGTAGTGGCATGGCCGGAAAACATAATGCACACACTCGCTACGCTTGCTCGAAATGTCACAACAATTATGAACTCTCTGCCAATCATCGCAACGGAGTTGATAACACTGATACAGCAACCTCGATAGTGGCATTTGATACCTTTAATCCCAACGCCATCTGGGATAATCAGTTAGGAAAATGTTCCACTACCTATTGCCACGGTAACGGTACACCAACTTGGTATTCCAACGAAAAAACCAATTGCAGTTCTTGCCATTCAATGACACCGGTTTCCGGCAAACACAATCGTCACTTAGGTGTTCGCTTGGATTTGACCTGTCTGCGCTGTCACAGCACCCCAACAACTCTTTCTGCCAACATCGCACTACCTATTAACCATATCACCAAAACGGTTAATCTAACCTGTATAACCTGCCATGCCGACACGGTAACTTTCTCCAACACAATCATACAAAACTCCACAACGCACATTAACGGAGTTGTTAACGTAAAAAATGGAGCGCAAATTTACGGATATGCCCAAGTAGATGGTGTTCGCATGCAAGCGGCCTTTCAAAATATTTTTAGTTACAATTCAACCAATAGAGGAACCTGCTTGACTAATAACTGTCACACAGCTTGGGGGGGCGGATTATATTGGAGAAGTCAGTGATCTCGACAAAAACAATTAACATGCCCCTATCTAAATATTAGAAAAAAGGATTTGAAATGATCAAGCAATTTTCTCAAACCCTGATGGCAATATTAACTATGCTACTTTTTTTTCTCGTCATAATCTCCTGCAATGATTTTGGAGAAAGAGTAAACAATACTCCTGCGGCCAACACTTCCGACAATGAAAAAATAGAGGACAACACTTATTTTCCTTCCAGCAAAACGACCTCTTCATTTACCTGCACCGGAGCAATCCCTGCTAATGCAGAAAGATGTAGCAATTCTGATCAGGGCCTTATTGAAAATATGCCCATCATTCTTTCCAACAATTGCGATCTGAGCATAAAGTGCAATTATCGCTGCTTACCGGGATATGATTTGATGAAACACAGTTCTGGTTATTTATTATGCACCGAAAGTTATTACAGTGCTCCAAGTGTAATCTCTGTAAAAAGTGACAACGCAGTTGATCACTCTATTGCCACTGTTGTTGGGTCGATCGCCTGGGCATTAAAGGTCGCCCGGGCCAACGATGAAATAAAACTAATTTCTAACTCCACTTACAATATCCACAATCGTCTAGAAATCAACGCTGATGGGCAGACAAAAAAAATAAGTATCGTTGGCCTGGGAATAAATTCTGCGCAGAAGATATTTTTTTCTACATGCAATAGTTGCAAAAATGATACGGCCATTAGAATTATGGCCGGTGGATATAGCGCCGTACAACCCATTACGCTCCGAGGAATAAATGTAGATGCCAATTTTTTGGCATCTACCACCGTAAAATCAGAAGGCAATTCTAATATAGTTATAGAAAATTCTAAATTTGAAAACTCACTTTATAGCGCTATTCATTTACGGCAAGGAACCAATATTACCCTACGCGAAAATTTTGTGCAAAATGCAGGTGTGGCCGGCAACGCTAACGATTGTAGCGGATCGGCCAGAGGGATTAACACCATTCCGGCGGCGGGTATAGATGTTCAACGCTCAATTAACGTCTCTATTTCCGAAAACAGTATTAAGCGAGTGCGAACGGCCGGTATTGATATCGGTGCGAGTGTTGACACTTCTGTGTTGTTTAATTCATTAACTTGCGTGGGATTGGGAGGACTCAACTATCTTAACACCGGCATGGCCGCCGATGGAGTAACTGGCTATGGACATCGGTCTAGCTCCATTACTGGACCGAGAAATTGGCTGATTGCCGGAAACAGTATCGTTAATTCCGGAAACAATGGAATTCATGTCAGCGGAGAAAACATAAGAATTCTGGTGAATACTATCCGCAATATTGCTCATTATGGAATTGCCGTTAGCGATCAAAAATCTCCTCCCGACTGTTCTTTTAACATAGTGGTATTTGGCAATGACGTCTCTGCGGCAACTCAATATGCCGGTTTTAATTGGACCACTTATTATCTTTTAAATTTTTATCCTGCTAGCGGAGTACGAGATGGAGTTGTTACCAACAACATAGAGGCCGGCCTTGTAAAATTTGGAAAAAACAGTGCTGATGGAGCAACACTTCGGGCGGTTTATCATCACTCGACAGAAGTACTTCCGAATCCTAATTATTTGTCCATAGAAAATAATCGAACCTGCATTCCATGAATGCAAATGAATGCAAATGAATGCAAATCACTTAATGACAAAATTACAGATTTTTCCAGGAACATAGATCTCTTTTACTATCGTGACGCCTTCCAAATTTTTGGCAATCTTTGGGGTGGACTTCGCAAGTTTTAAAAACTCTTCGGCGGAAATATCCACTGGAACATCAATAGTATCACGAGTCTTGCCATTAATAGAAATTGCCATGGTAATCATCTCATCACGGGCCAACTCTTCACTATAATTTGGCCATTTTTCAAACGCCAAAGTATTCTGATGGCCCAATAATTGCCACAACTCCTCTCCGGTATGAGGGGCAAACGGAGATAAAAGTAATACAAACTTTTCTGCACTCTCTTTGCTAAACCTTTTTTTCTTCAAACAAAGATTAGTAAAAATCATCATCTGCGAAATAGCGGTATTAAAACGCATCTCGTTAATATCGTTAGTAACTTTTTTAATAGTTTTGTGTAATAATTTGGAAGTCTCTGTATCTTCCGGCCCTTCCACTATATTGGCACTTTCGCTAAAAAACTTAAAGACCCGATTAAGAAAATTATAAACTCCCGTCACTCCACTTTCTGACCAGGGCTTAACTTTATCGAAGGGGCCCATGAACATTTCATAAAGTCGCAAACTATCAGCACCATATTTAGCAACGACACTATCAGGATTAACTACATTACCCCTGGACTTGCTCATTTTTTCGCCATCTTCTCCTAAAATCATTCCCTGATTCATCAATTTTTTAAATGGCTCTTTAGTTGAAACATAGCCTAAATCATATAGAACCTTGTGCCAAAATCTAGCATAAAGCAAATGGAGTACCGCCTGCTCTACTCCCCCAACATAAAGATCAACAGGCATCCAATAGTTTTCCGCTTCTTTCGACCACGCCTCTTTACTATTGCTAGGATCACAAAAGCGCAAATAGTACCAACAACTTCCGGCCCACTGTGGCATCGTGTTCGTTTCACGACGCGCCCGCTTTCCTGTTTTAGGACAAGTAACATGCAGCCAATCAGAGATTGTTGACAAGGGAGATTCGCCCGTACCCGAAGGCTCATAGTTTTTTACTTCCGGTAAAGCAACTGGTAATTCGTTTGCTTCTAAGCAACGAATAGTTCCATCCTCATATTTCAAAATAGGAAATGGTTCTCCCCAATAACGTTGACGCGAAAAAATCCAATCCCGCAACTTATAGTTGATCTGCTTTCGGCCAATACTTTTTGATTCCAACCATCCAATCATTTTCTCAATTGCCGAATTTTTATCTAATCCATTTAAAAACGCAGAATTAATATGTAGGCCATCACCAACGAAGGCCTCTTTCTCTAAGTCTCCTCCCTCTAATACAGGAATTATGGGCAGGTTGAATTTTTTGGCAAACTCATAATCGCGCTCATCATGGGCCGGTACCGACATAATGGCGCCATGTCCATAAGAGATGAGAACATAGTCGGCCACCCAAATCGGAATTTTAGAGTTATTCGCCGGATTTATTGCAAAAGCTCCAGTAAAAACCCCACTTTTATCTTTGTTTAAATCTGTTCGCTCTAAATCTGATTTTCGAGCAGTAATCTCTAAATAATTTTCGATGGCCGCCTTCTGCGCAGTTGTTGTAATTTTTTTCACCAGTGGGTGCTCTGGGGCCAAAACCATATAGGTTGCTCCAAACAAGGTATCCGCTCTAGTAGTAAAGACCTCTACTCTTTCCGCATGGCCATCTAGGGTGAAAATTATATTTGCCCCCTCTGATTTTCCAATCCAGTTACGCTGCATCTCCTTTATATTTTCTGGCCAATCAAGTTCATCTAAATCATTTAGTAGGCGCTCGGCATATTCCGTAATACGCAGCATCCACTGCTTCATGGGACGACGAACTACCGGATGGCCACCAATTTCAGACTTACCATCAACGATCTCCTCATTGGCCAAGATAGTTTTTAACTCCGGACACCAGTTGACTGAAATTTCATCTTCGTATGCTAATCCCTTATTGTATAGTTGAACAAAAATCCACTGAGTCCACTTGTAATAATCCACATCGCTAGTCGCAATCTCACGATCCCAATCATAAGAAAAACCAAGGGACTTTAACTGCCTAGTAAAAACTTTTATGTTTTCTTTGGTGATAACATCTGGATGAGTTCCCGTTTTAATAGCGTAATTTTCTGCGGGCAATCCAAAACTGTCCCAGCCCATGGGATGCAAAACGTTAAGGCCACTCATTCGTTTGTAGCGACTAACGATATCTGTGGCCGTATAGCCTTCAGGATGTCCAACATGCAAACCTGCTCCGGAAGGATAAGGAAACATATCTAGCGCATAATATTTTGGAAGTTTAGATTTGCTACTTGCCTTAAAGGTTTTATTTTTTTCCCAAAAGGCCTGCCACTTCTGTTCAATACGAGAAAATTCATAATCCATGAAAATATCGCTCCTTGCTATTTTACATTAGTGTGCTCTAGTACGAAAAATATTTCTATTTTTTTATTTTGGCGTTGATCGCCGACTCATACTTTTTAATTTCTTCACTGGGAAGAGAACTAACCTCAATCTGCCGAATTGATTTCATGGAAATTTCCATTTCTTCACAACGATGTGTACCACCATCAGAATTTATAGGAACATTGCGTCTTCCATCTTTAATCCAGGTAATCTCTTTTCTACAAAATTTACAAGTCGCCATTTTTATTTCCCTTGCACATATTAGAATCGGCCAATTGAAGAACAGTTTTCGTCGTTACTTCTTTACGATAGGTTGATGCTCTAAGGCCGTTAGCGAGGCCGGACGTTTAACACTTTTAATTTTGAACATCGATTTGATAGGACGTAGACTTAGTTGACTATAAGAGAACTTTTTCTTCCGCACAGAAGTGGCCACTTTTATGCTCGAACGCACAAAATAGCTCGCTTCAGTTTTTAAAATTTCATCTTCATTTGCCATATATTCACCAAGTTAGGATGGCCAATTCTTACCCGGCCTGATGCAGTTTGTCTATATTTTAATGACGTAATATTAAAATTACTCACCGCATAAATATTTTCTGTCAAATATTATCGTACTCCTCATTTATTTTTTTTCTAGTAGGACAAAATATCCTACCCCGGAGATAAGTTGTAAATAATTGAAAACTATTGCATCCTAATGAGTATAATCTTAGTAACTTAGATAAATTAGCGCGGAGATGGATTTTCCTATGTTAACGCATAACCCCAAAAAAATAGTCGCAATCGCGGCACTTTGGATACTTACTGTTCTCTCGTCATCCTGCAGCTCGTTACAAAAAATTGGATTAAGCGCCACCAGCGATCTGCTATATAAGGGGGGAAATTCCATCAAATTGGAAGAAAACTGGAACAATTTTAAAGTTGGCACTCTCGCCAACCTGCAAATGATTGAAGGACTACATTTCTTGCACCCAACTAACGAAAATTTTCTACTAACACTGCTTAAGGGTTACTCTGCTTACGCTTTTGGAGTCAATGAAACTCTCTACATTGACGACTATTTTGCCGAAAACAACAGGCAAGAACATAAAGATCAGGCCATTTACAATTATTCAAAGGCAATGGCCTATGGTGAAAAGTTATGGGAAGAAAAAGAATTAGATTTTTCAGAAGTGCTTCGCCGCAGCAGCAGTGATAATGACGGCCCAAACAGTCTGGCCAATTACCTAGATAAAAAACTCAGCTCTGATGTTCCTGACATTGAGGCCATCTTTTTCATGGCACAAGCACTGGGTGGGCTGATCAATCTACAGAAAGAAAAAATCCATATGGTAGCTTTGGCCACCACCATGAAAGGGATGATGGACTGGGCCTGCAATAAACGTCCAGAGCTAAATTATGGGGCCTGCCAGCTTTTCTCGGCGGCCATGTTAGTCAGTCGCCCCAAAATGTTAGGCGGAGATCCCGAACAAGGAAAGAAAATTTTCCTTGAGGCAATTGCCAAATGGCCTGACAACCTTCTCTTGCGAGTAAGCTTTCTTCAGTTCTACGCCATTCCCATGTCTGACGAAGATGCCTATAAAGGCCAACAAAAAGAGATCGAAGCAGGCCTCAAACAACATCTCGGGAAAATGGTCTGGGCCTATCAAAGTAAAAAGAATCTGGGATCTGAAAATAAAATTCCCGATGATTTAAAACTTTTTAATGCTATCGCAATTAAGCGATATGAGTTGATTACTAAATTCGAAAAAGATTTCTTCTGAGTAATTTTGGGAGGAAAAATGGAGATCATGAGATGGCCAAATTATTTTTAGTCTGCTGTTTATTTCTATCAATGGCCTTGCCCGCAATGACTTTGAAGTTAGGGGTAGTGGCACCAGAAGGTACCAGTTTTGCTACTCTCCTGAAGGGATTATCTAAAGAAGTTGGGGAACTCACTAACAACGAAGTAAAACTCAAAATATATTACGGGGGATCGCAAGGAGATGAGCCAGATGTTTTGCGAAAAATCCGCTTAGGACAACTCCACGGTGGAATTTTCACGGGAAAAACCTTAGGCGATATTAACGGAGATGTTAGAGTAATGGAGATCCCTCTAAGTTTTGGCGCCAATCGCCAAAAGGCATTAGAGACACTTGAGTCCATGAGCGATTTTCTCAGTGCCAAAATGGAACAAAATGGTTTTGTTAATTTAGGTTTTTTTGAAATTGGCCTTGTCTATTTAGTATCAAAGAAAAAAATCTCTCGCTGGGGAGATTTGCCCGGGATAAAAATCTGGCTTTGGGAAGGTGATCCTCTAGTTACCACTTTAGTCGAGGCCACCAAGCTAGTTTCCGTTCCTCTTCCATTGCCAGATGTCCTTACTTCTCTATCCACAGGAATGGTGGATGCGGCCTACTCCCCGCCCCTGGCAATTTTGGCCTTACAATGGAATACAAAAGTAAAATATCTTTTAGATTATCCTATCACCTACTCGGTTGGTGCTTTTTTATTAGATAAAAAAGAATGGATGAAAGTGCCTGCCAAATTTCAAAATAAAATAATGGAGGTCTCCAAAAAATGCATGCGCGACATTACTGAGGCAAATGCGAAAGCAAATCAAGAATCTCTTATAGCTTTAAAACAAGGTGGTATCGAATTTATCTCTTTTCCAGAAGAAGATTACAAAATCATGGGAAATATGCGCCGAGAAATTATAACTCGCTTGGTTAATAAACTTTTCACCCAAGAAGCGCTAGATAGAGCAGGTAAACAAGAGCAAGTAAAATGAAGTTTTTAAAAAAAATCGACGCTTTAATTTACTGGCTTTCGCTACGCGTATTAGTCCTATCAATTTTTTGCCTAATCGCATTTAGCAGCTTTGGAATTATCACACGTTGGTTTAATTTTTCTTATCTTTGGACAGAACCGCTCATTCGCCATATCGTTTTTTTGGTAATTTTTTTGGGAGGACTTATCGCGACCGAAAAACAAACTCATGTTTCTATCGACTTGCTCTCTAGGTACTTAGAGGGGAATGAGCGAAAAAAGGCAAAAAGAATTATCAATATTTTTGTTGCTTCCACAACTTTACTTATTGTCACCGGACTAATTTATGCCTCGATAAACTTCATCAAAATTGAATTGGCCTTTGGCAAAGAAATTTTTTGGGGAATCCACAGCGGTTTTTTAGTCATGATAATTCCCATTGGTTTGTTTTCTATTGCCCTAAAATTAATTGTTAAAATTATCGAGATGCTTTGGCCTACTAAGGAGACAACATGGCCATCTTGATAATTTTCATCCTTGTAGTGTTGTTGGCACTTGCAGGAGTCCCTCTATTTGCAGTAATGGCCCTGTTTGCCCTGGCCTTGTTTTCCATCGATGGAACTGATATCTCTGTGGTGATTGTTGAAATTTATAAAATCTCCTCTGCTCCCACCTTGCTCTCTATCCCACTATTCACTTTCGCCGGATATATCCTGGCAGAATCCAATTCGCCCAAACGACTCTTTCGGCTGGCCGAAACAATGCTGGGTTGGATGCCGGGGGGGGCGGCAATAGTTGGACTTTTTGTCTGTGCTTTTTTTACCGCCTTTACTGGAGCTTCTGGGGTTACCATTATTGCACTCGGTGGACTACTATACCCCATTTTGATAAATGAAAAATTTTCCGAAAAATTCACACTTGGATTAATCACCAGCTCCGGGTCTTTAGGCCTGCTGTTTCCCCCCAGTCTGCCGCTTATTATCTACGGCCTAGTAGCGCATGTTGACGTGGAAATTCTCTTCAAAGCAGGAATTTTGCCTGGAGCGCTGCTTATCGTTATTTTATCCGCTTGGGCCATTAAAAACCGCCACCCAGGAAATATCCGTGCTTTTGTCTGGAATGATTTTATTATTGCCTTAAAAGATTGTCTTTTTGAATTTATCTTACCGATTCTCGTGCTAGTGGCAATTTATGGCGGTTTCACCACCGTCTCTGAAGCTGCTACCATTACCGCTGTCTATGTAATTATTCTTGAATGTTTTATTCATCGAGACCTCTCTATAACTGGCGACATTCCACGAATAATCTATGACAGCATGAGCTTAGTCGGAGCAATTTTATTAATTCTTTGCTGCGCTTTAGGCGTTACAAATTATCTTGTGGATGAAGAAGTTCCCATGAAGTTATTGGAACTAGTGCGCCACTTTATCACCAATAAATACGCCTTCCTTCTGTTTTTAAATATCTTTCTACTGCTGGTTGGCTGTCTAATGGATATCTTTAGTGCGATTATTGTGATCGTCCCTCTAATCATCCCCATGGCCACCGAATATGGAGTACATCCCGTACACTTAGCAATAATTTTTTTGATGAATTTAGAAATAGGATATATTACGCCGCCAGTAGGCATTAATCTTTTCATTAGCAGTTTTCGTTTTAAACGTCCAGTCGTTGAATTATATAGGGCATCTATTCCCTTCATGCTCCTCTCACTAGTTGCGTTACTAATTGTAACCTACTGGGAGTGGATTAGTTTGGTATGGATTGAAAAATGAAATCTATATCCTTCCTCTTTTGGTGGGCAATTTTTTTATGGGCCACCGGCCTAGCGAGAACTCCTGTTGGGGAGAATGATCATGGTATATATTTCGGGCCATCTGATCCCCGCACTACCTCATCTCTCCTGGTTGGCCATTATGTTTTTTCTGATGACGATTATCGCTCCAACTATCTTTTCGACTTAAGCGATAACTCCATAAGGTCACAGCAAAAACTTTGGCATAATAAAATACTCCCTCAAGAGCAATGCCCCTCCACCTATCTTGAGCAACATGAAGCTTACATCAGATATCTTTTTCGCTTACTTTCTATTAGCTACTCTTTTGAAGCGATTAATCAATACTATGTAGACCTCTTTCAATTCGGTGTAACTACCAACAAATGCCAAGTATCTTGGGATCTACATCTAAAAAAATGTCTGCCTTCTGGTGCGGAAATGAAGAAATTTATCTCTCGTATTAATTTTTCTGTTTTGGATATTGATCGTCAACAATTAATCAGCAAAGATAGTGGTGAAAAGCTCTCCTGGATTAATCAATTAACTTCTGCTTATAAAAAAAATGTTGCTAGCGAGATCTCTTTTTCTCGGATTATTAGTTGGTGTAATTTTCATGGAAGAAATGAATGTAGAAATTTTGATGAAAAAAAAGTCATCGCCATTTTAGAAAATGCTTGTGAAGAAGATTTAGCATTTATTTTAAAGGCCTGTAACGAACAAGACTCCTTGCAAGGCCTATCTAAAATCTATATCGCCCGACAAATTCTGGCCAACTCCAATGTAGCAACTATTATAAACAATGACGGGCACGCTTATCAATGTTTGGAGCGTTTTGCTTACGAATGGAAAAATCTCGAAGTGGAATATTATCCGCTATCGACACTTTTTGATTCTGTAAGTAAAAATCAAAAAAATAAAAATTATGGCCCACTAACCGGACAGCTTTTTGCTCCTGGAGCATTAAAAGAGTTTGATGATCGAGGACTAACCGATTTTTTAATGCCCCCCACTCCAGCTGCGCGGGCAATCAGTCCAATCCCAACGCCCCGGCCTTCCCCTACTCCGCTTGTGGCATACAAAGCTCCTCCAAAGTCAACACCCACGCCACTTGCAACGGCCCCCGCACTACCTACTCCAACACCACGTATCTCTGCCATTGTTTCTGCACTTAATAAGCTAAAAGAAGATAAAATAGATTGCATAGACATCGATATGAATAAGTTTAAAACTGATTATGTCTTTTCTTCGGAAGTACTGGCCAAAATAAAAGAACCATTAATAAAATACCAAACCCGTGTTGCTCTGGAGGACATGCGAAAATTTGACAAGCTCGGCAGTTCGATCGAACCGATAAATATCATTTTTATAAAATTCTTAATTGATAATAATATTCACCAAGGTCTCTATAATATAACGTCAGTTATTGGGTCAAAGTTTTATATTAAAAATACCATTGATAAAGATAACTCTCCAATTTACATCGAACTAAAAAATGACGAAACTACCCAATACCATTGGCAAATAACTATTCTGCGCCCTCCCGTAACCACCAATGATCTTTCTACAAAAAAATAGGAGAGAAAATGGGCCATATTCGCGAGGAAGTAAAAGTAATTGAATCAGGTGCAAACGACTTCAAGCTACTAGAATTTTCAGTAGGAGAAATTCGTCAAGGCATAAATATTTTAAAAATTTATAAAATTATTAAATATTGTCCGGCGGATATTCGCCCTATTTTTAATTCGGAAAGTTCAATCGCTGGAATCTTAAATATTGAAAATACAATCATCTCCATTATCGACCTACACGAAGTTTTTCAATTAAAAAATAAGGCAAACAACTCTAGTTCAATTATTATTACCGAGTTCAATCAAGAATTTTTTGGGTTTGTTGTTGATGATATTGTGGCCGTTCACAAGATCTCCTGGAAAAACTTACGGCCTATCAATGATAGTTGCCCTTCCGATCTCTTTGTGAGTGTCGCCACAATCAACGGGAAGGAGATTCTTCTTACCGATTTTGAAACCGTTGTAGAAAAAGTATCTCCAGGAATACTCCGACTTCCTCGCGAAGATCTATCAATTGAAACGGACACCACAAGTCGCAGGAAGTGTACAAAAATAATCTGCGCTGACGACTCAAAAGTGATTAGATTAAAGCTTAAATATATTTTCGATCATAACCATTTCGACAATGTAACAATCGTGGCAGACGGACAAGATGCGCTAGACTTAGTTATTAAGCAAAATAGCAGCGATAATCCGACAGATCATTTTACTTTTATGATAACCGATATTGAAATGCCTAAAATGAACGGCCTCACTCTTTGTCGTGAAATCAAAAATAGATATCCTCATATTCCGGTGCTAATACTCTCCTCGCTTGTTTCCGAACAATTGCTCATAAGAGTTAAAGAGGTTAATGCTGATGCTGCTGTCTCTAAAAACAATCTTCACCAACTATTAGATGAAATTGATAAATTGCTACTACTGCAAGAAAAACAAAAAAAACTATCTCAGTCTGGCCATCTAAAATTTGATCGGCCAACTATGTAATCTGAAAAAATTCCCGACAAAAAAGATCAGTCAAGTGCCGCCCGCTTTTTTTGCTTCCCCTTCTTACATTATAGCAAAAATACCCTTATACTACTCTTGTATATTAACTTACAAAATTAGGATCGTTGCCTTGTCTGGAATATTCAATAGCAGCAGTGGAAGTCAATTCGCGACAGAAGAGATCGGTGGATTATTAAATCCTGCCCGAAAGCAAAAAATTTGGGCAGTGGGTGGTGGCAAAGGTGGCGTCGGCAAAAGCCTGGTAACTGCTAACCTTTCCATTTGTCTCTCTTTAATGGGATACAAAGTCGTTTCCATTGATCTTGATTTGGGAGGGGCCAACTTACATACTTGTCTGGGTATCCCCATTCCAGATCTAACCATGTCCGATTATCTGAATAAAAAAGTTACCTCCATAAATGATCTTCTTACTCCCACTCCCATTAACAACTTATTTGTTATCAGTGGAGCACAGGACGATATGGGGATTGCAAATCTAAAGCAAACTCATAAAAATAAAATTCTCTCTGCGCTAACAGATCTTGACACTGATTTTATTTTACTTGATCTGGGTGCTGGAACCTCCGCCAATACTCTTGATTTTTTTATGGCCGCTGATCAGGGGATTATTACGACACTTCCCGAACCTACTTCTATTGAAAACTCCTACCGTTTCATTAAATCTGTCTATCATCGAAAATTGCGCACAATGGAAGAATTTTTAGAATTAGGTCCTACGATAGATCAAGGATTGAATGCAAAAATTTCTCAAAACCACACTCCTGCTGATTTTATTTCTAAAGTGATCCAAAATAACCCATCACTTGGAAATAAACTACGCAGCGAAATTAACAAATTAAATCCCAAGCTGATTATTAATCAGATAAGAACCCAGGCCGATATTGATATTGGTTTTTCAATGAAAATAATTTGTAAAAAATATTTTGGAATTAATCTCGATTATGTCGGATATCTTGATTACGATGCTACCGTATGGCAGAGTGTGAAACGGCGAAAACCACTATTAATGGAATTCCCCAACTCCGTACTCGTCAACAACTTTGACCGGATTGTTCATCGATTGCTAAATATTAACTAAAGGATTATGGCAAATGAGTGCTGAAGATAAAAATTACTACGAGATTTTAGAGTTGCCATCCAACGCCAGTCAAAAAGATATCAACGAGGGTTATCAAAAGGCCAAAAATGCCTACTCCTTCGATAGCATTGCACTCTACTCAATCATGACTAAGGCAGAATGCGATGATATGCTACATCAGATTGAAGAAGCATATCTGATTTTAAGCAGCCCACAAAAAAGACGCCAATATGATAACGCTAAAGGATTCAATCTCGACAACGCTCCATATTCCATCAGTGAACCAGATTTCTCTACCTCCTCTGGAATTTCTAATCCTTTTAGCCAGGCCAACGCTCCTGGTAAGTTTGAAGTTAATCAAAATACTAACAACATGAAAAATATCACAAAGATCGTTGCCACCAAACGATTCACTCTAGATTACGAAGTAAATCCAGATTTCGAAAAAGAAATTGAACAGACGACGGAGTTTACCGGGAGCTTTTTGAAAAAAATTAGGGAGTATAAACAAATTGATATTGCCAGAATGTCTGAGATGACTAAAGTTTCAAAAACCTATCTACTCAATATCGAAGATGAAGATATGGCCTTACTTCCTGCACTAGTGTATGTCCGCGGATTTGTCTATCAATACGCTAAATGTCTTAAGCTAAACCCAGATCTGGTTGCCACTTCCTACATATTCAATCTAAAAAAGAAACAAAAGTAGGTCTCTTTGGAAGATGATTTTATCACGCTCTCTATCACACTTGATGATTTAGAAAATTTCCAGCGACTGGATGTTTATCTGGCCGCAAAAATCCCTAACTTAAGCCGAACCTTTATTAAAAACATTTTTGAACAAGAGTTAATTTCTCTTGATAATGGCCAAGAAGCCTCTCTTCCAAAGCTTAAGCTAAATAAGATGCCTCCGGCCGGTGCCAATATCGTTATTCAAATTCCGCCGCCCATTCCAGTCAACGCTCTCCCCGAAAATCTTCCTTTGGAAATTTTGTATGAGGATGAACATCTGCTTTTTATTAATAAAGCGGCCGGGATGGTAACTCATCCCGCACCTGGTAATTACAATGGAACTTTAGTAAATGCCGTTTTACATCACTGTCCAGATCTATCCCGCATAGGCGATAAAATCCGTCCTGGTATTGTTCATCGACTTGATAAGGGAACTAGCGGCGTCATGGTAGTTGCCAAAAATCAAAAGTGTCATGAAGGACTAATAATGCTTTTTTCTAAACATGACATTGAGAGAAAATATGAGGCCATCTTAACTAGTGACAAGCTCCCACCTCTGGCAAAACTCGAGTCAACAATCGGTCGACACACTACTAATCGCAAAAAAATGGCCATTAACGTAAGAAATGGAAAAAAGGCCATCACTCATTTTCGTCTACTTGAAAAATTTAAACATTTTTCCTTCGCGGAATTTACGCTAGAAACTGGCCGGACTCATCAAATTCGTTTACACGCTAGTGCCCTCATGCAGGCACCTATTCTGGGCGACTCCATATATGGTAACAGTAATCTCCATTTAAAAAAATCTCCGGCCTCTGTGCAAAAACTTTTACATGATTATCCTTATCCTTTGCTGCATGCTAAAATATTGGGGCTCGTTCATCCCATCACCAAGGAAAAATTATTTTTTGAAGTAAAGCATCCTTCCATTTTTGAAAACGTGCTAGAGGCCTTCCGTCATGAGTAATCTTATATTCCAAAAAAGAATTTTCAATTTTGACTTCTACACTTTAGATGGGCCTCCAAACTTTCCTGTTAATTTTTTAAGGCAAGTGCATGGTGTAGATTTTATCTCTTGCCCCAGCGAGGGTAAACATGCCGCCGACGGTTTTATCGTTGATAAAATGGCCCTAATAAATAGCGAGGAAGCCTATGCTATTTTAACTGCTGATTGCCTTCCTTTACTTTTTGTGGGAGATAAAATTGTCTTTTTACACGCTGGTTGGCGCGGACTACATCAAAATATTATTACCACGAAAACTGTAAAGGAAAATTTACCAACTTATCTTTTTATCGGGCCCCACATCAAGAGCTGCTGCTACGAGGTCTCTCCTGCTTTTGTCAAGAATTTTGCTGATCCAACACTCTTTTTAAAACGCAACCAAAATGGACAGGAAAGAATTTTTTTTGATATGGAACAGTTCGTTATTCGCACCGCCTCTGCTGCTTTCAAAAATATAGATATCATTAGTTCCAATATCTGTACTTGTTGCTCAAAATCGTTTCATAGTTACAGAAAAGATGGCACAACTGCTAGAAATTGGAATATAATTTCTAGCAAAATTAGAACATAAAAACGATCCCGGAGATTTGGCCATGATCATTGAAAATCAAAAAACTCTAACTTTACACGGAATGAATATTAAGCAGATGATTCTCATCGCTTTTTCTGTTTCCATGTCTGTGGCATCGCTTTACCTTTTGAATCATCATTTTGAGACTTTTTTCCCCACCGGAATTTCTCAAGGCGTTATTTGCAACATCAACAGTTTTTTCAATTGTGACACCGTCGCCTATTCTCCAATTGCCTCGCTGTTTTCCGTCCCCATTGCACTATTTGGTATGCTGGCCGGACTTTTTCTACTCTTGGGTTCAATTCTGCCCTCAGTATCGTTTGAGGGAACTAATAACTTTCTTGCTAAAGTTAATTTTGTTGGCTGTATCCTGCTTTTTTTATACTCCATCTTAATCTTAAAGCACCTCTGTCCAGTCTGCACACTCTATTATATTTTCTCGGGGGTCGTGGCCGTGCTTTTTTGGAAGTACAGCGAAATAACCGCGCCCTCTCTGAAAATAATATCCATCTATCTCGCAATCACCATTGCAGCTTCTCTAATAACAATTTTGTACGTCAAAGGAAAAGAGGCCAATCGCGATATTTTGGCCAATACTCTAATCAAAGATTATGATTCCTATCCCAATCTTGGATCTCCAGAAACACCCTCTCCTTATCGCTTGGCCAGTGCCGCAGAAAGATTTGAAAATGCCCCTTTGCAATTAACCATCTTCTCCGACTTTCAATGCCCATCGTGTGAACTGCTATCAAAGATGATGGAAAAGGTTATTCCCCGTTATGCCGGAAAAATTAACATCCAATATTTCTTCTACCCTCTAGATATGGCCTGTAATCCTGAGATGACGAGACCTATGCACCAATTTGCATGCCAGGCCGCTTATTTGGCCTCTTGTTCCGGGCCACACTTTAAAGAGGTACATGATCAAATCTTTGCCCAAATGGAAACACTCTCTGATCAATGGTTAGCGGATAAAGCAAAGGCCATCGGTGCCTATGACTGTATGAGTTCTTCTCAAACAAAAGAACAGGTGCAAAAGCAAATCGAGGCAGCAAAACCATTTAATGTAAAATCTACTCCCACTTTTTTATTAAATGGCGTTAAAATTGAGGGGGCCATTCCACTAAATCAACTTTTCATCCTACTAGATGAACTATTAAAACGAGTGGAGAACGCCCCAAAGCAATGCACCTCATGCTAACTGATACTCATTGTCACCTTGATTATCTTAAGGCCGCGGCAATCGAAGTAATTGTTGCAAACTCAATGGCCGCAGGCGTGTCACGCCTGGTTACTATCTCCGTTGATCCTACAAACCTGGATGAAGTTATAACGATTGCAAAAAAGTTTCCTCAGGTGGCCTGCTCACAAGGAATACATCCTCATGACGCTAAGCTGTACAATAAAGAAGTTGAAAGAAAAATTATCGAAAACTGCCAAGATAAAACTAACAAGGTGATTTCCATTGGAGAAATTGGACTAGATTATCACTACAATCACTCCTCAAAGGAAGAACAAACTATGGCCTTTGAGGCCCAACTCTCCTTGGCGGGATTACTCAACCTTCCAATTATAATTCATTCTCGCGAAGCAGAAGATGACACCATGGCCATTTTGAAAAATATGGAGTCAAAAATCAAAAAATGCCCGGTGGTTTTTCATAGTTTTACTTCCAATGATAAATTAGCACAATTTGCCCTGGCCCGGGATTTCTTTATTGGTATTAATGGCATTATAACTTTTAATAAATCAGACAATGTACGAGAAATTGTAAAAAACACTCCTGCGGAAAAATTAGTTGTGGAGACAGATGCCCCGTTCCTCTCTCCTGTTCCCTTTCGCGGAAAAGAGAATAGTCCTCAATATATTCCTTACATTGTGCAAGCAATGGCCAAGATCAAAGGAATTGATGAAACATCCCTTGCTTCACAATTAGAGCTCAATACCAAGGCCTTATTCCGCTGGTAATAATCAAGACACATGTGATGCTTCGTTACGATTACCTAATGTATCCTCTAATTGGAAACCAGTCCTCATAAATTTCGTTGATCAAAGATTCTTTATTATCCACTTGCAATAATTCTCCATCTTTTGTCATTTGCCACGAACTGTATTGATTGTTATTTGGTGACCATTTTTTATTCTTCCGACTATAGCTCCAAAACGGTTTACCTTTCTCAAAATAGCGCAAATAAACACGACTTACCTCTTTTTCACTTGGTGGCCCTTTGCGAATATCAAGAAATACTCGCTTATTAACTGGATCAACTATAACCCTTTCTAGATGTCCAAAACCAAGCTTGTTGGCCATGTGATAAAACGGAGTTGCTTTCGCCGCTTCAATCAGCTTTTCTGACAGATCTATTCGCTCTTGATTGGTTAGATTTTGTACTTTTTCAAAAGACAATTTATGCATTTTTTCTATTGTGCCAGTTGAATTTTTAATGAATGCTTTCAAGTTATCGCGCCCAAGGCCGCCAGGAATTCGCTGCGTATTTGGAAATTGCTCTAGCGCTGTTGCCAGAAAAAAGTATGAGGCACCATGGCCACGATATTTTTTGTGCATGGAAAGATGAAAATCTAAAGTATATGTATCATCTGGAAACATTCCAAATCTTCCGCCCCCCACTTCTTTGTCTCCATCAAGTAAGGTGTAAAATTTATGTCCATAAAAAAGTTCACTCGCCTCCAACCGTATTGCAATCTTTCCAACATCAACTTCCGGATTATCTTGTTGCATACGATCTTTGAATTGTTGTTCATAATACTCACGGGCATTTTTGTATTGATTTTGAATAGGATGGGCCGCTCTATCTTTCTGAATCTTTAAAAAATAATCGAGCGTCTCATCCATATCAGAAAAATCATCATCAACCCAATGAACATTTGTTTCCATTGGCCCTTGATAATTATATCGAGTAGTAAGATATATTTCCCGACGAGTCCCTGTTTGTGCTTTAACCCATGTTTCCACCGGAACAATTTCGTTAAACATGGATGGATCAATAACCATTGCGGATATTCCGCTTTCATTTTTTACAGAAATAATTGGCGCCATGTGGCCATTCCATTTCACAAAACCATTAGGATGATTAGGTGTAACAATACTCAAATCTCCAATAACAAAAATTTTCCCGACAATAATACCCATCTGTTCAGCAAGTTCCGCCATTTTATGCGCCCGCGCATAACATCCACTGTCGGGACAATTGAATGGAATTTCCTTTCGAGAGGCCAATTTAACAAAAAGTTCACTGGCCTCATCTGTCGATAATACACTAATCTTAAAATCGTCGGCCATTATTTCGCTAAGCTCTTTGCCATAAGCTTCCGCCTTAACTATCTCGGAAATTTCGACATAGCTTTTTGGATATTCCCCAATTGAGCTGCTCTCTTTTGCAAATTTAGAGACCAGCTCATTAGCAACTTCGATGCAAGAAGAAGCAAAAACTTCGCCTCGAAAAATCACAGAGATCAAAGTTAACACTACAAACAGTACGTATCGCATTTTATAATCCAAGTATTTACTTGGGCATTAGGCCCTGTTAATCATTACCTAAATAGTAACCAAAATGTTAATTTGAACAAGTTATTTGAAATTCTTACAGTAAAAAATAATCTTCTTGCCTAATTATTGAACAGTTTACAGCAATTCCTTGAAAAACCATGGACATATCCGAGCTATACTCTTAAGCCCCATATGGCATATCAAGAGGGCGTGACAACCACTCGCTGGCATTAACAACACTTACTCCATCGATTGTTCTCGGCAACTTGCAATCATCATTTAAAACAAGTTGCACGGCCATAGGAATTTTTAACTTATGCATAAAATAAAATAAATGAGAGGATGCTTTGGTATCAGAAACTTTCGCCTCCACTAACAAAATAGGTTTGCGGTTTTTTATTATTACAAAATCGACTTCATGCCCATCACGGTCACGTATATAGCTCAACTCATACCGATCACCTGTAGAATCTTCTAGAAAATGATTTTTCTTTAACAGGTGGTTGGCAACTAAGTTTTCAAATTTAGCCCCAACATCTCCCTGCACTTCTCCATTATCATAAAAATATGCCTTGGGTGCCTTAACAATTGCCTTGGCCATACTTTTACTATACGGGGATACAATAAAAACAGCGTAGGTGCGCTCAAGAACGTATAGCCAATTTTTTACCGTCTTCGGAGCAACTTCTAAGTCTCTGGCCAGATTTGAAAATACAATTTCACTTCCAACACGTTCAGATAATTGAAAATAAAATATTTCCAATATTGTCAGATCTTTAATATTCTCTAGGTCCCGAATGTCTTGACGAAAAATCAAATTTATTCGCTCATTACGCCAACGCTTGGCAAGCGTTAAATCATTTGAAAAAAACGGTTCTGGAAATCCTCCGAATTCTAACAATTTTCCAATAACATTCTCCGAGCTATTTATACCTATACGAAAATTTTTTTTAAGCTCTGCTAAGCATAGCGGATGGAGTCGCCAGGAAAAAAATCTTCCCAACATGGAATCTTGCCCTTTTTTATAAATATCTAATTTGGCACTGCCTGTAACCAAAAAGACATGACGATCTTTTTGCGTATCATAGGTTCCCTTGAGAAAATTTTTCCACCGCCCATATTTGTGAATTTCATCAAGCGCAATCACTCTGCTTTCATCACTCCAATCCCTTTTTAGAATTCTTTTACGCTCGTCTATGTCGTCCCAATTAAGATAAATTGAGTTAGATTTTCCAATAATATCTCGCGCCAACGTAGTTTTACCTGCCTGTCTTGGGCCGGAGACAAAAACCATTTTTCTTTTCAAATCGCTCTGAATTTGTTCCTGAATATATCGCAAGCTTTTTCGCTCCTTTTAATGAACTGTTCTTTGTCTGGACAATTATAACCTATGAGTCATAATTGTCCAGACAAAAAGGACCTGTTAGTCATAATTGTATAAAATTCACAATAGCATGTTTTTTAGGCCATCTTCTCGTTGTCAAATATTTTACTGGTGCTGCTGGCCACCACTTCACCGATGGTTTTGTAAATTTTGAATTGAATATCTGGTGAATCATCTAGATCAGTATGCCCTTCCTGACGAAGCTCATTTATAACATTGGTAAATTCAATGTCGCGCGCAATATTGGGGCCATCGTTATATAAAAAATCTTTGTCTCCAATAAAATTTAAATTTTTCTCTACGTTTTGTGGAATAATATCATTATTAAGGCCAACAGAATCTAGCGTCACCAGCAGATTAACTTTGCGAAAACCATTTTCCATATTATTTAGCTCATTAGCAATCTCCACAGCTAAATCCCCTCCCAAGCTGTGTCCCACCATTATTATTGGCCGCTCGGTCGGACGTTTTTTTATCTCTTCCATGATCTTACTTTTTTCCGTCCAAGAAAAATGTTCCGCCCCATTAATATATTTGCTCATCTCTTTGAGGCCCCCCGCATCGCTCGAACTTAATTTTCCAAATTGCCATCCACTTATAAAAAATATCCCTGGCCGGTTGACCATAGGTGGAGCTTTTTCTTGGGCCTGAGCAGAACTAGCTTTTTTTGGCAAAGCTTGCTCTTTTACACCTTCGCTTTTTAATGGAACGGCCACGCTTTTAGTGGCACCATCCACCACCGTGGCAGCGGCCGATCCAACGTTTTTTGCGGCGGCCACTGCCCCTGGCGGCATAGTGGCGATATCTTTGGCCAATTCCTGGGCACGCTCTGAAATATCGGCCTTATCACTTGTGGCCGATGGCACTTTTGTGGCCTGCTCGGTAGCTGGCATAGTGGAAGAAGAAGTAATCGGCCTCCGATTAAGATAATCCTGATGACTTTCATACTTGATGACTCGAGGAATAGTTACACTATTGTTAGTTATTGCATTCATAGCAATATTATAGCGGTAGTCTCCATTTCTAAAAAATAGAAAGTGGGATGGTAGCTTTTGCCCGAGCTATATACTCTTTTATTTTATAGCTTTTCAAAAAAATTTAAGATTTTTCCTACCCCGCCGAAGTAGTAGCTACTAGAAAAACGTTATTATTTTTCAGGAGGCCACAATGGGACACAAAGAACACAATGGAAAAGACAAACAAAAAAAGAAGCTGACTAAAAAAGAGCAAAAAGCACAAAATCACCTAAAACTAATGAATGGCGGAAAAGGTACAAACGGTAATGCGGGCACCAATTTCACCCCAGGAAATGGTGATAATAAAAAGGCAGCTTAGTCGGCCAATTAGGGCGGTGGCCTTTTAAAACTTTAAGTTTAACCCACCGCCAATTCCTAAATCGCGATCCATGGTTAAATTTTTAGCAATAAAAATATTTGCGCCTATATCCTCATTGATCCCAATCAAAACGCCACCAACAAATCGCGCCACTATAAAATTATAAAGAATCTGTTCAAAATCATTGAAGTCGCTATCTGCTGGTTCAAACTCGTGATAATCTTTTTTGTCTGCCCCAGTAAATTGATGGTAACCAATGCCCAATTGCATACCAGCATAGGGAACGACTGGAAAGGTTTTTATAACATCTGTCACGGCAGCATATAAATTATATACTCCCTCAATGACAAAAGTATTTTGGGCCGTTCCATAACTAACTCCACTTCCGTGCAAAACAGCATTCTTGCGCTTTAACAAATTAACATTAAAATTGTGATAATTTTCGGTGTAATCAAAATCATTACTGACCGAGGAAAAACGATAGTTGGCCTGCAAAAATGAAGTATCATTTCCTAAAAAATCAGCACGCACCTCCATCGTCCTTCCCAAAATGGCAATTAACGCTAGCAAAAATAAACTTGTTCTCATAATTTTCTCCATCAAGTGTTATCGTTATCATTGTCGTTATTATTAACCTTAAAATTTTTCAAATGATCTCCAAAGGAATGCTTTAATTCTCCCTTCTCATTTTTCTTCTGACTTTTTTTTGCTGATACCGCCACCACTTCTTCGTTACTTTGTTGCACGCCCTCGGGCGTCTTTAGATATTCGCGAAATGTTGGCAACTCTCCTTTGTAAACTATTCTATTCAAATGTTTTACAAGGCCTGTCCAATGGCCCAAACTATTATCTTGCCGCTTGGCCGTCTCGAACGAATTCATTTTAGAATCTATTAAATCAATGTGATGAACCAGTAGTGCCTCAGAAGTTTGTGGCGTTTTGGGTGAACCAAACTCATATTCTCCATGATGAGAAGCTAGAATATGTCGTAGATGCATTTTGGTTGTATGGGGAAAGTTAGTAATTTTAGCAGTAAAGCGATCCAGTAGTTCAAACGATTTTATCAAATGTCCTATCAACTTGCCCTCTTCGGTATAATCAACTAAATCACCATCGCTTAATTCATAAATCTTCGCAATGTCGTGAAAGACTGCACCGGCCACCACATAATTTCGATTAACCGCATAGTGTGCAGAAAGCAGTACTGCCAACTTAACAGATGACAATGTGTGCTCCAGCAGGCCGCCTTCATAACAGTGATGAATTGATTTTCCCGCTGCCCAAATTTTTAAACGCCGAGAAATTTCTGGATCATAAAGAGTTGCATGTAAAAAATCTTTAATGTAAACATCATCTAATGTCTCCACAATGGCCATCAATTCCCCAAACATTCGGTCTGGTGGATTAGCACTAACTTGAACAAAATCTTCGCGTCGTAAATTATCCTTCACCGCCGGCCTTATCTCTGATGCAATCAATTGGAGTCTGTTTTGGTAACTATTAATCTTACCTTGTATTTCGACATAATCTCCCCGACTAATTTGCTCAGCAACCTCTTCCGCCCCCTGCCACTTTTTAACCTCTAAGTCTCCAGTAGCATCCGCAACAATCATGTTGAGATAAGTGCGGCCATCTTTAGATTCTACCAGCGCAATATATTTAACCAAAAAGAGTGAATCAATATTATCTTTGTTCCCTAAATTTTTTATGAACTGTTTTTTTTCCAAGCAATTTCCTATGCTAATTATCAGTTGAATGAGTGATATCTGCAATGATACTTAATTCATATAAAAAGTCTACACAAGCTTCCCGATGTGTGGCATAATCACTATTGTTTTAACAACCTAATATTTTTTTATAATCACCGAGCACAACACTCGCCTTTACGCAGGAGGATCTATGTCTCTCAAATATGTCGACGAAGTAAATTTTAAGGGGAAAAAAGTAATTGCCCGTTTTGACTTTAACGTTCCACTGGCCAAGGATGGCAGCGGAAAAATTACCGACACCACTCGCATTGATATGGCCATGCCCACCATCAAATACATTCTAGAACACGGTGCGAGTAAGCTAATTATGATGAGTCACTTAGGCCGTCCCAAAGATGGCGTAAAAGATGCAAAATATTCTCTTGAGCCCGTGGCCAAATATTTGGCAACCAAGCTTGGCCAAGAAGTTGTGCTTACTGAATCATGCACAGATAAAGGAATTAAAAATTTAATCGGCCTTAACGCTACCAAATTGGTTCTTCTAGAGAATGTACGTTTTCATATTGAAGAAACTAAAAATGATCATGAATTTGCTAAGACTCTGGCCGGCTATGCTGACTTCTACGTTAATGACGCTTTTGGAACCGCTCATCGTGAACACGCCTCGACCTATGAGATCAATGCCTTTTTTAAAAATAACAATGCGGCCGGTTTTTTAATGCGCCAAGAAATTGAGGCCTTGAATAAAGTTGTAGAATCACCTAAGCACCCCTTTATCGCGATTGTTGGTGGAGCTAAAGTAGCAGATAAAATCAAGATCATCGAAAAACTTCTAGTAAACGTTGATAAGATGATAATCGGTGGTGCCATGGCCTATCCTTTCTTAAAGGCACAAGGCCACAATATCGGCAAATCTCTGTGCGATGCGGAGGATGTAGATTTGGCCCGCAAAATTTTAGGCAGTGCTTCGGCAAAAAAAATCTCTTTGCCAATTGATCATATCGTCAGTGATTCCACGGAAGGTAAGGGTGAAACCATAAACTCCAAAGATATTCCTAGTGAAAAAATGGGCCTAGATGTTGGGCCCAAAACGATGGAGTACTTTCGCGATACACTTAAAGATGCTCAAACAGTATTGTGGAATGGCCCAATGGGATTTTTTGAAAACAAAGAATTTGCCAAAGGAACAATGGAGATTGCTAAAATTTTATCAAACCTGAAAGGGGCATTCACCCTGGTAGGTGGTGGTGATTCGGTAAGTGCCGTACAAAAGGCCGGACTCTCTGATAAAATGTCCCACGTCTCTACCGGAGGCGGTGCTTCGTTGGAATATATTGAGCAAGGAACATTACCCGGAATTAAAGCACTTAAATTTGGAGTTTAAACATGAAACGAAAAATACACATCGTCGGCAACTGGAAAATGAATCAGACCCTGGCCTCCATTAAAACTTTTTTTACAGAGTTTAATGAGACATGCGCTAAATATAATAATTGCAATATGTGGATCGCCCCACAATTTATCCACATCCCATATTTGCAAGAACTTGCACGCACACGTAATCTGGTAAAAGTGGGCGGACAAAATTGTTCTCATGTCAACTCCGGTGCCTTTACGGGAGATGTTTCCGCTGCCTCTCTTAAAGATATGGGGGCCGATTTTGTAATAATTGGCCACTCCGAACGTCGCGCCTTTTTTCAAGAAAAAGATGAAATTTTAAACACCAAAACAATCAATGCCCTCAACGCTGGACTCAAGGTAATCTTTTGTGTTGGAGAAACACTGGAAGAGCGCGAGGCCGATAAAACCAAGGCCATTATTAAAGGCCAAATTGATAAAGGACTGGCCAAGATTCCCTCAAACAAAATAAAGGACGTAATTGTGGCCTATGAACCTGTTTGGGCCATCGGAACAGGTAAAAATGCTACTCCTGAACAGGCCCAGGAAGTTCATAAATTTATTCGTGGACATATCAACTCTACCTTAAAATGGAACAGCGATGAACTAATCATTCTTTACGGTGGAAGCGTAAAACCAAGCAATATCGATGAACTTCTTGATTGCCAAGACATCGATGGTGCACTAGTTGGCGGTGCCAGTTTAGTGGCCGCTGATTATGACAAACTTTGTGCTAGCGGAAATCGCAAATAAAAGCTTTTCGACTTGCCAGATAGCTATAAATTAAGTAAAAATTTTTGCTTCTAGTTTTTAGTGATTAGTTTTAACCTAACATCGAGGAAAGTTCACTATGGTAACTTCATTAATGGTTTTGCAAGCGATTATATCTGTTTTAATTATCCTTCTTGTACTTATTCAGTTTGGTAAAGGTGCAGAAGCTGGGTTAATCGGCGGAACTTCTGATTCTGTTTTTTCTGGTGCACAACAGGGCAATATCTTAACAAAAATCACTACTATTTTGGCCATTATTTTTATGGGAAATTCAATTTATTTGGCCAAAGTTCAAAGTAGCTCGGCCAATAAATCACTTCTTGATAACGAAGTAGTCACTCGTCCACTAAATAGCGATAAGGCCGACAAAAAAGATACGGCCACCACTCCACCAACGGCCGAAACAGAAAAAACAAATAACGCCAAAACTACTGACAAAAAGTAATCTTCAGCGCTAAAATACACCATCATAAATTAGCTATTGCAGTTAGTAGCTATATTCAGCAGGTGGTGTATTTTGAAAACAATGAAATCTCTTATAAAAAAAGATGCCCGCCGCGGCCTCTGGTTGGATGACTCTCCAATCCCTACTCCCAAGTCAAACGAAGTAAAAATAAAAATAAAAAAAACGGCCATCTGTGGAACCGATCTACACATCTATAACTGGGATGCTTGGTCGCAAAAAACTATAAAAACTCCGATGATTATCGGCCACGAATATTTAGGGGAAGTGGAGGCGGTAGGAGATCATGTTACCGCTTATAAAAAAGGAGATCTCGTTAGCGGCGAAGGCCATATTGTCTGTGGCCGTTGTCGTAACTGCTTGGCCGGCAGGCGGCATCTCTGTCCAAATACCTTTGGCGTAGGAGTTAATCGCGACGGCGCCTTTGCCGAATATCTCTGCATCCCCGATGTCAACGTCTGGCCTTGTGACAAAAAAATTAATCCCGATGTTTTATCTATCTTTGATCCTTTTGGAAATGCCGTTCACACCGCCCTCTCCTATGATCTTTTGGGAGAAGATATCCTAATAACCGGCGCTGGGCCCATTGGCATTATGGCGGTGGCCATTGCTAAACATGCCGGTGCACGTCACATTGTTATTACCGACGTCAATGAGTATCGTCTGGAGTTAGCGCGAAAAATGGGTGCCACCGTGGCCTTGAATGTAAAAAATGGGAACTTAAAAGATACGATGAATGCACTAGGTATGAAGGAGGGCTTTGATGTGGGACTAGAGATGTCCGGTAACCCTCTGGCATTTAACGACATGCTGGGAAATATGGTGCATGGTGGGAAAATTGCTATGTTAGGCATCATGCCGACGGAGACTAAAATTGATTGGAACACTGTCGTCTTTAATGGACTTTTTATTAAAGGTATCTACGGCCGAGAAATGTTTGAAACCTGGTATAAAATGACGGCAATGATTCAGGGAGGACTTGATGTATCTCCCGTCATAACTCATAAATTTCCCTATACTAAATTTGAAGAGGCCTTTGAACTAATGAATAGTGGTATGTCGGGAAAAATTATTCTCGATTGGCAATAATTGGCAATAAAGGAGCATATTGCATGTACGGATCATTTAAACAACACCTACAAAAAGAATTAGCAACTATAAAAGAAAAAGGACTGTACAAAACTGAACGAGTAATCAACTCGCATCAGGCGGCCAAAATCAAAGTTTCTGCGGTTAAAGATGTACTAAATTTTTGTGCCAATAACTATCTAGGCCTCTCTTCCCATCCAGAGGTAGTCAAGGCCGCGCAAGATAGTTACAAAGATTGGGGATATGGTTTATCCTCTGTGCGCTTTATCTGTGGTACACAACAAATTCATAAAGATCTGGAAGATAAGCTTTCTCATTTTTTAAAGACAGAAGATACTATCCTCTATACTTCCTGCTTTGATGCTAATGGCGGATTATTTGAAACACTACTGACAGAAGAAGATGCTATCATTAGCGATGAACTAAATCATGCAAGTATCATCGATGGTGTTCGTCTCTGTAAGGCCTCCAAATATCGCTACAAAAATAATGATATGCGATCACTCGAAGAGAATTTAAAAGAAGCTGTCTCTAAATCACCACGCTTTAAACTCATTGTTACGGATGGCGTATTTTCCATGGATGGATATATTGCAAACTTAAGAGCTATCTGTGACCTGGCAGATAAATATGATGCTCTTGTTATGGTAGACGACTCTCACGCCGTTGGCTTTATCGGAAAAACAGGCCGTGGCACCCATGAATATTGTGATGTGGTCGGACGTGTGGATATTATTACCGGAACTTTAGGTAAAGCACTGGGAGGGGCCAATGGTGGATACACTTCCGGCCGACGAGAGATCATTGATCTTCTTCGTCAACGCTCTCGCCCATATCTTTTTTCTAACAGCGTTGCTCCCAGTATTGTGAAGGCATCACTTAAGGCACTTGAACTTTTATCGTCTTCTGCTTTACGAGAAAAGCTTATGAGCAATACGGCCATGTTTCGTGCCGGCATGGAAAAAAATGGTTTCAATATTTTGCCTGGAACTCACCCGATTGTTCCAGTTATGCTAGGTGATGCCAAGCTAGCGCAAGAGATGTCTTCTCGCCTTCTGGAAAAAGGAGTCTACGTCATCGGTTTTTTCTATCCGGTGGTTCCCATGGATCGTGCACGTATCCGCGTACAAATTTCTGCTGGCCACAATGAAGATGACATTAAATTTGCCATAGAAAAATTTGCAGAAGTAAAAAAAGAGATGAAACTTTAATGTAAGACCTTTATTGAGGCAGTTAAACAGATCCAACTAAGACAATTCCTACAAGCAAACGGCCCTAGGTTGCTCTGACATTACCGACAATCCGATTATCATCACTTCTTAAAAAGTGTAGATTCCAGGCCCCAAGAAAAATAAAGCGAAATTAAAAGGACTGGAATATGAAAACATGTGAATATCGAAGAAATCGTACTAACAGAATAAATAAGAGTAACAACTGCGGACATCACTACCGAGGACAAAGTAGTAGAGCGTTAGTTAGTAGCAAATCATGTTTTCGCGGAATAAATCAAGTTGGCAGATTTATCCGAGAGACGAAAGAAGAAGCTGCCATTATGGAGGCCGCTGGACAATCGGCCGGAATATTTTTCTGTATCTAATCGAGGAGGTTATCCATGCGAATTAGCATTGATTTTGCCAGAGGAATTATCCTATTAACGGCGCTCACTGTATATATCTGGCAGGCACACACGGATTTTAGTACTATTTACTCTCGTACAATTGGCCTCTCTCCGCCTTCAATGGAAAAACCAGATTTATCTCCGTTCCAATCTCAATATCTGGCATTGATTGAATAGTCAGTTTTCCTTTTAATTGCTCTGTCAGTTCTTCAACTAACTGCAGTCCAAGGGTTTTTGCATTGCTATAATCAAAATTTTTGAAAAAACCCACGCCATTATCTTTAACTTTCAATTGACAGTTCTCATCAGTACTATCGAGGGAAACTTCCATCCCTCCACACGTCTGGCCAACAAACGCATACTTTAAAACATTGATAACAAGCTCTCCAATTATTAATCCGCAAGGAATAGCAGTATCTATATCCAACGTTATCTTGGATAACTTTAAAGATACCGTAAATTTGTCTCCCATTTTGTTATATGACAAGATCAGATCAGAAACAAGAGTTTCAACATAGTCTGAAAAATCAATCTCGGCAGTATTGTTTGCTCGGTATAGTTTTTCATGAACCATGGCCATGGCCTTAATTCGATGCTGTCCATCTATCAACATCTCTTGCAGCTGCTTATTCTGAGAAGTGCTGGCCTGTAAACTGAGAAGACTAGATATAATATCCATATTGTTTTTAACTCTATGATGAATCTCCTTTAAAAGAATCTCTTTCTCATGTAATGATTTTTTAATTTGCTCTTCCGACTGCTTGCGCTCAGTAATATCTTCTAAAATCCAGATTGTCCCCTGCTCCATATCTGGTGGTGCCACTGCCTTGCCATAGAAGCGCACAAAAATATGAGTTCCGTCTCGACGAACCAACTCCTGTATACTCTCAAACGTATGTCCAGCGGCCATTGGCGGATATGACTCGTCATGAAATTTTTCATATGCTTCTTGCGATGGATATAAAAATCTGGTTGTTTGATTTTTAAAATCTTCCTTTTGGTACTGAAAAATTTCCTCCATTTTTTTATTTGCCCAGACTTGCTTTTTATTCACAATCATTATGATACATATCGGCACAGTATCCAAAATAATTTGTTGCATGCGCATTATTGCCTTAACTTGTTTTTCCTCTACTTTTTTTTTGAAAATATATTTCCCCTTTTGCCACTAGCTAAAAGTGGCCACAAAGAATGGCCCTTATACTATTTTATACTGTATTACATAGCGGACAATGTCAGCGCTGTTTTTTAAATTAAGTTTCTCCAAAATCCTAGTTCGATAAGTACTTACTGTTTTAACACTTAAAACGAGGTCATCGGCAATCTCCGACACGGAAAAGCCAATTCCAATTCGTCTCATTACATCAAACTCGCGATTAGATAATTGCTTATGTGGAACACCATCTGTTTCATGTACAATGGATTCCACCAAGCTATCGGCCAGGCGATGAGACAGATATTTTTCTCCTCGCGCTACTTGCCTTATGGCCGCCACTAAATCTGTCGAGATAGCTTCTTTAGATAGATACCCGAAGGCCCCTGCTTTAAAAGCACGAATGGCATATTGATCTTCTGGCTGAGAAGTTAGAACCAAAACTTTTGATTGCATGCCTCTCTCTTTTATTTCTCGCAAAATATCAAGGCCACCTCTTCCGGGGAGTGTTAAATCCAGAATAATCACTTGCCAGTCTTGATCATTAAGTTTTGCAAAAAACTCACCCGCACTACCAACCTCAGAGGTAACAACCACATCATCGGTCTCAGATAAAATTACCTTTAGTCCGGCCCTGGCAATCGGATGATCATCAACGATACATACCGAAATCATAATTTGCTCCCTGTATATTGTCTTAAAAAAAATAGTAACACAATTCTAACTAAAAACAAGCTATACAGGGTATTCTCTACAATGAATGATCTATAATAGTCAGTATGTAGGAGTCTTCTTACGTGCAAATACGCTGTGTGATATGGTTTTACTTAAGTATATCAGATAGAATCATGAGAGGAAAATATATGAATAAAAAAACCGTGATAATTGTCGAGGACGAGGCCATCATTAGACTCCGAATAAAATCAGATATGGAGCAAAATAATTTCGAAGTTATTGGCCATTATGCTTCAGGAGAAGATGCTTTGGCGGCAATCGAAAAACAAATCCCCAATTTAATACTCATGGACATTCATTTAAGCGGTACGCTAGATGGTATTGAAACGGCAGATCTAATTTTACAAAAACATAACCTTCCCCTAATATTTCTCACCGCTCATGCGGAAGAAGAAACTCTTATTCTGGCCCGCGCTGTCAATCCCTATGGTTATCTTCTAAAACCTTTTACGAGCGATGCTCTGCGTGCCACTGTCAAAATGGCCATCTATAAACATCAACTTGATTGCGATAAATTAACGCTTACCCGAGAACTTCAAAAAAAAATGGATGAATTACTGCATCTAAATAACGAACTTAAAGAGTTTGCCCACGTCATATCTCACGATTTAAAAGATCCTCTCGCCATGGTTAAAAGCTGCTGTCAGCAACTCCAACAAAAGGCCAGCGATAATCTTGACGAGAAGTCCAACAATTATTTAAGCTATGCTATTGAAGGCTCACGACGAATGGAGTCTTTGATCGATTCTCTTCTAGAATATTCGCGAATTGGCAAGCTTGAACAAAACGCTTTTACGCCAGTAGATCTTCAGGAAGTTGTTGCAGTAGCAAAAATCAATCTATCAAAAAAAATAGTAGAAACAAACGCACAAATTGTCTGCGCACCTCTGCCAACTGTTAAAGGTAACTCTTCTGGCCTTGTTCAGGTTTTTCAAAATCTTCTATCAAACGCTATTAAGTTTTCACCAGCGGATCCAATTATCAGAATTGAATATAAGCTACTAAAAAATATTCACCAGATCTCAGTTTGTGATAATGGGATTGGTATCCCCGCTGAAAGCGCGGAAAAAGTTTTTCAAATCTTTGAAAGACTCCACAGCGAAGAGGAATATCCAGGTACAGGAATGGGTCTAACCATATGTCGTAAAATCATAAAACATCATGGTGGTAATATTTGGGTTAGTAATACTTCCACGAAAGGAACCACCATAGTTTTTGAGTTACCAGTATGATAAAAATAAAAACCTTAATTTCCCTAATCGTTTTGTCATTTTTTCCTGTAACCTTTATAGCTCTTCGCGACGACAAGCTTTTTGGCCGTGCAACACTGCTAACTCTTGCCTGCACATTTCTTTTTTTATTAATCATAAGATTAATTACCTCTATGGCCACAAAACATAACAGTAAAAATCCATCGAGCAATTATGAAGACGAGTCTAGCATTACTAAAATCAAAATTCTTCAGACCAGCTTAGATCATCTTGCTAATGAACAAAAGGCCATTTTAGAAACGGCCAATATTGGTTTTTTAAAAGTAATTGATCTCAAAATAGTCTGGATCAATCACAAGACTGAAGAGATGCTTCAATACAGTAAAGATGAATTAATTGGTAAATCAACCCAAATTCTATACCCTTCCGAAGAAACCTACTCTAAATTTGCTGAATCCTATGCCATTATGACAACTGGGAAAATTTATGAAACAGAGGCAATCGTTCTGAAAAAAGATGGAACCCCTTTAGAAGTTCATTTTAACGGGAAGGCAATTAATCCATCCGATCCATCTATGGGGGTTCTATGGGTGCTTGAAGATTGCACAGCGCGTAATCAAACAGACCGGGCCCTCCGTGCCAGTGAAGAGAAATATCGCATCGGACAAGCACTATTACTCGCAGTAGCAGAAGGTACCTCCGATGGAATTTACGTTAAAGACACTTCCGGCCGATATTTACTTGTAAATTCTGCCGCGGCCAATTTTTTTGGCCATCCGGTAAAAGAAATATTAGGCAAAGATGATACTTTTATTTTTCCTCAGCAAGAGGCAGAAAAAATTATTGCGAGTGATAAAAATGCCATCACCAAGCTTCCTGAAACTTACGAAGAAGCTCATATCATAGCTGGGATGCAACGTTTTTTTTCAATTACAAAAGGGCCCGTCTTCAATTCTAAAGGAATTGCTTTTGGAACCTTTGGAATCTCACGCGAAATAACTGCCCATCGACATAGTGAAGATAAAATTAAAAATAACCTACGAGAAAAAGAAATTCTATTAAAAGAAATTAATCATCGAGTTAAAAACAATATGGCCATAATCTCCAGTCTTTTGAGCTTACAGGCCGCTAATGTTAAAGACAAATCAATACAAGAAGCACTGGCCGAGGGACAGCGTAGGATTAACTCAATGGCCCTCATTCATCAACAACTCTATAGTTCAAAAAACTTAGCGCAGGTAGATTTTGGTCAATTCGTTAAGACAATCTCTAGCGAGATTGCTGAAACTTTTCGATGGCAAGAAAAAAAACCTAATATTAATATTAACGTCCAAGAGATTACCCTAGATATTGCATTGGCCATCCCCTGTGCTCTCATTGTCAACGAACTTTTGACCAACGCATTTAAATATGCCTTTCCATCTAGCTCCAATTGGCCAGATAAAACAATCTCCATAACAATGGAGCACCATCAAAATAAAAATTTTCTTTTGTCCATAGCAGACAATGGCCATGGCCTTCCTAAAGAAAAGCAGTGGCGCCAGTCCAATGCACTTGGCCTTCAACTAGTTATTGCACTTGTTGAACAAATTAAAGGCAATTTAAAAATACTATCGACAAGCGATAATATTATTGGAACTCAAATAACAATCGAATTTAACAAAATAGAAAATAACTTCTCTAGAAAAGTAATGCCATGAGCAATACTTTATCGGAATAATCCCACATTGATTTATCATTTTACTGATTACTAGTTAATACTAAATACTGTAGATTCCAGCCCCACAAAGCATTAATAGTAATCTAACAAAGGATAAATGATGAGAATCCCTCGAGAAAAAAAGAGCTACAACATACGACGATGGAATAACCGAAAAGAGTGTATTTGCAGCTTATGTGGAAATCATTTTAAAGCGACAGGAAACTTTAGTCGCTTTTGTAAACGATGTAAGGAAGAGAGTGAAGTGCTTATGTCCGTCGGAGACTTTCCTGAAACCATCCATTGCCCTTAGGCATGCTTAGCGTAACTCCAAAAATATTATATAAACTAATGTAAATGGCCGATGAGTAGAATACTGGATGAAAATTTTGTTATTCTATAAATTCTAAAACCCGTTCAATCAAATAATGTGGTAATTGTATTAAGGTGAATTTTGCATTTCTATAATCAACCATAATTTTTTGCGCAGGATTACTTGAAAACTTAACTGCCTGATCTGTTTTTTTATCCATAACAAACTGGGTTAGTGATTTGAGTGATCCTGTTTTTCCTGATTTGACTTCTATTGGAATAATTTTTGTTCCATGCTGTAACACAAAATCAACTTCCGCATTATTGCTTTTGCCTTCCCTTAACCAATAATATAACTCAGGTTCTACATTTGTCTTTGCATATAGTAAATGTTGGCCAATAAACTGTTCATGAATTGTTCCGCTTATTATTAGATTCGCTTCGCTGTTTTCATTTTCTAATATGCGCTCCAACGTTTGTCCACCTAGTCCACTCATCAATATGTGAAGTCCAACATCTAAAAATAAAAATTTATATGTATTTTCATCTTTTTGTGACGCGATCGGAATTCCAGAGCAGTTTGAATTATAAATAAGTCCCAATACCTGGGCCTTGGCCAGAAGACCTATGGCCTTCTTTAATTCTCTAGATTGAATATCTGATGAAATATTTGAATATTTTATCTTCCTTCCTAGATTTGTTCCAGCATACTCAAAGATTTTTTCAAGACGTTCTTGAGGGATCATTTTTCGGTATTTATTAAAATCGTTTTTATAATTATAAATAATCGATCGCAAAGATTGCTCAGCGGCAGAATAGTTTTTTTCTAAACAACGCATTAACGCCTCAGGCATTCCGCCAAAAGAAAGATATCGATAAAAACTTTTTGTTAGCTGTTCGTGTAAGCTAGGGAGTGTTTCCCTAATTTGTATTTCCTTCCATTTTGAATAAAGTTTTGGATTTTCTTTTGCTAAGAATTCTGAAAAACGTATCGGCCCTAAAAAATAGTAATCAACTCTTCCAACAGGCATTGAAAAATCAGCAGACTCAAGAACAAACTCAAGAAGTGAACCAGCACACACAATCGCTATATGCGGATGTTTTTCATAGAAATAACGAAGGCAGTGTAGGGCCTTTGGGATAGATTGAATTTCATCAAAAAAAATTAGTATCTTTTGAGTGCTGTTTAGCTGGACGTTTTGATCAATTTCAATATCGCTAATAATCTTTTCCACTTGCAGATTATTGAAGTAGCGTTCGTATTTTTTTTCTAATTCCAGGTTATATTCGAGAAGTTTAATATTTTCTGACTTGGCAAACATTCGTATGAGTGTTGATTTTCCTATTTGCCTGGCACCTCGAATAATCAACGGCTTTCTTGCAGAAGTGTTATGAAACCATTTTGCTAGATCTGTAATTGCATTTCTAAAAATCATGGCCAAATTTCCAACTAATAAAGTAACTATGAGTAATCATAGAATACAAGCATGAAAAATGCCAATAAAATATGCATATGCAGCATAAAAAATACCCATAAAATATGCACAAAACAATATGGGTACCGGAAATTGAATTAGAGTAATCACGGATTTTCATTCTAAAAAGCTAAAGCTAAATCTAACCCTATTTTTTTATCCCAACCGATCCCGAATTGACTCAGAATATCTGTTACCGAGGCTTGGTAACAGATATTCTGAGTCAATTCGGGGAATTTCATTTATTTAATAATTTCCTCATATATTCCGATACATTTAGGTGAGGTTTATACTAAAACTAACTACATTTAAATACCTAGAAATTTTTGTTATCAATCTGGTGCTAAGTTTTTCCAGCTTTGCCGATCCCACTCTCTATTTTAGATGGGGGCCATATGATACCAACAAAATAATTCTCGAAAAAGGCGGCTTCCCTGGGAATGCGGCCGTATATGATCAAGATTTATATAGTGGAGAGTCGGCCACTTACACAGAGGATTTATACAAAAAATTAGCAGAGTGGAATAGTATGAATCAAGATGCGGCAAGTACCGGTCTCTATAACTCTTCCGACTTGTTTGATTCTATGTCCTTTGGCAAAAGCGAACCATCTTTATTAATAATTGAAGTGGATGTTTCCGATGGTAAAAAGACCATGTACAGCTATACTAAAACATGGAATGTTGCAACTAAGAATAATATTGGACCCCACATTAAAATTCGTCCCCCTAGTCCAAACGATGTAAAAAAAGTATGGACGCAATTAACCCAAAACATACAAAACGAAAGTCTTCACGAAACAATTTTTTCTCTATGTTCCTCATTACAACGACATTATGGGCGCCATCTATTCCCAAACTCAACTAAAATCTTTCTTGAACGAATTATTTTCGACGAGTCTTTAGACTATTTAGCTAAGGAGATCGATAGAATATCTCGCACCGTAGCAACGGCAAAAGACCAACGCTTTTTAAAATCGGTACTTGCGCTCTTTATTACAAAATCACCAGATCATCAAATCGTGCAAAAACTTCTTCCTTTAACCTCTATCTGGGGTTGGGAGGATTCTACTGTAAGAAAATTAATTTTAAATGAAAATCCACAAATGCTGATTGAGATGAATCGTCACGCTACTCCCGCAATGCGAGAACAAATTCTACAACTATTCGAGGGCCCTGATTTTTTTTCTGCAAATATGTCGCGAGATAATCGACTAAACGTCTTATTACACTACGCCAACACACTCTCTCCAAATAGAACGACAAATATTAGAACAGAGCTAGAAAAAAGATTATCGCATGGTACCCCTTATGACCTATCAAATAATTTCTTAGAAACTATCGATAAATTTCTAGGGCCAGACATCAGCCAGCAACATAAAAAAAATATTATTCACGCCTCTTTTGAAAATTATCTTGATATTAATTCCAATCTTTTAAAAAACATTGCATCGACTGATCATCAGAATGGGGTTTTGATGATTAAAGAAATTATTATTAAAGAGTTAGAAAACCCCTCTCAAGAGTTTAGTGAATTAATTTCAGGGGTGACAAAATCAACATCACAAAGATCATTCCACGCTGGTTCTTTTTCAAAATGGTGGGAACTATATTTCCGTCTCCAAAACAATAGCTTAAGCAATACTCTTTCACATGCCCAAAAAAGTGAGCTTGAGGCTGCCCGAAAGGTATTAAAAGAAGTTTTGCCAAAAAATCTTGAAGCGTGGAACATGGAGCATATTCCCAACCAAGCAGCATTTTTTCAAGTTCTTTTAGACACCAATCCATCGCCTGATATCTTCGTAAAAACCATAGAACAATTTTCTGCCGATTTTCCAAACTTCAACAACCAACTTATCGCAGGACTAAAAAATTTCAGACTTACCCCCCAATTTCAAAAAAGTCCATTGCAGTTGAAAGTTTTTGATGCGTTAGAAAAACTTGAAAAATCTACCAAAACAGGATTAGCTAAAATTAGCAAAGGACATGCGGCAACACCTCCTATTAACAACGAACAACGCCAACGCATTAGCCTAGTTAAGTGGGAATCTGCTTTTGAAAACATTCCTAATTCTCAAGAGTATTCTCAACTAAGTCGAACCTTCGTTTTAGTAGACCCCCTATTAGTCAGTGAAGATTTACGTAAAATGGAAGCAACAAAACCATGGCTTCGCTTCAATGAAAACTATATTGAAGATGGCGTTAATTATAAACAATTGGCCTGGGAAAACTTCATAAATGCCTGGGAAACCGAAGCCCCTGGATTGCTTGTTGGGAAAGATGCAAATTTGTATCGTGCTGGTCTTTCTTTAGTTACTGGTAAGGTCGAAGGTGGACTCAATGCCGGATCAGGCGAAATTGATCTCGAATATAGAAATTCACTTGCTCCAACATTTACTATAGAAGAATGGAAAGCTGCTGGTGGTTTAGAAGTTGAGTCACACCTGGGAAAATTTTTTGAAATTAATAAAACAGAAAATCTTGTAACTTTAAAGTTTAAACGATTACCAGCCCCTGGGCATAGTTGGTTACAAGGAGGAACAGCTTCAACCACCGCCCTTTCATTAATTATGGATAAAGTTGGCAAAATCAAAAATCCAATAGATAGGGCAGCAAAAATCCTAGATGAAGTTCCAAAAGTTCATGCGCTCAACAACGGAAATGGCCGACTTGCTAGATTTTGGGCCGCGGCAGAACTTACAGCTGCCGGCTTTCCGATGCCATTAGGTTTTTCAACAAATGATTTTTTTATGAACCCAGAGCGTATGAAATTAGAAGTAAGAAAAGCCGTGGCATTGGGGAAATTCTGGGAGGAGATGTTAAAAAATGCAGAAAAAGATGGCGTAAAGGTTGAAGATTTTTTTCAAAAGGTTTTTAAAGGATCTTCATTGGAAGGCCTATTGCTAATTACTCCTCATACCGATTTAGAAATGAAACAGTTGGTTGAATATTTAGAAAGTCTAGATACTCCTCCAGCATGGGCGGCAGATTTTATGAGAGAAGTCGAAACTCAGATCAACGCGATAAATAGAAGTGGAAAAAGCATCGGGACAATCTCGGAGTTAGATCAACACAATATTTTAAACAACCTTTGGAAAAACTTCTTGGCCACTAGCAAAAAACAAGGTAGATGCGCCTCGCACTTGAAACAATTAATTATTGAGTATAGTAGGAATTAAAGGGATCTCCCAATTACCCTTCCCATTTAAATTCCACCGAAAATCCCAAAATCTTAAAATCAATATTGTTGGCCAACTCTGAAAAGTCCAAAAGACGCGCGAGTTCTGCTGTTGTTAATGCGTTTGCTGGAGGAGTGTCTGGGCCATTGCGCCGATCCTCTGGGACTATTTCCCATCGTTCAATTGTTCGAATCTCAAGATCTAATACTTCAAAAGAGCAAAAGAACTTTTTTCAATCCTCTGGAATCGATTATGGGCCCAACAATATGGCTATGTCCCTTCCTCATATCAACGTATGAGTTATGAAAGAAAATCTTATTTTTTTGCGGATTAAAAATCATGACGAGAGAAATAGAATATTTAATTAAAACCGTCTATGACGTGCCTAAGGCCCAACTTACAATGGAAAAAGCACAACCAGGTTTGTGAAGGATGAAAATGTTGAGCAGGTAAAAAAACAGCTAGAGAATCACAAAAAATTTCTTATTTTAATTCAAGAATGGGTAAGTCTTGCAAGCGATTTGGCTGACCTTGAGATAGTTTCAAAATCTGAAAAAGTTAGCCAGACAAAGGCGAAAAACGAAGAGTAGCTAAAACCGCCTTTGTTTTTCTGGAATACTATATAATAAAATTATTACAACACCATTTAGATTTTTTTCAAAACCTTCAAATAAACTGCCGCAACCAACGCACCGGCAGCTCCATACAAAAATGGCCACATTTCCCCAGCATGATCCCAAAGTAATCCGGCCATTGTACTTGCCAAAATAGTACAAAATCCAGTAACCGTTCCTAAGATTCCCACCGCAGAGGCCTTAAGCCTGGAGGGAGCATAATCTACGGCCATGGCCTTTCCAACTCCATCGGTAGCTCCCATGTACAACCCATAGGCCGCAAACAAAAAAGCAAAATGCCAAAGCTGGCCAGCAAAAGCAAAACCAACATATACGCCAGCAAACATTATCATTCCAAATAGCATCAATTTTTTTCGCCCGATACTATCGGACAATTTGCCAAGATAGGGACTAGATAACGAGTAAACCAAATTATATGCGCAATAAAGCCAAATAACTCCGGCGGTAGAAAAACCCATCTGCCGGGCCCTTAAAAGCAAAAAAACATCACTAGAATTGGTAAGAGAAAAAATCCCCCAAGCAAAAATATAATTTTTAAACTCTCCCCCAAACTCGCCCCACAAGGAAAGAGGATTTTTCCATTTCGAGGCCTCACTCTTTGTCCGCCCACTGGCCGGCTCTTTAACAAAAAAAATAACTAGTACTGAAAACAATCCGGGAATTGCTGCCCAATAATAAAGGGGACGGAGGTTATCGCCATAAAATGATAATAACAACAGTGCCAACAATGGGCCGACTGCCGCCCCCAAAGTATCCATTCCTCGATGCCAACCGAAGGCCGCTCCTCGCGCCGAGGCATCAACTGAATCAGCAATCAAAGCATCTCGCGGCGATGAGCGCAACCCCTTACCTGTACGATCTATTACCCGCGCACTCAATACTCCTATCCAAGTAGAAGAGAGGCCAATCAGTGGTTTAGAAATTGCTCCTAAAAAATAACCGGCAAATAAAAAAGGGCGGCGCCTTAAAATTCTATCCGACCAAATCCCCGAATAGGTTTTAAGCAAACTGGCCACTGCCTCGGCAATTCCCTCAATCACACCGACAAAGGTTGCAGATGCACCTAAAATGGTTGTCAAAAATATCGGGGTAATTGGATAAAGCATCTCACTGGCCACATCAGCAAAAAAAGAGACCATTCCTAGTTTTGCGACTGTGGGATTTAATGCTTTATTTTTGATATTTACGTTTTTATTTTTCAAGAATCGTATTCTCCTTTTAATTTTCTAGCAATCACCACTCTTTGAATTTGATTCGTTCCCTCTACAATCTGTAACACTTTCGCATCACGCATAAAGCGCTCAAGAGGATATTCGCTAGTATAACCAACTCCTCCCAAAATCTGTACTGCATCAGTGGTAACTTTCATAGCAGTATCGGTGGCCTTAAGCTTGGCCATGGAGGCCAGCTTTTGATCATTTCGTTTTTCATCAAAAAGCTTGGCCGCTTGTCTTACTAATAAACGAGATGACTCAATTTCTGTGGCCATATCGGCCAACATAAATTGCAAGGCCTGAAAATCAAAAATAGATTTTTTAAACTGCTTACGCTCTAGCGCATACTTCATCGCTTCGTCCAGGGCCCTTTCGGCCAGTCCCACTCCGATCGATCCAATGGTAATGCGTCCTCGATCTAATGCCGACATAGCAATCTTAAATCCGACGCCTTCTTTACGCAGCATATTTTCCTCTGGCACCAAACAATTTTCAAAAATTAATTCTCTGGTTGGGGAAACTTTCCAGCCCATCTTTCGTTCTTTTTTGCCATAAGAAAAACCGGCCCTTCCATCTTCTACAATAAACGCGGAAATGCCAGCCGCCCCCTCTCCTCCAGTGCGGGCCATGACAATATATGTCTTTGCAATGCCTCCAGAGGTAATAAATATTTTAGATCCATTTAAAATATAACCTTTGGCAGTCTTCTTGGCGGTAGTCAAAAGAGAAGCGGCATCCGACCCCGCAGAAGACTCGGTAAGTGCGAAAGCACCAATGGCCTCCCCCGAAGCAAGCTCTGGCAAATACTTTGACTTTTGTTCATCGTTTCCATATTCATTTATTATCGATTGCACCATGGAAGAAACCGAAACTGTCACAGCATAGGAGACGGAGGACTTAGAAAGTTCAATCAAGGCCGTACATAGATCTTGATAAGTCAACCCCACTCCTCCAAAATCTTCTGGTGTGGTCATGCCGGTAAATCCCAGCGCGCCCAACTGCTTAAAAATATCCATCCGAAATTTTTCAGCATGATCATCGGCCTCCGCGAAGGGCTCAATTTTCTCTTTGCGAAATTTTTCTAGTTGGGAAATTAATTCTGTCTGTAATTCGTTTAACACGGCCTCCCTCCTCTCTTCCGACTATCTTAAGATTTAAAAGATAGATAATTCTAATAAAAACGCAGGTGACGAGCAACCGTTTTTAAACTATATTGAACAAGTAATATCGCACCCCAATCGGACGGAGTTTATAATTATGAAAGTAACTATTTTATCTATGCTTATGGTAACAATCTCGATACTGCCAAATTTTACTGCTTGGGCGGAAGAACAATCTAGCAAACGCTATGGCCTTGGTTTTATTTTAGGAAATCAAACGGCCTTAACAGCAAAAATGAACTACCTGGATAATCGTGCAGTAGATGCCGGACTGGGGTGGTCTTTGGATGCAAAATACGACCGCCTAGTTATTTACGCCGACCACCTCTGGACAAAACCAGAGTTACTCTCCATCGACAAAGCAATGATAGATGTTTATTACGGTGCTGGCGGGAGGATTTTCGTAGAAACCGAGGCCAGTAAATCGGCTGATGTCATCCTGAGTGCACGCTTTCCGCTAGGAATTCGCTACTATTTTTCTAAACCCCGTATTGAAATATTCTCCGAACTTGCTCTAATTTTTAATATTTTACCATCAATGCAATCAGATGCCGATTTTGGCATTGGCGCTCGCTACTACTTCTAAAGAGCCTCATGGAAAAACTATTCTTTGCCGAAAATGATTTACTCACTCTCTCCGTTTTTCCGGTTGGCGCCCTCCAAGTTAATTGTACCGTCATCTGCGCAAAAAAAAGCAAGCACGCTATTGTTTTTGACCCAGGAGACAATCTTGCTGATATAAACGCTATTCTTTCCCAACTAAAGATCAACAAAATAGAATGGTTGATTCACACTCATGCTCACTTTGACCATATTGGCCTGGCCAGCAATCTTAAACAAAAATACCAAGCACAAGTCGCACTGCATGAGAAAGACAAGGAACTTTACGCCAATATTGCCGAGCAGTCCAACATGTTTGGCCTGCGCCTAGATCCCCCCACGCAAGTTGATAGCTACCTAACAGAAACAACAATCCTAGAAACGCCAGATCCAGATCTGGGCGATTTTCTTTCTCGATTAAAAATCATCGCCACTCCTGGACACTCTCCTGGCTCTACTTGCTTTTTTTCGGAAGATTTTACCTCTCCGCTGCTCATTGCTGGCGACACTCTATTTTTTCACTCCGTTGGCCGCACAGATCTTTTTGGTGGAAATTATCTCCAGATTGTTTACTCGATCAAAGGTAAACTCTTTACCTTACCTGGCGCCACGCAAGTAATTTGTGGCCATGGCCTAATGACACTCATTAGTGATGAAATTGTATCAAATCCTTTTATTCGCTAATGCTCTAATTCTCTATATCGCTAGACTCTTCTACAATCGGATCAATGGATCTAATCTTATAGTCAAAGTTAGTAGAACTAGTTTTTCCATATCCACGACAAAAAACTTCCACAACCGAAGATATCTGATTGATAACTTTTAGACACTCTTCCACATGGCCAATAAACGTACTTACTGAAACATTGATATCTATAACTTTATATGCCCCTCCCATCGTGAGATCTCCTCGCTGCAAATAACTTTTTGACCACTCTTTTTTGCCCCCACTCTCGACCAGTTGAAAAATAGTCCCCCCTTCGGCCTGAAATTTTCTCACTAAATCACTTTGCCCAAAAATCTCTCGTACCTCCCAAATATTCGCAGGTAAGTGCCTATACTCAATTGTAATAGGTAACTCCGACTCTTCTGAACGCAAAATAGCGGACATATTCTTAGGAAAAAAATATTCGACCGCATTAACTTTCTGCCTACTGCTTTCACCATTTTGCTTTAATAAAATCATATAATAGGATGTTGCCAAAATAATAACTGCCGCATAAATATAAATTCTACGCTGATGATTTCGCCCGGCACTTCCTCTCCGTGCATCCTTAGACCCGCGCGCCAGCCACTTATAGCGCTCCTCCATCTTTTGCATTTTATCTTGATGATGGGCAAATTCTTTTTCAATTTTTTGTCTCTTATCCTCTTCCATATCTATAAATATTCTATCCCCTACACACCTGGCCGTCACCTCCTTGATTATATTCTGGCCGAGCTTTAATGAGATAGAATATAATTAAAACAGTTATACAAAAAAATAAGGATCAAATATGGCAACCCAAAAAAAGTCTTCCGGCAGAACAATGGCCAACCTTCCGGTGAAAGCACTTGGCCTAGGTGAAACTAATTATCCAAAAAATTATTCTCCTGAAATTTTAGAAGCATTTCCCAATTTAAATCCAGACGTGGATGCTTGGGCCTCCTTTATCTGTACAGAATTTTCCTCCCTCTGCCCAAAAACTGGCCAACCTGACTTTGCCAAAATATTCATAAACTACATCGCTGATAAAAAAATGATTGAATCTAAATCTTTAAAACTTTATCTTTTTAGTTTTAGAAATCATGGAGACTTCCATGAAGATTGTGTGACAAAAATTGCCAAAGACCTAACCGCCCTAATTTCACCAAAGTATTTAGAGGTAGTTGGCGAATTTACGCCGCGTGGAGGAATTGCCATTTTCCCTTATGTTAATTACGCCTGCAGTGATAAAAAATATCAGGATATAAAAACAAAAAGGCAAACTGACTACGCTCCCGGTAAATACAGTTTGCCTTTATCAAAAATCTACTAACTATTAAAAAATTACTTATTACTCAATAATTTCGAGAACAGATCTCTTTTTAAGTTTCGTTGATGCCGCATTTAAAATTGTTCGGAGGGCCCGAGCAGTTCTTCCCTGCTTGCCAATAACCTTACCCAAATCAGTTTTGTCTACACGCAATTCAACCACAGTTGTTTGCTCACCTAAAACTTCGGTGACATCTACTTTGTCTGGCATGTCGACAAGATGTTTACTGACGTACTCGATAAGACCTTTCAATTCACTCATGACACAACTCCACTTGCTTACTTCGGTTAATCTTTCTAATTCACTGAATAGAATTTAAAACGGACCTTCAATTTATAATATCGAATTTATTTAATGTCAATCTTGTGTTTTTTAAATAATGAACTAACCGAATCAGAAAGTTCGGCGCCAGTCCCTAGCCAATAGGCAATTCGATCAGTCTTAATGTTGGCCAAAATATTTTCTGACCTTGGATCGTATTTACCTAGTCGCTCAATGAACTTTCCAGTTGCGGAGTTACGAGAACTAGTTGCTACGATTGTGAAAATTGGGCTGTTTTTTCTGCCACCACGAGATAATCTGATCTTAACCATTAATTGCTCCTATAAAAAGTTATCCCCAATATAAAAATTATAAACCAATATGAAAGGTGATTTTTAAATCAATTACCCTTATAAGTCAACTCGCAAACTTTGCCAGATCATACCCACCTCTAAAAATATCCCTTCCCCCAGGGCCCACGTTTCCCCGTCCCACTTTTTTTCGGCCCAGGCATAGAAGGGGCCTGACGAAATCCCTTGCGCGCTCCCATTTCAGGCATTCCCCCATCTCCCATTCCAGGAAATCCCGGCATTCCGCCCTTGAACATGCTCATCATACTACCCATCATTTTCTCCATTTGACGAAATTTTGCGAGAAAATCTTGTACACTTTGAATAGATGTTCCAGAACCTGAGGCCACCCGTTTAATGTGAGATTCCTTCATTATTTTATAATCTTCTCGCTCCTTTTTAGTCATGGAAGAAATAATAACCTTCATCTTTTTCATCTCATTTTCTGCAGGAGAGAGATCGCCTACCTGCTTCATCACCTGCCCCATACCGGGCAACATTTTTAAAATTGATCCCATTGAGCCAAGATTAGAAATCATATTCATCTGCTTTAAAAAGTCATCTACCGTGAATTTACCCCTCTCCATATTTTTCATCATTCGAAGGGCCTCTTTTTCTTCCATCATTCCTTCCGCTTTCTCCACCAGCGAAAGTACATCTCCCATATCCAAAATTCTTTTGGCCAAGCGATCAGGATGAAATAGTTCCAAATCCTGCATCTTCTCACCCGTGGAGATATAGCGAATAGGAACACCTGTAACATATTTTAGAGAGAGCGCCGCCCCACCGCGAGCGTCAGAATCCATTTTAGACAAAACAACACCGGTCAATGTAATCGCCTCATGAAAGCTTTTAGCGACATTCACCGCTTCCTGGCCCGTCATCGCATCCGCCACCAGTAATACCTCGGGATTTAAGGCCGCGATCGCCTGTTTGACCTCTTTGATCTGTTCCATCAAGTCGGCATCAACATGTAGTCGCCCGGCAGTATCAATAATCACTATATCCTTATGTAATTTTGCCGCCTCCTCCAGCGCTCGCAAGGCGATATCCTTAGGATGCATCTTCAAATCAGAATCAAACCACTCCACCCCAATGCTTTTTGCCAAAGTAATTAATTGATCTTTGGCGGCCGGACGAAAGGTATCTGCCGGCACGAGCAAGATTGATTTTTTCTTTTTTTCCATCAAGTGACGGGCCAGTTTTCCAGAAAAAGTAGTCTTCCCTTGGCCATTTAATCCCACCACCAAAATAGGGATAACTGGCGGCCGGTTGAGATTTATTTCCTCGTTGGCCTCTCCCATCATGTGGGCCAACTCATCATGCATAATTTTTACAAATTGCTCACCAGGATTGACCCCTCTAGCGACTTTCTCGCCCAAGGCCTTTTCCTTGACCACGTTTACAAACTCTTTAACTACTTTAAAGTTTACATCCGCTTCCAAAAGAGCAGTGCGTACATCTTTAAGAGTCTCTTCAATATTTTCTTCTGAGATTTTAGATTTTCCACGCACATGGCGAAAAGCATCGATAAACTTATCACTGAGGGTATCAAACATGAGAACTTCTCCGATTTACAAATTAGGCAGACGATAATATCAATAACGAATAGATTATCAAGGTTAAATAGATGGTGAAGCATAAATTAGTGGACGAATTTCCCCCAGTAACCCGCGATAAGATTAATACCATAATCAATCGCCGCCAAACAATGAAGATAGAAAAATTTAATTTTCCATCTCAACTGCTTATGGCGCCGATGGCCGGAATAACCAATGCCCCTTTTCGTGCACTTATTGAAGCACTCGGAGCTGGGTCCACCACCAGTGAGCTGATCTCTTGTCACGGTATTGGATACAAAAATCCGCGAACTATAAAAATGCTTACCCCTCACCCCGCAGAACAAAATTGGGGAATTCAACTTTTTGGGGAAGATGCTCGCGCAATGGCCACAGCGGCCGCTATTGCCTGTGAATTTGGCCCGAAATTTATTGATATAAATGCTGGTTGTCCGGTAAAAAAAGTAGTCGGTAAAGGTGGCGGTTCTGCTTTAATGCAAAATCTTCCAAATTTATCTGAGATCATTGTGGCAATCAAAAAAGTTATCTCTGTTCCACTTACTTTAAAAATACGAATTGGCTGGGATCATAACTCTAAAAATGGAGAAGAAGTTGTTCGCATGGCCGCAGATTGCGGAGTGGATCTAATTACCATTCACGGACGAACAAGGATGCAGCAATATGGAGGATTGGCCGATTGGGAGTTTATTGAAAATATTGCCCAAAAGAAAATCATTCCCATCATCGGCAACGGAGATCTGCGCACCGCCTCAACTATTTTTCAGCACCTCCAAACGACTCATTGTGATGGATTGATGATCGGCCGCGGGGCCTTGCGCAATCCCTTTATCTTTCTTACTCCTTTTGATGATGGCAACATCACTTTTGATTCAATCGACTATTGGAATGTAATCCAAGTTTTTTATAAATTAATGGCCTCCCACTTTGATAGCGAACGAATCATCTTAGTGCAGACACTAAAGCATATTGTCTGGTTTGCTGCAGGATTTAACAATGCTGCCCACTTTCGTGCTCAAATTTATCGCGAAAAAAATATCGCTACTGTTTTACAAATGGGTGAAGAATTTTTTCATGCTAATGCTCACATACAACAACAAAATGATCATGCATATGAAGGTAATAGTGATGATGATGATGAATTTTTAAATAACGGCCATGGATAAAAAAAAGAGGGCCGTAAAAAATAATACTTGTGCAAATATCTCTTTTGTAAAAAGATATATTATGCCAAGTTCATTAAAAAAATGCATCTGTCTCCTTTTGCAACTCACTCTTTTGTCTAGCAGTTTTGCAACAACTCAAAGTATTTGGAACTCCTGGCCGGAACCTCCAACCGACACGATGTTGGAATAATTTCTATGGCCCGCATAGGGGCCTCGTTGCTGTTAACCGAAGATTATTCGGCAGATCTATGTGAGCGCGGCGGATATTACTTTGGATTTTCGCTAGGTGCACTCTATTTTGGCCTAAAAGAAGATAGTGGCATAATCTCAAATCTTGATCGTTTTAACCTCTTGTTTGGCCTAAATTTGGGGTACAAATTTTAGTGCACTTGGCCACCTTCTTATCTAATACAGCTAAGACATTTTTACTCCATTGACGGCAAATAAAAAGCTCCATACAATTCTACGACTACAAATAAAAAACTTACTTTTACCTAAGGCCAACAAACAGTAATAGGGGTTCATTATGCAAACTTTCGTACGTCCACTTAATGTTATTGTCGCTGTAATAGTTGTCTTTGTTTTATCACTATTAATTCCTGCTTGCGGACAAAATCCTCCTGACAAAACGAAAGTAACCTTTAACCTACAAAATCTTCTTGGTAATAGAACACGCGGTGGAACCATTGCACAAAATGGTGGAGTGATGATTGTCGGATACTCTATAGAAAAAGCACAAACTTTTTCTCTCGCTTTAACAAATGATACTGAAGAATCCTCCGCTGTTTTAGATAATGGGAGTTGGATCTTTGCCGCAATGGGATGGGCGGATGGCAACATTGATAACAGAATGAACGGAGTGGCCCGCTGCTCGACAGAAGTTCCTATGATGCTGACCGGAGCTAATACCATTGTCTCTTTAACAATTAATACTACCAATTGTAAAAGTAGTCGTTTCGGAGGCACAGAGTTTATCGATAGCACTACTGGATCATTTAAGCCATTGAAGGTGGTTGCTTGTGCGGCCAATGGTGTAACGGAGACCGTGACGGCCTGGGGCGAATGTTCCGCATTGAGTGAGGATTATCTTTCTTTCAAAGTCATGATGCCAACAATGGATCTTTTTTATGAAGGAGATATGGATCAATACGTAAATGAATGGCCTCCATTTATTCATCGTGATTTCACCTCCCAGTGCTACAGCTTTGATGCTGCTAGTAAAATGGCCATTACCGATGTTCGCATTCCAATGGGTACCTCCATCGATACACTTAATTTTTATCCTATGATTCTTCCATTTAAAACCACTGACTGCGACGGAGGGGCCATCTTTGACGATAGGCCATATGAAATTCCCAGAGGACACTCTACCGCTGATTGGACTGATGAGTCTGAAAATATTTTTGTAAGAAGTGATGCTTCTTCACCGTACAGCGTGGCATTCATCATGGATAGAAATTATGGTGAGGAGCAATCATGCACTTTAAATGATGTAACTGTCACATATGATTCTATAAATTCCCAATATATCCAGGGCAAACTCTTTTCTATGTGCCCATCTTTCGATAATGCTCTTGTTACCGGTGATGTTTTTATCTTTAATACGACCGCAGACAACTATTCCAAAATGTATATCGAGTCAGTTGGAAGCAGTTTGAAGTTAAAATATACCACTTATAGCAAAACAACAGGGGCCATTGTAAATACCGGCACCAGTGGAACATCCATTTATTTAAATTATGGCTCTCAATTTGTTTACGATTTAGATACTCCAACTTTTTCTGGCGGAAGCCTTGACTCTATTAATCACGATATATATCTAAGAACTTCTGGATCCGCCGTGTATTTTAACTCCAGAAACAACGTAACGCTGGCAAAAGTTAAGAATGAACCGATTGTTGCTTGTACGACAGTACTAAAAGATTATGATGCAATAACTGCGGCATATCTGCAATGTCGACTCAATAGCGGTATTTACACTACATCCTCAGGATCAGATGGAATTTTTTATGGAGTTCCAGGAATAACTACTCAGGCCAACGATCTTTTCCTATTCAAAACAGTCGATGATAATCTCGTAAAAATGAAAGTTGAGAGCGTAGCGGTAAAAAAAACATTGGAAGAAAAATCCGTTGGTTCAATTAATTTATTTTCCTACAAAGTGTTCAATCAATCTTTGACAACAATTAAAGAAGGTTCCGGCACTCTCTCTGATTGTTTTAAATTTAGTACTGCTTCTTACTCGTCAACTTGCACAGTTGGTATCAATGATTGGGATATTGGCCCCGGAGCAGGCAATCTTAGAATTAATTCCTATATTGATTTTGAACATATTCCTAACCACATGACAATAATTGGCACAGATATTTCCACCAACGCAATGAAAGTGAAAGTAGATGGCAGTTATGCCTACGTGGCAGATGGAAGTGATGGCCTAAAAATATTTGATATTTCAAACAAAACGGCCCCCACCCTCGTCGGCGGACTTTCCATGTCGACTCCTGGAGTTGATTTGGCCATAACTGGTAATACTGCCTTTTTAACAAGAAATAACGGATCAGCATTTTTAGATATCATCGATATTACCAGCAAAACATCTCCTTCTGCGTATTATGCTTGGTTTAGCTTAGGAGCAGGATCAACAAGTGGTGGCCTAGCGCAAATTGGAAGTAACCTCTACATCCCCTCCAGCACCGCACTATATCGTGTCGACGTTAGTACTCCGACAAACCCAAGTGTTGATGGAACATTTACTTCTTCTGATACCATCTACGACGTTACCACCTCTTCTGACAACGCATATGTTTTCACCGCCAGTGGATCTTACGGAATGGATTCTCGTACTGCCTCGTTAACCTCTGGAACATCGCTAGGATACATCAGTAATGGAACCGAAGATGCACGATCAATAGTAAGAATTGCTTCTAGCGTTTATATCGGGACTTCTAATTACTTAACAAAAATTGACGTATCGACAGCAGCTTCTCCGACCTGGAATACGCAAGAAACAAGCGAAGGACTCTCTAATCCCATAGCTGATCTTGCTACAGATGGAACATATATTTTTGCTGCATCTGGATCTAATATGACTGTCTTTAGGAATGACTCCGCAATTACTAAAATCGGGGCCGTTACATGTAACCCATGGGGTACAATCTACGGCGTCGCAGTATCTGGGGATTACGCCTATATGGCCTGTGGAGCTACTGGTGGCCTGCAAATAGTCGACATAAGCAGCCTCCCCTAATAAAACAACAACGATTTTAACATATCAACGGCCTCGTAAGGCCTGCAGCTGATCATCGCTGCCAAGCAACGAAAGCAAATGGAGTACATAACAATGGCGTCAACACCTCAACAAACAGCAGAAATAAATCTCACCACACTCCAACGTCTTCTTGTTCAGCAGAGACATGAGCTTGGTGAGTGGATTGGATTTGAGACTCGCAACAAATATGAAATCCTCGATGAACAAAAACGGCCCATCGGGTTTGCGGCCGAGCAGCAAAAAGGATTTTGGGGATTCATTATGCGCTCCTTCTTGGGGCATTGGCGAACATTTGATATTTATATCTTCAACATCAACCGTGAATTGTCAGCAACCGCCCATCACCCATTCCGCTGGTATTTTGAGCGCATTGAAGTTCGTGATGCCGCGGGTAAATCTCTTGGGGCAATTCAAAAAAAATTTTCTATACTTTCAAAAAAATTTGATGTGGAAAATAGCACCGGCGCAACCATCATGGAGGTTTCCTCTCCCATCTGGCGCATTTGGTCTTTCCCTTTCATGCGCAATGGCAAAAAACTAGCCGAAATTAATAAAAAGTGGTCAGGTTTTTTATCGGAAGCACTAACCGATCGAGATAATTTTATCGTGGAGTTTTCCGATACTTCCATGAACAATCAAGTGCGTACCCTAATTGTTGCAGCGGCAATTTTTGTCGATCTTTCATATTTTGAAAGAAAAAAATCATAGGTACAAACACACTATCATTCGGCGATAATCCTACTACTCGGCCTTGCGGATAACGTGGTTTAATCTATCTGCGATAAACATCAAATCACTATCCACCACCACTCCTGTCGCCTGAGATATTCCATTGGCCGAAGTAATTATGCTAGAAACCATCGTCGTTGATATAACAATTTTGCGAATAGCACTATTGGTTGCATCCGCAACATATAAATTATCCCCATCCGTGGCAATCTGCACAGGCATAGCAAAACGTGCCACGGTGCCAACACCATTCGTTGATCCCGAAACTCCAGTACCAGCAAAAGTCGACACTGTCGCCGAAGAGATCTCTATTTTTCTAATCTTATAATTACTAGTATCAGAAACATACAAGAAATTACCCATTACCAATAAATCCTTCGGGCTTCTAAATCTTGCCACAGAACCAATCCCATCGGTTGCCCCAGAGGTTCCGGCCAAACCGGCCAGAGTTGTAACCTCTCTTGTGGCAATGACAATTTTGCGAATGGTATGATTTCCGTAATCTGCTACATACACGTTTATTCCGTCAGTAGTAACCCCATATGGATTTTTAAATCTGGCCGCAGAACCAATTCCATCTGTTGACCCCAAAGTTCCTGCCAAACCGGCCAGAGTTGTAACAATACCAGTGGTAATTTCAATTTGGCGAATTGTATGATTGCCATAATCGGCAACATAGACGTAATCACCATCAGTGGCCACTCCCGTCGGATATTTAAGGCCGGCGGTCGCTCCAGTCCCATCTACTCCACTATAAAGGCCTCCGGCCAAAAGAGTAACTTCTCCTGTAGAGATTTCGATTTGACGAATCCTATGATTTTGCCAATCCGCAACATATAAGCGGGCCCCGTCACTGGCGATTGACGAAGGAAGATTAAAGCGTGCTGCCGCACCAATCCCATCCACTGTTCCAGTCACCCCTGCGGCACCCGCAAATAACGACACTGCGGTATACTGGGCCAAGGTGGTGGCCGAAACAATCGGAAAAATAACACGATTACCCGCTTCATCTTTGGCCACTACCGCAAAATAGTATGTGGTTAGTGGGTCCAGATTATAAACTCCCACCAAATAGTTATCGTTAATGTGATAATCTGCAATAAGGTCTAGGCCAGAAATTGCCTCTATTTCATCTAGGGTATCGATGGCCGCAGAAGATGAACCTTTAACTATTTTGTAAGTCAGTAGTGACATATCAGTTGTCTCATCAACTGCAGAGTCCCAATACAGCGTTAGCGAAGTAGATTGAACAGAAAGATTGGCATAAGCAGCACCGGCAACTGGTGCGGTAGTATCCGCAACCGGAGTTGGCGTAGCTGTTGGTTCCGGAGTTGGCGTAGCTGTTGGTTCCGGAGTTGGTGTAGCTGTTGGTTCCGGAGTTGGTGTAGCTGTTGGTTCCGGAGTTGGTGTAGCTGTTGGTTCCGGAGTTGGTGTAGCTTCTGGAACAATCGTCACTTCCAATTCAGGAGTCATCTCCGGAATTGGGGTTGGATCCACTATAATGATTTCTTCTTCATGGCCGGGCCGCTCAACTGTCGTGACCTCTGTGACACAACTTACAAACAGAAGGGTTGCCAAAGCACTAATTAAAAATATCTGCATACGTTCCTCCGAACTTTTAATTAGAGTGTTGATTCTCTCCATTTATTATCAAGCAAAAAGATAAAAAACTGAATTGTTATTATTTTCATCAACAAATCAATGGGTTATCGGAAGAATAAAAAAATAAAACGCCAATGATTTTTGCCAAAATGCCAATATTCTGAGGCAGCAACTACGCAACTCCTAACCGCTACCACTAAAACAACAACTTTAACTGACGACGATATTGCCACTGTGGCGGCCTCGGCCATTGGGATGGCCCAAGGAGCGAGCAATACCGCCACCTCCTTTGAAGACACTCCTCCTTCTCTGGCCGCTTCGCGACGCTCCCCTCCCTCTTCCCCAACGATCAGAACACCCGAGGCCGGCGGAACCTTCTCATGGGATGCTGTAACCAGTCTTTGGAATTTAACCTACTCTGCAAGCTCTCCAGAGGCCGGAATCTCCATTGACTACGATTACAATATCGGACTTCTCGTTAATGATGTCTTGACTCAGACTCCTGCCGAAGGTGCACTAGAAGGTGTCTCGATGCAAGGAACTATTAATTTTGACTATGATAGCGTGAGTACAACCGATGCCTTCACCATGGCCATTAGTTTTGGAGAAGTTGGTTCACCAATTATTTGGACTGGCATCAACACCAATACTTTAACCATGAATGGAACTATCAGTTTAACTGCTTCGATAGTATCTACCGAAGGGAGTGGTGAAATTTCCGCAGAATTTAATTTTGAAGATATTGTGACGGATAGAAGTGGTTTAGCGCAATATCCAAGCGGAACAATGACTATCGCCATCACGGCCAATAACAACGTGTTCAACGGAACAGTTACCTATAACGGTACTTCCACCGCCACTTTAGTTTTTAACGGCAATAGCTATAGCGTCGATTTAGATTCTGGCGTTGCAAGAAAATAGAATCACCTCTCATTCATAGGCCAGATCTTAAAACCTCTACCGACTGACGAGCGATTTCTAACTCCTCGTTGGTCGGTGCTACCATTACTTTAATTTTTGATTCTTTCTTACTTATCTCTAAAATAGATGAAGTGCGCCGTTCATTCTGGGCATTGTCAAATATAATTCCTAAATTTTCCAGTCCCGCACAACTCATCTGGCGAATAACCGAAGAGTTCTCGCCTACTCCCGCAGTAAAAATTATCGCATCCACAAAACCTAAGGCCGCACAGTAAGCACCAATATATTTTTTTATTCTATATGAATACATCTCCAACGCAAGCTTGGCATCAGGATCATTTTTTTCAAAATAGCGCTCCTGAATTTCTCGCATGTCGTTACTACCACAAATACCTTTTAGTCCACTTTGTTTATTCAAAATAACATTAACCATATCAATGTTGCTTTTATCTCTTCCCACAATGTAATGAGGAATGGCCGGGTCTATATCTCCAGATCTCGTTCCCATAATCAGGCCTTCTAGGGGAGTCATCCCCATGGTGGTATCAATACTCATCCCCCCCTTGATGGCGGCCATGCTGGAACCATTACCGGCATGAATGGTTATGGCATTAAACTTATCAAAGGGAATGGATAGAAATTTTGCCACCTCTTTAGCAACATAAAGATGGGAAGTTCCATGGAAACCATAACGGCGCACATGCAATCTAGTATAATAATCTTTGGGAATAGCATAACGATAAGCATAATCTGGCATAGTTTGATGAAATGCCGTATCAAACACTGCAATGTGATGAGCATTCGGAAAAATTTCCTGCGCTACTTCAATGCCTGTAATATTGGCGGGATTATGCAAAGGAGCAATAGGCACCATCTCCTTAATCGCATCTAAAACGTCATGTGTGATCAATGAGCTGGAATGAAATTTTTCTCCACCATGCACGGTTCGATGGCCAACAGCAGTAATTTCACTTTTATCTTTAATGATTCCATCTTTGGGGTCAACCAGTAATTTGGCAATAAATTCTAATCCCACTTTATGGTTGGGAACTTTGTCATTTACAGTAAATTCTTTATCCCCATAACTGTATTTAGTTTTACCAACTTCTTCCCCAATTCTCTCCACTAGACCTTTCAGCAACACCTTTTCGGTATCCATATCAAAGCACTGAAACTTAATCGAGGAGCTTCCGGTGTTAATAACTAGTACTTTCATTCCTCTCTCCCCATTTAAGAATTTTGCGCCTGAATGGCAGTAAGCAATGCAGTATTAACAACATCCATAACAAAACAGCCGCGACTCAAATCATTGACTGGTTTGGCCAGGCCCTGAAGCATTGGCCCAATGGCCTGTGCTTGTGCCTCGCGCTGCACGGCCTTGTAGGCATTATTCCCGGTGTTCAAATCAGGAAAAATAAAAACGGTTGCCTTGCCAGCAACTTTCGAATTAGGCATTTTTTTACGGGCCGTTTCATAATCAACCGCCGCATCATATTGCAGCGGTCCTTCGACATCTAAATCTGGTCGGCGCTCTTTTACAATTTTAGTTGCGGCCTTAACCATCTCCACATCCGGCCCAATACCAGAATCACCTGAAGAGTACGAAAGCATGGCAACTCTCGGCGGAATATCAAATGCTTTAGCGGTGTCAGCGGAAGAAATTGCAATCTCCGCTAACTGCTCGGGTGTTGGGTTAGGATTAACGGCACAGTCACCATACAACACAACCCGATTATCCATACACATAAAAAAGACGGAAGAGACAATTGAAAATCCCTTTCTAGTCTTTAAAATTTGCAACGCCGGCCGAATAGTATCCGCTGTTGAGTGTGATGCACCAGAAACTACGCCATCTGACTCTTTTTTATAAACCATCATTGTCGCAAAAAAAGTTGGATCTAAAATCTGTTTTTGCGCCTGCTCTAGCGTCATCCCCTTTTCTTTGCGTAACTCATAAAGCGTCTGCGCATAATCAGAGAGCCTGGCATCACTATTGGGATCAATCAATTTAACTCCACTAAAATTTAATCCTAGACGCTTAACCGAATCTTGAATTTTTTTATTATCTCCCAAAACCGTAACCTCTACCGCTCCTTGCTTAACTAAAACTTCCGCCGCTTTTAATATTCTATCATCCTCGCCTTCAGGAAGAGCAATACGCATTTTGCTTTTCTTGGCCATTTTTAAAAGATTATATTCAAACATTTTATAAGTCATGGCGGTGGTTTTGAAATTTTCAATCGTACTAATAATTTTATTCCCATCACTGTTGTCGTTGAACAACTTGATTAAGGCCTCTCGATTATCTACCGCCCGCCCATCTTCTGGAATCACCAGCAAAAATTGTTGCTCATTTTTTTTCTCCTGGGACAAGCTATGAGCTAAAGAACTAGTAATTTTTTTATCAATGTGATTAAAGCAATGGCCCAAGATGGGAACGTTTTTCTTTCTGTATATCGCTTCTGTTAACTTATAGGCGGCCAGCAAAAATTTTTCATTACGATCATGTCCATTCCCCACCATTATCACCGGGGCCCCTAAATTTTTTGCAATATCTAAATTCAAATCTAACTCAAATACGGGCAATGGCCCCTCAAAAGAAGTTCCCTCACAAATAACAAATTGATGGCCCTCTTCTAACATCTTATATTTGGAAATTATTCTCTCCATTAATTCATCGTACTTTCCGCTACTGATAAGCTCGTAGGCCTCTTCCTTGGACATTACTGAATTGCAATAAGTTGGATCAGAAGAAATCGGACAATAAGAAGCTATTTTATTATATTTTTTTCGAAGTAATTCATAAAGGCCAAGTGAGATTAATGATTTTCCACTGCCCTCGCCATTTGTTGAAATATATACTGAATTTGCCATAACTAACTCCTTTTTGTCATTGGCCAACCAAAATATGCTTAAAATATCCGCTAATAATAGAGAATATTATATCCATAACAAAACGCAATTTACATATATAATTATTTTTCGCATAATCACGCCAGCTTAATAATATTAGACTTTTTTAATGGGGTTTATTTTTATGGAATCAGGTATCCTTCAAAACGTTCTACTTTTTATTGCCATTTTCGTTGCCGTGCAAATGCTGAAAACATTTCTTTTGCCTAAATTGTTTGGCATTAAAAACATCTCAACAGCTGAACTAAAAAACAAAATGGCAAGCAAAGAAAATCTAGTAATCCTGGATGTAAGGACGGCAGATGAGTACCGAAGTGGACATATTCCAGGCGCAGTCCTAGTGCCATTAGGCGATCTTTCCACTCAAGTACCAAAAATTAAGAAAGATTATGCGGACAAAAATATCTGCGTTATTTGCCACAGTGGAGCTCGCTCGCTCTCTGCCTCTATCATGTTAAAAAAATCGGGACTTAAAAATATAATGAATGTAAGAGGCGGAATGGCCAGCTGGCCAGGCTAATCCAAATCAATCATCGCTGATAATTTGCAAGCAATTTCGCTCTTGCGCTTCTGACAGAAAAATTCTTTGAATAAAATATTTTCCGGTGTAATTATTTCATCTAAATCATCACGCAATCGCATCTCGGTGTCTAACAGCATAACTTCTTTTAATTTTGACCTATATAGATCCAGGGTGGCATTGTTAGCATCACGCATAATCATGCTTTTCTGCTTGGGATTTCTAGTGAACGCAAACTCTCTAACAATAATTGAAGTTACATTATCTATTAACTGCGGAACCAGAAATACAATGTTTTTCCCCTTAAATGTTAACTTACTCAGGGCCGAACTTTTATTCGAAAAATAGTTACGTTTAGTTTTATTACTGTTTCTTATTATCAGAGATCTGCTCTCCTTGTATTGCTGATGAATACCCCAAGTTGTGCCAGCTTTTTTATAGTTGGCCAAAATAGTAATCTCGGCCTCCCTACCAAAACCGAAAAGAGGGAAGAGACTAAACAGGAAAAATATGAACATAATAATCTTTTTCACAGTAGTGCTAATAGCACAAACCATTCCAATGGCCATCTGGTAAACATCTGTAATCTACCTGACCATTTTGAATCTTAAAGTCTATAAAATAGACGGCCGTCAAGAAAGTTGACAGTTATCTCTCTGGGTATAAAATGGCCTTACTGATGAAAAATATAATTTTCGAAGATAAATTCATAATCGTTTTGGATAAGCCATATAATCTCGTCACGATGGGCCAACGAGGGGAAGATTCTCTTTATAGCAGAACACTACTTTATTTGAATAAAAAAAAAGAACATCGACTGTTTGCCGTTCATCGTCTCGATAAGACAACTAGTGGTGTCGTCTTGTTTGCCAAGGATAAAAGCGCCTACGAAAAACTACTCCTGGCATTTAAGAAGCATTATATCAAAAAAGAGTACGTCGCTATTACTGATAGTAAAATCGATGAGCTTTTTACTGGCAATTGGAAAAAAGAGGGCCTTCCGTTTCTAAAATTTATTAAAGAAGATGGAAAAGAATGGCTCAACATAACCTATCCTATCCATGGTATAAAAACAAAATCTCACGTTGATGTTGAAAATGGAGTGGCAAGTGATACTTCTGTACGCATTGATCGCACAAATGACAAATATACCCAGTTAATTATTCGCTTAAAAACTGGCCGCTTTCACCAAATTCGCACTCACTTATCCTTTCTCGGCCATCCGCTTGTAGGAGATACACTATATGGTGGGCCACCAACCTCTTTTGATCGCCTTTTTTTGCACGCACGAGAGATAACTTTCACTCACCCCATCTCAAAAAAGAAATTACATTTTGCAAGCAAACTTCCGGCAATATTTAGCAAACAAATGGAATCTAATCACTAGATCGTTGACACATAATCTCGATAAAGGAACAATATAGTCTGGAGCACAGATATGGCACTTTACATTCTCGTAGTTGAAGACGAAAGCGATGTTCGCACTTTGATTGTTGAACAACTAAGAAAAGATGGAATAAAAAATAAAATTCTTGAGGCCGCAGATCCAATGGAGGCCCTGGATATTTATAACAAAAATAAAGAAAAGCTAGCGGCCATAATCTGCGATCACTACATGCCAGTGCAACATGGAATGCAGTTATGCAATATTGTAAAAGCAGAGCGGCCCGGAATTAAAATCATTCTTTTCACTGGAGACAGAAACATAACCGCCAAGGGAAATGAAGATAAGGTAAACGTCGTTATCTATAAACCAGATGGAATCTTTTTCTTGGCAAAACATATTAGAAAAATATAATTTCGGCCCTTACTGCTAGTAAAGGCCGAAGATGAAGAAGTGCTAATGACTAATTAGTCTTGAATTGATTATCTATCTCTTTTTCTGCTCGCAACCAATCCCCTTCCTGTGAACCATTTGTAAAACCTCTTTGCTCTGCAAATAGATAGGCCAAATTGGCAATCATGTTGTAACGCTCTTCTGTTGTTATTGTCTTTTTTGTTTTGGCCGTGGCCGTAGTTCTGTTGGTGGCCACCGGAACGCTCTTGGCCGAAACCGTTGTGGCGTTAGTCTTTGTGTCAATTTTGTTGCTAGTTTTTGTTGTTGTGGTGGTAGTTGGTCGAGTTGTCGCCTTACCTTTTGTTGTTGTCGTTGTTGTTTTAGTCATTTTATTCCTCCGGTTATTATAGATCTTTATCCATCCTCATTGAAATCAATCACACTCTCGAGTAGAAAATTATCTGGTAACCAATTGCTTGTATTACATAAATAGCATTTACGAGACTAGAATGCAATTAAAAGATTGGCAGAGACAAAAATCAAAAATTTCCAATAGCAAAAATCAAGTATGGATAATCAACAAAAGGATTTCGGTTTCCCTGGAATGATTCAATCATCTCATTGCGCTTTTCTTCTTTTTCGGAAACAGGATCAGCAAAATTCCACTTCCGAAAAACTGCCTCCTGCTCTGAATCTATGGCCTTTTTATATTGGACAGAAAAATAAAACATTGATCGGGCCAAATCCCCTTTATGTCGATCTGGCGGCTCAAAACAGAGCGTTCCTAGGGCGCTCAAACCTAGTTTGCTGCCCTCTTGTTCAAATTTAACAATACTAACTTCACAGAAAGGATGATTGCTCCGCCTTGAATTCATTGATTGATCAACCGGATAGAGGTGATGAAGATCTGACTTGGCATCTCCCGTGGCCCCCAGACTTTGTGGCCAACTATGCTCACAATTCATAACATTCCCGTCGGGTATACCGTTGGTTTCTATACATAGGTCGGTATAGACACTACACACTGTACCATCGATATTGTCTAAATTTGCAAACATCTCCAGTCGAGCGCCCGAGTAATCAGCGGTTATGTCAACAGAGATAAGTGCCTTAAGTTTTGTTAAAAGTTCTGCATCACAGAGATTTGCCAGCGAACCATACTCCGCTGGCAAGACGCCTCCCTGCACAACATTAACCCACCGCTGCTTGCATGATGCTAATGATTCGCTGTTGGCATTTGCCGAGCAAATAATAAAAAGCACCCACAACTGCCGACAAAAAAACACTCTCCACACGCCGCCAAATCTATGCATTTAGCATCCTCTTATTTTTTTATCTCTATTATCTTTATTATCTCTTATTCGAGTACCCCAGTAGCTTCAACGTTACGTCATGTAATTTCCCAGTGTCCCCAGAGCCACTATCAAAAATTTCTACTTTCCACTCCCCCTGGCCGACAGTGTTAAGCAGTGCTCCCAGTTTTCCTGTAGCATCATAAAAACCTTCGAGATCATCATTTCCGCCACCTTCTTTTTCCACGATGGTTATTTTGGTGCCATTGGGTGAAATCACATCTATGGTTAAATCTCCAATGTAGGAATGGGATAGCTTGATGTAGACCGAAATATCTTTGATCAATCCCATATTCTCAACAACGATTGGATGCGATACCCTCTTTTTATCTAGAATTGGTATTTGCAAATTGCGATCTTCACGAACAAAGCGCACCATTCTTCCAACTGGAAATCCTCCATTTCCAACCAACTCTTCTTGCGCAACCATTCCCGCATGAGATCCCTTTACAGAAAAGTTGGCAGCAGCTCCCGTACTACAACTAGCATCCACTTTCACCGCAAGAGGATTCGTAATGCGCACACTTTGCCCTGGCATCAACTTGTTAATCGCGAAATTGCCAATGGCACTGGATAAGCAACTTCCTTTAACAATTTCAAAACTTCCATTTGTTATTGCAACAGAACCACTATTTATTACCGTCAAAAATAACTTCCCACTATCACCCGCGCCCAAACTTCCATCCACTTGATTTTCTGGATTACCAAAGTCGATTTTATCCACCACCAACTCTGCGCGAGAAACTTTGAATTTGCGCTTAAACGTCCCTCTATACTTCTCGGCCGTTACCCATTCAAAGGTGACGTCAATCTCTGTACCATTAGCACTGTTTGCAACCGCAAAACCAAATCCATCGCCCTGATGCGAATAACTTTCATTCGTTGCCAAAGCAGGAATTTTTGCCTGCCCACTTAACGCGGTTGCCGGGCCATCAATTTTTATAATGGATAAAGTTGAATTTGAAGAAACAACAGGTGATACATTTTTAATTGTAAAATTTAATTTTGTTTGCTCATGTGGATATACATCCAATTGTTCACGATTTCCGACAACCATTTTTGTTACCATCAAAAAGGGCTCATTACTGGCAATCAGATCTATTTCCTTTGTCAAAAGTTTCATATCCTGGCCATAGACTGATACTAACAATTTATCGCCAACTGTCGCATCCACGGGAACCGGCACTGCTACTTTTCCGGAATCATCTGTGTATCCATGCCAGTAGATCCCTTTTCCAACCAACTCTAATCCGACACGAAGATTGGCCATCGCCTTGCCATTTCTTACCGCCACCGCCAAATTAAAATCAGCAGAACCATAAGTAACCTTATCTGGGCCGGACAAGCTTACGGCCGCAACTGGTGCCGTTCTTAAATTAATAGAGGGATCGCCAAAAATAACGTAAGTTTCCCAATAATACTTACTTCTATTAGCTCCACCGTAAAATGCCCACACCGCGGACAAAGCCTGATTGGTAATGGACGAAAAATCCATTTTTCCATCACGATAAATGGAATCAAACATATTCTTCTCTAAAATATCATCCTCATCCCAATAAGAACTATCCATTGACCCCCAATACATAATTGCTCCATTGGGGTGCTTAATCCAAGTTTCGCCAAAAGATTCACCAACGGTGAATTGCCCTGTAACGCAGGCATTTCCAATAACGAATGGCCGTGCATCGGGATGATTAAAACTTTTTACATTTGCCTGAGTAACATCTGGCCCGGCCCAGCCGCTAGTGCTTCCATGTCCGGAATAATCAATGATGGCCCGCCCTCTTCTCATCGCATCCACCACCGTAGCATCCGATACTCTATGAGTTATCGCATAAAGCTGATCTCCGCCTGGCATATTGGCCTGTGGGAAAATTCCGGTATAGCCTCGAGCCTTGGTATAATTATTAATAACATAGTTGTGGGATCCTTCCGCTACTTGGTATCTATCGTCTGTCGCAACAAATGATAATTGCCGTAGCCAATCTTCATTGGAAAAATTTCCTTGTTGATAGCGCAACAATTTCTCTATAACCAAATTAAGTTCAGCATCATTCTTAACAGTTAAACGACCGACTCCAATATCTGGCCCATTAATATCATTTTCATAATTATCAGTATCAATTGCCCGATAGTAGTGATCTGTTACTCCCGAAATATGTTTGGCCTCTTTGGATGGAACATCTTCTGCATCTCCCACGATAAGCGCATATTTTAATACTTCTCCACTACGCTTCAAAATCCCTTGCAATCTGGCCCTGATGTCATTGGGGGTTGAAGCATCTCTGCCAATAACGATTGGCTCAACTTTATAACCAAGACGTCTCTTGAAAGTCATGTACTCTTGAAGCTTCTGATTGTCCTTATATTTGGAGCCAACGATAAACGCAAAAACCTCTTCTTTATATTCTCGTGCCCATAGTTCTTCATTTTCCGCACTATACACTTGCACCGAAAAATTCTGCCGAAGAATATACTCATTGGTTGAAGGACGATATTTAAAAGGATAGATGGTGATAATTTTTTGAGTCTGTCCCATCACAGAACCAGCATCCTCTATAGTAAAATCCTCTTCTGGTAAGTAGCTGTCGCTAATGTATGCCTTCGCGTTCATCACAAAATTTATCTTACTACCTCTTATTTTAGGCAATGACTCCTGTGAAGGATAGAGTCTGCTACCAAGTACTTCTTCTTGTAAAAATGATTTGTCTTCATCAAAATTTACAGAAATATCCTCGTCACTATCGGCAGCTACAGTTATTCGCACAACTGGAATTTCTGGCCGGCCTTTCTCGTAAATGATTCCCGCATAACCATCTACTCCCTTTAGTGTGGCCTGAGAAAATTTCTGGGCCCCAACTTCTTTTGATATAACTTCTACTCCCTCTATATGAAAAAAGTAACTCTTCTCACTTCCGTTTTGAGAAAGAGAGACTTCCGCCCAAAGTGAAAAACTAATTAATAATAATGATAGAAACAATAAACGCAGATAGTTTTTTGAGATCATAATCATCCTCCATGATGGTATTTCCTCTTAGATACTAGAAAAGTATAACCAAATGTTTATACATTTCGTAGGAATATGTTTAAGGTAAAGAGCAAAGCAAGTAAATGTTAGAAGTATAAAGCCACTTCTCTGACTTTTTTTATTGGATATGAGTGAGAAAAATTTCAAGGGATCTTTAGGAAACTACCACCTAATCACCACTGATAGTGGCGATATAACTTTATGGTCAGAATATTTTAATGAGAACTTCCACTCTCTAGACGGGGCATTTAACGAAACAAGGCACAACTACATTGATGGCTGCCAACTAATAAATAAATTAAATGCTGACCTCACAATCTTAGATATTGGTTTTGGCCTTGGCATTGGCCTTTTAGCAACGCTAGACTTTATCAATCAACAAATCGTAACAAAAAAGTTTAAGCACAAGCTCAACTATTTTTCCGTAGAATTAGATGAGGAGTTGGTTAAATGGACACTGACAAATAGCTTGCAGGAAAAAATTAATCCTTTTAAAAAGACAACTAGCGATGGACTAACAGTCTACACTGCCAATATACCAAATTTCGCGGCCACCATTTTAATAGGTGAGGCCACACAAACTCTTATGCAAGCAAAAAAATCAAATCTCATTCCCTCAGCTAATGCCATCTTTCAAGATGCCTTTTCTCCCACAAAAAACCCATCACTTTGGTCAGTTGAGTGGTTTACCCTGCTACATCAACTATCGGCCGCTGATGTGCTTTTGGCCACCTATAGTTCTGCCAGCGTCGTTTTAAAAAATTTGCAAAGCGCCGGATGGAATGTTTCTAAGATAGCCGGTTTTGGCCGAAAAAAACATATTATCCAAGCGAAACTATCATAGTTGTCAGGATAAAAATGCCGTCTACAGATATTTTTCACAATGGACTATAGTCACTTCTATATGAACATACTTACGAAGCATAAAAAAAATGGCCTAGAGGGCCTAAAAAAATTCGTCCAATTTTTAGAAATCGCCCCAGAGCAAAAGGCCCGAGATATTTTATCCATGGCGTTACTGGAAGATCCTGTTTACATGAAGTGGGTCATGGCCAATATGATCTCTTTTGACTTTATTAAAACTCTAGATGGCAAAGAGTTAGAAAAAATATATCTTCAACTTGCCAATCCTATTCCTACCTTTGTTTATGCTCTTTATAAATCCGAGATGGAGGCCTCCATTTTAGAAAAATTTAACGACTCCATTAGAGGACGATATAAGGAAGAGCTTTCTCTTACTAAAGAAGTACAACGCGGAAAACAGATTGGATGCAGAAATACCATCATCGAAAAAATCCGGGCCTTGCAAAAAAACAGAGATATAACTCCCTTTGAATGGAAAATCCCCGAAGAAAAAATACTGTTGGGCCCTACCGGCATAATCTCGAAAGATAACCAGTTTTCCCTGTTTTTTGAAAATGGCCAACCGGCCCTGAGAGGAGGCCTAGAAAAAAAATTACGCGCAGGCCTTTGGAAGCACTACTATCCCAACGGCAAATTAATGGCCGAGGGCATCTATGTTGATGGTGAAAAAATGGGTGAGTGGAAATTTTATTACGCTGATGAAAGGATAAAAGCGCAAGGAGAATTTGTCGAAAACTTAAAACATGGAACCTGGTATGAGTTTGAAAAAGATGGAAAAAAAGTAGCTGTAAAATACAATCGTGGACGCAAAGATGGTGAGGCCTCACCTTCTTTATCCGATGATAATGCGACCGATGAATAACTTAGTTCAATAATTAAAACGATCCTTCAACTCTTTTTCCGAAAAAATATCATCTAGTAGCGCGGCCAAACGAATTCCGGCCAATAGAAGTTGTCGATCAACAATTGGCCGAGAAAATCTCAAATATTTTCCAATATCTCCGGCATCAATTGAGCTCTTTTGGCCATACATTGAACTCAGCAGTGCCCGAGACTCTTCGTGCCACTGTAAAACAGTTGATTTTTTCCACTGCCCATACTCTTTATCATCTAAATTCATAAGAAAATTTGCATACTCACTGGCAGACAATTTCTGCCGATCAATCACTTCGTTGTCCCAGAAAGCATGAAAATTCGTTTCCACACCACCTAGCTTGAATTTTATAGCGTTACCTCCACTATCAGCTCCATACCCATTATGTAAAGGTTGATGCAAATCTCCTACAAAATGAACAAGAAATGTTAAAGCTTGGCGCTTTTTCTCGGGCGTGGCCTTTTTATCTTTTAAAATTAAAGACTGCGCTTTTATGGCCTGCAAAAGATCTCCCTTATCACTTATTGGGCCCTCCTGATATTTTTTCCCTTCCATCACATTCACATAGTGCCAGGGGGCAGTAGATGAGTAGGTCTCACTTATTTTCATCTCATCAGGAAAGTTGGCAATTTGCGCTAATGACTCTTTGCCAATAATGTTTCTGATATTTTGAATCGACACCAAGCTTAATTGCCTAGTTGCTATTTCGCCTATTACCCGATGGCCGATAAGTCCCCAGGCCCATAAATTTTGGGTAAGGCCCGCGGCAACAATAACCACCAACCAAAAAGTTGATCTCATAATTTTACGCTCCAGAAAGAATTAATATTTAAATGAGCTACCACCAATAAATTCTTTAATAATAGAGGTGCTCGGGATATCTGCGGCATCCAATGGTAAAAAATATGATAAAAATTTCAACAATCGTTGGGACTCCGGATAAACCGGGTCTCCCCGCTCTACTCGCAATAATTCTCGCTCGGCATGAACTTTTAACACGGACAATTCATAAAACAGAGCTGAGTTATAAACTGTATCCACCTCTTCTTGTAGCGGGAAAATATTTTTTTTCTCTCCGGCCCGTACTGAACGCCAACGTCCAATAGTTTCACTGGCGGTGTAACCTCTGAAAAAACTATCTCGCACAATTCTCCTGATCAATCTCGTATCCGAAGCTGGAATACGATCGTGTCGATGCAAGTTAAGCTGCGTTAGTGGTGCAATATATATTTTAAATTTATCATCGGACGATACACTGCTAGTTAACTTGGGATTAATTCCATGAATACCTTCAATAACCACAATCTCATTTTTTGAAAGTTTCAACTTATATCCGGATGGCCGTTTGGAGCCAGTATGGAAATCAAAGCGCGGAATCTCCACCTCTTCACCTAAAAGCAATCTATTAATATGCTCCATAAAAAGAGGGACATCAATAGCATCTAGACTTTCAAAATCAAAATTACCTTCCGCATCCTTGGGCGTATGAGCACGATCGACGAAATAATTATCCATAGAGATCGGGACCGTGTTAAAACCATTTACCATCAACTGAATACCTAATCGTTTACTGAAGGTAGTTTTGCCGGAAGAAGTCGGGCCCGCGATTAGGACCAAGCGTTTAGGTTTTTCACCCTTAGTAATTTGATCGGCAATATTGGCAACTCGTTTTTCATGAAAGGCCTCGGCCACTTTAATCAGATCATCGATCTGTCCATTCATAATATACTTATTTAACTGCCCAACCGTGCGCACCTTTAAAATCCGAGTCCACTCGTTGTATTCCTGAAAAGTTTTAAACAAGCGAGGTCGATCTTCAAACACGGGAATGTCTTTACTGCCGCCAATAAACTCGGGGAGAATAATCACTACGCCATCTCGATATTTTTGAATGTGAAAATATTTTAAATGTTTGGTCGAAGGCAAAAGCGGCAAATAAACGCTTTCCTCTACACCATCTAACTCATAAAACTTAAAACTAGAAGGAGAGTAGTAACGATACAAATTCAACATATCATTACGCTCTTTTTCTTTCATAGTGGACATCGAAACATCCCAGTCTCTGGTGACTTGATTTATTTCCATGTCAGCTTCTACCATCTGCTTCATTTTTTCAGCAATTTTCTCAATCTCCTCCACTGATAATTCGGCGCCATCTATTTCTGCATAAACGCCTTTTTGAATAGAATGCTGGATAAAAACGTTCAGCTTCGGATAAAGTTTGGTAAAGGCCACCACAAAAAGATAGGTAACGCTGCTTTCATATATGCGCTTGCCAAGCTGCGATTCCAAATCAATCACATCTAAAGCACTATCCGTTCTAATTTTCGCATTTAAGCGGGCCAATACTCCGTTAATAACTACGGCCACTGGATCATTTACTTTTATCTCATGTTTAAAGATAAACTCTTCCACTGTAAGAAGTGGCTCTACCTCGTAATTTTTCTTCATGCAACTTACTTTGAACTTCTCCATCTATTCAACTCCGATGCTGTTGTGGTTAATCCGTAAATTAAAAATTATTGCAGAACATAAGGAATTAAGCAATCTTCAGTTGTTTGTTATTAACATTGTTCTGAGGTTGTTCGGCCCCATAGAGGCCCATCACTTTGGCAATGTCATCAAGTTCCGTGTAATAAAACGCCTGCAAAGCAGCAAAGATTAATCCTTTGCGTCCCACCCCCAGAATAATATTTCTAACGGCCATCGCATCATGATCGCTTAACGCTCCCGAATCATTGTGGGCCAAAACGCCTCTGACTTCAAGAATTTTATTTTCTTCCAAGGCCGGTGACAATTCCATTGTCATGAAGCGGATAAATGGTTTATGGCCATTGAATACTTTGCGAAAACAGAAATTTTTATGTTCATTACATTTGCGCACAAAATAGATCAACTGGCCAATTGAGTAATTTTTATTAAATTGAGAAACAGTAATTAAATCAGCGCTGGTTCTATCCATAAAAAGTTTAGGAGGCATAGTGTGGGGATTAACAAAAAACTGATCCCCAAAACCCGCACGTTTAATACTGTGGATAACTAAATCGTTTAAAACAATTTCAAGCGCCTTTATATAGGAAAAAGCAATCTTGCTATTGTTATGATGACGATACTCCAGCATGTCTATTTCCGCAGACTCAATTTCATTCCTGGCGGCATGAGGAATTTTGGCATAAACATTTTCCGGAAAACAAAAAGCATGAAGACTTTTTAAGACAGTGGCAATGGCAGTATTATCAATGGCGGGATTAGGCCGCAAAACTAAATGTGAATATTCCTTGTCATCATTTTCATCAAAAAACATCTCCTCGGCCAAATCTTGTACAAAGGCCGGATATTTTATTCCGGTGGTGAATGGAGATAATTCATCGATTTGTAGATCCATATACTCATTGTCGATATAAAGCTCTGCCAACTTATTAGCCGTATTTTCCGCAAAGCACTCTAGTAATGTAAAATCAGTCAACTTAAACCATACCTCTACATTTTTATCTTTATAAAACTCCAATGTTTTAAAATCACTTCCAATCGATCGATGTACCGATTCTACTTTTCCCACCCAAATATTGTTAAAATCAGTTATGTACAGATGGGTGCTATTTCCTTTTTCTCTATTGGCAACTATAACCTTTTCAAAATTATCTAACTGTAAATTAGATTTGCGATTTTTGTTGATAATTTTTCCCCAGTAGGCGTATCCATCTTTGTTGTTTCGCACTTCTTGTAGAAGATAGTCAAAAAATTCATGGGCCTGGGTATAGGCCTGATCGCCCTTAACATTTAGATGGGGATTAAAGGTTAGATAGAAATGAACAGTTGTTGACATATTTTCTCCGATATGGTCTCCCCAAATATGGGACACTCTCTGGCCTATCGGTCTTTTCACTCATGACTTAAGTCTACATCCATGTTAAAGGATAGATAATCCGAATGAATCTGTCGGGCACTGTTCCTCGTAGGAGTTCTATGCTGTTAATTGTACGCGCAATTGCTATTTCGCTATATATGGCGATTATTTCTATTCCCGTAATTATCATCTCTTTTTTTGTCCCTTTTAGGCCTATTAACAACTGGATATACGCCAAACTCTTTGCTGTTGCCTCTACCAAAATTCTGGGACTGCACTTTATTATTGAAGGAGAAGAGCATCTCCAATGTAAAACCTCTTCGATTCTCATCTCTAATCATCAAGAAAATTTAGACATTGTGGCCTTGGCACAAATTGTTCCGCGCAACTTTATTACACTGGGAAAGCAGAGTCTCTTCTTTTTGCCACTCTTTGGACTGTATTACTGGCTATCCGGAAATATCCTAATCAATCGCTCCAATCGCACAAAGGCCATTCAAGCAATGAATCACATTCGTGACAGTTTAAAAAATAAGTACCTCTCAATTTTTATTTTCCCCGAGGGAACACGAAATCATGGTAAGGGAATGGGCCCATTTAAAAAAGGGGCTTTTCACACTGCTATAGACGCTCAGGTTCCTATCATCCCTATCTGCCTAAGCTCTCATCATAAAAATTTACGCCTGGGTGCCTGGCGGACCGGAACCATTATCATAAAAATATTATCTCCTATCTACACCGCCGGAATGGCCAAAGACGATTTATCTTCTTTAATGGAAAACACAAGAAAGCTTATGATTGAAACAATTGATGACCTTGATCAACGCCTCTCTCAACAGTCAAAAAATGGCCCAATATGATCGACAATAAAAAATCTATCTTGACCATAAACATTCTTATGACATAAGATTTCCCCCCTAACTTTTAATATGTCCTATCTTTTATAACTCTTACCAAGGAAACGATATGAATGAAATTAAGATTATTGGTGTTATCGGAGCTGGCCAGATGGGCCGCGGCATTGCCCAAGTAGCGGCGTCTAGCGATTATCAAGTGGTTTTATTCGATGCCTTTGAGGCCTCTCTCAAAAAGGGATTTGATTTTATCAAATCACAGTTAGATAAGGGGGCGGAGAAGGGTAAATGGAGTGCTGATTTTGCCAAAGCGGCATTGGCGAGAATAAAAACGGTAAATAGTCTAACAGAGTTTAAAGATTGTGACCTTATTGTAGAAGCGGCCACTGAAAATAAAGTTATCAAATTTGATATTTTTAAAAAGATCGATGAAGTGGCAAAACCTTCGGCCATCTTGGCCTCAAACACTTCTTCGATTTCTATCACTGAAATTGCCGCGACGACCAAGCGTCCATCCAAAGTAGTCGGCATGCATTTTATGAATCCAGTTCCCGTAATGAAGTTAATCGAAGGCATCAGTGGATTAGAAACTAGTGACGAGACTTTTTCCGCAGTAGCGGCAGTGGCAAAAAAAATGGGCAAAACTTTTATTAAGGCATCTGACATGCCTGGCTTTGCCGTAAATCGTATTCTTATGCCTTATATCAATGAAGCAGTCTATACTCTCCACGAAGGAATTGCTTCGGTAGCAGACATTGATGAAGCGATGAAGTTGGGAACTAATGTCCCCATGGGGCCACTTACTTTGGCCGACTTTATTGGACTAGACACCTGTTTAGCGATCATGAACGTATTGCATGAAGGACTCGGAGATACCAAATATCGTCCATGCCCACTGCTACGCAACTATGTTAATGCGGGGAGATTGGGTAAAAAGTCAGGAAGAGGCTTTTACGATTACTCATCACAACAATAAAAAAACAACTACAGAACTACAGAACTACAGAACTACAGAACTACAGAAAAGATAAAGGGAATTTGCATGAAAAATCATCTAGTCAGAGTCTATCCTTCGAAAGAACATCTCCCCAAAGAAGAGCAACTAGCTTATAAAATTGCCGCCATGGCCGCAGATAAAACAAAAACAGATCCAGCAGTAGCGGAGATGATTATTAATCGCCTCATTGATAACGCATCAGTGGCCATTGCCGCCATTAACCGTGGGCCTGTTTCCAATGCTCGCTCTCAAGCATTAGCACATCCTACCGAAAACGGCGCAAATTTATTCGGCATGCCTAACGATAAAACCTACTCTCCCGAATGGGCGGCCTGGGCCAACGGTACGGCCGTTCGTGAGCTAGATTTTCATGATACTTTTTTGGCCGCAGATTACTCTCACCCTGGAGATAATATCCCACCACTGCTAGCAGTGGCCGAAAGAAAAAAATGTTCCGGCGAAGATCTGATTCGAGGAATTGCTGTGGCCTATGAAACTCAGGTTAATTTAGTGAAGGCGATCTGCCTGCACAAGCATAAAAAAGATCATGTCGCGCACCTTGGAGTATCGGTGGCCGCCGGAATTGGGGCGATGTTAAATCTTGATACCGAGACCATCTATCAGTCCATTAATCAAGCACTACATGTCACCGTTGCCACCCGCCAATCACGCAAGGGTGAAATCTCCAGTTGGAAAGCTTATGCTCCGGCCTTTGCCGGGAAAATGGCCATCGAGGCCGTCGATCGAGCTATGAGGGGAGAAAAAGCTCCTTCCCCTATATATGAGGGAGAAGATTCCGTCATCGCTTGGATGCTAGATGGGCCACGGGCACAATATAACGTTACTCTCCCCGAAAAAGGTGAGGCCAAACGGGCCATTTTAGAAACCTATACCAAAGAACATTCTGCGGAGTATCAGTCTCAGGCAATTATCGATTTGGCCTTTAAAATGCGCCGGGGCATTAAAAACTGGGAAGATGTGAAATCAATTGTTCTACACACCAGTCATCATACCCACTATGTAATTGGAACTGGTGCTAATGATCCTCAAAAAATGGACCCTAATGCTTCTCGCGAAACCTTAGATCACTCCATCATGTATATTTTTGCAGTGGCCTTGCAAGATGGTGAATGGCACCATGTGAAAAGTTATGCCCCCGAACGTGCTAAACGGCCAGACACTGTGGCATTATGGCATAAAATTTCTACCATAGAAGATCCTGAGTGGACCAAGCGTTATCATGAGACTGACGCCAAGAAAAAGGCCTTTGGTGGGCGCGCCGAAATCACCTTAAAAGATGGAAGCAAAATCGTTGATGAGTTGGCCATGGCCAACGCTCATTCACTCGGCGCAACTCCTTTTAAACGTGACGACTATATTCGTAAATTCAAAATTTTAACGGAAGGAATAATTAAAACATCTGAGGTTGAGCGCTTTATTAATACTGTCACCAAACTACAATCACTGTCTGGTAACGATCTGCTCAATCTCAATGTCCAATTAGAGAAATCAACACTTACCCGCAACGAACGTGATAGCAGAGGAATTTTCTAATGTTGTTTAATAAAAAAAATGGCCTAGAGAAACGAGCTGACTTACGAGCAAAACTAAAATCTGGCAAACTTTTGCGCTTTCCAGGATCATATTCTCCCCTTGTTTCTATGCTAATTGAACAAAAAGGCTTTGATGGAATCTATATTTCGGGAGCAGTCTTGGCCAACGATCTGGGCCTGCCCGATATCGGGATGACCACGCTTACAGAAGTTGCCGGCCGAGGACGACAAATTGCAAGGACTTCTGATCTTCCAAGCATTATCGACATCGATACAGGCTTTGGCGAACCAATGAGTGTAGTGCGAACCATTATGGAATTAGAAGAGCAAGGATTGGCCGGCTGCCACTTAGAAGATCAAATTAATCCAAAACGTTGTGGACACCTTGATGGAAAGCAATTGGTTGATCGCAATTCCATGTGCAAAAAAATTAAAGCTGCGGTATCTGCTAAACGTGATCAAAATTTTTTACTAATTGCTCGCACGGATGCTCGTGCCTCTGAGGGATTGGAAGCGGCCATTGAGCGCGCCCGGGCATATGTGGACGCCGGAGCAGATATGATCTTTCCCGAGGCCATGCAAAATGAATCTGATTTTGCGGCATTTCGCAAAGCAATCAAGGTTCCCCTCTTGGCCAATATGACCGAATTTGGGAAATCTGATCTACTCGACTATAATGCCCTGGAAAACTTGGGCTACAACATCGTCATTTATCCAGTAACCACTGTTCGCCTGGCCATGAAAGCGGTAGAGGATGGACTAGATCACCTGCTTGCACACGGCTCACAGAAAGATATTTTATCAAAAATGCAACACCGTAAAAGACTCTACGAAATATTGCACTACGAAGATTATAATCAATTTGATTTAAACATCTTCAATTTTAAAATTTAATAATAACTACACGCTTCAACCGTTAACACAGGAGAAAAGAGATGACTGAATTTGTTGATTACGAAAAATTTAAGGCAAAAAAAGGACTTGAGGGAATTATTGCAGGAGAATCTGCAGTCTCTAAAGTATTCCCCGATATCAATGCGCTGGTTTATCGCGGCTATCCAGTACAAGATCTTGCTGAAAATTGTAGCTTTGAAGAGGTCGCATATCTCATTTGGCATGGCGAATTACCCAACAAGGCCCAACTAAAAGAATTCGAAGCGCAAGAGCGTGAGTATCGTCCCCTTTCTAAAGATTTAATTGAAGTAATAAAAAAATTTCCTAAAGGTGCTCACCCCATGGATTATATCCGCACTGGAGTTAGTTTTTTAGGAATGGAAGATAAGCGCATTTGGGAAACCGATACTAAAACCAATCTGGACAAATCCATGAAAGTCTTTGCGGCCGCCCCGACTATCGTTGCCGCCGCTTATCGCCATCAAAAGGGACTAGAAATTATTGCTCCGAAGAAAGAATTAAATTATTGTGAGAATTTTTTCCATATGTGTTTTGGCAAAGTTCCTCCCAAGGAAGTAGTTAAGGCCTTCGATGTCTCTATGACTTTATATGCAGAGCACGGCTTTAACGCATCTACTTTCACGGGCAGAGTGATTACCTCCACTATGTCGGATCTATACTCCGCAGTTACCGGCGCAATTGGTTCCCTTAAAGGCCCACTCCATGGAGGCGCTAATGAACAGGTAATGCATGTATTGCAAGAGGTTGGCGAACCAGAAAAAGCACGTGAGTGGATGTTAAATGCTATTAAAACCAAGCGCAAAGTTATGGGGTTTGGCCATCGAGTATACAAGCGCGGTGACTCGCGAGTTCCCACTATGAAAAAATATGCTGCCGGCCTAGGTAAGTTTAAAGGTGAGGAAAAGTGGCAACAAATTTCTGACATCTTAGAAAGAACAATGATTGATGAGAAAAACATCCATCCCAATCTCGATTTTCCATCTGGCCCAGCTTACTATTTGATGGGATTTGATATTGATATGTTTACTCCAATATTTGTTATGTCACGTATCACTGGTTGGACTGCACACATTATCGAACAGGCCAATGACAATAGAATTTTTCGCCCTCTTTCAGATTACACAGGAAAACTAGAGCGCCACGTCTCTCCCATCGAGAAGAGATAGTTAAAAAAGTATCTACTCTATAATTTCTATCTATTGGCCAGAAACGGATTAACAAACTATTTCTGGCCAATATCTTTTCTTAAGCTAAAATTAAAACATTCTTCACGTTGATCTAACCGCGCCACCACGCTTATAATGATCTCCTATGAAAAAAAATAAATTTACCTTCATGTCAGTGGCAAACTTTTTAATTGCCTTTATTATTTTAATTCTCTCGGCCTTGGCCATCTACATCTTAAGACATGAGATGAGAGAACACTTTCTAGAAGCGGCACAGGAAAAAGCAAAGATTATTCTTGATCGCAATATGGCCACTCATGCTTTCTATAGCAAAAAATTAAAACCTGCGATTTTCAAACTAACTGATAAATATCGCTCCGCAGATTACTTCGATCCAGTTTGGATGTCCTCCACTTACGCCATCCGAGAAATTGATCATGAATTCCAGATCATCAACGACTCTCAATATTATTATAAAGAAAGTGCTATTAATGCTCGCAGTCCTCACAATGAGGCCGATGAATTTGAAAAAGAGTTTATAACAAAAATAAATCATGATCCATCCATTAACCACCTCTCGCAAATTCGTAACATTGATGGCAAAGATTTTTTTGTAACTTTGAGACGAGGGGAGATGATGGAAAAAAGCTGCCTTCGCTGTCACACCACTCCAGATCTGGTTCCCGCCGGACTAATTGATGCTTATGGGCCAGAGCGAAGTTTCAAACGTCATGAGGGTGAGGTGGTCTCTGCCATCTCAATACGCATCCCCTTAACCGAGGCATTTCATTATGCGGACACTGTCTCCTTAAAATTATCTGCGTTAATTGTAGGTCTCCTATTGATCATCTTTGTTGCGCAATATTTCATCTACAATCATCTTATTGCGCAACCGATAAAACATATTCGTGCACATGCGCAGGCCATTGCCAATGATGAATTAAAAATTGGAGAGACTATTGCAGAACCAAGGGCCAAAGAACTCGCTGAATTTACCCAGGCCTTTAACTTAATGTCTAAAAAATTAAAAGATAATTTTGATGGGTTGGAAACAAAGGTCAAAGAGCGAACTTCTGAGTTAGAACATTCTATGGCCGAAATTAAAACGTTAAAAGGAATTATTCCGATCTGTGCTTCTTGTAAAAAAATAAGAGACGACCAAGGCTACTGGAACCAACTAGAGAAATTTATCTCTCAAAACTCACATGCTCAATTTTCTCACGGCATATGTCCAGATTGTTATGCTAAGGCAATTAAAAAAATATAAACTATCCGATAATTTATTGAGGACATGCAAATGAAAAAATTGGAGAGCTTGCTTCCCTTTATCGGAAAATTTTTTGCAATACGCAAACGGAGCGATTAAAACCGAATTGAACGATTACGGGAGCATTTTATGGGCCGGTTGTTGGCATATAAAAGAACTATCAGTTGTAAAATAAACAAACTGCCCGTCAACTGCTAACGTTTGAGACGGCATGTTTCTTGTTCCTGGATAACGATTGAAATCAAAGGTCTGAATACTATCTAGTTTTAAGTTTTTTCCAGGCTCTTATGAAAGATGATTACCTCTTATATTTTTCAAACAGTTGCCTGTCGCATAACGCCTATTTGGGCACACTCAATCCAAAGGGCCACTGCCAATATTTGTGGGCACCATTTTTTATCTGACTTTTCATCTTGATGGTTTGGCCAAGATGATGTTTAATTGCTCTTAGTTTTAGACATTAGCGTGGCCGAAAGGAGATGTTTGATTGAACCAACAAAAAGATATTCGATCCAAGCAGCGCTTTGAAAATTTTAAAAAAGCAATTAAGCTCTACGAGGAGGCCATATCCACAAAAATGTCACGGTTAGAAGAAGAGGGACTTATTCAGCGTTTTGAATATACTTTTGAATTAGCTTGGAAATGTCTCCAAGATTTAATGCAGGAACGTGGTTATGCGGAAATTCGCGGCCCAAGGCCAGTTATTGAGCAATCATTTCAAGACGGACTAATAACCGATGGCCCTCTATGGTTAGCTATGTTGCAAGCACGCAACGCCACTGTACATCTTTACGATGAAGCAACTTTTGTTGATGTTATAAAAAATGTTAAGGGTAAATTTTTCTCTGCACTTATAACATTTGGGAATAAATTTCCACAATGAGTAGTGATCATTTCGACATCGCCGGAATAGAAAAACAGTATACAAAAAAAATATTAGCACTTTTTAAAAATATGCCAGCAGGCACCTCTCTAATCCTATTTGGCTCTCGAGCGAAGGGCAACTATCGCGAGGGTTCTGACATCGATCTTGCAATCAAGGGATCAGGGGTGACGCTAGACCAACGAACACAATGGTTGGCCGAATACGAAAACCTTTTTTTGCCGTGGAAGCTAGATCTAGTTATTTATGAACTAACAGAGTCACAAAACCTAAAAGAGCATATTGATAGAGTCGGAAAACAATTATTACGTTGGTAATTCTTGAAAAATTGCGCCACAAGAGTATATAATGGCAAAAAACAGATTGAATTTTGCAACGATCCATCTTCTTTACAGAGGTTATAAAATGAAATTGACTGCATTGCTTCTAACCACCATTATTTTACTAACAACATCTTGCTCTCACATGACAATTGAGTACACGGCCGATGTTAAGGACAATTCCCAAAATTATATTGGTAAATATTCTCTAGAGACAACTCACTCTACAGGCGATTTACCCACCTGGTGTTGGATTACTGGAATCTTCTACGGTGGGGCCTGTTGGGCATATCTACTCATGCCACTTCCATCACAAAAAAATTCTATCCAGCGAAATGTTGACACTCGTCTAGATGCTCGTTTGGGGGTAGGAAACTATAATTTACAAAACATCATAATAACTCGCAGAGACTGGAATGCTACATCAGATCGCGAACTATTCAATGGCACTATGCCGAACCAAAGTCCAGTAATTCCTATTAACAATCGCCCTGCAACAAACTCTCAACCTAGCACAGAAGGTTTTTTAAGATAATTTTTTAGGAGGCGTGTGAATTTTTATTATTATTTTCTTTCCTTGTTACTACTTTTTTCTACCCTTGATCTGCGGGCCGACTCTGATTGTCTTAATAAATATGAATGGGCCCAAGAAAGTGCGAGAACTCAAGGTGGTGGATGGATTTGGTTTCCCGGAAAAGCAGACGCTCAAACTCTGGAAGAAGCTTATTTGCGCGCCGAAGGGGCCGCACTAGATAAGCTAGCACTGGAATGTACCATCCCCCATCGGGATTCGAAAATTCACGAACGCTGTGATGAGCAAAATGGGATTGGTTACCGTGCCTATGTTCGGATCAGTGTTACTGTTAAACAGTGTTCAGATACAAGAAACATCTCCGAAGAAAAAAAATACACCGTTGGTAATACCGAACTCATTAAACGTTATGAGCAATTTAAGCGCATGACTGTTGGCAAACTAGATCCCAACGCTTCCATAAATGGTGAGTGTAATGACAAACAGATTGAGCGCTGCTTGGCACTAGGGCGGCACTACTTTTTATTAGGCGATAAAAAACAGGCCATCGATTACTTCGATATCGGTTGTCGTCATGAACAAGTTATTTCCTGCTTTAATGCCGGCCTTGCTTCTATCAATATTGGTGCAAATGAAAAGGCGATTGGATATTTTCGCTTGGCATGCATGCAAAATGATGCTCTTGGTTGTTTTATGTTAGGCAAGCTGGCCGGGAATCTGGCGGATCTAGATCGGGCCTGTACGCTTAAGCATAGTGAGGCCTGTCATGAGGCCAGCATAAAACTCCTAGAGCGCGACGAATTGGCCAAAGCAGAAAATTATGCCCAGAAGGCATGTACAAATAATTTTGCCAAGGCATGCTACAACTTGGCCTTCATTCACACGAGACTTGGGGATTCGAAAAAGGCCCATACTTTTTACGAAAAGTCCTGCGAGCAAGGAATTGGAGAAGGATGCCAACACTTGGCCACTTTTTACTATGATAAAAAAGATACCACAACCTCTATCAAATACTCCAAAGAGGCCTGTAAACTAGGTATCAACAAGGCCTGTCATAATGTTGGATATCTGCTCTTAAATCAAGGAAATCGGCTGGAGGCGTCACTCCTTTTACAACTCTCCTGCCAGCGAGGATTACAAGAAAGCTGCACTCTTTTTAAAGCGCAAAAACTGTAGGCAAAAATCATCGCTAAATAACCTTAATAATTTTTCGCACCCTCGCAACCTTGTCTAAATTTATCTCTGCCACTAGGGCCACTTCCCCCTCTCCGGCATCGGCCAAAATCTCTCCCCATGGATCAACGATTAGCGAATGGCCAAAGGTTTTAATTCTATCATTGTGAACACCCCACTGATCTGTTGCCACTACGAAACACTGATTTTCGATGGCCCTGGCCCGCACAAGTGTATGCCAGTGCGCTCTCCCGGTTGCTACCGTGAAAGCTGAAGAGATCGATAAAAGATTTGCCCCGGCCTTCATGTAATGGCGATATAATTCTGGAAAACGCAGATCAAAACATATTGAAAGGCCAATTTTTAATGCGCCAGCGATGACCATTTTAGGAGAGATCCCCCGCTGATAAATTTTGCTCTCGTCAATAGCTTCGACATTTCCTCCTAGATCACAAGAAAAAAGGTTCATCTTATCATAGTGGCCAAGATCAGTCCCTTCTGGTGAGAAATTATAACTACGATTATAGATTCTTCCATTTTCAACAGTATTAGCACTGCCCCCTAAGACGAAAAGTTTATGTTTAATAGCAATATTGCGAATATTTTCATAGTGATTTAGGCCATCTCCTTCCTGGCCAACGACAATTTCTCCCACCGACCGGCCGTCCGACATAAAATAAAAACACTCTGGCAAAAAAATTGCCTCCAAATCGGCTGCCTGCGCTTTCGCGCAAGCAACAAGTTCGTCAATTTTTTTTAAATTTTCACGATAATCAGCACGAGAGGTTAATTGAATAACCGCAATTTTCACAATGAAGAAATCCTTTTTCCGATCGCATAATACGCCAGCCCTAACTCTAAAACTTTTTCTGTTTTTAGAATATTGCGAGCATCAAAAATAACCGGAGTCCTTAGACGCTTCTTAATTTCGTGATAGTCCGGAGCACGAAACTCTGACCACTCCGTCATGAGTATCATGCCGTCTGTCTCATTAAGACAATCATACTTATTATGTGTCTGATAACACTTTCCTTTAGTCGTACTGTCTGATTCCATAAGTTGTTTAAAATTATCTCCGCCCTCGGGATCAAAAAAGTTAACCACCGCACCTTCAGCAATTAGGGCGCGGGCCACGTCAATGGCCGGTGCTTCGCGAATATCGTCTGTTTTAGGTTTAAAAGAGACTCCCCATAGGCCAAATTTTTTACCTCGTAAATCGCCCGCAAAATGTTTTTTAATTTTATGAAACATATAGATTTTTTGCTCATTATTTACCGCTTCTACCGCTTTGATAATCCGCATATCGTAGTCAAAATCGTTTTTAGCAGTATACATCAAGGCCTTAACATCTTTGGGAAAACAACTTCCTCCATATCCCGGCCCTGGATATAAAAATTGTCCACCAATCCTCTTATCAGAAGTCATTCCCCTCCGAACCTCTTCAATATCTGCTCCTGTAATGTCGCAAAGTTTCGCAATATCATTGATAAAAGAAATTTTCGTGGCCAAAAAACAGTTCGAGGCATATTTCGTCATCTCCGCCGAAATATTAGACATGCGATAGATTGGATTCCCCTGCAACATTAGCGGAGCATAGAGTTCTTCCATGATTTTTCCAGCATAATCATCTTTACAGCCAATAACGACACGATCCGGTTTCATAAAATCATCAAGGGCCGCTCCTTCCTTTAAAAACTCCGGATTATTTACCAGGTAAAATTTATTTTTGGTATGCTTGGCAATGGTTGCCTCAATTTCCTTATGCGTGCCAATGGGCACTGTCGATTTTATTACCACAATTGTCTCTGCGGCCAACTCCGAGGCCACCGAAATAGTTGCTTCCTGCAAATAAGATAAATCCGCCGAACCATCTTCTCCCGAAGGGGTTCCTACTGCCAAAAAAACCACTTTTGAATTTTTAACAGAACTGTAGTTAGTTGAAAAACTAACACGATTTGCCTTCATATTCCGGCCCATCATATCGGTAAGGCCTGGTTCATAGATGTGTGATTTTCCCTCTCGTAGGCCGGCAATAACCTTTTCGTTTATATCCACACAGGTAACATCGTGGCCAAATTCTGCAAAACAAACGCCACTGACTAAACCAACATATCCCGTTCCAATAACTGTTACTTTCATTGCTCCCCCTAGTAATCAAAATTAATCGCTCAAATTATGACTATTCTTTTATAACTTGGCCATGTTACTATTTCCATTACAAAAACATGGAGAAATTTGTCCGATGATTAAAATCATTGCTAAATTTGCTTTTGCCATCACCATCATTGGCTGGCTTTTACGTAGTGGGAAGCTAGATTTATCGCTTATTTCTCAAATTTTAGATCACCCGTTTAATCTATCTATCGTAATTTGCGTGGCCTTAATAAACTCCCTTTTGACCTCTTATAGATGGAAGTTATTACTAGACAACAGCGAGACTGATCGATTGCCGTTATCTCACACCCTCCGCTTGACCTGGATTGGAATTTTTTTTAGTACCGTTTTGCCAGGAGCAGTTACCGGCGATTTGATCAAATTGGCCTATGCTAAAAACATCAACAAGAACTCTAGTGGATCTTTCCTACTATCTTCTATTTTTTTAGATCGAATACTGGGACTTTCCGGACTTATTTTTGTTTTAGGTTTTTTTACCTCCCTCAACTATCACGAATTGGTTTCAAAATCGAATGAACTGGCCGCGCTGATTCACTTTAATCTACTCCTCCTTTTTGCTACTTTTTTATTTTTTATCTCTATTTTCATCCACTCTTCTGTACAAAATTTTATTTTATATATAACAAAAAAAATTCCACTGGCCGGAGAGGCGCTGGCAAAAGTTTTTGGAAAAATCTGGATAATTGGAGGAAATAAAAAAACCATTTTTTTTGCTGTGGCAATTAGTATCGTCGTTCAAACCATCAGCGTAATAAGTTTTTATTATCTGGTTTCTCCCTTTGCGCCGAACCTCTCTTTGGCCCAGGCGTTTACTTTTATCCCTATTGGCTTTATTACCATCGCCATCCCGATATCTCCGCAAGGCCTTGGCGTTGGTCATTTGATTTTTGCTACTTTGTTTTCACTCTATGAAATAGTAAACGGAGCATCACTCTTTAATATCTATTTCGTTGCCACTGTAATAATCAATCTCTTTGGTTGTATTCCTTATTTAACAGCTCGAAGCGAAAAAACAATCAATAACTAATTTTACCTATTCCCAATCAAGCTTTGGGCGATATAAGTTCCCCCAATCTCTTTGACAAAAAATCTGTTAGCGATAAAACTTCTATCCCATCATAGATCGATGACGTGGCAACTTCACAGACTAAAACTTTATTATCCACAGCATATTCTTCAGAAAAACTTTTTATCCCTGCCAGATGTTTTTTTCCAATCTCCTTTTGTGCTTTAAATTCTATTGCCGCAAAAGGTTTTGCAGATTTTGATAAAATAAGATCAACTTCTGTTCCTGCTTGTGTTCTCCAGAAATGCATTTTAATTGGAGCTTTTGAATAGACGATATTGGCCCTTATTTCATTTATCAACCACTGCTCAAAAAGTTTGCCACGAAATTCTGGAAATTTAATGCCATCTAACGATCCCAAAATCCCATTAACCACACCATTATCAAAAAAATAAAATTTGGGATGCAATGACAGTTGCTTCCGAATACTCTGATCCCACGCCGGCAAAGTATGTCCAATTAAGGTATCCTCTAAGATTTGAAAATATCCCTTAACAGTTTTGCCCTTCGTGGCCGCCTCTCTGCTTATATTTTCAAAATTAACAATTTCCGATGTATGTTGGGCCGCCACTTCAAGAAAACGATGAAAATCACCAACCTTCCGCAATAACGCTTCAAAAATAATCTCTTCTTTTAAATAAACTTCTGTGTAACTACGAAGTTTATCTAGCGCAACCGCTGGACTATCAAAGTAAATTCCTGGCAATGTACCAATAGTAAGGACTCGCTCCAAATCAAAATTATCCTCTAATTCTGCAAATGTTAGTGGAAATAGATGGCGAACCAGTGCTCTCCCTCCTAATAAATTAGCACCACCTCTTTTAAGTTTGCGCGCACTGGACCCTGAAAGGATAAAATACACATCTTTGTAACTCTCAATTAACTGGTGAATTTCATCGAGTAGTAATGGTATTTTTTGCACTTCATCGACAAAAATACAGCGCACCTGTTTTTTTTCTATCTGATAAATTGCATCCCTGGAAAATTGCGAAGGATCTTTTTCATAAGTTAAAAAAGAACCACTTAATAGTAAGTTTACTGTCCAATACCTGTTTTCATGGTTTTGTTTTAAAAATGACAAAAGTGCAGTGGTTTTGCCAGTTTGCCGTGGGCCAAAGAGAAAAAAAGAATTTTTTGTCGAAAAATCGACCAATTTTCGACTTATCATGCAAAAATTTGACCATTTTGAGCAAAAACAGTCAAGGAGAAAAAACAAAAATCTTGTCCGCCCCCAAGTGATTATAGCGCTTAAGCTTACTCTTTAGAAATTCCAGCTTAATTAAAAAATCATACTCCATCTTCTTATCATCGTACTTGCGTACAATATCACACTCTTTTTTCAATATTTTTTTAACGGAATTGGCCAAAAGACAGATCCCATCCAGCATTAGATACTGATTCTCAAAACTGATCGTTCTTCCCACAAAAACATCTCCTGGAAGTAGCGACAAATGGTCATGATCTCGATAAAGAAAAAATTTATTATTGTGTAAAAGATCTTTAAAACAAAGTCCCTTTTTATTTTTACGGCCAACAAATTCAAAAAGTGAGTAATTAAAACCCAAAATAGCGTGGGCCACTTTTTCATCTATACGATTGTTTAGCATATATTGCTTTATTACCGTGCGAGTCTCTCGCTGAGCAATAAAGTGAAAAAGATACCAATCATTAAAAGAACTCATTCGATTTTCATAATCGTTGTCATCATCATTGAGTTTACCGGTTAATGTAAAAAACTTGTGTTTGGCCTCTAGCATTAACTCCGTAAACTCCGGGCCAGTGTATTCAGATAGGGCATGCTGAACAATTTGTACTATTTTATCCATAACTATTCCTCCGCCGACTCTCTCAATTACTCTTCAATCTTAAGCACGGCAAGAAAGGCCTCCTGAGAAACTTCCACATTTCCCACCATTTTCATTCTCTTTTTTCCACGCTTTTGCTTTTCTAAAAGTTTTCGTTTTCTGGAAACATCTCCTCCATAACATTTTGCTAGTACATTTTTACGTAATGCCTTAACCGACTCCCGCGCTACCACTCGTGCTCCAATGGCCGCCTGTATAGCAATATCAAACTGCTGTCTCTCAATAACTTTTTGCAATCTCTGCACAAGAGCGCGTCCACGAAAAACGGCCTGATCACGATGACAAATCAGTGATAACGCATCTACCTTGTCACCATTTAAAAGAATATCTAATTTAATTAGATCAGACTGGCGATAGCCAATCACTTCATAATCCATACTGGCATAACCCTTAGATATCCCCTTTAGCTTGTCATAGAAATCAAAAACCATCTCATTTAACGGAATATCATAAATAACTTGAACTCGATCAGCAGTAATATACTTTATCTCTTTTTGCGCGCCTCGCCGATCTTCACATAGCTTGATAATACGGCCAACATATTCATTGGGAATATGGATAGATATTTCCACGATCGGCTCTTGAATCTCTTCAATGTAGTTTGCCTCTGGCAAATCTGCCGGATTTTCAATTTCTAGCATCTCGCTACTAGTAAGCATAACCTGATAGCGACAAGAAGGAGCGGTGGAAATCAAATCCTGTTCAAACTCTCGCTCCAAGCGCTCTTGAATTATATTCATATGCAGTAGGCCCAAAAAGCCACAACGAAAACCAAATCCTAATGCGTTAGAAGTTTCTGGCTCGTAAGTAAAAGAGGAGTCATTTAAGGCCAGTTTTTCTAGCGACTCTTTTAACTGAGCATATTCGGTAGATTCAACAGGAAACACTCCGCAAAAAACCATCGGCTTTGATTCTTTGAAGCCATCCAGCAGCGGCGTATCTTTCTTACGCGCATGCACGATAGTATCCCCAATTTTGACATCGCGAACAGTTTTAATGCCACAGATCAACATCCCAACTTCTCCGGCCCCCAAAGAAGTTACTTCTTGATAGAAGGGAGCATTGACCCCCATATTCAAAACCTCGTACTCTTGAACACCGTTTTTTAAAAAAACTTTATCTTTAATCTTTACTGTCCCCTGAAAAACACGCACAAGTACAATAACGCCCTTATATGGATCAAACCAGGAATCAAAAATAAGCGCTTGCAAATCATTATCTACCCCTCCCTTCGGATGAGGCACTTTTTGCACAATGCTCTCTAACAAATCAGTGATGCCAATGCCAGTTTTAGCAGAAACCAAATTTGCCGCTGAAGCATCAATTCCAATAATCTCTTCAATCTCTTTTTTGGCCCGCTCCACATCCGCATGAGGAAGATCAATCTTATTAATCACTGGCAAAATTTCTAAATTATTATCAATGGCCATATATACATTGGCCAAGGTTTGTGCCTCTACTCCTTGAGAAGCATCCACTACCAAAATGGCCCCATCACAAGAAGCAAGAGAGCGACTAACTTCATAAGAAAAATCAACATGCCCCGGAGTATCAATGAGATTAAGAAAGTAAGTGTTACCATCTTGTGCTTGATATTTAAGCCTTACGGTTTGTGCCTTGATGGTAATACCACGTTCTCGCTCTATATCCATATTATCTAAAAACTGATCGGTCTTTTCCCGCTCACTAATCGTATTGGTTGCTTCCAATAGACGATCGGCCAGGGTAGATTTGCCATGATCAATATGCGCAATAATAGAAAAATTCCGAATATATCGAATATCCATAGCTAAAAACTACCTCGCTAAAACATAGTTACAATTTATGAAAAAACTTCTTGCGAGAGTACCATAAGGTAGTAATCTAGGGAACTATCTTTTCCACGAATTGGAATAACATTAGCAAAACCACTAAAAACCAGATCCTCACTGTCACTATTTTTCTCTTTCTGCTTCGCTCGAGCAATGGCCTGTACATCTCTGGCATCATAAAGTTCATGATTAACGCTTAAATTGCCTCCACCTTCCACAATTTCCTCTTCTTTAACTCTAGCAAAAATCGCCACCTCAGCATTTTCTATTTTGGATCTTCGCTTTATGGCCATATTATAACTATCAATAATTGAACGAGGAATAATTGGTTCGGCCATCTCTTTGCCAATAACATCATCCGACTGAACCTGCAAAAGAGAATAGAGCTTGTTATTCATATAAATCAACTGCCCCGCGGCATTTGCCACCAAAATAGGTTTTTTCACCATATTTGCCAGCGCATCAAATTTGCGATTTTCCACCTGTATTCGATCTGCTCGCAATTCTTCAAAAACCTTAAAGCTGCGAATCATTTTATTCATCTCTCTGGCAATCTCTCCAATCTCGTCATCCTGTCCATAGTAAATAGAAACGTCAAAATTACAATCTTGTAATTCTCGGATAGCATCTTTAATCTTCTTAAATGGCAAAGAAATTTTCCCAGGAACTACTAGCGCCAAAATAATTGTCCCCAAAAAACCAATTATCAGAGTTATCATCATATTCCGCTTGGTCTCGGTAATAATACTCTTAATTTTACGATTTCTCTCAATAGACTGGGCCATTTGGATATTTTGAAATTCCGCAAACGCATCCAAAATTTTATCAGAAAAATCCCCAATGTTAGCGATCCCCGAAGTATCGCGATCATAGATAGAGGTTTTACCCAAAACTATTTTTAAGGACTCAGAATAAGATCTCATCTGCCGAATAACATTATTAATATCTGGATCAACATACATGGAATCCAAGCGCTGCGTTTGTGATATCAAATCTTCGCAGTTGCTAATTAACTTAGAAATAATATCTTCGGTCGGAGCGTTAGATAAAATCTTGCGCTGGTATTTTAATATAGTAACCGTCGATACCCGCATGGCCTCAATCAAAGAGGAAACCTCATCCGATTCGCTGGAAATCTCCGTTATCTTCCTATTTAAGGCATCCAAATAATTAAACACGGTGAAGGCCAAAACCAAAACGACCAAAGTCGCAATACCAAAGCTGATAGCAACTCTTCTCTTTAATGATAGATTCACTCTCTACCTCCCAACTATCTCTCTACGATATCTTCAAAAAGCTTATTAAAATTGTGCTCACTTCCAACTAACACCACAATATCATCAGCGTCGATAATATCCATCGGCATAGGACAATCATTAATTATTATCTTATACGCTGATTTACCATCTTCCGTTATGTATGGCGTCTTCTTCTGAATGGCCACTACGTTTAATGAATAATTTTGCCTGATTTTGCTTTCAATCAAAGTTTTTCCGGCAAACTTTTTCCCAATTTTTAGCTCCACCAAAGAGTAACCAGCGGCAAAGTTATAACGCTGCAAAACATGAGGGGCCACAATTTTGGAGGCAATAATCTCTCCCATCTCTTCTTCTACCTTGATAATCTCGCTAGCACCAATCTCATGTAAAACGTGCTCGTGCAAATGACTAGTGGCCCGCGCTATAATACGGCCTACCCCCAACTTCCGTAACATCGTTACCGCAATAACGCTCATTTCAATATTATCTCCAATGGCCACTAAGGCCACGTCAACATCGGAAATATTCACCGAACGCAAGGCCCGCTCTTCCGTTACATCCAACGCCACTGCATGAGTCACCTTATCTTTAATTTTATCTACCAGCGCTTCATCTTTATCTATAGCAATTACCTCGGCGCCTTTTTCATGCAACCCCACCGCTGTTTTTGCCCCAAACGTTCCTAATCCAATTACTGCTGCAATCATTCTTCCTCCTCATCTATCCAATCATTATGCGCCCGTCGGGATATTCCACCTTTCCTGAACTTGAGCCCCGCTCGGCCAACGCCAATACTAGAGTCAATGGGCCAATACGGCCAATAAACATAACCACCGATATTGCAATTTTACCCCACATTGATAGTAGTGGAGAGACACCTAAAGATAATCCCACCGTTCCTAGCGCGCTAATAACTTCAAACATTAATGCTAAAGATCCCTTCTCTGGCTCTAACTGCATCATAATAAAAACAGAAATGACCGCCACTCCCATTGAAATGATGGTAAGGGCAATAGTTCGAACAATGGCCTGAGCAGAAATTTTACGATCAAAGATTGTAACATCCTTTCTTCCAGTGAGCGTCGCCATTACCGACTGAATCATAATGGCAAAAGAAGTTGTTTTAATCCCACCTCCGGTTGAGCCCGGGCTGGCCCCGATAAACATAAAAATCATCATGGCGTAAAGCGTATAGGTATGCAGATTGGCCAGGGGAATATTGTTAAACCCGGCCGTACGCAAAGTCACCGATTGAAAAAGAGAAATTTGCACCTTATCCATCAATGAATATCCCGAAACATCCAGCGCATTAAGATACTCTGAGGCGAAAATCAAAATTGCCCCTCCAACAGTTAGTACAGCGGAGGTAACTAAAACAATTTTGGCATTTACAGAAATCCGCGACAAACGCTTTCCAAAAAAAACTACCCCTTGCAACTCTTTCAAAACTATAAACCCTAAACCTCCAAGCGTGATTAGCACCATAATGGTCCAATTCAAAAGGGGATTAGTTGAATAACTTTCAAAGGATGTTGAAAACAGAGCAAAACCAGCATTACAAAAAGCAGAGATACTATGAAAGAAACCAAAATAAACGGCCTTACCAAAAGAAAATCCCTCAATAATAAATCCGATCGTAAGTAAAATTGCCCCCCATAATTCGATAAAAAAAGTATACTTGATAATATCTAAAATCATGGATAACAAATCATCCATACTTGATACATCTAATAAATCCTGCATTACCATGCGATCCCGCATGGCCATAGACTTCCCCAGAAGAATTGTTATTGATGACGAGAGAGTCATTATCCCAAGGCCTCCGACCTGAATTAGCAACAAAATTATCAGCTGGCCAAAAATGGTAAATTGGTCACCAATATTGAGTGTCGACAATCCGGTAACACAGGTGGCAGAAGCTGCCAAAAAAAGCGCATCTTCAAATTTAACCGTCTCACTTCCGGCCACCACTACCGGTGGCAACATGAGCAAAAAGGACCCCAATAAAATCGTTGACAAAAAAGAAAGGAAAACAATTTGCGCAGGACGAAGCTTGGGGCCTAATACAAGTAAACGCGAAGTTGACTTGCGTTTATTACTTCTATCAAAATCATTATCTGCCGAATCATATAAGGCCAAAATCGAGGAAAGAAGATGTGCCGAAGAGAGCCAAAAAGTTAACTCCTCGTCCCCCCAGGTTATAACCAAAGGTACAAATACAACTATAGAGAAAACATATCTGCGTAAAAAATCTTCCAGATCCAAAGAATTTATATAATTAACTACTACTGATAAAAAAATCACAATGGGAACTAGCCACATTCCGACATCGATAACTACAGCAACCATGCTCTGATCCCAAGAAGTGGGAATTTTTTTGTAATGTTTCAGAGCAGAAAGCAGAATAAAACTGCCATTAAAAAATAATTCTAGCAAAAAAGGAGCTTTTTGGATTAACTGCGACATAGACATATGATATTACTATTTTTTATTTTTAATAGTTACTACTTATTACCTATCACTGATACCGCGGAATGAATTTGATAAAATTTAAAATTGACCATATTGATTTTTTTGGACAGGGAGTCTCAAAAATCGATAAAAAAATTACTTTTATTCCCAAAACCCTTCCAGAAGAAGAGGGAACTGCTCAGGTATACGCCTCCAAAAAAGGGGTTCAATTTGCTCAGCTAGTCGAGCTAACTAAAAGTTCACCTTATCGAATAGATCCGACATGCCCTCACTACCAACAATGCCAAGGATGTCATTTTCAACACACCACCTACGAGCAGGAGTTGGCCTTTAAAGAGACAACTTTAAAATTTATTATAAAAAAACTTTTCCCGCACACTCCCAACTTGCCAGTAAATATTATTTCCGCCAAGCAGCGCCTAAACTATCGCAACCGTATTCAACTACACTACGACAAAAAAAATAATTCTTTGGGATTTATAGATAAAACATCTCACCAAGTTATTGCTGTTCCTAACTGTTGTCTCCCTCTGGCGGCCATTGGCAAAAAATTACAACAATTATACCTGCAAGATAGTTGGCAACAATTAGTCCAAGAGGAAAAAACACTCGGCCACTTGGAAATTTACCAACAAATCCCAACGGCCCCTCCGGCCATTTCCATAAATCGCCCATATGCAGAGGCCGGTTTTTCTCAGGTAAATGAAGAGGTCAATCAAAAATTACAAAAAGAGATTGGGGCCATAATTGATCGCCAAGGAACAAGCCCACAGATTGATACTATTTTAGATCTATTTGGCGGAAATGGTAATTTAGTAAAGCAAATAAAAGATCGAAAAATATATACCGTCGACGCAAATATTCCACCCAAAATGCTCGCCACCTCTAACGAACGTCATCTCTTTATCTCGCAAGATCTTTATCATCTTAATGCCATCGATAATCTTCGGGCCACTATTGGTAAAAAGATTGACTTGATAATTATCGACCCACCTCGTTCTGGCCAAAAAGATCTTCTCCGCTGGGTAGAGACTTTTTTACCCCGCGCCCTTCTCTACGTTAGTTGCAACGCCCAAACCATGGCCAGAGATTTGGCCGGGATTATTGAGCTTGGACTCCACCCCAAAGAGCTTTGGCTGATTGATCTTTTTCCTGCCACTCATCACTTTGAGACGGCCATCTTTTTAACGAAGAAAATTTGATTTACCGTTTCATCCCTTGTAGAATTTATCTGAGTCAGCATAGTTTTACACCCAACTACCATTTGGAGGGGATATGGGGCGTTTATTACTAACAACAGGAATCCTTCTTGCTTTTTTCACGACATTTTCATGTTCATCTCCTCAAAAAAGTACCCAAGAAGAACAGGCCAATCTCTATTATCAGCACGGAACTTCGAAATTAATTAGTCATGAATATACCGACGCCCTAGATAATTTAATTAAGGCCCACCAACTAAACGGTAAGGATTCCAAAATCTGTAATAATCTAGGCATGGCCTACTACTTCAAAAATGAACTTGCTCGCGCAGAATTTTATCTCAAAAAAGCACTCGATCTTGATGCAAAAAACTCCGACGCCAGAAACAACCTTGCTTCACTATATTTTGAGCGCGGCCTATTTGATCTGGCAAAAAAAGAATATCTTAAAATTAAAAATGATCTTGTCTACAAGAACCAATATCGCACCTACTACAACTTGGCGCATATCTCTTTGAAAGAAAGAAAGATAAGCGAAGCGATACAAAACCTAAACTCCTCTCTAAAAGAAAATTTTGACTACTGTCCGGCCCATTTTCTACTTGGAAAAATTGAATTTGGCCAAGAGCGCTACCAAAAGGCATATGAAAATTTCAGAGAAGCATCCATGGGAACCTGTGTAAACAATCCAGAACCTCACTACGAGCAGGCCCGCTGTTTAATTAAACTCTCTCGTTTTAATGATGCGGCAGAAAAATTAGAATATCTAATAGCTAAATTTCCTAACGACCGCCTAGCGGTAACCGCCACGCAAACGCTGAATCAAATTAAAAGTAGCAACAATAGTTTAACCAGAAGGCCCTCCTACGAACCAAACAGTTTCGAAATGAGTGAGTCTTCCAATGATTTTAGCACAAAAGAAAATGATGAAAACGATGAGTATTTTAACTCTCCGCAATTTTAGATAGACAGGAGTTTGAGGCAAAATGGAAAAAATAAATAATCAAGTTGAAAACGAGCAATCTCCTGCTATTACTTCCACCATTGGAAATTTTCTACGCGCGCAACGAGAAAAATGCGGACTTAGTCGAGAAGAAGTTTCCTCTCGAACTAAAATTAATCTTACAATGATCTCCCTTTTAGAGGATGATAAGCTAAAAACTCTTCCCAGCAGAGCATATGTTACAGGTTACGTTAAGGCCTACTGCAAAGAACTAGATGCAAGTATAGAAGAAGCAATGAAATATTTAGATAGTACTTATCGCTCCATGGATGTGGCCAAACACGGCATTAGTGCGGTAGAAACTTTTTACGCTAAAGAGGGCCCCGTAACAAACTATTCTAAACACGTCTTGATTGTTGCTATCATTGGTATCTTTCTTGGATTTGGATATTATCTCTTCAATCAAGATAACGGGCCCAAGGCCAAGCAAAAAAAAATAATTCACCCCGAAACACTTAATGCTCAAACTCCTCTGCTAAAGGAGTTGCCACAAAAAAATGCGGCCATGGCCGCCACACCAATGGCCATTTCAACTGCCGCGACAAATCTTGCAGTGGCCGCAGCTACCCCTACGCATGTTGCAGCGATAGCTGCTACTGCAATTGCCACCCCAACGGCCATTCCTGTTCTCAAGGCGACTCCACTGGCCGCCATATTACCTATTTTGGCCCCTCTCTCGCTTCCAACTCCGACATCAACAGCATCTTCGTCCACCAAACAAGCGGCCGCACCAAATGTAAAAATGACTAAATTCCCAGAAAACACTTTTGAAATTGCCAAAGATGCTGACTCTTTGGCACTAAGCAAGACACTCCCCGAAGGAGTTCGGCTAAATAATAATAAAGAATTGGAAAATGTCTACGTACAAGCAGTAAATGGAGACACCTGGTTGACCTATAAAGTTGCAGAAAAACCAGTAGTCAAATCGCTAATCAAGCAGGGCGAATCACTAGTATTACGCGGTGAAGAGATTCGTATCTTTTTTGGCAATGTGAATGTCACCAGAATTTGGTACAATAATCAACTTATTAAAACCCCCTCCGTCAGTGGAGTGAAGAGCTTAGTATTTCCAGCCTCGGCACAAAATAAATATTCAATCCCGCTTTTCATCTATCGCCCAGATGGTACAGTGGAAACGAGTGATGAATATATAAAATCTTTACCGGCAACCGCTCCAACTTCAGGCCCTCCACTTCGTTAAAATTGTTGTATAGATGCTGTATAGGCCTTACCTAGCTAACCCAATCTAGTCGTCGATAAAAGTAGATTGCAATCATCAATAGTAGTGCCGTTGGAAAAAAAATTGATACTCCGGCAGACAATACATTGTCTTTGGACAAACTGAGGCCGAGAAAAAATAAAACATAATAAAGTGCCACGGATACAAAAGCAAAAACAGTAGAATTTCCCTTAGCACCTCTTCCGCGTTTTACTCCAATAGAAAATCCCAAAAAAATAAAAATTACAATTAACAGCGGGGTATTATAACGAGAATATAGCTCTAAGCGCGCCTTGGTTATACCGCCCTTATCAACTTTCTTTGCCATAGACTTTTTCTTGATTTTTTCCCATAATTCGTCATTAGTTAGCATGCTGTTACGGGTATCGATTGAAACTTTATAGGCACCCTCAAACAGCGGAAAATTATACTCTTTAAAAATAATTTTCTCTGTTCGCTTCTTTGCTTTATTAACTTTTACAATATTTCCATTTGATAAATTAAGACGCATAGAAGATGCTCCCCATTTATCCATTTTTTGCTTAATCACCAGGCCCTTGTTGGCCATTATTACCTTATCTTCATCTTTGGCCGTTTTTCCAAGAGAGTGAATGAAAACATTTTCTAATTTTTCCCCTCCCTCTTCCACCTTTTCGGCAAAAAGAGTTATTTTTGGAACATCCGTAAAAAATTGTTCTTGCTTTATATCCTGCAACAATCCTTTGGAGGTTAATTGGATCATTCCACTTCTAAATTCTCTTTTCGAAAATGGGATTAAATTTTGATTTAGGGCAAATACCGAAATGGCCACCGCCACTCCAACAATCATAAATGGCGTCAAAATTTTTTCTTTGGAAAATCCAAAAGAACGCATAGCAATTATTTCCGAATCTTCACTCAACTTATTCAAGGCATATATTGCAGAAAAAATTGCGGCCAAGGGGGCGGCCAAGGGAATAAAAGTTACTGCAACATGGCCCATTAGCTTTAAAATTAGTATAACATCAATATCTTTTCGAACCACCAGGCGCACAATCTTGAACAACTCAAAAGTAAGTAAAAAACTTACAAAAAACATTACACTCGTTACAAACGGGGGAATAAAGCTTGCGGCCAAATATCTTGATGCGATCTTCATCATAGCGTGATATTCTATCCTCCATTATATAATTTTCAAACTATATTTTTACATTCTAGGAGTAATCGTGAAATTTGATTTTACAAGCAATAAGGATATTTTTTCAAGCGAACTCATTCTTTTCTCGGCCTTTAATAAGCAGAGTAAATTAGATATCTCTCACTGGCCTTCCGACATCGCTAAAGTTTTTTACAATATCAAAAGCTCTTTTCTGTATAATGGAAAAATGAGCGAAACCTTCTTTTTTAATCTGACATCTGGAACTACTGTAATGATTTACGGCCTGGGGGAAAAAGAAAAGCTAAACTGGGAAACTTTGCGCAAAGAGATGGCCAAAACTTATAAGGCAATAAAGTTGACTAACTCTTCCGTCACAATTGATATTGCTCAATTTGCTATAAAAAAGCAATTCGACAAAACAATCCAAACAATCTGTGAATCATTTCTGCTAACGGCCTATGAATTTAACAAGTATAAAACCCTAAATAAGGATAAAACACCCACCAAGTTAGAAATAATTAATTTCCATCTGCCCCCCAAAAGCGGTCTACGTCCGGCCAACCTAAAATCCCTCATCACAAACACAGAAACAATTGTTTCGGCAATTAATTTTTCCCGAGATCTCAGTAATGAGGCCCCCAATATTTTGCACTCCGAAAATTTTGCTAAAATCATTGCAGAAGATGCCAAACTTTTAAAAAAGGTCAAAATAAAAGTCTTAACACAAAAAGAGATTGAAAAAGAAAAAATGAATCTCTTCTTAGCAGTAAATGCCGCATCTCAATATGAGGCGCGTTTAGTTGAACTTTCCTATACGCCTAGTAAGGTTACAAAAAACACCAAACATATTGTACTTGTTGGAAAGGGATTAACTTTCGATACTGGAGGCCTTTGTCTCAAACCCGCTTCCTCAATTGAAAATATGAAATATGATATGACCGGAGCGGCCACCATGTATGCGGCCTTCAAGGCCTGCTGCTTTCTAAATGTAAAAACTAAAGTAACATGCCTTTTGGGTATGACAGACAATACTATCTCAGCATCTGCAACTTTACCTGATGCCATTATTAAAAGCAGAAAAGGTACCACTGTTGAAATATTAAATACCGATGCAGAAGGCCGATTAGTCCTCGCCGATCTTTTAGACTACGCCTGCGAAATGCATCCCAACTACGTAATTGACTGCGCTACTCTTACAGGCGCAATTTTGGTAGCACTGGGACCTGAAATTTGCGGCCTTTTTGGTAATAACGATAAACTAATCTCGGATATCACCAAAAGCGCTAAAAATTGTAATGAATATATTTGGCATATGCCAATCATTGAAGAATTTAAAAGTGATTTGAAATCCAATTGCGCAGATCTACGCAATCTTGGAACTTCTCGTAACGGAGGTGCTAGTAAGGCCGCGGCCTTCCTTGAGCATTTCATAAAAAATGATGTGGCCTGGGCACATCTAGATATTGCGGGTGTGGCCGGTTCACAATCACATCTCCCTTACTGCCCATCCAAGGGAGCTAGTGGATTAATGATTCGCACCTTAATTGATTTTATCAGCGGCCATGCATAAGTTTAATGTCGTTTTATACCGCCCGGAAATTCCTGGAAATACTGGCACCATTGGCCGCAGCTGTTTGGCGCTCAACGCTCGCTTAATTCTAATTCGTCCATACGGATTTGATCTCTCCGAAAAATCAGTGCGCCGAGCTGGCCTAGATTATTGGAAATATGTGCAGCTAACCGAATATGATTCTTGGGAAGATTTTATGGCGTCCGAAAAACCCACCACTTCTCAACTTTTTTTTCTTAGCACCAAAGCACAAAAGAACTACTACCATGCCGCCTTTTCTCCATCCTCTTATCTCGTCTTTGGCCAAGAAACAAAGGGACTGCCGAAATCTCTTTTTGAAGAATTTCCTTCCCAATTTTTCAAAATACCGATGTATAGCGATAAGGTTCGTTCCCTAAATTTGGCCAATGCCGCCACGGCCGTAATGTATGAGGCCATTCGCCAAATTGACTACACATCACAAACTACCTAATGTTTCTGATAAATTTAAAAACTAGAATTTATACGCCAACGAAAAATTAGTCACCGAACCAAACGATCCCTGCTTATTACCATCACGATCTTGTCCAACCATTCCATCGATATTGACCTTTCCTACTGTTATGGTGATGCCAGTAGAAACATCAGTCGTGTTGGAAAAAGATTTAAAATCTCCACTAGAATTTTCTTCCCCACCAATAAATGATTGCTTGATTGATGCTCGAAGAAAAAGCCATGGCATTATTTGCGTTTCAAACCCTAAACATAGAGGCAGGCCATACTCCGTTAGTTCCAAATCGGCAGTACCTGAAATCTTTTCTGTGTCGCTATAATATTTTAAATCGGCAAATAACTTAGACACACTATCTAACTGGAAAGTAGTTCCCGCACCAACATTAATTTTTTGCTCCGACTTATGAGTAATATCACCAACCGAAGATTTAAAACCATTTTTTTCATAATCAATAAAAAAAGTGCTCCCTAAAAAATTATAGGCAACACCCAATTTCATTCCCAAATCAGTTTCCCATTTATCATCTTTAATCGTCGCTCCGTTTGCAACATCCTGAAGATCAAAATTACAATAACCATCCACTTTATCGATAGACACACCTAAACCAATACCTACTGCACTATATGATCGATCTACTGCCGATTGACGATCTTTTCCTGCAGCAAAATGGCCACGCGCTCCCCACGTAAATCCCGCATCTCCTCCAAAAAGAAAATCTACTCGATTGTCTTTGGCCAAAAAATTAGCGGCAGTACGCGCACTATTGTTGGCGTTAATTTCACTGCCCAAATAAACACCCCACACAAAATCAGCGAAATCAAAAATAATGCCTCCCTCTGAATTAGGATTGCTATCAGAAGAACTGGCCGATCCCAATTCAGTAATAAAATAGTTTTTCTGTTGATTGATGGTGGCCGGATTTAAAAAAATTGATCGACTATCTTTGATATAAAATGAACCATAATCACTGCTTTGTCCCAAGGCCAACATTCTTGCTTTCGAGGCATAACAAACATTAATTGCACCCCAAAAAATTAGAAACATTACTATCAGGCTTATCCAAATTCGAGAATAGATCATATAATAATTCCCTGTTTTAGTTGTTCAAGTCCCAAAATCCCACGAGCAATGTGCGAAATCTTTTTTCCATTAAAAACTTCCGCATATTTATTGTAGAAAATACCAATCAAAGGTGCATTTTCTCCAATAAAATATAACTTTTCATCCGCACCATATCCATTGTTTAAAATAGTATCATCTAATGTTGCGCAGGGAGAGATTGTTGATAAATAAATAGTATCATTCTTGGCCTTAAAACTGTTGCCAAAAATTTTCTCCAAACCCTTTCTTAGCACTCTAACCCGACGAGCAATCTCTTCTTCCGAACTCTCCTCTTCGCTAATAAAATGCAAAAAATCTCCTCTATATTTTCCAAGCAGTCCGCTGTTTTCTCTAAATTCGCCAATAAAATGGCCCTGCTCATGTGTCAAACTTAGTGGAATAAACATAGTGGCAACACTATCGGTCACCGGATGATCAAAATAATATGTGACAAAAAGTGAATACAAATTATCACCACTACTTGCGAATTGTCGCAACTTAACATCAATAATTTTTTCTTCGGCCAAATTAAAAAATTCTTTTTGTCCATTACCCCAAATTAAAAATTCTGATTCAATTAAGACATCGTCGGCACAACGAATCTGCCAAATAGACTTCTCCCCATCCTGGAAATTCTTAACCTCTTGGCCTATTTTTTTTATCAGCGCATTAATTTTTATTTTATCGAATTTATCTGCAAAGGCAGTATCTGTTAAAAAATCAAAAAACACTTTCTCATTAAAAGTACAGGCCGCCTCAGTATAAAACTCTTCTCCAGCTAATAATGGTTCCGACTTTGATCGTCCACCAAACTCCCGAAATTTCTGCTCCTTGAAAAAAATAGGATTCGGGCCGACTGGTAATTTCTCTTTTTCTGGCAATATTGCCGCCAGTGCTGCAATATTATCATGGCCTCTCAACCTTGATGGCCCATAACAATGTAGGCACTCTAGCTTAACTTCCTTAGAAGTTATCAGCAAAATCGACTCCTCTCCCCAATAAGTGGCCAAGGTATGTGCCGCAGAAACAGCAAAAATATCATCGCCCACCACCACACCTTTATAGGCCTTGGTGATTCCATCCTTGGTACTAACTTTTTTTAACGAATGCAGCTTCTCAAATACCATCCGATCTAACTCCACGGTTAACTAAAATATAAATTATGCTAAAAAATATACTGTGATAATTTTGAAAATACTAGCGAACAATCAGTCGATCACCCTCTCGGATCATCCGATTATTGATAATTTCTAAATTTGATACAATCAAACTATAAAGTGGTGTATTAGTTTTTTTTGCTACATCCCACAAAGTATCTCCCCGCCTTACCGTATATCGATTGGAAGAATTTAAATGCTTACCCTGTGCTTTGGCCAATTTAACAAGGCCTTTATATTTGCTTCGGGCCAACACCTCTTTTCGTGGCCGCTCATATAAATCAGCATACATATTGTTTTTTAAATCGTGATCGGCACGAAAAGGAAGAGCAATTGCCTGCCCCTTCACAATTCTGGCCCCGGCATCGATTCCATTGAGTTCTTCCAAAACATAGGGCGCTACACTAAATTTTTTGGCAATATCTCGAAGTGTGGAGGCCTGTCCTTGAACACTGTATCGTCTGAAATTAGTTGCCTTCAAATCAACTCCAGAGGCCACTACATCGGCCCATTTTGCCTTGGAATTAATTGGCACTCGAAGTTTATAATAGCTAACATTTGGAGGAGTAAACCAACGCATAACTTCCGGATTAAGGCGTTGCAACTCTTCAAAATCAACTCCCATTTGTTCCGCCAATGCCACTAAATCTGTCATCGGGGGAACATCAATCTCATCAAAATCTAGTTGCTCATGAAAATCAATATCCTCAAAACCGAAGGCCTTTAAATTTTTTCCAATGATGGCCAAGGCCATTATTTTTGGCACATAGTTTTTGGTTTCACTGCGCAAATAACGCCCTTCCCGCAAGCTCCAAAAATTTTCTGTATTATATTTTCGAATTGCCCGATTAACTTTTCCCTCTCCAGCATTATAAGCTGATGCGGCCAACTCCCAAGATCCAAATTGCTTGTACAGTACCGTTAAGTAATTGCAGGCCGCAATAGTGGATTTTATCGGGTCCATCCGCTCATCAACATACCAATCAATTTTTAGGCCAAATTTCTTTCCAGTGTATGACATAAATTGCCACGGGCCAACTGCGCGCGCCCACGACTTGGCCTTATCTTGAAAACCAGATTCTGCCATGGCCAAAAAAATCAAATCCCGCGGCAGTCCATGATCTTCCAAAATTTGTCCCATCAGTGGGGCATAACGGCCAGAACGTGCTGAATATCTTTCAAAAAAACCTCTGCCACGATTTAAAAAATAGTGAATCCAGGTTTGTACAGCAGAATTGAAAACCACCGGGATATCGAAATAGTAGTTATCCAAATTCAATTGCTCTGCACCATATAAAAAATAAGTCCTACTGTGATGATTACCAGCATCATCTATGCTGGAACTACCGATAATACTCTTTCCATCATGCGAGGCTTTATCAGCTGTATCTCCCCCCTCTCCATTTTCTAGCTCTGTGGTGGTTACTTGCTGAGGAGCTCTTCCTCCCTCCTCTAATGGATTCGTATTCACCGAACTACATCCAACAAACTGCATCAATAAAACGAACCAACAACAAACAACAAGCGTCTCTTTCATAACAACCGTTACACCCTGATATAATTATTATTAGTAGTATTTCTACAATTCTCCACGATCACCTCATTCAAGTCAACCCGGAGTAAAATCTTCTCGGATTTTATCGCTTAAAAATTTATGGTATAAATGGCCATGCTACACTATTTGCAAAATAAAATCATACTTTTTTTATCTCTTTCTTTCTTGAGCAATTTACTCTTTTCCAAGATGGATCCGCCCAATTATGATTTTAGCTTAGATGCACTAAAAGATTTTTTTCCAAATTCTTCCATTGAGGAAATTAAAAAAAAATATCCCGAGAGTGAGCTTTTGGAGTCCAAAAATGGAGTTTCGCTTTATCGATTTTATATCACTCAACTACGCTATAAATTCCCTCTCTTTTTGCAAGTGACAAATGGCAAGGCCATTGATCTCTACGCTAAACTTCCCTCGTATTTTTCTCATGACGTTTTTCATCAAAGCTTAATAAATCGCTATGGCCCACAGGACAAATATCATAAGCAAGAAAACAACGCGGTCTATATTTGGAATGATAAGGATGGAAACAAACACATTTATGAGGGTTCGTGCACCATCACCTGCTTTCCTCTCTACTACAGCGTAATTAGCAACGGCACGGCCGATATAACTCCCTTTGTTGATAAATTAAAGATAAAGGAAATTAAGCTTGAATTATTTTAGGTTGTGTTTTTAGACTATACCAAAGCGCGAACACTCCACACAGCGACATAATTATACACAGTATTTGCCCCATTGTTGTCGTTCCACCTAGGTAGTATCCCATTTGCACATCCGCTTCGCGGAAAAATTCAATAAAATACCTAAATACTCCATAGATAATTAAAAAAAGTGCATACTGCACTCCACAGCGAGAGATATTTTTTCTACTTATCCACAATATAGAAAATAAAACAATTCCTTCAAAAAATGCTTCGTACAATTGAGAGGGATGGCGCGGATATGGGCCGCCTCCAGGAAAAATCATTCCCCAGGGTACATCGGTCACTCGCCCAAACAGCTCCATATTTAAAAAATTTCCAATACGCCCAAAAAAAAGTCCTTGCGCCCCTACTGTGACAACGCAATCCCAAACATGAAAAAGATGAATTTTATTTTTTCTAGCAAAAATTAACCCCGCGATAGCATAACCGATAATGGCACCGTGGAAACTAAGTCCTCCCTCCCACACATAAAAAATTCTCAGCGGATCATCAAACAGTTGTTGCTGGCCATAAACCAACACATAGGTTATGCGTGCTCCCAAAAACATCCCAAGAAACATGTGGGTTACCAGCGAATCAATCTTTTCCCGGGGGATTTTAAACAACCCCTCCTTAACCAAGCGGTGACATAAAAAAGTAGCGATGACATAGCCTATTAGATACATCATGCCATACCAACGTACCTGTAGTACGCCTAACTTGAAAATTGTCGGATCAAAATTTACTTCCATAATTTATTTGAGCTTAATGGCAGATGATCATAAAGACAAGTCTGTTCTTGGCCGAAAACTTTCTTCTGGATGAAGAAGGCCCTGAACACTCTTTGATAGCGCTTGAATAATTTGCCTTACTGGAACGCTCGGGCCATTGTAATCAAAATACGAAGTATGGGTAGTCAAAAAACTCAACAACTCCTCTGCTGACATGGCAACATTCCTTCCATGTAGGGTAGAGTTAAGACGCATAATTTTAAATCTAGCACTCAACTTCTTATTTCCATCCAACGAAATTATATTATTCTTAAAAAAATCGAAATAGACGGCCTCTCCTTTGGATTTATTTTGACGCATGATTACGACTCCTTCATCCACTGGCACTCCCCAAAATCCAACAACACCCAACGGAGCAAGCGCCCAGCTTAGAAAGCGGTTGATAATCACTTTGTATACCCCATCATTTTCTGGACCGCCAAAATCTTCAAATGCCGCTAACTGCCATTCGCATGACATAAAAGAATAAACCATTACTCCAAATTTTTTATACCTATATATTTTATGGCCTGGCCGAGGAACAATGCTTTCGGCACCCCATAAATCATCCTCCCCTCTTCGATCTATTTCTCTAGCAATAGTCGGAGTCGGCAGAACCATTGAAAGTATTCGCATGTTCCGTACCAGTCCAATAGACTTAATCAGTTTTGCTATCTCTCCAGCATCCAATTGCGTAAACTTATTTTTACCCAGAAAAGTTGCTAAGTTTGGTGAAAAGCTATTTTTTATGAATTTGACGTAAACAGGAATTTCTAGCTCTTTAGCAAATTGAAAATATTCAAATTCTTCGTTAGTTGCCACAAATGCCTCCCCGAATTTGAGGGATCAACCGCCCTCCATCATCTCAGACCACTTATCGACTTTTCCTAATAATTCTTGACTGTGCCACCAGCTCCTTTCTGACCGTTTTGCTCAGAATTCTTCTTCCGCCCTAACATTTCTTTAATATCAAACCTTGACATCATGAGACAAAGCTAATAAAAGTCATAGGTTCATATCCGACGAAACTGCAGGGAAAACAAAGATTCTATGCTGAACATAGGGCCCCTGTATTTGTCATGACTACCCTGGAGGGCAAGATGTATAGTGTTGTAGAAATTTCAGGCCACCAATACAAGGTTAAGGCCGGTGACCTAATAGACGTTGAAAAACTTTCCGCACATGAAGAAGGAAGTACCGTAACTTTTGATAAAGTTCTTTTTGTTGGTGGTGATAATAATCTCGTGGGACTTCCAACTGTTGCTGGCGCCAAAGTGACCGCCAAAATAATTCGCCATGATCGCAGTAGAAAATTGTTAATCCACAAGCGCAAAAAGGCCGGCCGGAAATATACTAATGGTTTCAGAAAACACTACACGGCACTACTCATTACCGAACTTGCCGATGGCAAGGGTAATGTAAAAACCATTGATAAAAGTTCAAAGGCCGCAGAGAAATTTTTAAAATAGAGATAAACGTATTTATATAAAGATTTGAGATAAGCAAGGAGCAACATAATGGCACATAAAAAAGCGGGCGGTTCCACCACAAACGGACGTGATTCTAACCCTAAGATGTATGGCGTAAAAAAATATGGCGGAGAGAATGTAATTACCGGCAATATCATTGTTAGACAATGCGGCTCAAAAATTCATCCTGGAACCGGCGTTGGCATGGGTAAAGACTTTACTATTTTTGCCACCCGTGATGGAAATGTTAAATTTTCTTTCTATAGCAAGAAAAAACAGATTGTTTCAGTAATTTAATCGCTCATAGATTTATTAGTGATTAAATATACAAACTAGATAATAAAAAAGGGGAGGCGAAAAACTCCCCTTTTTTTTCACCTAGTCAATTAAAGTAGAAGTTTATATGCGTTTTATTGATGAAGTAAAAATAAGTATTGCTTCCGGAAACGGAGGAAATGGCTCCGCAAGCTTTCGCCGCGAAAAATATGTCCCCTTTGGAGGCCCAGATGGCGGTGATGGTGGCGATGGCGGTAGCGTCTATTTTGAGGCCACTGTAAATCTAAATACATTAATCCACTTTAGGGGAAGAAAACTCTATCAAGCGCCCAACGGCGGAAAAGGTGCAGGCCGACAAAAATTTGGCAAAGGCGGAGATGATTTGATCTTAAAAGTTCCCGTCGGAACCATCATACGCAATAGTGAAACAGGCGAAGTCATTGCTGATTTGGCACATGATGGACAAAAAGTCCTACTGGCGCAAGGAGGCCGTGGTGGACTAGGCAATGTTAATTTTAAATCATCCACCAATCAGGCCCCCAGCTACGCCCAAGAAGGCCGCCCGGGAATCGCCATGGACCTTGAACTTGAATTAAAACTTTTGGCAGATATCGCCCTCATTGGCCTGCCCAATGCCGGTAAGTCTACGTTAATTTCAACGATCTCGGCAGCACGGCCTAAAATTGCTGATTATCCCTTTACCACCATCGAACCCAACCTGGGGGTCGTAGTATTAGGAGAGAAATCCTTTGTAGTGGCCGACATTCCCGGACTAATCGAAAATGCCTCAGAGGGAAAGGGTTTGGGAACTAAGTTTTTAAAACACATTGAACGCACCTCTTCTTTTGTTCATCTCGTAGATTGCGCCAATTGCCTTGAACCATTTGAGGCCTTCGATAACTATGTAACCATTCGCCATGAACTGGAAAAATACAATCCTGAAATGCTAGAAAAAAAAGAGATCGTCTGTTTGGCCAAAATTGATGCTATGTCTGCCGAAGAGATAGAGAAATTTATGGCATATTTTGAAGAGAATTTAGATAAAAAAGTTCTTCCAATCTCGGCCGTTTCTGGAAAAAATATTGATCGTTTAATCACCATTATGTCCCAAACCATTGAGCGCTCTGGCGCTGAGGATAATCATCATGAGTAAAGAGTATGTAGACCAAGAGATTGAAAAAATCATTAAAGATAAGGGCCTAAAATATCCTCTCAATTTGGCCATGGCCGCCACCTGGGTAGCTGGAAATCACAAAGGAACTAATCTAAAAATTCTTGAACTAAAAAAAGTATGCTCCTTAACTGATTTTTTTGTTATTGCCTCCGCCTCAAATCTTATCCAGGCCCAGGCCATCGCCGAAGAGATCTATTTCCAAGCAAAAAAATATGACTATACCTGCAAATCTCGCGAGGGATTACAAAACTCTGACTGGATCTTATTAGATTTTGGCGACATAATTGTTCATATTTTTCTAGAGGCCTCTCGTGACTTCTATGATCTGGATAGACTCTGGGGGGCGGCCGCCTCCTTGCCAATTCCACAGCACTATTATTCTTCCGGAGAAACGCCTAGTATCGATCCGCTTAAAGGGGATGATGCTAAGAAATATTTCTAACAACTCTAGATGGTATGAAAGAGTTACATATAATCTCTGTCGGAAAAATAAAAGAATCTCGAATTGTTGAACTAGAACAAGAATATTGCAAGCGATTGCCTTCTCACTTTTTAAAAATACACGAAGTAAAATCTTTTGAAGAAAATACCATCTTAGAAGCGCAGGCCATCGAAAAAAAAATCGAAGCAATCATAGGGCGCAGTAATAGTTCTAATTTTGATCTCATTTTACTTTCAGAACATGGTAAAAATAGAAGCACTCCTGAATTTGCCGACTGGTTATATAATCTTTTGGCCGCACCTTCGGGTAAAATATTTCTGGCCATCGGCGGGGCCGCCGGCCTGGATAAATCTTTATACCATAAAAGCAATCAGCTCCTCTCATTATCTCCGCTGACATTTCCCCATAAGCTTGCCAGACTAATTCTCATTGAGCAGATCTATCGCGCTTACACTATAAAAAACAATCACCCCTATCATAAATAAGAAAAAAATTTGCCGCGTAAAAAAAACGGGACGGCAACAATCTAGACATTAGAATAAATTAAATGTTAGCCTATTTATAAGTTAGATTGGCCGTTTAAATAGGGGAGAGATGATGCGATCGTTTGTATTTAAAATTTTGTACATTTTTTTGATGGCCTTTTTCTTGCTTGCTCCCTCCTGGGGAAAAATACCCCCCGCTTCCATAACTCCGCCCGATCGCTACATCTTTGATCGGGCATCACGAATCCCTTTGGAATTTCAAAAACTGCTTCCTCGCTGGAATAGTAGCGATTATGTCGTTATCTATGTCCGCACGGCCATAATTAATCGCGACATCAGAGATCTGCGGCCAGAAACGATAAATGATGAAAATACACTTCGCCAATTCCTAAGCGCCAAGGCCACAGAAGAAATTAAAGAACGAACTTTCAAAATTACCAAGAAAGTAGAGATCGGAGTTTTTTTTAAAACAGTATCCTTCACACAAGAAAACTTTAGTGAAAATTATGAGGAAGAAAATGACAATGAGGCCTTAACAAATATTTTCTCTAGCATAGCTCAATTTCCATATGCTAAAAATAAAACCGATGATGATAGTCCTGATAATGTCCAAATGTTTAGTTATGGAAATAATTTTTCCAGTATGTTTAAAGAATCAGTTGGCCTCAATCGCTTTTTCGATGGTGGCGAAAATAAAACTTTTTTTGTCTCCTACTCTTTTGCCAGTATCACTTCCGAAAACTACGAAGAACATCGTTTCATTTTGAATAATTTCTTAAAATCACAAACAGAACAAGAGTTTAACAACTTGTTAAACAACGTTGGTGTTCTTTTCAGATAATCAATAATCTGCGCTCTAATCTTACCACTAAATTACCGGGCCCTGAGCGGGAATTTTTTGTCGCTCTTCACTTCTTTTAATCTTCGGGAATTTTATCCTAATATGATTTCTACTAGTTTCAATCTCCATTTTATCAGCATCTACGCCCTCTGGTATGGGAAAATTCCGGTTAACACTCTCTACGCTTCGGGATCGACTTTGCCCTCCTCCTGGCATCTGCTTTGACTCTTCCTTCTCCACTACTCCCGAAATAGAAATCATCCCGTCTTTGGCCTTTACATCCACTTTTTGATCTTTCAACCCGTCTACCGATACATCATAATAGACAAACTTATCATTTTCTCCTCTTTTAATCTCACTCAAATCTCCGCCAAATTTATTTCCATACCAGCCATCAAAAAGCGCATTAAAATCGTCTGAGCTTCCACCTGAATTTTTGAAATGCTCTCGCAACTGTTTTTTCATTCGCTCCATCTCTGCAAAAGGATCAAAATCATCTCGAAAAAAACTGTTATCAAAAAAACCATCTAGCAGTGCTCGCATTTGAGCTCGCTCCGAATTTTGGCCCCGCGCCTCTTTCTGTTTATATTCCTCGATACATTTTGTACAATCGCACTTCTCCTCCGCCGAACATGCAAATGATGTGAATAAAAGGCCAAATAGTCCGATAAAGATTATCTTCGACATAGACACATTCTCCATTTTACTGCTTAATTTTAACTTCAAACTCTGGAGTGGCCTGAATAAGTTTTTTTACAGTGCATTGTTCCGCCGAAGCGATAACCGCTGATTTATATTTTTCAGGAAAATTTTTGGGCAACTCGATTTCAATTTCAATTTTCCGTTTGTATTTATTATCTCCTTCAGACCTCTTATCCCTCTGGATTACGCGAATTCCTTCCGTCGAAATATTTCTACTATCACAAAAACTTCTTACGTAATAGGCCGCACATAGCGCAAGCGAGGCCAAAAAATATTCAAATGGCGAAGCAGCACTATCCTCTCCGCCATCCCCCTTTGGTTGATCTGCTAGCACAATATGATTGCCTACTTTTGCTTCTACTTTTTTGCCTGTTCCGATTGAAACTTCGATATCCACAAATGCCTCCATTTATTTCAAATTATCACATAAAATACGCTGGGATTTTACAACCAAATAAACTAGAATTTCAACCAATGAATAAAACTTTTGAAAGTAAAATAGATTTTAGCAACATAATGTCAGTATTAGATTGGTCGATATTCATTGCTATTTTGGCAACCACATATGCGGCAGTTATTTACGGTAACCGCCTTAAAAATAAAGTTGATAATAATAAAAGCGAAACTATTGAGCAAAAAAATATTTTAGAATTTCTACTTATGGGCCGCCAACTAACGCTCCCTCTTTTTGTCGGAACGCTGGTAGCAACCTGGTATGGAGGAATTTTAGGGGTAACCAAGATTGCTTTTGAAAGTGGAATATATAACTTCATTACTCAGGGATTTTTTTGGTATTTAACATATGTCATCTTTGCACTATTTTTGGTCAAAAAAATTCGGCCCTATAATGCGCTAACACTTCCCGATATGGTAAATAAAATGTTTGGCCCCAAAGCAAGTATTGTGGCCGCCATTTTCACATTCTTTAACACTCTCCCCGTTGCCTACACCATAAGTATTGGATTGGTACTACAACTTTTTTTTCCCGGCACACTACTTTTGATGATGTCAATTGCTATGGCCGTCGCCATTATCTACTCCATTTGGGGTGGCCTGCGCGCCATCGTTTTTTCCGATTTCGTCCAATTTACGGTGATGGTTTCCTCAGTTATTCTTGTGGCACTAACCTCTGTTTTTAGTTTTGGTGGGATCTCTTTTTTACAAAGTAAACTACCCGCGACTCACTTTTCTCCTACTGGTGGATACGGAATAGGTGCAACTTTAATCTGGGGATTCATTGCCTTATCTACATTGGTAGATCCAGGATTTTATCAGCGCGTCTTTGCCGCCAAAAATGATAAAACAGCAAAAGTTGGAATATTAATTTCCACCCTAATTTGGTTTGTGTTTGATATCTGCACTACACTAGGAGGAATGTATGCCCGAGCAACCATTCCTGACGCAGAACCATCATTTGCTTATATGATTTATACCGCACAACTACTTCCTAATGGCCTTCGCGGTTTTTTCTTTGCTGGCATTATTGCAACCATATTATCTACTCTAGACTCTTACCTTTTTATTGCCGGAACAACTATTTCGGTTGATCTGGTTCCAAAAAAACTACAGCAAAAAAAATTTATTTTTCACCATCTGGGCCTTATGGCAGTTGGAATCCTTACCGTGTTGTTGGCCAATAGTTTTGAAGGTGACATAAAAACGGCCTGGAAAACACTGGGGAGTTATTTTGCTTCCTGCTTACTTCTTCCAGTGATGTATGGACATATTTTTCCGAAAAAAATTTCCGACGGACAATTTGTCTTTGCTAGTATCCTCGGAGTTATTGCTGTTACTTACTGGCGCCTTACCCCCAAAGGTGGCCTGTGGGCAGAAGTGGATGAACTCTACGTTGGAATTGTTATTACTACGCTAGGAATTTTGCTTTTTCCACTCTTGAGAGACATGACAAAGCAAAAAAAATGAAATAGCCTATCCCCCTATAAATTTTCATGTACCAATATTTACCCAACAAAGGATAGGAAAATGGCAACACCAAACACTGACACCATCAAAAAACAAGCAGCTCTCGATTATCACTCCAAGGGGAAACCTGGAAAAATAGAAGTTGTATCTACCAAGCCATGTCAAACCGCAGAAGATTTGGCCTTGGCCTACACACCTGGAGTCGCAATCCCGTGCCTTGAAATTGAAAAAAATCCAGAGGATGCATATAAATATACCTCCAAAGGTAATCTTGTCGCCGTTATCTCTAACGGAACTGCGGTTTTAGGTTTAGGTGACATTGGGGCAATGGCCGGAAAACCTGTAATGGAAGGAAAGGGCGTTCTTTTTAAACGCTTTGCCGATGTTGATGTTTTCGATCTAGAGGTTAACGATCACACCATTGAAGGAATGGTAGATATCGTCTCTAAATTGGAGCCAACTTTTGGAGGTATCAATCTCGAAGATATCAAAGCTCCAGAATGCTTTGAAATTGAAGAACAATTAATTAAAAAAATGAATATTCCTGTTTTTCATGATGATCAACATGGAACAGCAATTATATCTTCTGCTGGCCTAATTAATGCGCTCGAAATTACCAAGCGAGATATCAAAAAGGCGAAGGTAGTTTTTAATGGCGCAGGAGCGGCAGCAATCGCTTGTGCAAAACTATTTTTGGATCTAGGCGTCCGCAATGAAAATCTTATTCTTTGTGATACTAAGGGTGTTGTTTATAAGGGCAGAACTCAAGGCATGAATAAGTACAAAGAAATGTTTGCGGTTGATACCAAGCTGCGCACTCTGGCCGATGCCGTAAATGGCGCCGACGTTTTTGTTGGTTGTTCAGTGGCCGGAGCTCTAACTAAAGAGATGGTAAAAACTATGGCCAAAAGTCCAATTATCTTTGCAATGGCCAATCCCGTTCCTGAGATACTGCCACACGAAGTAAAAGAAGTTCGCTCCGACGCTATCGTTGCCACGGGACGATCTGATTTTAACAACCAAGTAAATAACGTCTTGGGCTTTCCATTTATCTTCCGAGCAGCACTAGATGTACGCGCCAGCAAAATTAACAATGAAATGAAACTAGCGGCGGCCCGCGCTTTGGCCGCACTGGCAAAAGAACCTGTAACGGATCAAGTTCGCCAGGCCTATGGAAATAAAGATTTCACTTTTGGCCCTGACTACATTATCCCCAAACCATTCGACAAACGTGTCTTAGTTTGGGAAACCATAGCGGTTGCCAAGGCAGCAATGGAAACTGGTGTTGCCAAAAATCCTATCAAGGATTTTGATGCTTATAAAAAACAACTAGAGGCAAGACTGAAGTAATTGGGCCCTAATTATTTGAGCGGTAATAACTATTTATTGCCGCTCAAGCATTGAGTTTGAATGGAACCATCATATCGTTTTGATTACAAAAAAAATATCTCCTACTCTAAACTCATTAGTCGCCTATTTGCCTTTTCATTGACTTTTTTTTTAATCTACTCCTTTTTTTGTTATTTTTTTATTCTCTCTTCTAACAAAGAAAACACTAATTCTTCCGAATTTTTTTTCAATCGCCCGCCAGACGTAATTGTGGTTTTTACCGGTGATACAGGGAGGATTCCTTACGCCATAGAACAGGCCAAGAAATTTAAGCAATCAAATATTTTGATTACAGGAGTCTATTCTAAAAATACCGTTGAATCACTTCTGCGGCCACTTGAGGATGCTGCCGATCTAGATATTAATCAGCTTTCCATAGATTATACGGCCAGAAATACTATTGAAAACGCCATTGCCACTCTACGCCATTTACGCGAACACAAAACACTCTTTAATGTATTAATTATTTCTCATGACTATCACCTGATGCGCATAAAACTTACCATGAATAAACTACGCACGGGCCATGACGATTTTGAGTTTTTCTATTCCGGAATCAAGACAGATTATTCTAAATGGCGCAACCTAAAAATATTATACAAAGAAGTATTTAAACTCTTTCGCGCATATATTTTTCTATCATTTTGGGATGCTGAGATTATCACCACCGAAAGCATTTAATTAAATTCTGCTAACGCTAATAACTTCCTCTAGAGACTCTAGGGCGCTAGTAATTCGCAGAAGCTCACTAAAATCTTTTACTTCAACTTCAAATAAAAAACTTCCCTTCCGATCAGGCAGCGATTTGGCGATGGCAGTACGGATATTGATATTAAGTTTATTAATGGCATTAGAAATTTGTGACAACATTCCTGGCCGATCATGTGTTATCACTCGAATATTCACTGGATGCTTAAATTTAAACTCCTCATTCCAGGTAACATTAATCGTGCGCTCAGCATCATGCATTTCCACCCGATCACAGCTAACGGTGTGCACCGTAATACCACGCCCCCTGGTAATATGTCCGACTATTGGATCTCCAGGAATTGGACTACAACATTTGGCAATACGAACTACTAAGTCATCCATGCCATCAACAATTACGGCATTATCTCGATGCGCTTTTTTCTTAACCGCGTCAGTTAGTTTTTGCGAATAAGTAGAAATCTCATCAATCTTCTGCTCAATAATCTCTGGGCCCTCTTCCGTTCCTTTTTTCTGCAATGTTGGAGCAAAAGACAAAATATGCTGAGTAGTAATTTTCCCCGCCCCCACTCCAATAAAAAGCTCCTCGTCTGATTGTAAATTGCACCCCTTCAAAATATCATTCCAAGCTTCGCTCTTTTTTAATGTTTTAACCGAAGTAGAAAAAAGACGCAGCGTTTTCTCCAATAGATCCTCTCCAACATCTCTACTATGTTCTCGTTCTACCTTTTGTAGCCACTGTTTAATTTTTGTTTTTGCTTTTGAAGTTTTAACAATATTAAGCCAATCCTTAGAAGGAGTTTGTGTTTTGCTAGTCAAAACCTCTACCGAATCACCAGATTTTAATTTATAGCGCAAAGGTACAATTTTACCATTAACCTTGGCCCCAACGCAGTGATTGCCAACTTCAGAGTGAACGGCATAAGCGAAATCAAGAGGGGTCGCAGAGTGACGTAATTCTAATACTTCTCCTTTGGGAGTAAATACATAAATTCCACCCATATCAAGATCATTTTTTACTACGTTCATAAATTCGCTGTTGCTATCAACATTCTTATTGAATTCCAACAACTCCTGTACCCAGGCAAGCTTCGTTACATTCTTGCCAGAAACACCTTCCTTATATTTCCAATGAGCGGCCACTCCTGTTTCTGCCACCTCTTCCATTTCATGAGTACGAATTTGAATCTCAATACGCTCGGCGGCCGGACCAATTACTGTAGTATGCAAACTTTGATAACCATTCAATTTGGGAATAGCGATATAATCTTTAAATCTCCCGGGAATAGGAGTAAATGAGGAGTGAATAATTCCCAAACCTTTATAGCACTCCGTAATATTATTAACTTGAATTCGAAAAGCAAGAACGTCTTGGATCTGTTCGAAATCTACTCCTCGTGAAATCATTTTTTTATAAATAGAATAAAAATGCTTAGAGCGGCCAGTGACTTCCGCATCCATCGAATACGAGATCAAATTATCCTTAATAACAGCAACCGTATCGCGAATATACTTTTCACGATCTTCTTTTTTCATTGCAACTTTTTCCGCCAATTTATAATAAACTTCGGGCTTTAAAAAGCGCAGGCAAAGATCTTCCAGTTCGGCCTTAACTGAGTTGATGCCCAAACGACTGGCCAGAGGAACATAAATATCAAGTGTCTCTTGAGCAATTTTTTTTTGTTTTTCATCGGAAATATATTGCAGAGTCCGCATGTTGTGCATACGATCGGCCAATTTAACAATAATAACGCGCAAATCTTTGGCCATGGCCACGATCATTTTACGAAAATTTTCTGCCTGAGACTCTTCCTTGTTCCGAAATTTAATTTTAGAAATTTTTGTCAGGCCAATAACAATATTGGCAATATTTTTAGAAAACTCTTTTTCGATAAGGTCAGGATGAATATCACAATCTTCCACAACATCATGTAGTAACCCCGAAATGACACTATCCATATCCATGTTGAGTTTAACTAAGGCCGCCGCAACATTAACTGGATGGATAAAATAGTCCTCTCCAGAACTTCGCTTTTGGCCAATATGACATTTTTGAGCGAAAAAATACGCCTTTCGTAGCATGGCCATATCCGCATTGGGGTAGTAGGCCAGCACTCTGCGCGCCAGCTCCTCTATTTCTAAATCTCTTTCATGACTAAAGTCTAAACCAAATTGCAAACAGTGACCTTACCTTATAATCTTAGTGATAATATTTTTTAACTCAATAAATGCTCGTTCCAAATCATCGTTAACAACACAATAGTCAAAATCATTTTTACGTAGTAATTCCTTTGCCGCATTCTTAACCCGTAGCGCTATTACTTCTTCGCTATCGGTATTTCTCATACGCAAACGCTTTTCCAAAGCTTCTAGAGACGGTGGAGCGATAAAAATAGTTTGTGCTAATGGTCCAAAATATTTTTTGAAAGAGTCCGCCCCTTGCACATCAATATCAAAGATAAGTGATGCTCCCTGGGCCAATTTCCCCTCTACAAACTTTTTAGAAGTTCCATAATAGTTAGCATGAACTTGTGCCCATTCTAATAATTCATTATCTGCAATCATCTTCTTAAATGTTTCAACGTCAATAAAAAAATATTGTACTCCATTTTCATCGCCTGGCCGCTTGGGCCTAGTTGTGTATGAAATGGACTCTACCAACTCAAAAAATTCGGCCTTGATTTTTTTGATCAAAGTAGATTTTCCTGCTCCTGAAGGAGCAACAATAACTACGATTTTCCCTTTTAATTTACTGCTACTCAATATTCAATCCTTGCTCTCTGATTTTTTCTAATTCTACCTTCATTTGAATCACCGCTTCAGAAATATTAATATCTGCTACTTTTGATCCAATGGTATTTGTCTCTCGATTTAATTCCTGCACTAAAAAATCAATTTGCCGTCCCATCTCACTCTCTCCGGCCAATATTTGATCAAACTTGGCCAAGTGCGATTTTATCCGCGCAAATTCTTCACTAATATCTAATTTTTCTAGGTAAAACACCACCTCTTGTAAAATGCGCGACTCCTCTATGGCCGTATTCTTTGTATATTCATCAATCCGCTTGCGTAACTTTTCTTCAATATTTTGTCTATAAAGATCACCTCGGGCCACCACTCGCTGATAAAAATCCTCGTATAGTTTGCGATGGTGAAAAATTTCTTCTGCTAATCGACTTCCTTCTTCTTGTCTGGATTTTTTTAAGGCCTCAAGCGCACGATGGAATTGCATTACGGCCATCTCTTTTAATTTTTCTGTATCATCTTGCGCATCTTTATAAAACTCTGCCCGAAATAAATCGCGAGGAGTTACAAAAAATCCAACGTCATTTTTTTTCGTTATTTGACTAATATGTTTTAAAAATCCATCCAGTTTATTGGCATCAATCTCTCCGCTTGCGGCCTCCACTCCCATTTTGCGATAGGAAATATAGACGTCAAAACTTCCACGTTTAAAGGTCTGGGAAATTATCCCCCGCAGCTCATGCTCAATAGAGGACAAAAATCCAGGTAATTTACATTTAACATCGCGAAAACGATTGTTAACACTTTTTACTTCAATTAAAAAGTAATTCGTTCCATCGTTGAATTCGCACTTCCCAAATCCGGTCATAGACTGAATGTTCATATTCATTGGGGCCTCCAACTTCGTCTCCACTATTATGTACCAACAATAAACATTAGTCCAGTTCCCAACCTTGAACAGTTCCCTTCTCGAAATAGATGGTTTTGGCCCTATTATTGACAATAAACGACCAACGCTCATTTTGTTCACGCGGATCTCCGGCCACATCTACCATCGTCGGATTTCCCCAATGTGAACGAACCTCCTCTTTGGACATGCCCACACGAATTTCTTCTGCCGTCTGCAATAGCTCTTCTTGCATTGCAGAAGTTGCCACTTTCCGTTCGGCCACCGCTTTAACAAAATATCTACTCTCCAATTTACTTTTTAAATAGCGTTCCTGTTCTTCGGGAGAGGCCAGACCTAAAAAATAGATTCTCTCTGAATCATTGTGTAAAAAATCTCTTGCCCGATAATATGCCAGTCTTTCCTCATCAGTAAGTGCTTGTTCTGTACGAATAAGTTCTTGTCTGAGGGAAAAGGCCTCTCCGGTGAGTTTTATGCCATTTTCTCCTGCCTCAGTTATCGGATCACTTGGACTGACATAGAGCGAGGTATCCGCAATTGCATATTCTCCTTGCTCTGGCAGCGCAGTACATCCACCATAAAAAAGAGTAGACAAAAAAATGGCCACCAAAAATTTGGGCCTTGAGGGACTCACTAAATATAACATAAAAACCTCCTAATCCTCCGACTTTAACTTTTCCTTCTTCCTTCTTTTCGGAAAATTGTTCTCTAAATCCACTTTTTCATATTTTTGCCTCTTCTTAATCTAACTAGTAATATTTTGCCTAGCAGCTGATCTAACGAAGGTAGGATTAATTTACCCATAATAATGGGCGATAAGATAAATGCGATGAAAAAAATTGAAAGACTTATAATTAAAATTAATGAGATGCTGCTGGCCCTTTTTGGCCATATTTCAAATTTAACAATAGCGCTAATCCCCAAAAAGATTAAAAAAAAGCTAAATATCGCTGAACGTAAATCTCCTCAGCGTGCTGCCCCCAAAAAGGTTGTTCCTAAAAAAAATCTAAAAGAAAATTTTGCGGCCATCTCTGCCGTGGCCAGCAAAGCATCTAAAAAGATATCTGGAAAAATCTCTCCGGCGCTAGATAAAATGCGCAAATTCGATATAAAGAAGGTTAGTTTTAAATCAACATTTCTTTTTCTATTTGCCATTCTATCTCCACTACTTTTGCGCTTTAAATCTTGGTGGCTTTCACTTAAACCTATTACAGTTGTAGGAATAGTCGTCACTAGTTCCGTGGGAACCTTGGCCGGAATTAGTGTTTATAGCAATGCTAAAAAAGTTGCTCACGAGGCACTCCCTCCTGAAATCGTCGAAGAAGTAGATGTATACCAGCAACAATTTGAACGCAAAAGTTTTTATAAAAATGGAGAACGTTATCTGCTTATCACCGCAGTCATTATTCCCGTATATATTGAATCTGCCGCATCTATTAGAACTCTTAGCGTTGACTTCACACTCATGATGTCTAATCGCTATTTACAAGCATATTTTTTAGGCCATGAATATCTTGTACGCAATACCCTGAGCAATGGACTACAGCCAATTGTTCCAGAATTTCCCCTCTCCCCTGAGGGGAAATCCATTTTAAAGGATAAAATAAAAAAAGAACTAAACGAGTTAATTGAAGATTTAGGAATTGAGGGTTTTATTGAAAATGTCTTTTTCGATAATATTATTGCGGCCTAAATCATTTTTTTTTGCAACTAACTTTCGCAGCGTGGTTTGAGTAATACCTAAAATTTGGGATGACTTTCGCAAATCATGATCAAAATATTTATATATTTTGTATGCGTATTTTCTTTTTAGTTCCTCCAATGAGATAATTTCTTCTTTAACCGTATCCTGCGACATTCTATTTTCAATTAATAGCAATTCATCTTCCTTATCAAAAACTAACTTATTTCCAACAGCAGAGACCATTTTTTTATTTAAATGGCCAATAAGCTGCCTCACATTGCCTGGCCAGCGGACCTCCTTATAAAAAGAGATTAGAGAAGGAGCAATATGTATTCCATCTTCAACGCTTAATTTCTGACAAATTGAATCTATAAGTCCTGGCCGTTCTCGCAATGGGGGTAATTTATAGACTACACCAGAGGAAAGTCGATAATAAAAATCCTGACGCATTTTCTCTTTTTGTACCAAGTGTTGCAAACTTTTTCCGGCCGCAAAAATAAGTCGCACATCAACTTTTGTTGTACTGGCCGCCCCTACTGGCCGAATCTCTTTGGAATCTAAAAAAAGTAGTAACTTGGTTTGAATAGAATGTGGAAGCGAATCAATCTCATCGAGAAAAAGAGTTCCTCTATTTGCTTCTAAAAATGCCCCTTCTTTATTTCCCACCGCTCCAGTAAACGCTCCTTTGACATGGCCAAAGAGCTCTGACTCAATTAATCCTTCAGAAAAAGAGGAAAGATTGATATGTACAAAACGGCCAGAACGCCCACTTTGTTCATGAATAAGTTTTGCTAACCGACTTTTTCCTGTTCCGGTTTCTCCTTCCAATAAAACATTTATACTTGATTGCACAATCTTTTCATTTCCCACTAGAAATTCTTCCTCTCCAGAGGCCTCCGTGATTGCCCCAAAAACAAGACGATTATTATCTATAGTGACAACGTCTCCTCGTTCCAAAAAAGCTTCAAAACACAAACTGCCATTTAGTTTGAAGGCGCGCTGGCCCAATGCTCGTAGTATATAGCGCGCACTTTTATCATTCCTCTCTTTACCGGCAAAATGGCATAATATAATTTCATATCTACAAGATTGCTCATTGTCTGCGAGATCAACAATAGATGGTAGTTGAATATTTATAGAATCCACCAAGCACTCATATGCTTTTTGGCCTGTCAATAAATAACGAGAACGATTAAGTACAAGTATACGCTTACGTCCATAAATAGGATAAATGACTAATTGATCTTTCTGACGTAATCCGCTTTCTGCCAACAGCGCAAATTCAATTTCCTCTAATTGGCGTGGCAAAGCAACTGATTCACTCTCTTGAGGAAGATCGCTTACTAGTTTTAAACATTCCATAAATTCTCCTTGTAGTTGTTTTTTTACACATCTTTAGCTACTACAATTTATATGCCGCTATTTTGAAGAAACTCTTATCCAATCTGATAAAAAAAGAGAGACAAAAGTTGCCTTTTTGTACCAACTGCGAGATAGATGGCCTCACTATGCAATACGAAATTATCAAAACCGCTACAACCTTTTTAATGGGAATTGCCTCCGCGGAGCAACTAATGGGGTGGGCCCTGGCCAATCCTAAAGTCTCCGGAGTTTGTTTTGCTGGCCGATCTAATGTAGGAAAATCCAGTCTCATCAACGCAGTATTTGGGCGGGCCAACGCTCGCGTCTCCAATACTCCTGGCCGCACACGTGAAATAAATATTTTCAGCTTTGAACTTTTTGATAAAGAGAAAGCAAAAAAAATTGATAACAAGTTTTTACTTTTCGATCTCCCTGGCTATGGCTTTGCCAAGGCATCCAAAGAGCAATCTCGTATTTGGAATCAAATGATGGCCACTTTTTTTGAATTGATGGAGAACAAGATCAAAGTCATTAATCTACAAGATGCTCGTCACCCACTGCAAAAGGCCGATTTAGATTTTATAAATTTTATTGGCCAATATCGCTATCAGGGTGAAGTGGTTTTAAATAAAGTCGATAAAATAAAAACACAAGCAGAAAAAGTCATTCTGGCCAAAGAGCAAAGTAAGCTCAAGTCACTAGCTCACTGGGACAGCAAAATAATCCTGGCATCTGCCACTAAAAACCTTGCCATAAATGAGATAGTTGAATCAATAACTGATTTTTTAATCTAATCGCGCGAAGTAACGGGCCGCTAGTTAATCTTGAAGGTAATTACTTTTATTACGCCGCAGGCCGATCATAATCTTCCTGTTAGTACAAAGGCCCTTCGTCTCCCCCACTCTTTTATAGAGAAATCTGGAAAGGTTTCTTAACCGCTAGTCCGTTTTTGAGGGGGAAGATCATTTCAACATTGTTCATAAAGCGTAATGGTTTTTTATGGGAGCTTTTCAACATACCAATCATAGCTCCATCCATCAAAGCGTTGTCCGCCGGCATAGATAATATCATTAATTGGATCATGGGTAAGACTTGTTGCTTCAGAAAATCTATATGGTAAACTACTTTGGACGTCATAGTCTCGAATAGTGCTCCAATATTGTCCATTCCACTTTCTGACTACCCAATGGGTTAAATCCGATGCATTTATGCCAACCCCTGCCACATAGATGTTTCCTGAATTATCTTGAGTTATGGCGTTTGCTGTAGAATTCTTTGTTTGGATTAATTGGTAGTCATCAACGGTTGCCCAGGTTGATCCATCCCATTTTCTTGTAATCCAATGGTTGTAGTTGGATAAGTCAGTTGCATATCCAACTGCGTATATATTATTTACTCCCATCACAAGAAGTGCATGTGGTATTGATGATTTTGTTGTTTCAAGTTGATAATCGTCAACATTTGTCCATATTGAACCATCCCACTTCTGAACTATCCAATGGAAATAATTTGAAGCATCCCTTGCATATCCGGCAGCATACAGGTTTCCAGACCCATCAAATGCTAGTGCCGTTGCATAGGCAGGTTTTGTGGCCACAGTTTGATAGTCTTGTATTGTGCTCCATACCGACCCATTCCATTTCCTAACGATCCAATGGATGTAACCTGATGAGTCAGATCCATTTCCTCCAACATAGATGTTTCCGGATCCATCTTGGACAATACTATCTGGGATGGATGTTTTAGTCGCTACAAGCTGATAGTTGTCAACAGTTGCCCAGGCCGAACCGTCCCATTTTCTCACTATCCAGTGGTAATAGTTAGAGGCATCTCTGGCTGAGCCCGCCACGTATACATTCCCAGATCCACCGTAAGTTACCGCCCTTGCCCTAGCTTCTTTAGTTGCGGCAAGTTGATAGCTATCAATGGTAGTCCAGGATGAACCATCCCATTTTCTTGTAGTCCAATAATCATAACTATAATAATCCTTCAAGTATCCTGAGGCATAAATATTTTCAGATTCATCCTGTACTAGGGCGCTAACTGTAGCAAATTTATGTCCGGCCCCCTGATAGTTATCAATAATAGTCCAAATTGCTCCATCCCACTCCTTTACGATCCAGGTCTGGCCAACTGTTTGCTCAGCTGCGCCAGCGGAATATAGTTTACCACTGGTATCGGCGAAGACGGAATATCCAAATGCGCTGGTATCAATAGTTTGCTGATAGTCATCAATGGTGCTCCAGGAAAGGCCATTCCATTTTCTGGTAATCCAATGTTGATAGTTTGAAGCATCAATTGCACAACCAGTGGTGTATATGTTGCCATCAAGATCACGAGTGATAGAATTTCCATATGCTAATTTTGTTGCTACCAGTTGATAGTCATCAATGGTTGTCCATGTTGATCCGTCCCACTTCCTTGTAATTAGGTGAGTAATACCCGTTCCGTCAATAGCACCACCCGTTACATAAATATCTGTTTCCCCATCTTGGGCCAGAGCACCTCCCGAGGCAGCTTTTGTTGCGGCAAGTTGGTAGTCGTCAACGGTGGTCCATGTTGTTCCATTCCACTTTCTGGTAATCCAGTGTAGATAATTTGATCCATCTCTGGCACCTCCTGATACATAAACATTTCCCGATTGATCAACGATGAGTGCGTTGCCGAAAGCATCTTTTGTTGCAACGTACTGGTAATCATCAATAATGGTCCATGATGACCCGTCCCATTTTTTCACTATTAAGTGAGAATAGTATGATGAGTCCGTTGCATATCCGGTAGCGAAAATATTCCCAGATCCATCACTTGCAACATTCGTTGCATAGGCAGGTCGATCCGTTGCCAATTGGTAATTGTCCAACGTCACCCATGATGATCCATCCCACTTCCTTATAATCCAGCGAGGGAACATTGGGTCTGTTGCATTTCCCGCCACATAGATATAGTTGTCACTATCGACCGTAATTGATTCAGCGTGGGCGATAGAAAGACCGTTGTATGTATAGTCATCAATAGTCTCCCACAATACACCATTCCATTTTCTAACAAGCCAATGCGGAAAACCGATGCCGTCATTACCATCTCCGGCAACGTAAATATTTCCAAGACTGTCCTTCGTTATTGCCCTGGCATTAAAATCGAGTCCAATATCAATTCCCGTACTATCTGATTCTATAAACTCTTTGGTAGTAATGGATATACTGTCAAAATATCCTTCACCGTCGGTGGCGCGTATCGTGGCAATATTGGCAGCAAGTGGAGCAATGTAGTCTCCTGAGGCTGAATCAATTGAGCCAGCGCCACTGGTGATTGACCAAGTATAGGCGGGAAAACCGTTCGTAGCGCTGAATTGATATTTCTCACTGGTTGCGAGTGTTTTTGAAGAGGTTGTTGCTGCGATCACAAATGCTATATTTATTGTGGCAGAGGCCTGCGTTCCTATGTCATCGGTTGCATACACTACAACGCTGCCGGCATCGTTGGGTGCTGTATATTCTCCGGTAGTAGAATTGATGGTCCCGGTTGCGCTCGATAGTGCATAAATTATCGGAGAATACCCTCCTGTCACTGAAAAAGTTTGAGAATCAAGTGGCAATAAGTTGGCAGAAGATGGAGTAAGTGATAGCTCCTCTGCATGTGTTAGCCAGCTAGTGGTGGAGACAGTCGATAGGTTTCCAAGAAGGTCTACCCCCCTTAGATTAAAGTAGTAGGTTGTTTCTGGAGTCAAACTAAGGGCAGTCGCAGTTACTGATGTCGATATTCCGGCAGTGGACCAGTCAATTACGGACGTTCCTCCACTGGAAGTTCCAATGGAGTATTCATAGTGATCAAAACCAACTCCTGCGTCAATTGCCCCCCCCGACCAGCTAATTATTGGTGACTGGTGGACTCTATTAAATGTGGAAGATTCAGGGGATAGAATATCAATTGGAGTAGGTCCATTGCTGTCGTGCTGGAAGGAGGCAATATTTTGGCAGACAGATGGATTCCCAAGCACGTCATATGCTCGCACATATATTTGAGAGGTTGTATTTGCGGTGAGGGTTATGGTTATTCCATCGCTCTCCCATTCATCCTTAGTTCCGCGGCCTACCTCGTTGGTTGAACAGGCCGAAGAGGTAAAAAGTTTAATGGTAAGCGTGTCGGCAGTTGCCAGTCCATCGAGAGTAGGAGTTGTTGAGGTTTTTGATGGGCTGACAGGTGAGATGTTCAACAGAGTCGGTGGAGAAGCCGGCCCGATTGGAAGGGATGGTGTCGGCGAGCTGATAGAGATGTCTGTAATTACCTTTTTTGAATGAGAGGTTATTCCTGCCCTGCCACAACCTGCGGAGATGATCAAAATGGTCACGCTAAAGATTATGGGCAGGAAAGTTTTTTTAGTCAGGCCGATCATATTGAACATATTATACATCGTTAATATGTTAGAAAGTAACATTTTATTGAGAAGCAATATTGACCAAGTGGGTTTGCGATATTAAACACTTGGATTGGAGATTTTTTTATCTTTGCATTTTAGGAAAAAATTGATGACACCATCTGTGGGGGAGGGGCAGTTTTTCTGCCAATTATTTGTGGCAGCATCGAAATTTTTATCATCCTGAAAATGCGTTGATATCTCGCTGTTTCGATATTAGCATCACTATAGGTTGCTGGTTGAGATTTTTTAGAGGTTTTATTTGACAAGAGTTAATTTTTTTTTGGGATTTTTTGGGTTATTGTTTTTATTTTGTGGTCACTCTTATGGCGCAAAATTTTTTAAAATAGAATATACGGCCACAACGGAAGATGAAAGTCTTGAGGCAATTGTTAATCAGTTTACTTCCGAAAAAAATAGCGAATTTAAAAATAGAATCATTCTTGATACAATAGAAAGGAACGGCAATATCTCTGATTGGAAGAAAATACCCATCAACTCAACACTTATGATTTTTATCTCAGAAGAGATGATGGCAAACAGGCAATTGAAAGATTTTATTGCACAGGAAGAAAAAAAGAGAAAAAAACAGGAAAGGCTGAATAGGAAGAAGTTGGAATTGTTAAAAAATAATTTTTTAACGTTGGATCGCAAGGTTTTTCGACAACAACTATTTAGCGGATATTTTTTTAGAAAGATAAGAGATGTTAGCGGAATCTATACCGTAAATTCAAATTTTGTTCCTGTTATAAATCTAGGCTATGAGGCAGGATATTTACATAAATTAAATAGATGGAAAGTTGATAGTTTATTTTACCACATAATTGTTAATTTTCGAGAATCCGGCAGCAACAGTGGTCTAGCAATCCCGTTGGCATATTCCTTGAGATTGGAGGCTGTCTATCAAGATATTTGTTGCGGATTATCGCCCTATTTCCCATTAGAGTATGCTGTTTTTCCAGATATCTTTGAAGACGATAATGGTTTCGCTGTAAGAGTAACCAAGAATCTTTCATCTGGAATTGGAATGTTGTATCAATACTATTTCAGATCAATGAAAGTTGCAGTTTCGGTTGATTATTTGGCAGATATCTCTTCATCTTCAAGAGCAGGAGATGCAGAGATTGAAGGCGGGCTTCTTGGAAGTCAGTTTTCCTTAAAGATTAAATTTTTTTATGCACGTAATATTAGTTTCGTTGATTCATGGTTTGCGGAGGGTATCTATACCGAAACCTCTCACTCCAACAAATTGAATGACATTGAAGTTTTAGGCAGCAGCTACTCAACTAATTTGGGATTAACCTTTTAAAAGGGCTCTGTTTAAGAAGGCCGAGATACTGACATATTGCTTACTGCGAGCATCTTCTAAAACTTCCACTCGATATTCCTTAACCTGATAAGAAAGATTAATATCAAAAACAATCGACCAACATCTATTTAGGGCCTATTCTGAAAAAATATTTCTTCGAGCTCTACTTTTACTTTTCCAGGACAAGTAGCTTTCTCAAATAATACCAATTATGTAAAATAAAAGTGGGTCGAATCAATTAAGTTTGCTAAGTTTTCAGAATGAAAATTTAAAAGACTTAGGAAAAAAAATTCAAGATTATGACTTTAAAGCAGAATACAAGCGAGAAGAAAATAAAATATTTATCCTGGCCAATTGCTGCTTTGCTGCCTAATAAGTTGACAGACGACAGTCTAATTGCTGCATGTTGCAGTTCTCAGAAAAGGTATAACGTACCTGTACTGCCTGTACTGGAGTATTCAGGAACAATTTTCATTAATTTTTCACGTATTTCATTGAAAGTTAAATTTTGATTTTCATCTTGAGAAGCGTTGATTAGCTTGATAACTAGATCTATGGTGGACTGTTCAACATTTCGGGCCTTGGCCATGCGAACCATTGGATGACTGGTTGGAAGATTTCCTTCGGTTTCAAAGAGAACTTCTTCGTAGAGTTTTTCTCCTGGCCGCAACCCCGTAAATTCAATCTTAATATCTTTACCCTCTTCAAGGCCATTAAGAGAGATGAGTTGGCGCGCAAGGTCTAATATTTTTATAGGACTTCCCATATCCAAGACAAAAAGTTCTCCGCCTCTACCAATAGCACCCGCCTGCAGAATCAATTGAGAGGCCTCTGGAATAGACATGAAGAAGCGATTAATTTCAGGATGCGTGATCGTAACGGGGCCACCTTTTTGAATTTGCTTTTGAAAAAGTGGAATCACACTGCCGCTGCTGCCCATAACGTTACCAAAGCGTACTGTCATGAATTTGGTAAAAGTTGATTGTGCTTGATTATATTGACATATAATTTCAGCGGCCCGCTTCGTCGCTCCCATAATGTTAGTAGGATTTACGGCCTTGTCAGTGGAAACCATTACAAAACGACTGACTTTATATTTAATAGCTGCTTCAACTAAAATCTTAGTTCCTTTTATATTAGTGATGACGGCCTGAATTGGATTTCGCTCCATTATAGGAACATGTTTATAGGCGGCCGCATGCAAAACAACTTGTGGTGATTTTTGTAAGAAGAGCTGGCCAACTAGTATTTCATCACGCACATCGCCAATAATCGGGGTGAGATTGAGATTGGGAAACTTCTCCAATAAATTTTGCTCAAGTGAGTAGAGATTAAATTCTGAAATTTCAAAAACAACTAATTCCTTGGGGCCAAATTTGGCAATCTGATTGCAAAGCTCTGAACCAATAGATCCTCCTGCACCCGTTACTAAAATAACTTTATCGCGAATCATTGTTTCGATAGAAGTCGAATCAAGATTGATACTTTTTCTTCCCACCAAATCTTCCAGGTCCACACTCTTAAAAGAAGTAACATCAATCTTGCCAGATAGCATATCAGATACCCTGGGAAGAATTTTTATTGGAGCATGGACTTCTCGACAAAGATTGATGATGGCCCGCAAACGCTCACTAGCGATATTAGGAATTGCTACGAAAATTTTATGGACTCCATATTTTTCACAGACCGTGGGGATTTTTTCAATATCTCCGGCCACTGGCACTTGATGAATCTGTTTGTTGTGTAAGTTAGAATCATCATCAACAAATGCCACTACCCGAAGATTAAGCTGTGGATTACTACGAATATTGCGTAAAAATTGCTCGCCGGCCACTCCGGCCCCAACAATCAAAATATTGCGCATTTCCGTATTGTTTTTTTTTATAACGTTATAGTCTCGAAATATTCGATACGCAAAGCGGCCGCCACCGAGCAAAATTACCAGCAACAACCAGTCAATAACCAAAACAGATCGCGGAATATTTTCTAATCTGGTTAAGAAAAATAAAATGGCAAATGATCCCAGTGTTGCCAACATACTTCCTCTAATTACACGCAACAGATCGTTGGTACTGGAATAGCGCCAAAGGCCCTTATAAAAAGAGTTTTGCAAAAAGATAATGGACTGAATAGTGGCCATTATGGCCGAAAGCTCTAAAAGTCTAGCTGCTGACATGGTGGGAATGTTAAAACTGCTATAGCGTAGGCCCATTGCCAAATAAAAAGCTAGACCGGCCATGAAGAGATCGTAGACAATTGCAACTGTCGTTTTTTGCCAATCCCTTAGGTTATCGAGGTATTTAATCATAGGCCTGTGGTCAAGAACTCAAGAAGTTGGTGCCTGAGGGGAGACTTGAACTCCCACGGTATCAAATACCGGTGGATTTTGAATCCACTGCGTCTGCCATTTCGCCACCCAGGCATGTGAAAATATTGAGAGATATTAGGAGAGTGGAGCGAAACTGTCAATAATTTACTGGTAAAATGTTCTGGTCGGTCTAAATTTTCCTTGAAGAAAAAATAGCTTCAACACATAATGATGAGGTAATTATTATGCCGAGGGGGTTTTATGCAAAATTCTTCACAATGGAAAAACAAAGTAAACGAAATTTTCCACGTCTGCACTGAGGAATTCAAGCGGACCACGACAATTGGCAAAAAAATGTTTTATGCTTCTCAAACCAATTCATGCCTAAAAGAAGCCTATGAAGAACTAGGTCTTTTAGTGGCAGAGGCCATGGATAAAAAAGAGTTGCAGTGGGAAAATAACAAGGCCAAACGCTTAGTGGATACAATCAAGCAGTGTGAGCGCGATTTATGCGAAATTGATAAAGAAGTTACCAAAGCACGATTTGCGGAGCGAAAAAAATAGGGAGCAGGCAGGAACAGGTACGTCATACCTTTTCCAAGCACTGCAGAATCAGTTTTTTATTTTTACAAGCAGGCGCAAACCAACTTACGCAAGGCCATTGGCCTTGCGCTATTTAATAGTTCTTTTACTCTTTACACAGACCAACTACCTTCTCAATTTCCCAAGAATCATTGCAGCCATATTCCCCAAGCTTCTCACAAACTGAAGCAATACAACTCCCTGACACCCCATCTTTACAAAGTGCGCCAACTTTTTCAATCTCCCATTCATCATTGCAACTATATTGGCCAAGTTTTTCACAGACTACATTTATGCAATGTCCATCAAGATTGTTTTCTTTACAGATACCAACAACTTTTTCAATCTCCCATGAATCATTACAACCATATTCACCGCGGAATTTACAAATTGTTTTAACACAATCACCATCTACCCGCCCCTTACACAGATCTATTACCTTTTCAATTTCCCAAGAATCATTACACCCATATATGCCAACGGCATCACACACCGCAGTTACACAGGAGTTATCATCGTGATTCTCCCCATGACAATCACGGCCCGATTTCATTATCGTCGAAAACTGCATCGGCCCTTGCGTCAGTAAACTTGATTTTTTTTCTGCAACTAGCGCCATTGTTGATTTAATTTTACTCATTTTAAACTGCTCAAAGGCACGCTCGAGTTTTTCATCAAATAATTTGACATCTACCTTGCGTAATTTTGTTTTTTCTACATTTGCACTTGAAAGTGAAAATGAAAGTGTACATAATCCCAGAAGTGTTAGTGCAACCAATTTGTTCATAAATCTCCCCCTATAAAAAATTAATATGCTCCCCGCGTAAAAACTGCAAAGCATATGCCTGTAAAACCAAGGCCAAAAGTGCATTTGACATATCGCAAGGTGCGGAATGTGTCCCCTAAGTGGCACCAATTGTCGTATGATCTGTTGCTATATAGCGGCAATTTCCTTCTTCGCGTGGCCTGTTGTATGCGTATACAGGTAAATTCCTTATGAGATTTTTCCACAGGAATATTAGTTTAATTACCAATCAATCCTTTTAAAAAAAGATCAGCACTCATCGCAATGCCATTATCAACTTTTCTGGTAGGCCCTTCTGGGTAAATTAAATAGGCTGGAATTTTAAGTTTGTTGGCATAAAAATTTAATCCCGAAGGCCATGGAGCTGGAGCAGCTTTTATTTCAATGATACATTGGGGCCTTAAATCTTTAGCAATTAGAAAATCAACTTCGCGTTTATCTTGATCTCTCAAATAGAACAACTCATATCTGCCATGGCCTTGCTCTCGCCATGCTGAACAAGCGGCACTCAACTGAACGGCCATGAAGTTTTCAAATTTGGCACCAATGGCCTCTGCCATTGTCCATTGATAAAAATACCATTTCTGCTCACGCTTCACCGCACGGTGAATTTTTTGATGAAAAGGCGGCACAAAGAAACCCAAGTATAGCGTTTCAAGTAATCGCAGCCAGGATTTAATCGTTATTGGACTAACTTCTAAATCTTCGCCTAAGGATTTATATGAAATTGGCGAAGTTAACCGCTCTGGCAGGAGTCTTGCCATGAGTTCAATTTTATCAAGATTTTGTGTGGTAGCAAAGTCGCAAACATCTTCGTAAACGAGTCGCTGAAGATACATATCATTCCATTTTCTTGTAAATTGTTCTCGCCCCTTTAGATATGGTTCTGGAAAACCTCCAAAGGCCATCAGCTCTTCCAACTTATCAGATCTATTTTTATTTCCTGGAGTCCAATCAGAAAAATTGCGAGGAGGTGTAACGTGTCTTGCTCCTAATACTTCATCAAAAGTGATTGGCCAAAGTTTGTAGGAGAAATATCGACCTTGCAGACTATCTCCCCCCTTTACATATTGATCAAAACGGCCGGCCCCAGTGACGATAAAATCTTCGTTGCGATTTGAAGAGTCATAATAACCCTTCATTAATGTTTTCCAGTTTCGTTTTTTATGAATTTCATCAAAAATCACTATTTTGTTTTTTTGGGAATCATCCCTGAAAAAATAGGGATCTTTTAAAAAGGCTTTTTTGACCTCTGATGTATCCCAGTTGAAATACCTGTCAGAAAAATTTTTAACGAGATAGGTTTTTCCAACCTGACGAGGGCCGGTAATAAAAGTCATTGGCCCCGTTGGCTCGGCTTCATTCAATGACCATGTTGGCAATAATCTATTAATTTCTGTCATGTTAATTATCCCGTTAAACGATAGTCTACTATACTTTAACGATCGTAAAACGATAGTAGACTATATTTTAACGGATTGTCAAAAGGGAAACTTCTAAGGCATGCACTGTGAGAGAGTGCAAAGAAGAGTCAAGATATGACATAAAGATTATATTGATCTGTTGAGGGCCTATAGTTTCAACTGTTACGAATACGTCAACTATCCAAGGAAAGAAACTGAGTTTTGCCATCTTTTGTTTAAAGCAAAATTGATTGGCGGCAAAGCGCAAACTAACTTACGCGGCCATTGGCCTTGCGCTCGATAATAGTTTTATTTAATATTACAAATGATATTTTCCTTTTCATCTTTTCGCCTAGGCTTAAAACTTTATCAGTTGTTGTATAACCTTTATAGTACCAATTCTTTCTCTTTTTTAAATCAAGCAATGCTGAACGATACAAGGATTTGGCGACTCCACACCCCTGATATTTTGGATCAACAACGACCGTCCCTAATAGCGCTAGTGTTTTGTCGGGATATGTTCCAATTGAACCTACAACTTTTTTTTCATCTAATGCAACAAACGCGCTCCCGATTTTGCACATTTTCTTATAGTGGCCCATCATCTCTTTATACATCTGCAAGGAATAAGATCTTATCCTACTAGATTGATCATTTCTATGTGCACTAACTTCAATTTCCATCACTCGTTTAATGTCTTTTTTATAATTCATTTTCCTTATTTAATGGCCGGTATTCAGAAGTATTTCATGATTAAGATATTTTAATCCATCCGCAACACTTCCAACATATTCCCAGGAAGAAACATGAAAGTTCATTTTTTTCATAATCTTGACTAGTTTTTCATCTTTATTTTTTAAATAGAAAGACAATTGCTTAACTTTTGGAAAAAAATTACGGATTGCTCTTATCTCTGCCAGAACTACTTCTTTGGATGGAGTCTGTGAAAAATAAAAACTTGATACAAATATAAATTTTCTCCCAAAATCATTGGCCACATTTGCACATACAAACTTTTCTAATATCTCGTTCTGGCATGAAACGGCCTTATAAAATTTTTTATCGTCATTAAAAAAACTTTCAAATCGTTCACGATATTTATTTTGCTTTTCTCTTGGTATTTTTTTCTTTAAATATTCTTTAAAATAATATCTAATTTCTTCTAGTTGCTTTTCTATGATTATTTGTTGAATCTTCAATGCCCCTCCCGGCCAATACTCTGAAGTAGGCGTTCAATATTTCTATACAAATATCTCAAGCGATACTCAACCGGGGCACCACTCTCCAAATCTCCATTTTTCTGCAAATAGATCAAACAACTTTTTATTTGCTCTTCGCTATAATTCTGGCGAAGTAAATAGTAATTAATTCTGGCCGACTTTCGCTTCTCTGGCGAATCTAAATTGTTAATATAATTTTTTACATAATCTGTCTGCGGTGGCTCCATAAAATGGTCACCATAATACTCTCCTGGATTATCTGTCTCTTGCTTGATTAAAAAATCTAGTTTTTTTTCTAGCTTATCAATCAAACGATCATAGTCTACTACTTCGTAGTCATAATCGCCTAATGCATCCGCAATGTACGCCATCACCCACACCGTCGTACGCGGATTATCTATTAGTGCCTCAAACAGCTTTGAAATATCATTGATTTCTTGCTGAGATTTTCCAATGATCATTGACGTAATAATCAACACCATACGATCCACACGCAAATCTTCGTTACGACATTCCATTAACATCCATAACAATTTATCCAAATGCGAGATGCTGGTAACCGCGCCAGCATTTGATAGCATGTTAAATACCGAAACGAGTGAATAATAATTAAGATTAGATTGTTCGTTTTCTAGAATATGGGCCACTTTCGCATAAATGGCCTCCCCGTCTAATTCGGCCAAGGCCGGTGGCCGCTGCTGGCAATTTACAAGAACTCCTTTAACTGTTCCCACTAGCGACGATCCCACAAATTCTAATTGGACAGTAGCAAAGTTAAGTGAAATTAAAATTTGCAGATCCAATCCACCATTTTTATTTCGAATTCTTCCGTGAATAACGCCGTCATAGTTGTCTTGAATGTCTATAAGATTATCATTGCCAAACGCTTCCATAAAATCATTTCGCGCATTGGAATTATTTGTATAATTACTTAAAACCTCAATATCAACCTGGCAGCGCAAAGTCCCTGTAAATTGCAAGGCCAGGGAGTTGTCTTCAGCAAATAGATTATGATTAATGAAATTGATCACAAGGAAAAGAAGTGTTAACAATGGAATACGCATAGCTTTTCTCACAATTAACTCCTGGTGTTTGGATGTAAAGAACTAAATTTAGCTTCTATAGTCTCATCTGAGGATGATGGAGTGTAAAGTAAACTTTTGATCTCTGTATATTTTCGATCTATCTTTTTATCTTACCAGCGCCCGGTCCGATTATATGGGCGGCCTTGGCCTCGGTAAAAGCAAATTCTGTATTTTGTAAAAATTGAAAAAATTTTTTTCGCCACGTTGCGTAAGGTTCTCCCTCACTACAAAAAGATTTAGATCCTCTACTCCCTTTATTCTTCTTGCTCATATTAGAATCACACGTTATTCCTCCGACACCATAACCTTCAGCAACTAACGAGCAATATTTCAAAGCACTTTTTGTAGCACTTATCACATATCCACCATAGTTTGAACGAACTTCGTTATAAGTACATGGTGATTCAACTTCGCTAACCGATCTTGCGGTTGCGGAAGTTATAATCTCTCCCGGCAAGCGATCATTATAAAATGCGGATGCTCTTCCAGCATATCCCGATGAGCGGAGTAATAAATTCAGTCGATCATCACTCCATATTTTAGAAATATTTTTATCCTCAAAATTCTTAGTCAAAGCGCGATGCCATTCTTTAATGCCAGGAGCCTTACATGAAATCTTCTTTGATTGCTTTTCTCAACTTTTTTTATTGGCCACCCCTTACTTGAAATTTAAATCGCGTTCAGTATACATAAGAGAAAGATTCAAACAGATTTACGTTTTCGCAGAGAATCAGCAATATTTTTTCTGATCATGGGCCCTCCTTGGCGCAATTTATATTTTTAGACGAATCTAAATTTAACCATATGGCCCTGATCAATTTTTTTACAGCAGTATGTAATTATTAGTAACAGTCCCAAAACATAATCTCTCTACCAAAAAAAATGTTACCATCTGATCACAGAAGAAAAAAATATAAATTGTAACGTTTCAGTCTTTCACAAAGGAGTATTTATGAAAAAAGGTATAACACTATTAGCTTTTTTGTATATATTAATAACCGCCACTTCATTTGCTGCCTATACAAATTTTGACCTCAAAGAAGATGGATATACGGAGTCAATTACCGTTGTTCAAGCAAACAATCGTTATATTGATGGCACGTTATCAGCAGATGTTTTTATCAGCTCAATTATGCAGATTGATGATCATATAACGCTTGTTAGAGTATTAAACGAACTTGATAACGTTGTGGCCTCAGATTATGATAATTATACTGAAGCAGAGCAGAACATGGTTGAACTGCTTGGGGAAGAACTTAATAAACAAGTAGATGAGAAAAATAAAGAAATCAGAAAAATGAAACCTCTTCGCGTTGTCGGCGGAGTAGCCGTTGGTGCTATAGTAGGCTCCTTACTAAATGCAAAGAAAATTGGCGCAACGATTACCCATCGTGAAAAAGGAGGCGGCGAAATAGGCGCGGCCATAAACGCCCTGACTACCGGATACGCAATTGTCAGATACGCTGGAGTATGGGCCCTGGCCGGAGGAACTGCGGGAGTAGTTTATAATATTATTGTCAAAGACGAAATTGAAATTATTAAACTAGATGGAAAATAAAGTTGAATAGACCTTTAACAATCACGGATAGATTATTTGTTTTATCAGGTGGTAGGAATGCGTCGGATTTTATGCATAATATTTTTAACTATATTGCTTGCCCATACCGTCCACCTGCAGGCAAATAGTATCTCCACTGATCCCAATATAGATATTATACTTCTAAAAAAAGTGCTGGATGGTAAAGCTCCTTCAGAAGATTTGAATAAAATTCAAGAATCTTTGGATAATTACAAGATAGCTTATCTTGAGATGCAAGATTATTATCAATCCGAAAATGTCTCCCTCAAAGATAGAATTGCTTGTGATTTATATTTTGAAAATCATAAAATTCTTTTTGAAGAAATACATACTCGCCTGGAAGAGGCTAGCGGACTCATTCAAGACAAAGGAGATAAGTATTATCTACTTAATGTACGCTTAGAAATGCTATTACAACATTCATATCTTTTAAATTTAGCGGCTAAAGAAAATAGTGAGGGTGGAACAAAAAGCTTTGGTATGAAAAAAATCATCTGTATTCCTAACTCCGAAATCAGAACAAGGTGGAAAGATTCTCTTCAAAAAAAAGATAGCTCACTTGCCTTAGTTTATTCTCAACTTTTTGGAATACGAAGTCAGGAAAATATTTTTTATCTTAGTAATTTTATATCCCAAAAATCGTTAAAAAAGGCCAAAAAAGATGTGATGATTTTTTACGCACAAATAGGCTTAGCATTAGTACCCCTAATATCTTTTGAGGTAGGAATCGCTTCTCTGACAGAACTTGGGCTCTCGGCAAATTTAGTTAACAACATAGGAAAAAGCATCTATTGGTCAAACCAAGCATATACAGCATATCTGGGGGGTAGCATTGGAGCTAAATTGTTTACAAAAGAAGAATTTTTTGTACGAGAAATGGAGAATTTAAACAAAGAAATCAAAAAAATATTAGATCAAGATCTTGATTCGTATGATGAATTCCAAGATAGCATATATGCCATCGAAAAAAATTATCAGATCACAAATAAAAATATTATTACTGTATTAGGCCCTTCATATAGATGTGCTCGCCAAAAATGCAGTGAGCAATTATACTCTAAAGAAGAGTGTAATTCTAAATGGCCAGAATATTATCTTTCTGGAGATGATTGTTCCTGACTTTCGCATTATCATTTTAACAATCTAATAATTTAAAGGGTTTGAAAAAAAACAGAGACACTACAGTGCAGGTCTTCCGCATCTAATTTCCCATAACCGAGTAATAGCATAGCTTTTCTCACAATTAACTCCTGGTGTTTGGATGTAAAGAACTAAATTTAGCTTCTATAGTCTCATCTGAGGATGATGGAGTGTAAAGTAAACTTTTGATCTCTGTATATTTTCGATCTATCTTTTTATCTTACCAGCGCCCGGTCCGATTATATGGGCGGCCTTGGCCTCGGTAAAAGCAAATTCTGTATTTTGTAAAAATTGAAAAAATTTTTTTCGCCACGTTGCGTAAGGTTCTCCCTCACTACAAAAAGATTTAGATCCTCTACTCCCTTTATTCTTCTTGCTCATATTAGAATCACACGTTATTCCTCCGACACCATAACCTTCAGCAACTAACGAGCAATATTTCAAAGCACTTTTTGTAGCACTTATCACATATCCACCATAGTTTGAACGAACTTCGTTATAAGTACATGGTGATTCAACTTCGCTAACCGATCTTGCGGTTGCGGAAGTTATAATCTCTCCCGGCAAGCGATCATTATAAAATGCGGATGCTCTTCCAGCATATCCCGATGAGCGGAGTAATAAATTCAGTCGATCATCACTCCATATTTTAGAAATATTTTTATCCTCAAAATTCTTAGTCAAAGCGCGATGTGGGGCACATCCATTATTCTTGGGCCCATAAAGATATTGAACTAAGGACTGAACTCCCTCGTTCATTGTTTTTGCCGAGCAAGCAAAACCCCACAGGCATTTTCGCTTTGATTTCCATCCTGACTCAGCAATGGCCCACCCGATTGTAAGCAACAATGCACTATCATTCCAACTTGCTGTTTTTGATATCTCCACACGACCATCATCTTTTCCATTTTTCAGTGCCTCAAAAATTTCAGGGGCAGTACTTAGGCAAAAACGCTTGTGTGAATCAGGTACACGCTTAAGTGCTTTTTTAACGGCCTCAACATAGTTATCGCCACATTTGTAGTCTGCTGTGATTAATTCATTGAAAGCACCCACTGGATCTATCAGATCATCAATACCAACTTCACCCTCTCCACTATCTTCATCATCTTCGCAATATTCATCCTCTTCACATATCTTAATAACTTGCTTGCCATCAGATGAAGCATTTTTATCGCCGGCAACCAAACAAGTCCTGCCGAGCACTAAAGATAGCAGTAGTGGCCAATAAAATGATTTCATTCCACCCTCCGCCCAGACTTATCGCCATAGAAATTAATTATCTTTAAATATCTTTTTGCTTTGTTTTTTGTAGCGAATTGATCGAATTGATCTAGATGAACTCGTTTCTTCTACTTATCGTAGGTCTCATAAACCCATGAAAAATCACTATTATAATCTTTTTTATCAAAACTCTCTGTCGTCGTTAGACGCATTTGCGAGAAATCAAAGGGAGGGAAAAAGGCATCGGCCACACCTTGGTAGTCCACTCTAGTCAAGTATATCTTATTAGCAATTTTTAGTGCTTCAGCATAGACGTTTGCACCGCCGCAAATAAAAAGCTCACTTTCCCCATTTTTCTTCGCTACCGCGCAGGCCGACTCAAGCGAAGAGGCGCGCAAACAATCACCACTCAGCATCAAACTTTTATTGTTCGTCAGCACGATCATTACTCTTCCGGCCAAAGGGCCCCCGATTGATTCATAAGTTTTTCGGCCAACTATAATATGGTGGCCCATGGTAAGTTTTTTAAACCGCTTTAGATCAGCAGGAATATGCCATGGCATCTTATTATTAAGTCCGATCTCACCATTTTTACCAATGGCAACAATGATGGAAACAATCATACCGCCACCTTGGCCTTAATATGAGGATGGGATTGGTAATTTACTAATTTAAAATCATCATATTTAAATTCGAAAATATTTTTTACTTGCAGATTTATTTCCATTTGTGGAAGTGGATAGGGTTGGCGTGTTAATTGTTCCTGGGCCTGATCAATATGATTAGAGTAAAGATGAGCATCGCCTAGTGTGTGAATAAATTCGCCCAATCCTAAATTTGTTACTTGTGCCAACATCATCGTAAAAAGGGCGTATGAAGCTACATTAAACGGCACACCCAAAAAAACATCCGCCGATCGCTGATATAACTGACAAGAGAGTCGACGATTTGCCACATAAAATTGCACAAATGCATGACAGGGAGGAAGTGCCATTTTTGATAGTTCTCCAACATTCCAGGCAGAGACAATTAGGCGGCGAGAATCGGGATTATTTTTTATATCGTGTATAAGTCCAGAGATCTGATCGACAGTAGTACCATCTGCACTTTTCCATTTTCGCCACTGCTCTCCGTAGACCGGCCCTAAATTACCTTTTTCATCGGCCCACTCATCCCAAATAGATACTTTATTTTCTTTAAGATATTTTATATTCGTATCGCCTTGTAAAAACCATAATAGTTCATGAATAATGGAGCGTAGATGTAATTTTTTAGTGGTCACCAGTGGAAATCCGACATTCAAATCATAGCGTGCTTGATATCCAAACAGAGAAAGTGTTCCCGTTCCCGTACGATCAGATTTTTCATGGCCATTATCCAAAACATGCTTCATTAAATCTAAATATTGTTTCATTTTTACCTTTTGTTTGACTATACTGATGTGATGGAAAGAAGCATAACAGGACTAGAAAGATTATGCCAAGAGAGTACTTGGCAAAAAAAAATTAAAGGCAACGTCGCATATCTCTGCCATCAGGCCTCGGTAGATAGCAACTATAACTGGGGGCCAGCACTCTTACAAAAACTTTTAGGCAAACGCCTGGTTGCCCTTTGGGGCCCACAGCACGGACTCGTTACCAATGTGCAAGATAACATGATTGAAAGCCCGGACTTTATTCATCCTTATTTTAAAATTCCAGTATATAGCCTCTATTCTCACACTCGCGCGCCAACTCCGCAGATGTTACAAAACATTGACACGCTCATCGTTGACTTACAGGACGTGGGCACTAGAGTCTACACCTACATTTGGACACTTTCCCATATTATGGAGAGCTGCGCAGGACGAGATATAAACTTGGTAATTCTTGACCGTCCCAATCCAGTAAATGGACTGACAATTGAAGGAAATCTTTTAGATTTAAATTTTTCTTCCTTTGTTGGCCGCCTTCCTCTTCCTATGCGACATGCCATGACGATCGGAGAGGTCGCCCTTTTTTTTAAAAAGCACTACAAGCTTGATTGCCAGTTAGAGATAATTCCTATGGAGAATTGGCAGCGCTTTCAATATTTTGATCAAACAGGACTTCCTTGGATTCTTCCTTCTCCCAATCTTCCCAACAGTGAAAGCGCCTTAGTTTTTTTGTCCACAGTGCTTTTTGAAGGAACAAATATTTCCGAAGGAAGAGGAACCACTAAAAGCTTAGAGGTAATTGGCCATCCTCTACTTGAGCCCTGCGCACTGAGCGAACAACTTACCACTCTCTTTGCTAAAGAGAAGTTGTCCGGATGCAAATTACGCCCAATATATTTTCTTCCCATGTTTCAAAAACATATGGGAGTTGGTTGTGGGGGAGTACAAATTCATGTGGCCAATCGCGAGCACTTTGCGCCTTGGAAAGTAGGCCAATACCTTTGCAAATTTTTATATCATCACCTAGAATCTAATTTTTCTTGGAAATCTCCTCCTTATGAGTATGAGTATGAGAAGCTACCTATTGATTTAATAAACGGAACAGATAAAATTCGTAATTGGATTGAAAAAAATGGATCTATGGAAGAGCTTCTCTTGATCGAAAATTATCAATTAGATAATTTTTTAAATCTTCGCCAAGAAATTCTTATTTACCGATAAAAGGATTTTACTCAAAACATTTATTGGAGTAATTTACCCTATGGATTATTTTTCTGATCTCGCCAACTGGCTTGCTAGCTGTTTTTGGGGCCTGCATTTTGTTTTTATAATTGCTGCCAGCGGCGTTATTTTTACTGTTTATTTGCAATTTCCACAAATTCGTTTTTTTTACCATGCCCTACGCGTAATTGTGGGAAAATATATAAATCCTCGTCAACGAATACGAGGAGAGCTCTCCAGTTTTCGCGCTTTCTGTAGTGCTATTTCTACGCCCATTGGACTAGGAAGTATTGCGGGAGTATCTATTGCCATAACCACGGGTGGGCCGGGATCAGTATTTTGGATGTGGGTTGCCGGATTAATAGGCATGGCCACCAAACTAGTTTCAATCACCGCCGCCATGCTTCATCACGGCGAAGACAAAAAAGAAAATATTATTCAAAAAATTGGGCCGATGTTCACCATAAAAAATGGACTACCGACAACTCTACACTGGATGGCCGCACTTTACTGCGTTCTGACTATTTTAGTTTCTCTTGGGGCGGGAAATTTATTTCAATCTAACCAAATCGCCAAACTACTATCAATCTCGTTAAACCTTCCAGAATACATATCTGGCCTTATCATCGCCACCATTGCCTTTTTTGCCATAATTAAAAAAAATTCACTGCCTGCAAATATTGTCAGCAAATTTGCCCCTTTTTTCATATTGGCATATACCATGGGGGCCGCCTGGATCATCTTTAAAAACTTTGAACAAACCAAGGAAATCTTTGCTTATATAGTCACTAACGCCCTCCATCCAGCATCGGTGGCCGGAGGAATTGTCGGCCTTACCTCCAAAGAAATAATCATCACTGGGGCCAGACGCGCTCTTTTTTCTAATGAGGCCGGCATGGGTTCTTCGGCCATGGCGCAACGAATTGCCAGCACCAACCCAGTTCAAGAGGGAATCATTGGAATGCTTGGCCCTTTCATTGACACTATAATCGTATCAACAATTACCGCACTCATTATTTTGATGACTAACGCCTGGAATCGCGATGGATCAATGCAGGGAATTGAGCTTAGTGCCAAGGCCTTTGTTATAACTTTTGGCAAACACGGAATGTATTTTTTCACTCTTTTTGTACTGCTGTTTGCCTTTTCTACTATGATGACTTGGGCCAACTATGGGGAAAAGGCCTTTCATTTTCTCTTTACTAAAGCAAACTCGAACTACTACAACTACCTTTTTGTTGCTTTAATAGTAGTGGGTGCCATAGCAAGACTAGATATTATCGTCAACCTCACCGATATAATAATTGCGTTAATGATCCTACCTAATCTCACTGCCAATCTTCTACTGATGAAAGAAGTTAAGGCAAAATTAAAAAAATATAAGATAGACTTAAAGGCCGAACGCATATAACACAACATCGCCGATAAGAGATAGATTCTTCATACAAAAAATGTTAGAGTTTTTTACATTCATAAAAATTCAGGAGCAAATATATGGTTACCATTAGAGCATTTAAGGGCATGCGGCCTAAAAAAGAGTTCGCCGAAAAAGTTGCCTCTTTTCCCTATGACGTTATCAACAGCGATGAAGCACGAGAACTGGCCCGAGGAAACCCCAACTCTTTTCTTCATGTCGTTAAGCCTGAAATTGATCTTCCCCACGATATCGATTTATATGACGATAAAGTTTATGCCAAAGGAAAAGAAAATTTTCAAAAGATGATCGACTCCAAAGTTTTAATCCAAGACGAAAGGCCTCTCCTATACATCTATAAGCAAAAGATGGGTGATCATGAGCAGTATGGATTAGTCGCTTGCGTTAGTGCTGATGAGTATAACAATAATACTATCAAAAAACATGAGCACACTCGCAAAGCAAAAGAAGATGATCGTACTCGCCACGTACTAACGCTTAACGCTAATGACCCCGTCTTTCTAACCTATCGCGATCGCACCTCTATAGATAATATAATTGCCGACTATGTTAAAAAAAATAAGCCCGAATATGATTTTATAAAAGAAGATAAGATAACTCACACCATGTGGATAATTCGCGATGAAAAGATTATCCAATCGCTTACCAACAATTTTAAAGAGATTGATTTTATGTATGTGGCCGATGGCCATCATCGTTCGGCATCTGCCGCTCGCGCCAAGGCCGAGCGATTGAAAACAGATCCAAATCCAAATCCAGAAAAAGAGTACAATTACTTTTTAGCAGTAATTTTTCCAGCAACTCAGCTAATGATTATGGATTATAATCGACTGCTTTTTACTCTCAACGGACTAAGCAAAGAAGCTTTCCTAAAAAAAGTTGAAGAAAAATTTGAGATCATTGGTAAAAACAGCGTATCATCTCCTAAAAATTTAAAAGAGTTTGGCATGTATCTAGATGGCATTTGGTACCAAATTAAAGCTAAGGCCGGAACTTTTCCCGCCTCTGATCCAGTAAACTCTCTAGATTGCGCTATTTTGCAAAACAATCTTTTAGGGCCAGTACTCGGAATTGACGATCCCAGAACCTCGGATAAAATTGATTTTGTCGGTGGAATTCGTGGTGCAAAAGAGCTCGTTCGGCGCGTTGATAGTAAAGAGTGCGCAGTGGCGTTTAAACTACATCCGGCCTCTATCAATCAACTAATGAGTGTGGCCGATGCCGGCATGGTAATGCCTCCCAAATCAACTTGGTTTGAGCCAAAATTGAGAAGCGGATTAATTATTCACCTGCTAGACTAGAGTTAAGAAAAGGAACTAAGTAACTAAGAAGCTAAAAAACTAAAGAACTAAGGAGTAAAATATGAGCAGGCCATTTATTGTCGTTCCAGATGGTTTTGATAAAGAGCTTTTTGCCAAACTAAAAGCAATCTCTGAATTTGAAGTTCACCCCGAGTCCAAGCTTACCCAAGAAAAACTAAAAGAACTTCTCCCACGAGTTAATGGTTTAGTTATTCGTTCGGCCACCACCGTCACTGCCGAAATGGTGGATCTTGCCCCCAATTTAAAATATGTCATTCGTGCGGGAGAGGGTACTGATAACATTGATAAAAAATATTGCCAACAAAAGGGAGTGAAAGTTTCTAATACTCCCGGGGCCAATAGTAATTCTGCCGCCGAACATGCTATCGCTCTGATGTTTACGGTTTTGCGGAAAACGGCCTGGGCCAATGAATCAATGAAACGCGGAGAGTGGGATAAGAACTCCTTTGCGGGAAATGAAGTCGCAAACAAAACGGTAGGCTTTTTAGGTTTTGGAAAAATTGGCCAAATTGTGGCACGACGCCTGGCCGGGTTTGAACCTAAAATTTTATTTTTTGATCCTACGGTAAATTCTACAGATATTCCTTACGCAGAGAGGGTGAATGATATCAAGGAAGTTTTTAAAAAGAGCGATATCATCACTATGCATCTTCCTAAAATTGATTCGACAAAAAATTTAGTCAACAAAGATTTGCTAAAACTTATGAAACCCTCTGCTATCTTAATCAATGCCGCTCGCGGCGGAATTGTAAATGAAGCAGATCTTTATGAAATACTTGCCGCCAAGAAAATACTAGGGGCCGGATTTGATGTTTTTGCAACCGAACCACTGGATAAAGATTCTAAATTGCGCACGCTACCTAATTTAGTTCTAACACCTCATCTGGGGGCCAGCACCGATGAGGCGCAACTACGAGTAGGCGAAATCGCTATTGAAGAACTGCGAGAATTTTTTATCAACGGAAAACTTCTAAATGAAGTTAGATCTTAAAGCGCGAGTGATGGATTTTTTCTACAGCATCTGAGGCATTGCGATAGTTGCAATTAGCTAAAGAGTTTTTTTATTCGCTCGACAATTTAATCCATTTTTCTCTGTGTGAATACCTTTCCATTCTAAATTAGAGCTGCACTTATTATTATAAAAATGCCAACCTGTCAGCGTATGTATATAATTATATTGACATTTTAACATAAGCGGCTTATGATCAACTAGAGGAGTTTTATGAGAGCATCAAATGGCCAACTTATTTCTGCCTATCTCGCTAAAATTGGCAAAATAGGTGGGCAAAAAAGCAAAAGAGTATTGAACAGCGAGACTGCTCGAAAAATGGTTTGTTTAAGAGAGGCCAGACGGGCCTTTAAAAAATATCATGCTCAATGTTTTTGGTCTTATGATACTGAATATAAAATCATGTTTGCCGATATCTCTTGGGTTGCAGAACAATTAATGAAAAATGGAAATAGAGCACTTTGGCAGATAGGGGTAAAGCTATGCCGTTAACAACTTTTCAGGAAGAACTAGCGATACTTCTTTCAGTTAATAGGAGTGAAGACAGTCATCTGGCGGGAGGAGCTGCACTTAATTTCGAACCTAATTCTTTTCGCTATAGTCAGGATCTCGACTATTTTCATGATTCAGAAAAGCGTGTTGCCACGGCCTTTCAGGCCGATCGAGATCTTCTTTTGAAAAATAAATTTCAGTGTGAAATAGAGATGAATCAACCGGGGTATATTAGGTGTTTGGTAAAAAAAAATAAAAACGCAACCAAAGTTGAATGGGCACATGATTCTTCTTGGCGATTTATGCCTGTACAAAAACATCCACGCTGTGGCGCAATTTTGCATCCCATAGATTTGGCCATTAATAAAGTTTTAGCACTGGCCGGTAGAGATGAGGCCCGGGACTATCTAGATGTTTTGCATACCCATAAAGATATTCTTCCCTTGGGAGCACAGTGTTGGGCGGCATGTGGCAAAGATCCTGGTTTTAATCCAATCTCGCTGCTGGAGCTTCTTAAACGTCGAGGAAAATATCGGCCCGACGATTTTTTACGACTTCATTTACGTGAGAAGGTAGATGTTCAGATTTTAAAAAAGGATTGGCTGCAAGCATTGGATAGTGCAGAACTATTTATTAATAGTGCAATGACAAAAGAGGTCGGGTGCTTGTTTTATTCGGCCAAAGGAAAGCGATTTGTAGAACCAAATTTTAGTAAAAATAGCGCTGATATAATTCCACACTTTGGGAGACCTGGAGGAATTCTCCCGGCCATACTATAATACTACGTGAAAGCTGCGTGAGAAATATCAAGCCTACAGCAGATTAAACCTTAACCAATTTTGAAAAAGGAATATCGTATTTCAAATATAATTTATTCCATATATGTTGAGAAGGATTTTCACTCAATTGTGTTAATGGATCGAGCTAGTTGGCATACTACAGAAGCTTTAAATATTCCGGCCAATATATCAATACTTCCATTTTTAATCTATCCTCCAAAGATTCTGTTCGCTTTCGGCCAGTGCTGGATGTGACTTTAAAGGACATTGATCTACTTTTAGAAAAATTAGAGAGGCTTTTTACCAAAGTGTAATGGTTCGTGAGTTATTCGACACCTAAACGCGCAAGCTCTGCTTTGGTTGATTCCACAACATCAGAATGGGTCGTTAAAAACTCTTTGAAGAGCTGTTTTTCCTTCTCATTAAGTGACTCTCGCTTTATTAAGTATTTGCTAATGTTATCGTAATCACTTTCACTGTCATATCCAAAATATTTTGTATAATGCTTTATTACGAATTTTGCAAACGCGTCACCATTGAACCCTTGTGGCAAATATTCAATAACTGTATTGGGAGAAAAATCTTCCAAAGATGCTGCTTCAACAATCTCTATAAATTTTGCCTCATCTTCGGCTGAATTTATCTCTACATTTTCAATGCTGTCGATACTATTTAGACTGTTGACATTTCCACTGGCATCTCGTCCTAGCATAACTTTAAAAAAACGTGGTAGTAAAAAAAGTGGCATTTTTATATTTTTTTCTTGAGTCGCATAGTTATAACCATTCCCAAATGCTGATTCAAAGTATCGCTGACGATCCTCATCTGTTGTCTTTTTGTCATCTAAAAATTTCACGGCCTCTTCTATCGGTAGCGTATCGGCTAAAATACCTTTGCTAAAATAGTCCGCCCAAGCTTTATCATCTCCACTTTTTGGAGCATTTTTTTTAATAAGGTCAAAATAGTAGTTAACTTGATCAAGAGATTTGAATTTAGCGGCACCTATAAGGAGAAGTCCATGCGAGTATTCACTTTTTAGATAATCAAAATATTTAATGGTATCTTTTGACTTTAAAAGTTTTTCGATTGCGTTTAGGTAGCTAGCATCATTAAATCCATGTGTAATAAGGCCCCATAGTGCCGTTTGCTGTTCAATTTTTGATTTAGAGTTAGTAAATCGTTCATCTAAAAATAGTTTCAAATCATCTTTTTTATTGCCTGACATAATGTAAACTGTCATGGCCGCAGCCTTTTGATCGGACGATTTGCCAGTTTGGGCGACCTCTTTTAGTTTGTCTAAAACTTCAGGATTAGAAAATTTAAGACAGGTCATAGCAAAAAGGCCATTTAAATCTGAGAAAAGTTTCTCGTCTAACTCATTGAGAGAAACGTCGAGAGAAACGTCGAGGTAGGCAGGTTGATATCCTCTTCTGTTATTTTCAGCTTCAGGTGTTTCGTAACTGCAGATGGCATCTTTGGTGGCAGTAGAAACCGGTGGTGTTAAATAAGATAAAAGTGCTGCCTTTTCAATTTTTTTGTAGTCACCTTCACCGATAACTGAAAATGATAGAAGTATTTTTGCTATTTGTAGTTTGCCAAAGGTGGTGGTGGATTTATCGAGTGATGCCAAAAGTCTCTCTTTAATCTGAGGGGATTGGTCCATTTTTTTTGCAAACTCTTTTTTTAGATTATAGTTTCCTAGAAACTCGGAGATAGTTGGGAGATAGAGTGCAAAATCGCTGCGTCCCAAAAGCTCTAGAGAAAAATCAATTCCCACTTTTGCTGGACTAAAACCAACTCTTAGCCTGCAGATATTTTGCAAGACTTCATTCATCGGATCATCGCTGCTTCCAAGTAAAAGAGCAGAGCACTGATCAAAGTTTGTTACGGATAATGCGTCAGAAATTTCTTTGTTTTTTGTTCCCCACTTTGAAAAGTTATTCATTAAGGCTATGGTTCTTTCCACTTCAACCTGCATAAGATGGTCATAGTAGTTAGGAATTTTTTCAAAATATTTGATGAGATGTTGTTTTACGCTAGCTCCACTAGGCGCAATTGAACTAAAGCCATAGAGGTGAGGGACACTTTGAAAGGCCCTGCGCATGGTATCGCGAAAGGAGGTGCCAACCGAGCCATAGCGCTGTTCAACAATATGGGCAGCATCTCCTGCTCCAATTCCATCATTGACTAAATCATCGAAATATTGATCTGGAGTGCGGGTGTCTCCATCTTTACCAGCAAGCGTACTGCAGCCAAATAAGAATACCTCTTTTGGTGCATTCATAATCTCTTCGCAATCTTTCTTGCATGATCTGGTTTCTAGTTCTGATATTTTTAGAGATTGGCCAGATTTTCCAAAAAAACTTCCACCAAAGTGGCCTGAGATGGCCAAAATGTCGCAAGTGATTTTTTTTTCGCAGGCCCGATTAAACCAATCTTCGCTCTGATCAGATCCGGTGGGGACAAATTCATGAAATTTAAATTTCCCTTTGTTTGCACCATTTGATAGCTGCTTTTTAAAGACCTCTTTTTCTTCCGAAGAGTTTAAAGTCATAAAGCAGACATTCATCGGTTCGTCTTTAGCTTTTTTTTCTGCAGCAATGCTAGGTAAAATGGAGTTAATAAAAATAAAAATAGTTAGGATTATAGATAATTTTTTCATGAGAATATTATCGACAGGATATGCTCTTTTTTGAAAAAAAGAAGGAGAGTAAAACAGTATGGAAAAATAGTTCTGTTAGGATATTAGTTCGTTGGACAGAATTGAAGGATAGGAATGTTAAACAGCATTTTCTTGTTTTTGCCAAAATATTGCTACACTAATTTCCCTCCCGAAATTCTCAACATGGCAAAGCTCGGCAACTCGGCCCCATTTGAGACCGAAAATTTTGATCTTTAATCCCTATTCACCTATTTTTAGAAGTCGTCAAACATATCCAGCTGGAGGCGACGCCCTGGCATCCGCTACGACCGAAAAAACTTGTGGAAATTACCAACGTAAAACTAGACTGTCTTTTTTTTGATACAACAAATTTCTTCACCTATATTGATTCGATGAATGAGCGAAATTTTAAAATTAAAATGTCTCTATCATAAAATTCACATATCACAGATTCTCGAACCAATTCTCGAGCAAGGGTGACAAAAAAGGCAGCACTTGTAGTATACAAAAAATATTACTATTTTATTATTGATTTTAAATAGTTGTCTGTGTTTTAGTGCTGAAAGAATACTCAGCTGAAAGAAAAACCCTCTTATTCAAGTCCCCTTACACCTGACAAGTGTCACTCATTAATTACGACTAACCTTGTTCAGTTCTGAGGGCCACTCCCGATTGGGAATTCTTGGAATCTACTGATTACTCTTCTCAATGGTAGAAATTACAAATTCTATCGGAACCTAGGAGGGATAAAAGGGGTCTCCCCAACTCCCCTCCGCTCTGAAATCCTACCAGAAATCCTAAAATCTTAGAACTAAAATTGTTGGCCAACTCTGAAAAAGCCGAAAGACGCGCGCGTTTATGAAATCCCTTGGATTTGGCCGGCCAGAATACAAAGCTCTCACGAGCTTCTAGCTGAAACCTCTGTTATATTGTGGATAATTAGCAATGCTCGAAAAAGCGACTTTTCCAGAGCAGGATCATAAAGATATAGAATTAATGAACATTACCCGACAACTTTCATAAGGCGCCGTATGGGGGACGTCTTGAATAAAACCGTTTTACTTTCAGTTGCGGATTACACGGACAGAGTTATCAACGGCAGGATTTTCGATCCTACAATCTATGAGCCAAGTTTTTTAAATACGGCTAATTCTAATCGCTGAATCCGATCCTCAAGGTTTTCTTCACCCAGAACGGCACTTCTCAATTTTTTATTCAGCCATGTAAGGTATCCAATACCTTCCTTTTTTGCTTTTTTCTTGGCCATGGCGATAATCTCTTTATCGAGACGAATTGAAGTCAGTGTTTTTTGTTCCGCTAGAGCATCATCAACTTGTTTTTTAGACTTAATAGCTCCCTTAATAACTGCGCCTTTTGAAAAATCATAGTTGCTTTTCATAAAATATCCTCTCTTTTTTATTGGCCCTGCGTGCAGAGATAATTCTGGTAATTTTCTCATCTGGAAATGCTGTCACAACAAC